>OGGC01000033.1_pt1 | contig 109647 bp, 86 predicted proteins | sample 1571181 | NCBI WGS metagenome assembly OGGC01 (sample SAMEA2581930, study PRJEB24529) | metagenome | biome: Human gut stool | place: China | collected 2011 | reverse complement strand
CAAAAACCGGAATAAAATACTGGGCACTGAAGATGTTATCCAACTTTAATACAAAACCAAGAAAATAAAGTCCGACGAGCACCACTGTTACAAAAAAAGCGATAGAGATTGGAATCATCAAAATTCCACGTTTTAACCGCGTACGCGTCAAAGCCGTTTCAGCAGCCACCCCAACCATGATGATCACCCATAGAAAATTGATAAACGGATTGTTCCATTCAAACAGAAAACGAAGATAAGCCCCAATCAAAAACAACTGTATAATCATACGTACCGTGCCTATCAGAACCGGTTTAAGCAAGCCCGTCTTGAAATGCCATAAAAAATAAACCGGAATAAGCATCAGCAGCAATCCTATTCCCAAACTGCCATAGTCTATATCAATTGTTCCCATCAGTCAGATTATAAAGTAAATACCTTGTCGCATCCGGCGGCAAACTGTTTGTCATGCGAAACAGACAAGATAGTCATTCCTTTACTGCACAAGGATTTAAAGAAGTTAATCACCCGTAAGCACGATTCCGGATCAAGTGCCGAAGTCGGTTCGTCCACTACCAGTAAAGGTTTGTCAAGCAAGGCTGTCACTGCCAACATGATACGCTGACGCTGACCACCCGACACTTCATTTACCCGTTTATCATAAAGTTTCTCTTCCAATCCTAATGATACGAAATAATCCATCAGCCGCTCTTTGTTGAATCCCGCCTCACGGTTTGCCTTCAGTTCAAAAGGCATCCGCACCATTTCACTGACCCATTCCGAAGGAAGAGCCAACTCCTGGGGAATCCATGCTATTTTCTTTCGGATATGATCCGCCGTTCTAGGTGCCAGCAGTGTGCCGTCCACCTTTATTGTCCCTTCACTTAAAGGTACAAAGCCCAAAACAGCTTTCAGCAATGAAGATTTTCCACTGCCGGAACCACCACAAATACATACGCTTTCTCCGTAATGAACTTGCAGGTCGAGTCCTCTGAAAAGAGTCAGGTTGCCAAAACTGATAGATATATTTTCTATATTAATCATCACATAAAAACAAAAAGAGTCGGGAGCATTCACTGCTGCCGACTCCACATAATGTATTAAAATAAAATAAATGTGTCGAAGTTTAATATGCTCTCGCAAAGAGAACACGGCGAGCAGATGGTTTTCCGGTTACCATACACTTGCCCGGAGTCAGGCTCTCTTCATCAGCATCAAAAGGAAGACAACGAATTGTTGCCTTGGTTTCCTCTTTAATCCGGTCTTCCGTTTCCGGGGTTCCATCCCAATGAGCCAGAATAAAGCCGCCTTTCTCTATTTGTTCCTTGAAATCATCGTATGAATCCACTTTCACGATATGTTCGTTACGATAGTTCAATGCCTTCTGATAAATATTGTTCTGGATATCCTCCAACAATTGTTGTACATATTCTTCGATTCCGTCGCAAGAACGAGTTTCTTTCTCCAATGTATCACGACGCATCACTTCCATTGTATTGTTTTCAAGATCACGGCCACCCATTACCAAGCGAACAGGCACACCTTTCAGTTCGTAATCTGCAAACTTGAATCCCGGACGCTTATTGTCTGCATTATCATATTTCACAGAGATACCCATTGCTTTCAACTTATTGACAATGCCTTCTACTTTTGCATCAATCTTCTTCAGCATTTCATCATTCTTATAAATAGGAACGATAACTACCTGAATAGGAGCCAAATGCGGTGGCAACACCAATCCGTTATCATCAGAGTGAGTCATTATCAAAGCACCCATCAGGCGGGTAGATACTCCCCAGGAAGTAGCCCAAACATAATCCAGTTTATTGTTTTTGTCAACAAACTGTACATTGAACGCTTTTGCGAAATTCTGTCCCAAGAAGTGAGAAGTACCACATTGCAATGCCTTTCCATCCTGCATCAAGCCTTCGATGGTGTAAGTATCCAATGCACCGGCGAAACGTTCATTAGCCGATTTTACCCCTTTGATTACCGGAACAGCCATATACTTCTCAGCGAAGTCACCATACACATGCAACATTTTCTGTGCTTCCGCTTCTGCTTCCTCGCGGGTCGCATGAGCCGTATGTCCTTCCTGCCACAAGAACTCCGCAGTACGCAGGAACAAACGGGTACGCATCTCCCACCGCATAACATTTGCCCATTGGTTACACAAGATAGGCAAGTCACGATAGGAATTAATCCAGTTCTTATATGTACTCCAAATGATTGTCTCAGATGTAGGGCGGATAATCAATTCTTCTTCCAGTTTGGCAGCCGGATCTACGATAACACCCGAACCGTCCTCTGCATTCTTCAGACGGTAGTGAGTAACTACAGCACACTCTTTGGCAAATCCTTCTACGTGCTCAGCTTCACGGCTAAGGTAAGATTTCGGGATAAGCAACGGGAAATAAGCGTTCACGTGGCCGGTTTCCTTAAACATATCGTCCAACTGACGCTGCATTTTCTCCCAAATGGCGTATCCGTAAGGCTTGATAACCATACATCCACGCACAGGTGATTGTTCAGCCAAATCGGCCTTCACCACCAAATCATTATACCACTGAGAATAATTCTCGCTTCTTTTGGTAAGTTCTTTCAATTCTACTGCCATTGCTATATCGTTATTTTTGTTTTTCCTTTTTAAGAGTTTGCAAAATTAGTAAAAAAGCATGGGAAAGTACCAATGATTTAGCAAAAATATAGGATCAAAAAGTATAAAAATAACTTATTGATAACGATAATACCACCAATAGGTATCACCATATTCCCGCCGCATATGGTTTTTCTCTTCCACCGGTGATGAAAATTCCTTCTGACGGTTAAGAAACTCATCCAAACGCCGCACCATCAGCGTGTCTTTGACTTCTCTTCCATATCCAGGATGAGTCCGTTTGTAAAGCACCAATGCCTCACGATAATAACGCGGCAATGTATCTTGCTCGAAACAATACATATCAACCGCCGATACAAATTTGTCCAATTTCTTATCCAGCAGCAATGCACTCATATAATAATTCAAAGCGGTATGTCTACCTATTTCATCACGACAGATACGAGCCAAAAAGTCTACTGTCTTTTCTGCAACATGTGGTCTTGCACCAAGATAAGCATACAAGCTATCGGCATTCAAGCGCAAAGTTTCCTGAGAATGAGGCGCAAACAAAAGCCCTTCCGCACCATAATATTGAGGATATTCAAACAAATGCTCCCCCATGGTACCTTCCAAAGACATAGCATAGGCTCTAAGCACTGCCAATGTACGGGTTGTTTCCAAAGACTTTGCTCCTACCATCCGTGCAGCTTCATAATGATGATTACGGATAGCCTGCTCCACAGCCAGTTCATGATGAAAATTCACATTCGTATTTCCTATACCTACCGTCATCAGGCATAAAAGTGTCAAAATAGCTAAGTTAGAGTTTATTAAGCCCAATATGGACCCCTCTTGATTCAGCCAGGAACGAAACACACGCCGTAAAGTATAGACCACACCTATATATATAAGCAAAAGCAACGGCAGCAGCCAAAACCATTTATCTCCTATGTTTCCTCCGTGGAAAATAGTCCGGTCCACATCCGTCAGCACTCCCAGCAACAGACAAGACGGGAAATAAGAAAGTGTCCGTACAGGCCCCTTTAATCCCATCAATCCATTGATTCCCCAACGGAATACCAATAAAACCACTGTAATGATAATAGCTCCCACCAACGGAGAATAATGTGTCTTTCCTTGTGACAATGAATAATGCAATGCACCTACTACATCTTTCTGAAGCACAAAAAGATAGACAATACTAAAAATAGAGAAAAGAAGACCGCACGCAACCGTGAGGATGCGGGCGGCTCTTTTATAGGATAAGCTGTTGTTGCTGCTCATAAATTACTCTTTCACTTTTTTCAATACCACAGCCGAACGGGCAGGCAGATACAGTTTCAGCCATTCCTTTTTATCCTTCTTATAAAGAGGGTCGAAATTAGTGAAATGACGTATACTGTCATCAGCCAGACCATTGCCTCCGAAAGCTGTCGCATCCGTATTCAGTACCACATCATACGCCCCGACAGGCACTAGGAAACCATAGTCTGTAAATGACTTGGTAGGATTGAAATTAAATACAAAAATCAAATTCTTACGCCGGTAAGCCAACACTTGGTCACCGTCGTTATGCCATACTTCAATCACTGGAGTTTCCTGAATATTTTTCACACTCTCAATGAGGTGGACCATAGCTGAATCAAAATCGCCCAAGTAATGGTAACACAGGTTCTTATTATCAAAAAGCCCCCACTGACGACGGGCATATTTATGCGACCATCCGTTACCTTCACGCGGGAAATCAATCCATTCGGGATGCCCGAATTCATTACCCATAAAGTTCAAATATCCTCCATTGATGGTAGAGGCAGTAAGCAAACGAATCATCTTATGCAATGCGATGCCGCGATGCACTGTATAATTTTCATCCCCTTTCTGGAAATGCCAATACATGTCAGCATCTATCAGACGGAAAATTATAGTCTTATCGCCCACCAATGCCTGGTCATGGCTTTCGGCATACGAAATAGTCTTCTCGTCCTTGCGTCTGTTGGTCACTTCCCAGAACATGCTGCTCGGTTTCCAGTCTTCATCAATCTTCTCCTTGATTGTTTTAATCCAATAATCCGGAATATTCATGGCCATACGGTAATCAAACCCATATCCACCATCTTGAATCGGTGCTGCCAACCCGGGCATACCCGAAACTTCTTCCGCAATGGTAATCGCTTTGGAATTTACCTGATGAATCAACTTGTTGGCCAATGTCAAATAACAAATCGCATTATCATCCTGATTCCCGTTAAAGTAATCCCCATAATTACAGAACGCCTCTCCCAAGCCGTGGCTATAATACAACATCGATGTCACACCGTCAAAACGAAAACCGTCAAAACGGAACTCATCCATCCAATACTTACAATTGGACAGCAAGAAATGAATCACCTCATTCTTACCATAATCAAAGCATAAGGAATCCCATGCCGGATGTTCACGCCGCCCGCCCGGATAGAAGTATTGATTAGGATCACCGGCAAAATTGCCAAGTCCCTCCACTTCATTCTTCACGGCATGAGAGTGAACAATATCCATAATGACGGCAATTCCCATTCTATGTGCCGTATCAATCAATTCCTTCAATTCATCCGGTGTACCGAAGCGGGATGACGGAGCAAAGAAACTGGAAACATGATACCCGAAACTCCCATAATAAGGATGCTCCTGAATAGCCATAATCTGAATACAGTTATATCCGGCTTCCGCTATACGCGGCAATATTTTCTCACGGAACTCATTATAAGTCCCTACCCTTTCTTCTTCCTGAGCCATACCGATATGACATTCATAAATCATCAAAGGATCAGTCTTTGCACGGAACACCTTCTTTCTGAACCGGTAAGGATTCTCCGGTTCCCAGACCTGTGCACTGAATATCTTTGTCTGCTCATCCTGTACCACACGGTTGGCCCATGCCGGTATGCGTTCTCCTTCACCGCCATTCCAACGGACTTTCAGTTTATACAAATCACCATGCTTTATAGCACCGCTTTGTAATTCCACCTCCCATACACCAGGAGAGTTCTTTACATGGTACATCCTATAATCGCCATGTTCTTTCCAGTCGTTGAAATCTCCGATAAGATAAATTTCCTTCGCATTCGGAGCCCATTCACGGAACACCCACCCTCTTCTGGTACGATGCAAGCCGAAATATAAATATCCGGTGGCAAAGTCCGATAAAGTTCCTTTGCCTCCGGTCAGTTCCAATTCTTTGTCTAGTGCATGCTGATGGCGTCCTTCAATCGCTGCCGAATACGGTTCCAGCCAAGGATCACTTTCTATTATGCCTAATTTAGGAGTGGTATTTTCCATAATATGATTACTTGTTAGTTATTCTCTTTCAAACCAAAACTTTAACGATCACTTTTTTCACACCGTCAGGAGACACTCCCGGAGCGTGAGCATCCTGTGGAAAAAAGATGGCAAACATTCCCGGCTTTACAGGAATATAGCTTTCGGCAAGTCCCGGATAGAACGAGATATCCTTATCTGCATCATAGTCTGCTTCGGGAAGATCTTCACGGGCCGTATAACCCATCACTTCCACCCCTGACAGAGGAATCTGTATATCAATAAACTGATTATGAGTTTCTAATTTTGCTTCTTCTTTAGTTTTAGGCTTGGTCTGAGAAAAGTTTACTACCAGATCATCACCCTGTAATTTTACTTTTCCTAATTCCTGAGCGTTCAAGTCTGTAGTCTTCAGATATTCCATTGCTTTAGCGAACAAAGGATTCAATGAAGCGTACTTTTCTAAGTTTTCTAATCTGTCTACTACCATAATTATTTCATTTTAATGGTTAAAATATTGCTTTTATCATTCAAAGTCGTCTATTGTGAAATTTGTAAAATCAGCAAAACGCTTCAGTTGCTTGAAAACATCCTCTACTTTGTCCAACAGGTCAGGGGCAAGGAAAAACGCATCAGGCACCATATAAGCACAGGTATAATCCTTACATTTTAAATAATCAATATATTCAAAATCTTTCGGAAATCCTTTGGGAGCCGTTTTTAAGTGATTTTCTCCGATAACAGGAAAGTATTGCTTGAACGCAGGATCTTCCACAATTTCCCTGTATTCGTCTATGTTGTCATAAACGGACTGGCGGACAGCTTTCAGCACTTTAGGTTCCAGGCACCAGCTTCCACCAGCAAGCATACAGTTATCAGGCTCTATATGAACATAATATCCACAATGTTCCGATTTCTTTCCACGAGCGTTGATATAGCCGCCCAAGTGTATCTTATAAGGAGTCTTATCACTAGAAAAACGCGTGTCGCGATAAATTCGGTATGTACAGTCCTTGGCTTGAATACCGACAATACTTTCGTCAAACAACGAAATGCGGGCGATGATTGCTGTCAGTAATTCCTCAAACTCTTTTTGAGCTTTCAGATATTCATCCTTATGCCCCTGAAACCACTCCCGGTTATTGTTTGCGGCCAGGTCTTTTAAAAATTGAAAGATAACAGATACATCCATGTTACATTATGTTCATGTGTTCACTTGACAAACTTACAAAATATATTTGTAACGAACTAGAAAAAAGCGAAGTATTTATTTTTTTCCCAAGACCTTGAGAAACTCATCATGCAACTTTCCATTAGTAGCCAACACTTCACGACCGGAATAAAAGTCTCCCCCTCCGCTGTAATCTGTCACTTTTCCACCGGCATTCATCAAGATTATCGAACCGGCAGCAATATCCCACGGTCCCAGCAGCCCTTCTATACGGGCTTCAAAGCGACCGGCAGCTACATAGCAAAGTTCTGCCGCAGCAGCTCCTTGCAGGCGCATGCCTCCCACATTTCCATATAACTCGTGCACGATATGCTCCGCCAAAGGCTTATACTTTTGCGAATCGTATGGAAAGCCTAACGCCACAAACGCTTCGTCCATATCAGAAACATCTGACACATGTATTTCTTTGTTGTTCAGATAAGAAGGCGCTCCTTTATAAGTCCAGTAAAGTTCATCGCGGCATACCTCATACACCACCCCAACCAGCAGTTCTTCTTTATTGCGAAGGGCGATACTCACACAATAAGGAGCATTATTATGGATAAAATTGGTGGTTCCGTCCAGCGGATCTACCAGCCAGCAATAGTTTTCCGTAGTCAGGCTGCCCGAACCTTCTTCGGCAATGAATCCTGCTTCGGGAAGCAATTCCCGAAGTTGGGCCACAATACGGCGTTCCGATTCCTTATCTACATACGACACATAGTCGTGAGCATTTTTCTTCTCTACCTTGCTACGGTCAAAACCGCTACGCTCATTACGAAGAAAAGCACCCGCCCGGAGTGCTATTTCACGTACATTCAACGTTATCTTCTCTAAATCCAACATTATATTCTTATTTTTGTTCCGCATCCAGCGTTCCAAACTTATAAACACCTTTACGGATTACATTTCCATTCTTGTCAGTCTCCACAAAAGCGCCGTGTTTCTTCCCTTGTTTGAAAAATCCGTCATAGCGTACTCCGTTTTTATCTTCAAGCACACCTTTGCCGTCTTCCTTTCCTTTTACGAAATGCCCCTTGTATTTGGTTCCGTCAGCCGTGCGCAAAGTGCCTTCACCGTCGGCCATGTTGTTTTTCCATTCACCTTCATAGTCATCGCCGTTCGCCCAGATATAGTGTCCTTTACCGCTGCGCTGGTTATTCACCCACTGCCCTTCATACACAGCACCGTTGGCCCATGTAAAGGTTCCGGTCCCATGCTGCTCGCCGTTCTTGAACTGCCCTACATACTTGTCACCATTCTTGTGTATATAAATACCCTGCCCGGTACGTTCACCGTTCACGTAGTCACCTTCGTAACGGTCACCGCTATGAAAGTAATAAATGCCTTTACCATGCTGCACGTCATCCTTCCAGTCACCCACATACTTGTCACCGTTGACATAGTAAAACGTCCCCTTTCCGTCACGTGCGTCATCTTTCCACTCGCCTTCATATTTTGACTGGTCGGGCCATACCATAACACCCTGTCCGTTTTTCTTGTCTTCTTTCCATTCGCCCTCATATTTGGCTCCTGCTTTCCAGGTATAAGTACCCTTTCCGCTACGTTTGTCCTGAAACCAGTTACCTATATAAACATCTCCGTTATAATAATACATAGTGCCTTCACCCTGCTGATAATCGGTAAACCACATACCCTCATACCGGTTGTTATTCATAAAATAATAGGTTCCGCTGCCGTGTTGCTGGTCCTGGAACCATTGCCCCACATACTTTTCTCCATCGTGAAACGTATATGTCCCGTTCCCCTCGCGTTTACCTTTTATATATTCCCCTTCGTAGGTATTTCCGTTCTTGTAGATTGTTTTTCCTTTACCGTTTGGTTTTCTGCCTTTCAGTTCTCCGGTATATTCGCCCCCGTCTTTAAAAGTATAATTCCCGATTTTTATCTGAGCGGTGGCCAATGTACTGACCGATGCCAAAAGCAATAATATATATACGTATTTCTTCATTGGTTCGTTACTTATAATAGATAAGATTTATGCCAAAGATACGATTTTCTATCTTTGGACATGATAGGTTATTACACTTTTTTACCCGCAATGACCTCTATTAAGTTTTCTTTGCAGAAATACTTTTGAGCCAATATGCGTATTTCTTCTCTGGTGATTCCCCGGATGGCATCCAGCGAACGGATAAAGAAGCGTTCGTCCAGCCCTGCCGTTTCTATATAAATCCAGGCATCAGACAAAGAAAAAGGTCCCTCGTACGACCGGCATAAATCGCCCAGCATATAGTTCTTCACCATTTCCAATTCTTCTTGAGGAACGAGATCATTACACAATTTGTCCATCTCCCGATAAACTTCTGTTATGATAGAATCCACATATTCATTGGCCGCCTCGGTACTGACAGTCAGTATTCCCGTTTCCGGATAGGACACAATGCCTGCGCCGATACCGTATGTATATCCCTTGTCTTCACGGATATTGGACATCAGACGGCTCCCGAAATACCCTCCGAACAAAGTGACCATGACACGTGCCTTCAAAAAGTCCGGATGATGACGGTCCATTACGAAACATCCCATTTTCAAGGAACTTTGAAGTGCATCCTCACGTTCTATAAAGATACGCTTTTCTTTGGTGGTAACCGGAGGAACAAGCATTGTCTTTGCTTTTTCCGTCACTTCCCCCCATTGTCCACTTCCCAAGTTATCTTCTATACAACGGATAATTTCCGATGTGACCTTTCCCGAAATATATACCGAACAATTGCCCGAATGATAATATTTCCGATAAAACGAACGGAGCACCTCCGGGGTAATCCGGTCATAATCCTCCGCTACCGCATAGCGCCCGAAAGGATGCTCCGGACCGAACAAGGCTGTATTCAGCTGCTTTCGGGCGATCATTTCCACCCGGGTGCTGTTCACCAGGAATTGCTGTTTGTTCGTATCGGCCACCACGGAAAGTTCCTTTGCCGGAAACGTAGGAGCCTTTATCATCTCGGATATGACGGCCAGCGTGCGGGCAAAATATTTATTCAGAGAGTAAAGTGTTATGAATCCATAGTTCACGGAAGAAGATAACTCCAGCCAGGCTCCATAATAATCCAATCGCTCCGCAATCTGTGAAGACGTTAAATTCCCAGCTCCCTCACGCAGCATCCTGTTGGCAAACATAGCCTGCAACGGCTGTTCCTGATTCCATTGTCCGCCTCCTATCAGAAGATCGAAACGTACAACATCCTCGGTTCCCGCATGAATGATATTCAAAGGCATCCCGTTCTTCATCGTCCTCCTGTCGGGACGGGTTATACTGAATTCGCTTAGTTGGCGGATTGGCGGTGGGGTGGTTCTGTCCAGCATTTACTCCCCCTCCCTTTGTTTTAAAAATGCTTCGGCACGTGCCAGATCCTGAGGCGTATCAATGCCTATTGTCTCCACTTCACTGATTCCCACCTTAATAGTATAACCATTTTCCAGCCAACGAAGCTGCTCCAACGATTCAGCCAGCTCCAGCAAAGATTGTGGAAGCGAAGTTATTTCTTTCAGTACATCGGCCCGATAAGCATACAGACCGATATGTTTATAGTAAGTATGCCCTTTCAGCCAGCCTTCCTTCTCCACATTACGCTGGAAAGGAATGATGGAACGGCTGAAATACAAAGCATTCATATTCTTACCGACTACTACTTTGGGAGAGTTTACATTTTCCAAGGCTTCAAGCCCGTCATCCGGGATGAAAGGTTTCACTAAAGTCGCAATCTGTGTGGCAGGATCTTCAAAGCAAGCTTTCACGGCTTCAAGCTGTGATTTTTGAATAAAAGGTTCATCACCCTGGATATTTACAACCACATCATATCCTCGTCCTACTTTGGTATACGCTTCATAGCAACGGTCTGTGCCGCTTTTATGGTGAACGGAGGTCATGACCACTTTTCCGCCAAAAGCTTTTACGGCGGATTCAATGCGTTCATCGTCCGTCGCTACATATGCTTCATCCAATATGCCGGACACTTGTTCATAGACTCTCTGAATCACAGGCTTGCCTCCCAAGACGGCCAGAGGTTTGGCAGGAAAACGTGTAGAGGCATATCTTGCAGGAATAATTCCAATAAATTTCATGGTAGCATTTCTTTTATATATTCATGCAAAAGTAACAAAAACATTTCATACATTTGCACCATTAATGCAATAAATGTTATGGACGAACACCATTGTTTGCTTTGTATGGGCTCTAATACCAACCGTTACGCGCAACTCTCGGTTGCACGGGAAGCATTGCGCACCACGTTTCCCGACATTCATTTCGGCGAGATGATGGAAACGGAAGCTGTTGGCAGCGGCTTTCACTCCCCTTTCAGCAATCAACTGGCAAAATTCAGCACTACGCTTTCACCCGATTCCGTTCGTGATTTGTTTAAAGAATTGGAACGACGCAGCGGACGGATTCCCGAAGACAAGGCTCAAGGGGTGGTAAAACTGGATATTGACCTGCTGGTCTTTGACAATAAGATATTGAAACCGGAAGATATGGAAAGAGAATATATCCGCCGTGGAATGTCTGTGCTCTTTTAGAGCTTATACCTTATTATATATTAATCATTATCACCTTGTGATACCCCGCCTCCATCCCCCCCCTATGGCAAACGATAGTGTTACTGAGAGGCCCAACCTGACAGGTGGGAAAACAGCTAAGTATTTTCATTGGCAGACCTAAGGCTTTCTACCAAGAAGGCTAAGGCTTTCCGGCCGTTCTATTTCTATCTCCATAGGCTTTGGAGTTATCTCCATAACCTTTGGAGTTATCTCCGCAGCCTTTGGAGTTAACTCCAAAGCCTATGGAGATAGAACACAACAGAAAGAAAAGCCTTAACCTGCCTCAAAAAAGAGATTAGCTTTCCTTGAAAAAAACATTTCATAAGAACAGAAAGCACATTTTTTTATCTCATCTGTTTGTTGTTTCCAATAATTCCTTATACATTTGCGTTTACTAACAATCCTGTTAAACAAAAATGATAATATGAAAGAAGAAACGAGCAATACAGAACAATCCATACTAAAAGCTGCTGAAAAAGAATTCCTTAAGAAAGGATTCTCCGGAAGCAAAACAACAGAAATAGCTAAGGAGGCTGGTGTAACCCATGCCATGCTGCATTATTATTTCCGTACAAAAGAGAATCTGTTCAACAAAGTATTTGAAGAAAAAGCCAGGCAACTGGCCGATACATTTCTTTCTCGTGTAGATGAGTCACTGCCTTTTTTGGAGAAAATAAAATGTTTCATTGAAGCACACTTCGACCTTTTGACTGCTAATCCCGAACTACCTTTATTTATATACAGGGAGATTCTGACCAATGAATGCGGAAAAGAAATTTGCCGTAAAACATTGTTCCCTAATTTCCGGTTAGCAATCAGTCTGCTCGACCGGTCACTGCAAGAGGAAATAAAGAAGGGCACAATACGCCCCGTCAAGGCGGAAGATTTAATGGTCAGCGCCATTTCACTCAATATCTTTGTCTTTGTGGCAAACCCACTGATACAATTGTTTGTGGAAGAAAAAGGTGAAGAATATCATCAATATATGGAACGCAGAAAACAAGAAAATGTAGAAATCATATTAAGCAGATTAAGAATATGAAAAGGTTATTCATTCTCACAACCTTTCTTCTCGGCATCAGTCCCATTTGTTTGAATGCACAGGAACTCACGCTGGAAGAGTGTCAGCAGCAAGCCCAGGCGCATTATCCGCTGATTAAACGGTACGGACTGATTGAAAAGACGAAAGAATACAACATCTCTAACGCCGGCAAGGGTTATCTGCCACAGGTTTCATTGTCCGCCAAAGCCAGTTATCAATCGGATGTAACGGAAATACCCGTTGACCTGCCCGGAATTGATATTCGCGGCATACGCAAGGATCAATACCAAGCTATGTTGCAACTGGACCAAGTGGTATGGGACGGTGGTAACATCCGGGCACGGAAAGAGGTAACCCGTGCCACATCCGAAGTAGACAAACAGAAACTGGAAGTGGACATGTATGCCATCAACGAACGGGTAAACCAACTTTTTTTTGGCATCCTGTTATTGAAAGAGCAATTGAAACAAAACCAGCTTATGCAGGAAGAATTACAAAGGAATTATGACAATGTTGCAGCATATGTAAAGAATGGCATTGCCAATCAAGCCGATTTGGATGCTGTAAAAGTGGAACAATTGAACAACATACAGCAACGTCATACTCTGGAAGCCACCTATCGTGCTTACGGCGAGATGTTGAAGATCATGATTAACCACCCTACTCCTTTAACCGAAAACACACTAAAGAAACCAGATGTAAATGCCTTATTATATAAAGGAGAAGCCTATTCTACAGAATTCATCCGACGTCCGGAACTTAACTTGTTCGCTGCACAGAACCAGCAACTGGAGGCGCAACGTAAACAACTTACCGCCAAGAACCTCCCCCGATTAGACTTATTCGTGCAAGGCGCATACGGCAACCCGGGACTGAATATGCTGAAAAATGAATTTTCGGCCTATTACGTAGCAGGCGTACGCCTTTCCTGGAACTTCGGCAACCTATATACTCGTAAGAATGAATCTCGCCAATTAATGCTGAATCAACAGGATGTGAACGTACAGAAAGAAACGTTCTTGTTTAACACTCATCTGGAAATCACTCAAAACAACAGTGAAATTAAGAAACTGACGGAACTGATGAAAAACGATGAGGAGATTATCACCCTATGTAACAACATTAAAAAATCAGCCCAAGCAAAAGTTGCCAACGGAACACTGACCGTTACAGAAATGTTGCGTGAAGTAACAGCCGAGAACATTGCCATGCAGGATAAAATCATGCATGAAATTCAGTTATTGTCAGCCATTTACGAATTAAAATATACAACAAACCAATATGAGAACAAATAAATATATCTTACTTGCCGCCACTCTGCTCGGTTTATCCTCTTGCGGAAACAAGAGAGGCGACTATGATGCATCAGGTACATTTGAAGCTACCGAAGTAATTGTATCCTCCGAAGCCAATGGCAAGATCATGCAATTCAACATAGAAGAAGGACAGTTATTAAAGGCCGGGGAAGAAGTGGGGTGCATAGATACCTTACAACTCTATTTGAAAAAGATGCAGTTACTGGCCAGCGGTAAAGCGATAGCCAGCAAAAGCACGGACATCAATAAACAGATAGCTGCCACAAAAGAACAAATCGGCAAAGCCGAATATGAAAGAAAACGCACAGAAAACTTGCTGAAGGAAAATGCCGCCACCCAAAAACAAATAGATGATATTGACTCCCAGATTGCCGTTCTGAAAAAACAGTTGGAAGCACAGATCTCTACGCTTCAGCGCGGCAATGCCAGTATCACAGAAGAAAGCTCGGCCTACGAAATACAAGTAGCCCAACTGGATGACCAGCTTCGCAAATGTCACATTACCAGTCCGATTTGCGGAACAGTACTGGCCAAATATGCCGAAGCCGGGGAACTGGCCACGCAAGGAAAACCTTTATTTAAAGTGGCGGATGTACAACATCTTTTTTTACGCGCCTATATCACCGCCGATCAATTATCCCAACTGAAATTAGGAGATAAAGTAAAAGTGTTTTCTGATTTAGGGAAAGATGACCGCCGGGAATACGAAGGGACAATCACCTGGATTTCAGACAAATCGGAATTCACCCCTAAAACAATCCAGACACGTGACGAACGCGCCAATCTGGTATACGCCACAAAGATAGCAGTAAAGAATGACGGATACATCAAGATAGGCATGTACGGAGAAATGAAGAAATAAATAGGACAATGGATTATATCGTTTCTGTCAAAGGAGTTAGCAAAAGCTACGGTGAAGTTCAAGCCCTGAAAGATGTATGCTTTGAGGTGAAACCGGAAGAAATCTTCGGGCTTATCGGACCGGACGGTGCAGGAAAGACTACTCTTTTCCGCATTCTCACCACATTGGTGCTAGCCGATGAAGGAAAAGCGGAAGTCTGCGGGCAGGATGTGGTGAAGAATTACAAAGAGATACGCCGGCAGGCAGGATATATGCCGGGACGTTTTTCCTTATACCAGGATTTGTCCGTAGAAGAGAATCTCACTTTCTTTGCCACGCTTTTCAATACCACTATCCGGGAGAACTACGCATTGGTAAAGGATATCTACCAACAAATAGAACCTTTCAAACACCGGCGTGCCGGAAAACTATCCGGCGGCATGAAACAAAAGCTGGCTCTGAGTTGCGCATTGATTCACAGGCCTTCCATACTGTTCTTGGACGAACCTACCACCGGTGTGGACCCTGTATCCAGAAAGGAGTTCTGGGACATGCTGCTGAAATTGAAACAAGAAGGTCTTACCATCATTGCGGCAACGCCTTACCTGAACGAGATGAAATGCTGTGACCGTATTGCATTTATCCGTGAAGGAAAGATTCAAGGCATTGACACTCCGGACCGTATTCTTCAACAGTTCAGTTCGATCCTTTCTCCTGAAGGGCTATCTTTTAATGAGCCGCAAGTCACCGGGCGATACGCCATAGAAGTAGAAGGCTTGACCAAACAATTCGGCAATTTCACGGCAGTGGACCATATCTCATTCAAAGTGAGACAGGGAGAGATTTTTGGTTTCCTAGGTGCTAATGGCGCCGGAAAAACAACAGCCATGCGCATGTTATGCGGTTTATCACAACCTACCGGGGGAAAAGGTACAGTAGCGGGCTTTGACATAGCCACGCAATACGAGCAGGTTAAAAAGAAGATCGGATATATGAGCCAGAAGTTCTCACTGTATGAAGATTTAAAAGTATGGGAGAACATCCGGCTATATGCAGGGATTTATGGAATGAGCGACAAGGAGATCGCTGAAAAAACAGACAAGGTGCTGGAACAATTAGGGCTCTTGAATGAGAAAAACACATTGGTCCGGTCACTTCCCCTGGGATGGAAACAAAAGCTGGCTTTCTCGGTAGCTATTTTCCATGAGCCGAAGATCGTTTTTCTGGATGAACCGACAGGAGGGGTAGACCCTGCCACACGCCGTCAGTTCTGGGAATTGATTTATCAGGCGGCAGAACGGGGAATCACCGTCTTCGTTACCACCCACTATATGGATGAAGCGGAATACTGTAACCGGATTTCAATGATGGTGGATGGAAAAATCGAAGCACTGGACACCCCACAACGGTTAAAAGAACGGTTTCATGCCCAAGATATGGATGAAGTATTCAGACAGTTGGCACGCAAGGCTGTAAGAAGTTGAAAAAAGATAAAGAAAAACGAGAATGAAACGATTTATATCATTCGTGCGAAAAGAATTCTATCACATTTTCCGGGACCTCCGGACGATGCTGATATTATTAGGTATGCCTGTCGTACAAATTATTCTTTTCGGTTTTGCCATCACCACCGAAGTAAAGAATGTAAAAGTAGCTGTGCTGGATTTCTCAAAAGATGTATCCACCCGGCAAATCATCGACAAACTGGATGCCAGTGACTATTTCAATGTCAACAAGATACTGTATGACAACAACGAGATAGAGGAAACACTCCGGAAAAGCAGTTCGGACCTGATCATTGTGTTTGAGGCTGGTTTCGATAACAATCTGCGGCATACCGGTAAAGCCCGAGTACAACTGATAGCCGATGCCACCGATCCCAACAATGCTACCATACTGACCTCTTACGCATCCAATATTATTGCAGATTATCAGCAAAGCCGGATCATGCAACAACAATCACCCATACAGATTATCCCCCAAATAAAGTTATTGTACAATCCGGGTATGCAAAGCGCCTACAATTTTGTGCCGGGAGTAATGGGATTGATTTTAATGTTGATATGCGCCATGATGACTTCCATCTCTATTGTCCGTGAAAAAGAAACCGGTACGATGGAAGTATTGCTGGTATCTCCCGTACGTCCGCTATGGATGATTATAGCCAAAATGGTACCTTACTTTGTGCTGTCATGCGTCAATCTGGTTACAATTCTGTTGCTGTCTGTTTATGTATTACATGTTCCGGTAGCAGGCAGTCTTTTTTCGTTGGCTTTGCTCTCATGGATCTTCATCGTAGTATCTCTGCTGTTGGGATTATTGGTTTCCACTATCGCCCGTACCCAAGTGGAAGCCATGCTGTTTTCGGGAATGGTACTGATGATGCCTACCGTTCTACTTTCCGGCATGATATTCCCCATCGAGAATATGCCTCTTCCTTTACAGCTGATTTCAAATGTCATCCCTGCCAGATGGTATATTGTCGGAATCAAGAAAATCATGATTGAAGGATTGGGTATCAGTTATGCACAGAGAGAAATGGGTATACTTATGCTGATGGCTGTTGTCCTTTTACTCATCAGCCTAAAAAAGTTTAACAAACGATTAGAATAAGTTCCGGAAGATATGATAAAGTATTTATTAGAAAAAGAATTCAAGCAGTTACTGCGCAACCCGATGCTTCCGCGGATGCTGCTCGTATTTCCCTGTATTATCCTACTGGTGTTGCCTTGGGCCGCAAACTTCGAAATCAAAAATATGAATCTCAGCATAGTGGATAATGACCGCAGCCCCTATTCTACCCGATTAGTACAGAAAGTGGGAGCTTCCGAATATTTTCATCTGATAGATGTATCAAACAACTATCAGGAAGCAATGCAATGCATTGAAAAAGGAGATGCCGACCTCATTTTGGAAATCCCGCCACACTTTGAACGCGATTTGCTGAAAACCGGTGTAGCAAAAGTACTGGTTTCAGCCAACACCGTAAACGGAACGAAAGGAACGTTGGGAAGTTCCTACCTCAGTAATATAGTGAATGCCTATGCCACTGAAATCCGGATTTCCCATTCCGGCTCTATTTCTCCCTCCCCAGTGATAAAAATAGATACCCAAGGACGTTTCAACCCCTATCTGGATTATAAGGTATTTATGGTTCCGGCACTGATGGCGCAATTGTTGATGATGTTATGCGGCTTTCTGCCTGCTCTTAATATTGTGAGTGAAAAAGAATTCGGAACCATCGAACAAATCAATGTGACTCCTGTAAGCAAGTTCACTTTCATTCTGGCCAAGCTGATTCCTTACTGGGTAGCCGGCATGCTGATCCTCACAATCAGTATCATTCTGGCATGGTTAGTCTATGGTCTGGTTCCGGCCGGTCATTTATGGCTGCTTTATTTCTTCGCATTGCTGTTCATTATCGTCATTTCGGGTATGGGACTGGTAGTTTCCAACTATTCCCGAACCATGCAGCAGGCCATGTTTGTCATGTTTTTCTTTGTGATTATCATCATGCTGATGAGCGGATTATTCACCCCCATCAACAGTATGCCTGAGTGGGCTCAAGCCATCACCATAGCCAATCCCTTGAAATATTTTATACAAGTGACACGTATGGTCTATTTGAAAGGAAGCGGATTCGATGACTTGATCATGCAATTTATTGCCTTGCTTTTTATGGCTATCATGTTGAACGGTTGGGCCGTGTTCAGTTATAAAAAGAACTCATAACAGATAAATCGGAACATTTGCTTGTTTATCATTGTTAATATCAGTAGCTTAGCAGCCTATTGCTAACCTGATTTTAATTATCTAAAAGAAAAAGTTATGAAATTCTTTATTGACACAGCTAATCTGGAACAAATTCGCGAAGCAAACGCATTGGGCGTACTGGACGGTGTAACTACTAATCCCTCTTTAATGGCTAAAGAAGGTATTAAGGGAGTTGAGAACCAACATAAGCATTACATCGAGATATGTAATATTGTGGATGGAGATGTCAGCGCCGAAGTCATTGCCACCAATTACGAAGGAATGATCAAAGAGGGTGAAGAACTGGCAGCCCTTAATCCACACATTGTAGTAAAAGTTCCTTGTATTGAGGACGGCATCAAAGCTATCAAATATTTCAGCAATAAAGGAATCCGTACCAATTGTACACTGGTTTTCTCTGCCGGACAGGCATTACTTGCGGCAAAGGCGGGGGCTACCTATGTATCTCCGTTTGTCGGCAGACTGGATGATATTTGCAATGACGGTGTAGGACTGGTTGCACAAATTGTAGAATTGTACCAAACTTATGACTACAAGACACAAGTTCTTGCCGCCTCCATCCGAAACACCTTACATATATTACAATGTGCGGAAGTGGGAGCAGATGTAGTAACCTGCCCGTTATCCGCCATTAAAGGTCTTCTAAACCATCCATTGACAGATATAGGATTAGAAAAGTTCCTGGCCGATTACAAAAAGGTTAACGGATAATAAAAAGCCTTCTCTCGCCATGAGGGAAGGCTTTTTACAACCATAACACAGAACTAATAATTTTCTGAATGTCGCTTATTATTAGCAAATAGTCGAATGGTGTTGTTTCATTCCAATTAAATTTATTCTTTTACTTTAAATAACATCAAGAATGATAAAAGGACATACCGACATAGACATCTGGAATACCGGCTTTTTCATTAACGCAGATTATTTTTCCGATGATTTCATTATTTATAATAATACGGGAAAAGATCTTACCCGCAAGACTCTTGCCCATCCTTTCTTTCACAATAATTCATATAAAACAACCTATACTTCATTTATACTGTGCCTTTCCGGAACTTCTGAAATAGAAATAGACTCCATCAACTATTCTACTAAAGAGAATACATTACTAATGATGGTGCCTAATCAAATAATTAAATATAATGAAATAAGCGAGGATTACAAAGCACATCTCATCATGATATCTAATAAATATTTTGATACCCGAGATAATTTTTATAAAATGATGTCTCTTTTAATTCCTCTAAAAAATCATCCATGTGTCAATTTGAATATCGCGGAAACAGATTTATTGAAAACATATCATGTATTGCTTTACAAAAAAATCAGTGAAGAAAATAATCTGTTTCGTGATTTTACCATACAATATCTGATACAAGCTACTTTCTACGAAGTATGCCAGCTCCTACTAAAGCATCTGGAAATAAAAAAGAAAAAACTGCCGCATAAAGAAGACATATTCAAACAGTTTTTAAAACTGGTAGAAACCCATCATTATAAAGAAAGAGACATTTCTTTTTATGCTGAGAAACTTTGTCTAACCCCTAAGTATTTATCTTCCATAATCCGGGATGTTAGCGGAGAACTGGCAGGAAACTGGATTGACAATTATGTAATTATTGAAGCAAAAGCCCTACTGATTTCTTCCAACCTTACCATTCAGGAGATTTGCTATAAACTGAATTTTTCTACTCCGTCCTCATTCACCCGTTTCTTTAAACGAATAACTGGCATGTCACCAAGAAAATTCAGAACACTAAAAGTTTTTCCCAACTTAATAGAATAAAAACATATAATATCTTGCCACCTGCCCTTATCTTCATGAATGAAGACAAGTACTTTTCCCACCTCGCCCGGTCTCTATTTGAACTTCAAATATCCTATGCGAGTATATTTTATTCCTTTGTTCTCATAATGAGAAAGAACTTTAGCCGATTTTAAATACAAACTTTCATGGACATTGATTTTTTTTGTATAACAGCTCAACATATCCGGTGACATACTGGAAGCCGCCGCCTTTATAATAAAAGTATAACGGTTGCCATCAGCATCAGCGGCAAGCACACTCTGGTCCACATAATATCCGGTTGTTTTGTATATGTCCAGTTGTAACCTTATCCCTAAGACTTCTAAACGCAAGTCGGATAGTTTTTCTCCCGGCTGACCGATAAAACGACTGCCAGCCGGCAAATGATGTTTTCTGATAACCGTTTCATAATGCACAGTAGCAAAAGCCTTCGCTAACATTGCCAGCTTCTTATCCCTAGGATTTCGGGCCTCAAATTTGTGTGCCAGCCAAAGTACATAGTTAGGATCAATGTAATAAACCTCCGCTAATCTTTTTCCACGATATTTTCCAAATGCGACTATATCCTCGGATATTCCATAATAAGGTTCAAAAAAAGTATTGTCTTTTACTTTCAGCAGGACGTTACAGTTCTGCAAATACTGAAAAGCACGTTCTGCCGCATCATTAAAAGTGACAGCCAGCGATTGAATAAACAAAGGGGAATAAATATTGTCCGGAAATATACGCCATAATGCATAATATGATCGGTAAGGGGTAGAAACACTGATTGCATAATATCCCGCATCTTCTCTACGGCCTTTATTGAAGTTATCTATTTTTTGGAAAACTCTCTCGGCCATAACATTAGTTATCTGATACAGAGTTACATCTCTATCCATAATTACCTCCTATCTTCATAAGGTAAAGATTTTCTTTTTGTAAATATAGTATTTTCTTACGAAACAGCAAGGGTTTTCACTATTTTTACATAAATTATTTTCCACAACACCAAGTAGAGAAAGCACCTTTTATAAAAGGTATATCAATAAAAAAAGTCTGTTTGCAAGGAAAAGCAAACAGACTTTTTTATTGATAAATCTTTCAATTATTCAAATATATTATCCAAACCTCCGGTTTCTTCTACCGAAGTTTCATCTATTAAGGTATCTTTGCAAGGGTCAAAGTCATCAGGAATATTGAATTTCTCATCCTGAGAATATCCCAAGCTCTTGTCTTTATAGACTTTCTGCATATAAAGTCCCCAAATAGGAAGCGCCATAGCAGCCCCCTGCCCGTCTACCATCGTATCAAAATGAATATCACGTTCTTCACCGCCTACCCATACACCGGACACCAATGAGGGAGTGAATCCCATAAACCAACCGTCAGAGTTACGGTTGGTTGTACCTGTCTTCCCCCCCATATCAGCAGTAATGCCATACAGACGGCGTACACGTCCACCGGTACCCTCATTAACGACCGCACGCAACATAACCAGCATTTTGTAAGCACTGGTCTCACTAATCACCTCATCCATTTGCGGAGTGAAATTCGCTAATACATTACCTTCATTATCCTCAATACGGGTTACAAATACTGGTGCTGTACGGATACCTCGGTTTGCGAATGCTGAATAAGCGCTGACCATCTCCCCTACAGAAATTTCACAAGGTCCCAAACAGAGTGATACTACGGGGTCTATCTGTTTGTTCTGCACACCGAATGAATGAATCAGACGAACCAACTGATAAGGATTAAGTTTCCCCATCAAATAAGCCGTTACCCAATTATCCGAATTAGCCAATCCCCATTTGATAGTTACCATTTCTCCATAACGCTTTTTGCTGGCATTACGTGGTGACCATGGACGCCCGTTCTCATCTATCAATGTCTGCTCTACGTGACGCACCTGATCACAGGGAGAGAAACCGTTCTCCATAGCCAAAGTATACACGTAAGGTTTAATAGTAGAACCTACTTGGCGACGCCCCACCATCGCCATATCATATTGGAAATAATTATAGTTAGGACCACCCACATACGCCTTCACATGACCTGTCAAGGGATCCATAGACATAAATCCCGCCCTAAGGAAGAATTTATAATATTTCAAAGAATCCATCGGAGTCATAATGGTATCCTTCTCTCCCTCGTAAGAAAATACAGACATTTCGTATTTAGTATTAAACGCTTTCTTTATTTCCGCTTCCGAGCATCCGGCTTCTTTCATAATACGATAACGATCAGTCTGTTTCATAGCCCTGGTCATGATGGTATTCACCTCCTCCTCTGTCAACTGATTAGTAAACGGAGCTGTTTTCTTTTTCCGTTTTTCCTTGAAGAAACGAGGTTGCAAGTATTGCGCCACATGTTCATAAACAGCCTCTTCCGCATATTTCTGCATACGTGAATCAATAGTGGTATAGATCTTAAGACCGTCTGTATAAATATTGTAGTTGGTACCGTCTTTCTTCTTGTTTTTAGCACACCACCCGAAAAGCGGATTCGTTTTCCATGCCAATGAATCTTCATAATATTTCTGCATCTGCCATCCGCGATAATCACTTTTCTTCGGCTCCTTGGCTGTCATTACTCCACGCAGATATTCACGGAAGTAAGTTGCCAAACCTTCTTTATGATCCACACGACGATATTTTAAGACGAGAGGCAACGCCTTTAATGAATCAGTTTCCGCATCAGTCAGGTATCCCGCCTTCCGCATCTGGCCAAGCACCACATTACGCCGTCCACGTGAACGTTCATTAAAACGTTTCGGATTATAAAGAGACGGATTCTTACACATACCAACCAAAGTAGCCGCTTCCTCAATGCTCAAATCTTTCGGTTCTTTCGAGAAGTAAGTATTGGCAGCTGTTTTGATACCTACTGCATTATTCAAGAAATCGAACTTATTAAGATACATAGTCAGAATCTCTTCCTTTGTATAATAGCGTTCCAACTGAACAGCTATTACCCATTCAATGGGCTTCTGCAACAGACGTTCCATCACATTATCTGCCGTAGGTGAATAGAATTGTTTTGCCAACTGCTGGGTTATGGTACTACCCCCACCGGCATTCTTCTGCATCATCACTCCCCGTTTCACCAAAGCACGGACAAACGCACGGGCATCAATGCCGGAATGTTCTGCAAAACGTTCATCTTCGGTAGCAATCAGCGCACGAATCAGATTCGATGAAAGCTGGTCATAACCTACAAAAACACGATTCTCCTTACTAAGTGACCAAGTACCCAGCATCTTGCCGTCATCGGATATAATCTCGGTTGCAAACTTTAAATTCGGATTTTCCAATTCCTCAATAGGCGGTACATATCCAATCCATCCTTTCGCTATTGCGGTGAATATAAGCGCTATAACTAACAGTACGCCGACTACAAGAGCCCAAAGCACGTATATAAATTTCTTCCTCATGACATTTTCTAGTAATTAACGGTACAAAAGTAAGGAAAAACTTTGAGATAGAATGTGTTTCTAACAAAGTTCAACGAAATATCTTTTAATTCTTCGCTCATTTATTTTTTTTTCATACCTTTACACTCCGTATAAATTGTAATTATAAATACAAGCCAATATGGAAAATAGAAGTTTAGTTACTATTGCCGAACACTCGAAAGAGAAAATCCTCTACCTTTTGGAGATGGCAAAAGAGTTTGAAAAGAAGCCTAACCGTAAAATCTTGGACGGCAAAGTTGTTGCCACCCTTTTCTTTGAGCCCTCCACCCGTACACGACTCAGTTTTGAAACCGCAGCAAACAGACTGGGAGCCCGCGTTATCGGATTTACCGATCCCAAAGTAACCAGTTCTTCAAAAGGAGAAACATTGAAAGATACCATCATGATGGTAAGCAATTACGCCGACATCATCGTAATGCGCCATTTTCTGGAAGGTGCCGCAAGATATGCCAGCGAAGTCGCCCCGGTGCCCATTGTCAATGCCGGAGACGGAGCCAACCAACATCCGTCACAAACCATGCTAGACCTCTACTCCATATACAAAACACAGGGAACGCTTGAAAATTTAAACATCTATCTAGTAGGCGACTTGAAATACGGACGAACTGTTCATTCTTTGCTGATGGCTATGCGTCATTTCAACCCCACTTTCCATTTCATCGCTCCGGAAGAGTTGAAAATGCCTGAAGAATATAAAATCTACTGCAAGGAGCACCATATTAAATACAAAGAGTACACAGACTTTAACGAAGAAACCATTGCTGACGCCGACATTCTTTACATGACCCGTGTACAACGCGAACGTTTCACCGACCTGATGGAATATGAACGTGTGAAAGATGTATATATATTAAGGAATAAGATGCTGGAGCATACCCGCCCCAATCTGCGTATCCTGCACCCTCTGCCCCGCGTCAACGAAATAGCTTACGATGTGGATGAGAATCCGAAAGCTTACTATTTCCAACAGGCACAAAACGGACTTTATGCGCGCCAGGCCATCCTTTGTGATGTATTGGGCATAACCTTGAATGATGTTATAGAAGATGCAAAAAAGTAAAAACAAAAATGAAGATGAGCGATAATAAACAAGCATTGCAGGTAGCCGCTTTGAAAAACGGCACTGTTATAGACCATATACCTTCCGATAAATTGTTTACTGTAGTCGCCCTATTGGGCTTGCAGGATTCTGACTCTAACATAACCATCGGAAACAACTTCGAGAGCAAAAAATTAGGCAAAAAAGGAATTATAAAAGTGGCCGACCGCTTTTTTACTGATGAGGAAATAAGCCGCCTTTCCGTAGTAGCCCCGAATGTAAAACTGAACATTATCCGTGACTATGAGGTGGTAGAGAAGAAACAAGTCCTGATGCCTGAGGAATTACGTGGCATCGTAAAATGCGCCAATCCCAAATGTATCACCAACAATGAGCCAATGACCACCCTGTTTCATGTAATTGACAAAGAACATGGAATCTTGAAATGTCATTACTGCGAAAAGGAACAAAGTAAAGAAGGTATCAAACTACTGTAATGAATATGAAACAAGACTGGAAACCGGGAACTATGATTTACCCTCTTCCGGCCCTACTGGTAAGTTGCGGAAGTACGGAAGAAGAATATAACATTATCACAGTGGCATGGGCAGGTACTATTTGTACCAACCCCGCCATGTGTTATATATCCGTGCGTCCGGAACGCCATTCCTACCCCATTCTGAAACGGAATATGGAATTCGTCATCAACCTTACTACCAAAAGCATGGCATTCGCTACCGACTGGTGCGGAGTGCGTTCGGGCAAAGATTATAATAAATTTGAAGAAATGAAGCTGACCCCGGGAAAAGCAAAAATAGTCAGTGCTCCCATCATCGAAGAATCCCCGCTCTGTATAGAATGCAGAGTAAAGGAAATCATCTCACTAGGATCTCATGATATGTTCATAGCCGATGTGGTAAATGTAAAAGCCGACGATAAATACCTGAATGCGGAAACAGGAAAATTCGAATTATCCGAAGCTAACCCGTTAGTCTATGTTCATGGCGGATATTTTGAACTAGGACCGAAAATCGGGAAGTTTGGCTGGTCTGTAGAAAAGAACAGATCACAGACCAAGGAAAAATCCTAAAAATATCTCATGAAGAAACTCCTTTTATTAATCGCTTTATTACTTCCTGCCCTGTTCGTTACAGCACAAGGAATAAAGAATGGTCTGAAAGAGGAACCTAAGATCAATGTGGGAATAAAAGGAGGCTTCAACTCTTCCATGTATTTTACCAGTCGGTTAGAGCTAGATGGAGAGCGAATGGAAGATGTGCAAAATAATTATAAAGTAGGCTATTTTGCCGCTATGTTTTTTCGGGTGCACATGAAAAGGCATTTCATCCAACCCGAAATTATGTATAATATTTATAAAGGTGAAATAGCTTTCAATAAAAATCAAAATAAAGAAAACACCCTTCCCGAGCTTGCTAAACTGAACAGCACGATTCACTCTTTGGAACTACCTATATTATATGGTTATAGTTTTGTAAAAAGCAGGCCTTACGGCATGGCACTTTTTATCGGTCCCAAACTGGAATATGTATGGAAACATAAGACTTCCGAAGAGTTTGAAGGATTTGGATATTCTGGTATAAAAGAAGAATTACACCCCATTAATATAAGTTCTGTTATCGGATTAGGAGTAAATATTGCTAATATATTCTTTGATTTCCGGTATGAAATCGGACTCACCAATATCTCCAAATCAATCATTTATAAAAAAGACACAGATGGAATAATGTCCCAAGAAAAAGGTATCTTCATTAACCGACACCGCAATGTGCTAAGCTTCTCGCTAGGAGTTATTTTCTAAAGTAGGAAGCTTCCTCTAAGTAGATATCATAATGCCACATTTATATCCTTTTCTTTCCTCAAAACGCCCTTATCTTCAACTCTTTCAGCAGCTTCAGACCTTACTACACGACAAAAAGAAAGTCATATATCTTTTTTCCGTAACCTCACCAAATATTTTCCTCTAAATAATTTCCTTATATTCTAAAATTACTTAACTTTGTGAACTCAGAATCGAATATCGCACATAAACTTATTATAAAAAGAAATGAAAAGAGACGATTTGATTTTCGACATTATCGAAAAAGAGCATCAACGCCAGCTCAAAGGTATCGAGCTGATCGCATCCGAAAACTTTGTTAGTGACCAAGTAATGCAAGCCATGGGTTCTTGCCTTACCAACAAGTATGCTGAAGGGTATCCCGGCAAGCGCTACTATGGCGGTTGCGAAGTGGTAGACCAGAGCGAACAAATCGCTATCGACAGACTGAAACAAATATTTGGAGCAGAATGGGCTAATGTACAACCTCACTCCGGAGCACAGGCTAATGCTGCTGTATTTCTGGCCGTTTTGAATCCGGGTGATAAATTTATGGGATTAAATTTGGCCCATGGTGGTCACTTGTCACATGGTTCATTGGTAAACACATCCGGAATTATTTATACTCCGTGTGAATACAACCTGAACAAAGAAACAGGTCGTGTAGATTACGATCAGATGGAAGAAATCGCATTACGTGAAAAACCCAAAATGATTATCGGTGGCGGTTCTGCATATTCTCGCGAGTGGGACTACAAACGTATGCGTGAAATCGCAGATAAAGTGGGAGCCATCCTGATGATTGATATGGCCCACCCTGCCGGACTGATTGCTGCCGGACTGTTGGACAACCCGGTTAAATATGCTCATATCGTCACTTCAACAACCCATAAAACCCTTCGTGGCCCTCGTGGCGGTGTCATCATGATGGGTAAAGACTTCCCTAACCCATGGGGCAAGAAAACTCCAAAAGGTGAAATCAAGATGATGTCACAACTTTTGGATTCTGCTGTATTCCCTGGTATACAAGGTGGCCCGTTGGAACATGTCATCGCAGCCAAAGCTGTTGCATTCGGTGAATGTTTACAGCCGGAATACAAAGAATATCAAACACAAGTAAAAAAGAATGCAGCCGTATTGGCACAGGCTTTGATTGACCGTGGCTTTACGATCGTTTCCGGTGGTACAGACAACCACTCCATGCTGGTAGACCTGCGTACCAAATACCCTGATCTGACAGGCAAAGTAGCAGAAAAAGCATTGGTTGCTGCTGATATCACTGTAAACAAGAACATGGTCCCATTTGACAGCCGTTCTGCTTTCCAAACTTCAGGTATCCGTTTGGGAACTCCCGCTATCACAACTCGCGGAGCAAAAGAAGACTTGATGTTGGAAATCGCCGAAATGATTGAGACAGTTCTTTCAAACGTAGACAATGAAGAAGTAATTGCACAAGTTCGTGCACGCGTAAACGAAACAATGAAGAAATATCCTATTTTCGCTTACTAATCAACGACTTCTATCAATATACTCATAAAAGACTTTGGAGTTTTTGAAAAAGCTTTATCCTTCTTCAAGAACTTCAAAGTTTTTTATAAAACATCCAGACCATTTAAAAAGAGTAATAGAAAAGTATTTTTATCAGCATTCCCCACAGAAATCAGTATAAATTTCTACCTTTGCAGACAATTTATCCGTTAATGACGAATGAAAGGAACTAAGAATCTGACTCAAGGCCCTATCCTAAAGCAATTGTTTACTTTGGCAATGCCCATTATGGCTACTTCATTCATACAAATGGCATATAGTCTGACCGACATGGCTTGGGTAGGAAGAATAGGAAGTGAGGCAATAGCCGCCGTAGGTTCGGTAGGAATTCTTACATGGATGTCCACATCTATCTCTCTTCTGAACAAAGTAGGTTCGGAAGTCAGCGTAGGACAAGCCATCGGGGCACAAAACGAGCAAGCTGCCCGTGCATTCGCATCACATAATCTTACCTTGTCCTTACTTATATCATTGAGCTGGGGAGCATTGTTATTTATCTTTGCCACCCCTATTATCAGTATCTATGAACTAGAACCTCATATAGCCAAGATGGCTGTGGAATATCTACGGATTATAGCAACCGCCTTTCCATTCGTCTTTTTATCAGCTGCCTTTACAGGGATATTCAATGCCGCCGGACGAAGCAAAATACCTTTTTCCATTAACGGTATCGGACTGATTACAAATATAATACTGGATCCTATCTTTATCTTTGGTTTAAGCTGGGGAACTACGGGAGCAGCAATTGCCACTTGGCTGGCCGAAGCTACGGTATGCATACTGTTTATCTATCAATTGAAACAAAAGAAAATATTATGGGATGATTTTCGGTTATTTACTAAACTGAAAAAACAATATACACGCCACATTTTGAAAATAGGATTACCAGTAGCGGCACTCAATACATTATTCGCTTTCGTCAATATGTTTCTCGGAAGAACCGCCACAGAACAAGGTGGTCATTTAGGGCTGATGGCACTCACCACCGGAGGACAAATCGAAGCTATCACCTGGAACACCTCCCAAGGTTTTTCTACAGCTCTCAGTGCCTTTGTAGCTCAGAATTATGCAGCGCGGCAAATCTCCCGTGTGCTGAAAGCCTATCGCACCACTTTATGGATGACATTTATATTCGGATCTTTCTGCACATTCCTTTTTATATGTTATGGAAACGAAATATTTTCTATCTTTGTTCCTGAAAAAGCAGCTTACGAAACCGGCGGTGTCTTTCTACGTATTGACGGATACTCGCAACTATTTATGATGCTGGAAATTACCATACAGGGCGTATTTTATGGGATGGGGCGCACCATGCCTCCTGCCGTAATCAGCGTCACCTGTAACTATCTGCGCATCCCGATGGCACTGTTGTTTGTATCATGGGGCTGGGGTTTGCCGGGTATTTGGTGGAGCATAAGCATCACTAGCACTATGAAAGGAATTATTTGTCTGATCTGGTTTATGCTTATCAAGAAGAAAGCTTTAAATTATCAGGCCGTTTAATGAACAATTTTTGCATTAAGTCATTAATATATTAAAATGAACATGATTATGAAAAAGACTAAAATTATGGCTTTATTACTGAGTGCTACATTAGTATTCAGTGGATGTGGTAACATGAATAATACCGCTAAAGGCGGTCTGATCGGCGGCGGCGGCGGTGCAGCATTGGGAGCAATTATCGGCGGAATAGCCGGACATGGTAAAGGTGCGGCTATTGGTGCGGCAGTAGGTGCGGCAGTAGGTACAGGTGCCGGTGTGTTAATTGGGAAAAAAATGGATAAAGCAGCAGAAGAAGCTGCTCAAATCCAAGGAGCACAGGTAGAACAAGTAACAGATAACAATGGCCTTCAGGCTGTAAAAGTTACTTTTGATTCCGGTATTCTCTTCAATACAGGAAATGCAGCCTTGAGTGCACAAGCGAAATCAGCCTTGAGCAAGTTTGCAAACAACGTATTGAACCAGAACAGAGATATGGATGTATCCATTTATGGATATACAGACAACCAGGGCTGGAGAAACAGTACAGCTGAACAAAGTATCCAAAAAAACCTCAATCTGTCACAAGAACGCGCTCAAAGTGTGGCTAGTTATCTGTTGGGTTGCGGTGTAAGTAATTCCCAGATCAAGTCCGTAGAAGGCTTGGGTCAAGCAGATCCGATAGGTAATAATGACACAGCCGAGGGACGCCAGCAGAACCGTCGTGTAGAAGTATATATGTATGCCAGCCAACAGATGATTCAGCAAGCGGAAGCAGGAACACTGAAATGATATCAATGACGTTATTGTAGAGCGTATCCAATACGCCCGAACCAACGGTCACAACATTGGAATAACATATAAAATAAACCAATTTCGGACAGGTTATTTCTGCCCGAAATTGCTTTTAATACACAAGCATGAAAAAAAAGATTTTAAAATTCATCCGCAATCTGCTGCTTTTTTTCTTTGGTTCTTCCATTCTCGCAGTTATCGTTTTACGATTTATTCCGGTTTACTTTACCCCGTTGATGTTTATCCGTACTACCCAGCAAATCATTCATGGAGAAGATATAAAGTGGAAACACTCTTGGCTACCTAAAGAAAACATATCCCCTCATCTGTCTATGGCTGTTATTGCCTCTGAAGACAATCGCTTTGCCGAGCATAATGGTTTTGACTTCAAAGAAATAGAGAAAGCCTTAAAAGAAAACAAGAACCGAAAACGCCCTCGAGGTGCCAGTACTATCAGCCAACAGACAGCCAAAAACATTTTCTTGTGGCCTGCTTCTTCTTGGATCAGGAAAGGACTTGAAGTGTATTTCACCACCTTGATAGAACTATTTTGGAACAAGGAACGGATTATGGAAGTCTATCTGAACTCTATAGAAATGGGAAATGGTATCTATGGTGCCGAAGCAGTAGCTCGTGAACACTTTCACAAGAATGCCAGCAAACTGACACCGGAAGAATGCGCACTAATTGCAGCCAGCCTTCCCAATCCTCGCAAATTCAATTCAAGCAGACCTGGCAACTACATGCTTAAAAGACAAAAGAAGATACTTTATCTTATGAAATGCGTCCCTACATTTCCGCCCAAACAAGATACGTCCTCTACGGTTTCAAAGAAGAAAAAGAAATAACCCGCACCCCCGTGTGGGCTTTCTTATTTTTAGAGTATTCAAAGAGAGTCTGAGAATCTAGAATAACTTTCTTCATGACCGATGAAGCATGAAGCAAATGCAATTTACCATCCACCCAACAAGCAAATCCTGTATGCACCACATCCAGCCCTTTTATATTGGTAGTAATCGCTATGATATCCCCATTCTTTATGTCCAACTCCTCAGAAGAAACGTTCAGACTTGTTTTAGGAATATAAGAAACAGGAACATTTTTCCATTTTCTCTCTATTTCAATCATCTGGGATATCATGGAAGGATTATTTTTCAACCGGTGATAATTGTCAGAGTGTGTGGACATAAAATCCAAATTCAAGATTTGTGATACAGCAAGCCCTAATTCCCCTGTACGTTCATGTACAATTCCTTTCTGTTCGTTATCCTTAATCCAATCACTGAAGTAATGTAAACGCGAGACATAACCGGCTTGTTTTCCATTCCGATAGCGGATACACAGCAACGCTTTTTTGTAACTTTCAAAGTCACTTTTCCCATACTTGTCAGCGAGACTCAATGCAAGTACTGTTTCAACTAATGTGGTACAATCCACCTTATCCAAATGAACAACTAATCTCTCTTCATCTGTCCCATCCAATGTATTCGCTACGTATGGAACCCCTAATAGATTTTGGGCAAAAAACAATATCCTACAGCTATCGGCCGGCAACCGGGCAGCTTTTTGAAGCAGACTCTCGACTTTTATACTGTCATTTTCTGATGCTGAAACGATACAAGGCATTATTCCTAAAATCATTCCCAGCAACCACGGATACAGCTTTCTCATATATTTTTTCTTATCTACCTGTTTTTTCTGCATGGCAACAAAGATAACACATAACTGAATGAATGCAAATTTTAAAAGAATGAAAAGATAAAAACATCCGCCATGACAAATTCAACACTTGCCATAGCGGATAAAAAAAGCTATATAGCACCTTTAAATCATGCAGTAAACTCTGTTCTTTCCAAATAAGCTATAACATCACCTTTATTAACTACAGCTCCTTGTTGGGCGCAAACTTCTACAATACGTCCTGTAAAATTAGCAAAAATCTTTTCATACTCTCCCCACGGAGTGGAAATATAACAGAACACTTCATCATGCTGGTATTTCCGTCCGACAAACGGTGCCATAGAAGGACCTTCCACGGAAACTTCCCATAAAATCTGCCCCTTATCCGGTGCAATAATAGGATCTGCCTTAGCACGCTTATATTTTCGGATCGTTTCCTCATCGAAGCCACTTTTTACCATAGCCGCATCCTGAGCACGTTGTAAATCATCCATAAAACGTTTCTTGGCTACACCCGATTTATAATCACGGTATTGCCGGTCATGCATAGCCAGTTCAAACAACTCTTCCTCATCCTCACCATATTCCCATCCATTATCATCCATCTCCTTACGGTACTTGTCCAGCTCATCAGGATAGTTCACCTGAGGATCTTCATCAGTGAATTCGTAGCCTTTACTTTTCGCCAGTTCGATTATTTCAGGAGCCAACGCACCCGGCAATTTTCCACTTTTTCCCAAAATCATATCCCATGTATGGTTATCAATCATCGTCCATCTCTCCTCTCCCTTCACCAATTGCATAACATTCATCAAAGCCACATTCTTCACATATTGGCTAAACGGTGTTACTAAAGGTGGATATCCCAATTTCGGCCATACGTATTCCACTTCTTCAAACAGCATCACTACCAAATCATCCAAACTCATAGGTTCCTTTCCCTGTCCTTTCAGAATCAGATTGATGCCCGAATGCACCCCTTTCAGATCGGCCATCATTGAACCCATCATGCCACCGGGAAGTCCACATCCCAGCAGCAAGGAAGACATATGTTTGTTGGTAGGATCAATAAAATATCCCAAAAAATCATCAATAAATTCCTGCGTCATGCTACGCGCTTTCATATAAGCCTTCATATTGATTTCAGGTACCTGAAAACCTGCATTTTTCAACATAGCCTGTACAGAAATTACGTCAGGATGCACTTTTCCCCATGACAACGGCTCCATAGCGACATCAATGATATCCGCACCATTCTCACAAACTTCCAAAATAGATGCCATAGATAACCCAGGACCGGAATGTCCATGATATTGTACAATGACTTCAGGATGTTTATCTTTGATATTTCTCACCAACTGCCCCAACATTTCAGGACGGCCGATACCTGCCATATCTTTCAAACAGATTTCGGGTGCCCCCGCTTCTATTAACTGGTCGGCAATATAAGAATAATAATCCACCGTATGTACAGGAGAATAAGTGATGCAAAGAGTGGCTTGAGGAATCATCCCCGCTTCTTTAGCATATTTTATGGAAGGAATAATATTACGAACTTCATTCAAACCACAAAAAATACGAGTAATATCCACTCCTTGCGCATGTTTTACCCTATACATCAACCGACGTACATCAGCTGGAACAGGATACATTCGCAATGCATTTAAACCACGGTCCAACATATGCGTCTGAATACCCGCCTCACGTAAAGGCTTGGTAAATGTACGCACTGCCTTGTTAGGATTCTCACCATATAGCAAGTTCACTTGTTCAAAAGCACCTCCATTAGTTTCGACTCGGGCAAAACACCCCATTTCAACGATTAGAGGAGCAATTTTGGCTAACTGATCAGCTCTGGGCTGGTACTTCCCTGATGACTGCCACATATCGCGGTAGACCAAACTGAATTTGATTTCTTTTTTCATAATTATTACTTGATTTAAAGGTGTCTTGTCCTTTTGCAAATATAACAAATGAATAAAAATAAAGTTAATATTCGAAGCTGTTTTTTAGCTTCCAAAAACATGTTTAATATCATATTGTAAACCAACAAAAACAAAAAAGGCAGAGCAAAAGAATTTCACTCTACCTTTTTGATAATTTTCCCCCTTGGATTATACAAAATCACGGAGCTGTCCCTGCAAGCGTTGTCTGGTAAAAAAAATTCTGCTTTTTACAGTACCCAACGGCAATCCCAGCTTTTCGGCAATCTCACGATATTTAAATCCCGACACATGCATAGCGAATGGAATACGGTATTCTTTAGGAAGCAAACCGACTATACGATGTATTTCTTTCATGTCATAAGCTCCCTCGGTACTATCAAAGCCGGAATCCTGAGGCATACTTAAATGGTAGAGATTGTCTGTATGGTCCACAAATGTCTGGTCACGCACTATTTTCCTATAATTGTTTATAAAGATGTTACGCATAATGGTATACATCCATCCCTTAAAGTTTGTATCGGGGATATACTTGTCTTCATTATCCAGCGCTTTCAATGAAGTTTCTTGTAGCAGGTCATTAGCCTCCTCACGGTCGGCTGTGAGTTTGTATGCAAACCGAAGTAATTCTTCTTGCACACCCAGCAGGTTCTTTTTAAAACTAACGCTATTCATAAGTCTTTCAGTTTAGGTTCATATTCTTTTTCCATGCTCTCGGTAATGCAAGGATAGCGCATTTTAAATAGGTGTCAAAGAAAAAACTATCAAAATAGGGGGTAAAAACCGTCATTTATCAGTTTTTACCCCCTGTTTTGATAGTTTTCAGGTGCTATTTAGCGTTGTTCCCCCTTTAAAATTGGTAAACAGATACTATATTTAACAGCTAAAATACGCGCCAAAAACACAGTACTACCTCCTATTATCTGGCAAATAAAGGCTTCCAGACCAAACAGATCACATATCCAATAGGCCAATCCCCCCACCACACAGGCCATTGCATAAATTTCTTTACGAAAAATAAGCGGAATTTCATTAATAAAAACATCGCGGAGCACACCACCTGCGGCCCCAGTGATACTACCCATGATTATAGCTACCCAAAAAGGATATCCGAGAGCAATACTTTTGCCTACTCCCACTACTGTAAATAGTGCCAGACCGATGCTGTCGAACAGGAAAAAAGTGTTATGCATATGAATCAGATACTTGCCGAAAGCAATTACCCAAAACAATGCAAGTCCTGTACATATTAAATATATAGGGTCGGTCATCCAACCCGGAGTCACATCTAGAAGCACATCACGGATAGTACCTCCTCCGATAGCCGTTGCCAAACCCACTACATATGCACCAAACCAGTCAAACTGTTTGGCAGACGCCAATCTGATACCACTGATGGCAAAGGCAAACGTGCCTATAAAATCTAAAACTTGAACAAATGTTAGCATAATGGTTGTTATTTGTCTGCAAAGTAACGAATAAATTCGATAAGAAAATGTATTTTTGTGTTCAGAAAATAGCTTAAAATAAGATGAAAGTAACAATTATCGCAGGTGCACGTCCCAATTTCATGAAAATTGCCCCATTAATGCGTGCTATCAAGGCTGCAAAGGCAGCAGGAAAAAATATCACTGCCCGTCTGGTCTACACAGGTTCGGACGAAGATAAAAGTTTGGAACCTTCTCTGTTTACAGACCTGGATATGCCGCGTCCCGATGTATATCTGCATGTAGATAATACAGATTTTTTCCAGCGAATGGCAGGTATATTGGTAGCTTTCGCCCGCGAACTGGAACAGCATCCTGCACAGGTAGTACTTGTAGTGGATGACCTGACTCCTACTATGGCGTGCTCTATCGTAGCTAAAAAGAAAGGGATAAAAGTCGCTCATCTAGTGGCCGGAACCCGCTCTTTCGATATGGATATGCCAAAGGAAGTGAACAGCATGATAACAGATGGCTTGTCCGATTATCTGTTCACGGCCGGAATGGTAGCCAACCGCAATCTGAATCAAACAGGAACCGAACAGGCACATGTACATTTTGTAGGAAACATCCTGATTGATACGCTGCGTTATAACCGTACCCGTTTACAGCGCCCGGTAGCGTTCTCCATTATGGGACTGAAAGAAAAAGAATACCTCTTGCTAACATTGAACAAACATTCATTGCTAAACAAGGACACAACACTGAAAGCCATCTTCCGCACTATACTGGAAAAAACAGACAAGCCGATCGTGGCGCCGCTCCATACATATGTAAAAAACAAGCTGTCTGCTTTAGGAATTACTTCCGAAAGGTTATATATATTACCACCGCAACCTTATTTGTCATTCGGATATTTAGTGAACCATGCCTGGGGTATCATTACAGATTCGGGCAATGTAGCGGAAGAAGCTACTTTTTTAGGAATCCCCTGCATGACATTAAGCACGTATGCAGAACATCCCGAAACAGTGACAATCGGCACAAACCGGCTGGTGGGGGAAAGCTCTGAAATCCTGGCAGACGTCCTTGACATTCTGAATAAAGGAGAATGGCAGAAGGGACATTTGCCGGAACGTTGGGATGGACACGCTGCAGAAAGAATTGTACAAACATTGCTGGGTGAACATAAATAAAATGGAGAACCAATAAAAACACGGATGCCGCAGAATATCAAATTCTACGGCATCCGTGTTTTTATTGGTTCTCCATCGATATCGCTTACACTCTCCTTTCTTACCAAGTATAATTCAAACCAAAACTAAGCAATTCCTGCAACTGGAAATAACTCTTGTTATCTTCTGTCAGTGTCACACCGTCATCATAACGCGCATGAACAAACAACTTAGTAGACAAATAACGGTTCAACACAAAATTAAATGTATTTTCCCAACTGGCAATTACGGTGTCATAAGTTGTAAAGTACTCCAATTTAGACTCCCACACAATACTGGGGATAATTGTCCAAGTCAGATTACCTGTAAATTTCGAACCGAAGAGATTCGCTGTTTTATGCCCCGGATCCACATTAAAAGCACCCGGATCAGTTATCTTATCATTGCTGATATACATAAAAGTATACGCCAGTGGAGATCCCAACAAAGACAATGAATAATTCTTCTTATTCTGCTTAAAGTCCATACCGAGGGTTATATCCAATTGGGCGGGAGACAGAAAATTAGAAATCATATCATTCGTATTCGTCTTATAATTTCCAAAGAACTGAGTCTTGAACTCGCCCGCCAAAGTATAATACCAGTTTTTGAAGGCTTTTACACCCAGTTTACTGCTTAAACGAAGCAAGTCGGCATTCGTCTTATACTTATGCACTGTATCTGACGGTGCTGTAACAAAACCCAATTTTATTTCCAGCTTATTTTCAAACTCTATACGCTGGCGGTCATCAAAATTAGCTTCCAGCACTAAGCCGGACAACAGCGCATTAGTACTTTCACCACCTTTATACCAGTTATCTGAAATATAATGTTGTGTGAACTGAACATACCCATTCCCCTTATGCGTCCAAAAGTTAGGGCGTACCACCAACAATTCATTATCCGTAGTCAAGCTTTCCACCGGTGTTTCCGGTTGAAGGAAACTTTTGATTCTCTCTTTCCTTGGTCTTTTTACTATCTGATTATTTTCCAGTGGTTTCAAATCAGCCAAATAAAGTTCGTTATTCACCAATCTGCCCGGATATTGCAAATAATAATTCCTTAATATATTATTCGACCAACGGTCGGCAGCGGCCAAGGTTTCCAAATCGGGCAGTTGATATATAGCTGCAGATGCAGAGTCACGCTTTCCCATATATAGCGAATCGACAGCTGTCATTATTTTCGTATCCGGACTCCATTTTATTTCAAAAATTTCTTTTATAGGAGCTTCATAATAAGTGGGCGGAACAAACAACTTATAAAAAGCCGGATTAGGACGTACCCGCCGGGGCGCCGGAATATTCAAATCATCCCACAGCCTGAAATAAGCAAAATAAGATGCGCTTAATGCAGACAATGAATCAGAATAGGCTTTCACAGCCGGATTTTCTTTCGTCTTGGCTATTTTCTGTGCCGGCACTTCTTCCATACAGAATACAGCAAGTATTATAGCCAAACATATACTTTTTCTCATACTAATTTTAGTTTTGTGCAAAAGTACACTTAATTTTCCTTTTCCCCAAAAACTGTTTCCTTTATATAATAACGAATGATAAATTCAGTTTCATCAAATGATTTTTTAAAGCATATCCGACAATATTGAAAAAGATTTTGTAATTTTGCAACTTTGATAAATATTGCGATTTTGATAATTAAGAAAATAACATTTAAAAATATTAAGTCGTGGGAGAAACTAAGTATATCTTCGTAACTGGTGGTGTTGCCTCCTCATTAGGTAAAGGTATTATTTCATCATCAATAGGTAAATTACTGCAAGCCAGAGGCTATAATGTAACAATTCAGAAGTTCGATCCGTATATCAATATTGATCCGGGAACTTTGAATCCTTATGAACATGGTGAATGTTATGTAACGGTAGACGGACACGAAGCCGACCTCGATTTGGGACATTACGAACGTTTTTTGGGCATCCAGACAACTAAAGCCAATAACATTACAACAGGACGTATTTACAAAAGTGTTATTGACAAAGAACGCCGTGGTGACTATTTGGGAAAGACTATTCAGGTTATCCCCCATATCACCGATGAGATCAAACGCAATGTAAAATTATTGGGAAGCAAATATAAATTTGATTTTGTCATTACCGAAATCGGTGGTACCGTAGGTGATATTGAATCACTTCCTTATTTGGAAAGTATCCGCCAATTGAAATGGGAAATGGGACGTAATGCGTTGTGCGTACACCTTACTTATGTTCCTTATTTGGCTGCAGCAGGCGAATTGAAGACCAAACCTACCCAGCACTCTGTAAAAGAGCTGCAATCTGTTGGTATTCAACCAGATGTATTGGTATTGCGTACCGAGCACGAATTGAGCACAAACTTGAAAAAGAAAGTTGCTCTGTTCTGTAACGTAGATGAAAATGCTGTGGTGCAGTCTATCGATATGCCCACCATTTATGAAGTACCTTTGCGTATGCAAGAGCAGGGACTGGATGTAACCATTCTCCAAAAGATGGGATTGCCCGTGGGTGAAACTCCAACCCTCGGTCCATGGAGAGATTTTCTAGATCGCCGTCATAAGGCAACTGAGAAAGTAAAAATTGGATTGGTTGGTAAATACGATTTGCAAGACGCTTATAAATCTATCCTTGAAGCCTTGTCACAAGCCGCCACTTACAATGACCGCAAAGCGGATATCCACTTCATAAACAGCGAGAAACTGACAGATGCTAATGTAGAAGAGCAGATTAAGGATATGGATGGTATCATCATCTGCCCGGGATTCGGACAACGTGGCATAGAAGGTAAGTTCGTTGCTATCAAATATGCACGTACACACAATGTACCGACTTTTGGTATCTGTCTAGGTATGCAGTGCATGGCTATTGAGTTTGCCCGTAACGTGCTAGGTTATACAGATGCCAACAGCCGCGAAATGGATGAAAAAACGCCACACAACGTGATAGACATTATGGAAGAACAGAAAGCTATCACCAATATGGGCGGCACTATGCGCCTGGGAGCCTATGAATGTATCCTTGACCAACACTCAAAGACTTTTGAAGCCTATAAAAGCGAACACATACAGGAACGCCACCGTCACCGCTACGAATTCAATAATGACTATAAGCAGGAGTACGAAAAGGCGGGTATGAAATGCGTGGGTATCAATCCGGAATCCGATTTAGTGGAAATAATTGAAATCCCGACATTAAAATGGTTCATCGGAGTACAGTTCCATCCCGAGTACAGCAGTACAGTATTGAAACCACATCCTTTATTCCTGTCATTTATCAAAGCGGCAATAGACAAATAAGAAACGAGAATTATAATATAATAAGGTAAACAAGTAAAAATGGACAAAAACACTTTAGTGGGATTCGCCCTGATTGGTGCAGTTGTGATAGGCTTCAGCATCTACAACCGTCCTAGCCAGGAAGAAATGGCACGTGCCAAACATTATCAGGATTCCATTCAGGCGATAGCCCAAAAAGAGGCCGAACGACTGGCACAGGCTGCCACGGCACAGAGTCAGAATGCAACATTGCATTTAGACTCTACCTCTATGTTCTATGGCGCAAACCAAGGTACGGAACAGCTAACGACACTGGAAAATAATGTAGTAAAACTGACTTTCACCAATAAAGGTGGACGGGTGTGCGCAGCCATATTAAAAGATTATAACGGACAGGACGGCAAGCCTTTGATGCTGTTTGATGAAAAAGATTCGGGCATGAATTTCGCTTTCGAAGGAAAGAATGAAAATATTTTGACCGAGGATATGTATTTCCAACCTACCAACGTAACAGACAGCACTGTAACTATGCGTTTGGCAGCAAACAATGGAGGCTATATAGATTTCGATTACAAACTTTTACCGGATGCTTACATGGTGAATTTCACTATTCGCGCAAACGGCATGCAGAATTTCTTCCCTCCTGCCCTGAACACAGTCAATATAAACTGGCGTCAACGGGCACGCCAGCTTGAAAAAGGTTTCAGTTTCGAACAGCGCTATACTTCGCTCACCTACAAGCCGGTAGAAAAAAGTTCAGACTATCTGAACGAAATGAAAGAAGCAAAAGAAGATGTTACCGACCGTTTGGATTGGATTGCTTTCAAGAATCAGTTCTTCTCAAGCGTACTTATTGCCGATCAAGATTTTGATAAAGCTTCCCTAACCTCTACCCCCCAACAGGAAGGAAGCGGATATATGAAGAACTATACCGCGGACATGACAACTTTCTTTGATCCTACCGGAAAGCAGCCTACCGATATGCAGTTCTACTTCGGTCCGAACCATTTCAAGACTTTGCTGAACAGCAATGATCTAAGCCTTTCCCAAAAAGATTTGGAACTGGAAGACCTGGTTTATTTGGGCTGGCCCATTATCCGCTGGGTAAACCGCTGGTTCACTATTAATTTGTTTGATTGGCTCTCAGGGTGGGGACTGAGCATGGGTGTCGTATTGCTGCTGATGACGATTATCGTCAAAGTGTTAGTTTATCCGGCTACCTACAAATCATATATGTCCTCTGCCAAGATGCGCGTCCTGAAACCCTACATCAACGAGATCAACGCAAAATATCCCAAGAAAGAAGATGCTTTGAAAAAGCAGCAGGAAACGATGGCACTTTACAGCAAATACGGAGTAAGCCCTATGGGAGGTTGCTTGCCTATGCTGATCCAAATGCCGGTATTCATGGCTTTATTCTTCTTCGTGCCTAACGCTATTGAGTTGCGCCAACAAAGTTTCTTATGGGCCCCGGACTTGTCCACTTATGATGATATTATCAACTGGGGAACCAACATTCCTCTGCTGGGCAATCATTTAAGCCTCTTCTGTTTGCTGTTCAGTATCACCAATATTCTGAACACCATGTACACCATGAAGCAGCAGGATATGGGACAACAGCAAATGCCGGGTATGAAACTAATGATGTATATCATGCCAGTCATGTTTATTTTCATCTTCAACGGTTATTCATCCGGCTTGAACTACTATTACTTCATTTCCGGACTGATTGGTATCCTCACTATGGTGATTCTGCGCAAAACAACTGATGAAAAGAAACTCCTTGCCATGTTGGAAGCCCGAAAAGAAAAGAAGAGCCAAAAGAATGGCGGCAAACCGGGTGGCGGACTGATGGCTAAACTGGAAGCTTTACAAAAGGAGCAGGAACGACTGCAACAAGAAAGAATGAATAAAGGGAAAAAATAACGAGTTTACACTTCCTTAAAAAAACAGCGAAGACCGGCATATATAAAAAAATAGCGGTCTTTGCTGTTTTTTTATATATGCCGGTTACCTCTATATTTGCTCTTCTTTGCAAAGACACCCTTCCACAGACACACAAAGAAACAAAACAAATATGCAGGAACATTTCACATCACCGGCTTTTATACGTATTTTTGCAATCAGTTAATCATCAAAAACAATTTTTAGATATGAATAAATCAAGCGCAACCATCATGGCAGCAGCACTTATGCTAGCTTCTTCCTGTACCGAAGTGAAACAGGAAGGACAGGGCTACGAGCCCATTATAGGCAAGCAAGAAATCACCATCAAAGACGGTCGTCTTACCCCCGAAGCCCTGTGGGCAATGGGACGCATAGGCAGTCTGAGTATTTCCCCCGATGGCAAACAGATAGCCTACACCGTAGCCTATTATAGTGTTCCCGAAAACAAAAGCCATCATGTAATTTACGTAATGGATGCCGATGGAAAGAACAACACCCTGCTTACTCAAACAGCATGGAATGAAAGCGAGCCTCAATGGATAAAAGGCGGAACAAAAATCGCATTCTTATGCAATGAAAGTGGTGGCAGCCAAATTTGGGAGATGAATCCTGACGGTACGGAACGCCGTATCATTTCCGATTTCAAAGGAAACATAGAAGGATTCTCTTTTTCACCGGATGGCAAAAAGATTCTTTTCATCTCACAAATAAAATACGGCCAACGCACTGTAGACCTCTACCCTGACCTGCCCAAAGCCAGCGGTATCATTGTAAACGACCTGATGTATAAACATTGGGATGAGTGGGTAGAAAGTATTCCACATCCTTTTATCGCTGATTTTGATGGTAACATGATGGGAGCAGCCACCGATATCATGGAAGGTGAGCCGTTTGAAGCTCCAATGAAACCTTTCGGAGGTATCGAGCAGCTGGCTTGGAGCAACGACTCTAAACAAATAGCTTACACCAGCCGGAAAAAGCAAGGATTGGCATACGCAGTATCTACCGACTCGGATATATACCTTTATAATATAGAAAAAGGCACAACACTGAACCTGTGCAAACCGAATGGAAAAGATTCGAATGGAACAGATGAAATGAAAGGATATGACACCAATCCTAAATTCAGCCCCAACGGCAAATACATTGCATGGCAAAGCATGGAGCGCGATGGTTACGAAAGTGACCGGAACCGCCTGTGCATCTACAATTTAGATGACGGTCAAAAGACATTTGTTACCGAAAGTTTTGAATCAGGCGTAGATGACTATTGCTGGAACAATGATTCGCAAAGTCTGTACTTTGTCGGTGTATGGCATGGAACCAGCATGGTATACAGTGCCAATCTGAATGGTGATATAAAAAAACTGACTGATGGCATGTATGACTACGGATCAGTAGCCATGGCAGGCGATAAAATAATTACCAAACGTCACTCTATCAGTGCCGCCGATGAAATCTACACCCTCACTCCTGCCGACGGGCAAGTGGCGCAACTCTCACACGAGAATGATCACATCTTTAAACAGCTGAATTTGGGCAAAGTGGAGGAAAGATGGACCAAAACTACCGATGGCAAGCAAATGCTTTCATGGGTGATCTATCCCGTCAATTTTGACGCAAACAAGAAGTATCCTACTTTATTATTCTGTGAAGGTGGCCCGCAAAGTCCCGTCAGCCAATTCTGGAGCTACCGCTGGAACTTCCAGATTATGGCAGCCAACGATTATATTATCATCGCTCCGAATCGTCGTGGGCTACCTGGATTCGGCATGGAATGGTTGGAACAAATTAGCGGTGACTATGGAGGTCAATGTATGAAAGACTATTTGTCAGCCATAGATGATATTTCAAAAGAACCATATGTAGATACTAATCGTTTGGGATGCGTAGGTGCCAGCTTTGGCGGATTCTCCGTCTATTGGCTGGCGGGACACCATGACAAACGTTTTAAAGCATTTATCGCACACGATGGTATATTCAATATGGAGCAGCAATATTTGGAAACAGAAGAAATGTGGTTCGCCAACTGGGATATGGGTGGTGCATATTGGGACAAAAACAATGCAACGGCACAACGTACCTTTGCCAACTCTCCCCATCGTTTCGTTGATAAATGGGACACTCCCATTCTCTGCATTCACGGTGAAAAGGATTATAGAATTCTTGCTTCACAAGGTATGTCGGCGTTCAATGCAGCTGTATTGCGCGGTGTTCCGGCCGAACTTTTATTATATCCGGATGAGAATCATTGGGTATTGAAACCGCAAAATGGGGTGTTATGGCAACGCACTTTCTTTAGTTGGTTAGATAAATGGCTCAAATAACGCCTAAATTACCGCAATATTATCCGTTATTAGAACTATATAGTATAATTTTCAATTTTTGTGTTACCTTTGTAATGTCAAACAAAAAATGAACATTAAGTGATATTTGTTAAGCTACCTTTTATTAGGTGAGTAAACAATAGCTTGTGAAAGTAGTTGTTTACAGTGTTAGTATATAAATAACTTTTTATTCCCCGTGCTTTGTGAGCGCACAAAGCTGGATGATTACAAAATAATAAAGTGATTATTTTTTCGTGATACCGGCTTGTGATAAGTCGGTATCATTTTTTATTCCAGCAAACCAACATCATACTCATTATTATTCTGGAATGCTTATGCCCTCATGCTCTCATTTTACATATAACAATCTAATTATAAATAGCTTACATGATTATAGTAAAAATATTTGCTCTCACTTATGCCCTCATACCCTCACTATATTTTAAAGCAGATTTTCGCATAATACGCTTGCTGTCAACTATATATTCTTTTTTATAAAGTATTCCTGTTTGATATAAAGCAGGGTACTTTCAGACTTTTTCATTTCAAAAATGCATATGAAAGAGATGTACTTCCACGAAATAGCAGTTTACAGAGTTCCGATATCGATAAAAAAGATCAAAACGTTTTTAAAAAAGCTCGTTATCTTTTCCAAAAAGTTCCTGTTGTTATTTGAAAAGCTCTTGATCTTTTTTAAAAACGTCCTTATATTTGGGGGATTTATATGATTCACACTCACATACATACGCACAAACCCGTACATACATATGCGTAGCTTCATGTAGACATACGTGCGTTAGAGATTTTATATGATCACATCTATTGAAAAAACTCTTTTATTCAATATCACTTCGCCGATACAATAATAAAGAGGCTGAATCAAATTTATCTTGAATTTCAGCCTTTTTATTCATCAATACAACATTGGGAAATCGGACTACATGACCATTCTTGCATTAAGAAAGGCAGTTTAATAATGAAACAGCCAAATCTCTAAAAACAACAATATCCATCCGTCTACAGTTTGGTAAATGGATGGATATTGCTTTTTTATTCTTAACCTCTGCCCAAAATAAATGCAAAGAAGCCTTATATTTAATTTTAACAGAAGAAACTTTCTATTTTTTCTGCATTAATCCTTTAAATGCCGTAGGATAAGGAGTTTCAAACTCCATCAACTCTTTTGTTACCGGATGATAGAAACATAACTTGAAGGCATGTAACGCCAATCGTCCTAAAGGATCACACTCACTGCCATAGCGCCGGTCACCAACAACAGGGTGACCTAAATCCAACATATGCACACGAATCTGATTCTTACGTCCTGTTTCCAAATCCAACTCCATCAATGAATATCCATTGGCCCGCTTTATTGTTTTATAATGAGTGACCGCAAACTTACCTTCCCCATTATCTACAGGACTGGAACTGACATACAATTTCCGGTCGGTCAACCAAGACTCTACAGTACCGTAATCTTTCTCCATATCACCAGAAACGATAGACACATAACGGCGGTCCGTCACAATATCATGCCAATTATCACGTAAAGTATTCTGGGTTTTTTCATCTTTGGCATACATCATCAACCCCGAAGTTTCACGGTCCAGACGATGTACTACAAATACGCGGTTGAAACGATGTGAACGTTTTACATACTCATTCAAAATATGTTGTGCAGTACGCTCCTTCTGATGTTCTGTGCTGACAGAAAGCAGTCCCTCCTTCTTTTCCACCACCAAGATATAAGCATCCTCGTATACCAGTTTCAGCATCGGATGTTTAAACTCACGATTATTCTTCACCTTGGATATCTGCACTTTCATACCTGGTTTCAATGCGAAATTATATTGGGTAGTAATCACATTATCTACCAAAATCACGCGGTTGGCAAGCAACGCCTTTACCTTGCTACGACTGATTCCCGCCATTTTCCGCATCAGAAAATCCATCAGTTCAGCGGGCTCCGTCACATTATATATAGTATATCGGGCAACACTTCTCGCCTTTGGTCTGCCGGAATCACTATTCTTACCTCTTGACATAATTCTATTTACTGTTTAAACAATTTATAATTGAACTATCCGGATTATCCTCTTTTTTCCAGCAACACCACATTTTCCACATGATGCGTATGAGGGAACATATCTACGGGTTGCACGGCCATCACCTTGTATTTGGCATCTAACAAAGACAAATCACGTGCCTGGGTGGCAGGATTACAGCTAACATACACAATCCGCTGAGGTTCAGCAAAAAGAATTGTATTAATCACATCATCGTGCATTCCAGCACGCGGAGGATCAGTGATAATAACATCAGGACGACCATGTTGGTTGATAAACTCCTGAGTGAGGATATCCTTCATGTCACCGGCATAAAATAAGGTATTGTCAATGCCATTAATTGCCGAATTCACTTTAGCATCTTCTATTGCTTCAGGCACATATTCGATACCAATCACTTTCTTTGCCTGGCGTGAAACAAAGTTGGCTATGGTTCCAGTCCCTGTATAAAGATCATACACCAATTCTTTACCGGTCAATCCGGCAAAATTACGGGCCACCTTATAAAGATTATACGCCTGTCCGGAATTAGTCTGATAAAATGATTTTGCTCCTATCTTGAAGCGCAACCCCTCCATTTCCTCGAAAATATGATCGTTGCCTTTGAACACCATTACCTCCAGATCGTTAATGGTATCATTGCATTTGTTATTGACTACATATAATAAGGAAGTAATCTGCGGAAAACGTTCTGCCACGAAAGCCAGCAGTTGCTTCATCAGATCCATTTCGCTCTCTTCCACAATCTTGCATTGCAGCAACACCATAAGCTCACCCGTACTCGAAGTACGGATCATCAAGTTGCGAAGCATTCCTTCTTGAGAACGCAGATTAAAGAAAGAATAATTGTGTTCGTATGCATAGTCACGAATCGCATTGCGTATCTGGTTGCTGATATCATCCTGTAACCAGCACTTTTCTATAGCCAGTACCTTGTCAAATGCACCGGGAATGTGGAAACCTACGGCGTTCATCTGATCGTACTTCACATCTTCCTTTACCTCTTCCTCTGTCAGCCAACGTTTGTTAGAAAACGTAAATTCCAACTTATTACGGTAAAACTCCGTTTTTTCCGACCCCATGATAGGTGAAATTTCCGGCAATTCGATCTTGCCGATACGGGTCAGATTATCCGTCACCTGCTTTTGCTTATACTTTATTTGTTCTGTATATGGCAGACACTGCCACTTACAACCACCACATATACCATAATGCTGGCAGAAGGGTACTGCACGCACAGGAGAATACTCATGGAATTTCACAGCCACAGCTTCTGCATAATGATTTTTCTTACGCTTCACTTGTAAATCCACCACATCACCGGGCACTACATAAGGCACAAATACTACCAGGTCATTCACTTTCGCCAAAGCTTTTCCTTCGGCAGCTACATCTGTTATGGTTATCTTCTCTAATAATGGAAGTTCTTTCTTCTTTCTAGCCACTTTTCTGAATAAGTTAATTTGGGGACAAATTTAAGCATTTTCCCTGAATATTGCCTCATAAATCGTAAGATATTAAAATTGCAAAGTAGAAATTGCAATTTCCACTAATTTTTTTCAGTAAAAGGTTTGGAGATAACTAAAATATGTATAGTTTTGCGATTACATTTTTTGAGCGAGTTAACTTTAAATACATTTATTATGGATAAAAAAAGAGTTTACACCTTTGGTAATGGACAAGCTGAAGGAAAAGCAGACATGAGAAATCTGCTTGGTGGAAAAGGCGCTAACCTGGCTGAAATGAATCTAATCGGTGTTCCCGTACCTCCGGGATTTACAATCACCACAGAAGTTTGTAGCGAATATTATGAGTTAGGTAAAGATAAAGTAGTAGAACTGCTGAAAGCGGATGTTGAGAAAGCTATCGCCAACATCGAAAATCTGATGAATTCCAAGTTTGGAGATGTAGAGAACCCGTTACTGGTTTCTGTACGTTCGGGTGCCCGCGCTTCTATGCCGGGTATGATGGATACCATCCTTAATTTAGGTTTAAATGACGAAGTGGTGGAAGGCTTGAGCCGCAAGACCGGACGCCCCCGTTTCGCATGGGATTCTTACCGTCGTTTCGTACAAATGTATGGTGACGTGGTATTGGGTATGAAACCGGTGAACAAGGAAGACATCGATCCTTTCGAGGAAATTATCGAAAAAGTAAAGGAAGAAAAAGGTGTGAAGCTCGACAACGAATTGGAAGTGGAAGACCTTAAAGAACTGGTTAAACGCTTTAAAGTTGCTGTAAAAGAACAAACCGGACAAGATTTTCCGACCTGTGCATACGAACAACTTTGGGGTGCCATTTGTGCTGTATTCCGCAGCTGGATGAACGAACGCGCCATTCTTTACCGCAAAATGGAAGGTATTCCTGCCGAATGGGGTACTGCTGTAAGCGTACAAGCCATGGTATTCGGTAACATGGGTGATACTTCGGCTACCGGTGTTTGCTTCTCTCGTGACGCAGGTAACGGTGAGGATTTGTTTAATGGCGAATATTTGATCAACGCACAAGGTGAAGATGTTGTAGCCGGTATACGTACCCCGCAACAAATCACAAAAATCGGTTCTCAGCGTTGGGCAGAACGTGCAGGTATTTCTGAAGAAGAACGCGTAGCCAAATATCCCTCTATGGAAGAAGCTATGCCGGAAATCTACAAAGAACTGGATGCCCTGCAGACCAAACTGGAAAACCACTATCGCGACATGCAGGATATGGAATTTACCGTACAGGAAGGTAAATTATGGTTCTTGCAGACCCGTAACGGTAAACGTACCGGAGCTGCCATGGTAAAAATCGCCATGGACTTGTTGCGCCAGGGCATGATTGATGAAAAAACAGCATTGGAGCGTTGCGAACCTAATAAATTAGACGAACTGCTTCACCCTGTGTTCGACAAGAAAGCGTTGAAAGAAGCGAAAGTTTTGACTCGTGGTTTGCCCGCTTCTCCGGGTGCCGCTACCGGTCAGATTGTGTTCTTCGCCGATGATGCTGCTAAATGGGCTGCCGATGGCAAAAAGGTAGTCATGGTACGTATCGAAACTTCGCCGGAAGACTTGGCAGGTATGGCCGTTGCCGAAGGTATCCTGACTGCACGTGGCGGTATGACATCTCACGCTGCGGTTGTGGCCCGTGGTATGGGTAAGTGCTGCGTATCGGGTGCTGGTGCTATCAATGTAGATTATAAGACACGTACCGTAGAAATTGAAGGTATTACTTTAAAAGAAGGTGACTTCATCTCTCTGAACGGTACTACCGGTGAAGTCTATAAAGGTAAAGTGGAAACCAAAGCAGCCGAAGTTTCAGGCGATTTCGCTGCATTGATGGATCTTTGCAACAAATACACCAAGCTGAATGTCCGCACTAACGCTGATACTCCGCATGATGCGGAAGTGGCCCGCGCTTTTGGTGCTTCAGGTATCGGTCTTTGCCGTACGGAACACATGTTCTTTGATGCTGAAAAGATTGTTGCTATGCGTGAGATGATCCTGTCACCGGATGTAGAAGGACGTAGAAAAGCATTGGCTAAATTGCTCCCCTTCCAAAAAGCCGACTTCAAAGGTATCTTCAAGGCTATGGACGGATGTCCGGTAAATGTTCGTCTGCTCGATCCTCCTTTGCATGAGTTCGTTCCCCATGATGCAAAAGGTCAGGAAGAAATGGCTAAGGCAATGGGCGTAACCGTACAGGAAATCAAAAAACGTGTGGAAAGCCTGTGTGAACACAATCCGATGTTAGGTCACCGCGGCTGTCGTTTGGGTAACACCTATCCCGAAATCACAGAGATGCAGACTCAAGCGATTCTAGGTGCTGCAATTGAACTGAAGAAAGAAGGATATGATCCGCATCCCGAAATTATGGTTCCCTTGACCGGTATCCTGTATGAATTCGAAGCTCAGGAAAAGGTGATCCGTGATGCAGCAGCAGCATTATTTGAAAAAGAAGGTATGGAAATTCCGTTCAAGGTAGGTACCATGATTGAAATTCCGCGTGCTGCGCTGACAGCCAACCGCATTGCCAGCCGTGCAGAATACTTCTCATTCGGTACCAATGACTTGACCCAGATGACCTTCGGTTATTCCCGTGACGATATTGCTTCTTTCTTGCCGGTATATCTGGAAAAGAAGATTCTAAAAGTAGACCCGTTCCAAGTACTCGACCAAAATGGTGTGGGTCAGCTGATTGAAATGGCTGTAGATAAAGGCCGTTCAGTTCGTCCTGATTTGAAATGCGGTATCTGCGGTGAGCATGGTGGTGAGCCTTCATCAGTGAAATTCTGTCACAAAGTTGGTTTGAACTATGTGTCTTGTTCTCCGTTCCGCGTGCCTATTGCCAGACTGGCCGCGGCACAGGCTGCAATAGAGGAAGCATAAGCAATATAGGATAATATTTGATTTAGGCTGTAACGGGCTGTTTATCAGGCGTTACAGCCTAAGTTGTTTTTAGGCGGTTCGTGCATTTGTCCGCAAAAAATGAGCCAAATAAACGGTACTTGCATACACCACGCATACACTTTTGAACAGTGGCGCATACACCAATGCATACACCATTTAATAACTTATAAATCAATCTGATATGGCAACATTTAAAGTAGTCGTAAGAAAAAAGAGAGCTGACGGATTTTATCCAGTGTACATTCGTGTTGTCCACCGTTCAAGAATGGGTTATATTAAAACCGATAAACTCATTACGGACAAGCAAATCACCAAGAATGGCGAAATCAAGGATATTGTGGTCAATGAATATTGTTCACGAGAAATCCTACGTTATAGCGATATGATAAACCGTAAGGATGTCTCAAATTATTCTGTTGCTGAACTAATTGAATTTCTTATCCATTCAGATGAAGAAATATGTTTTAGTGACTATGCAACAAGGTTCATTAACCGTATGGCCTCTGAAGGACATGAACGTAATGCTAAGAACTATCGCCTGGCTGTAAACCACCTTGAAAGATATTTGGGAACAACCAGAGTAATGTTTACCCACTTGTCATCTTCTGTTTTGACAAGATGGATTAATAGTCTTTCGTTGACGAACAGGGCGAAAGAAATGTACCCGACCTGTTTAAGACAGATATTCAAAAGAGCACTTATCGAACTTAATGATGAAGAGCGTGGTGTTGTACGAATCAAATACAATCCTTGGTTAAAGGTTTCCATCCCAAAATCTGATAGTACAGTTCAAAGAGCTATCAGTGCAGAGGCATGTCGGGAATTCTTCAATCGTCCCCTACCTGAAACGAAAATGATTTCATCTCTTCCGGAACTGGGCAGAGACGTGGCACTCCTATCCTTGTGTTTGGGAGGAATAAACACCGTAGATATTTTTGAGCTTAAAAAAGAAAACTACAAGGATGGTATTATCGGATATAAAAGAGCTAAGACAAAGCACAGCCGGAAAGACGAAGCCTATATTGAAATGCGCGTGGAACCGTTCATTCAGGCCACATTTGACAAGTATCTTTCAGACGAGAATGACGAATATCTTTTCAAGTTTCATAAGCGTTACAGTAACCCGGACAGTTTCAACGCCAATGTAAACATTGGAATCAGAAAGATATGTGCCGATATGGGAATGAAGAAGGAGGATTACTACTGTTATTATACTTTCCGTCATACATGGGCTACAATTGCCCAAAATGACTGTGATGCCAATCTGTATGAGGTTGCTTTCGGTATGAACCACAGTCATGGACTGAATATAACAAGAGGCTATGTCAAGATAGACTTCACTCCTGCCTGGGAACTCAATGCCAAAGTGATTGACTTCATTTTCTTCAGCAGCAAGAAGAGCAAGCAAGGCAAGGCACGTGACTTCGAAACACCGGCAGACAAGATGTTCCGTATCACCAAGAAGATGATGATCTATGGCCGTGCATATTTCAAAGGTGATGTTATCGGTGAAATAACAGACATTGGTTTCAGCAATGTGGACCAAGTTATTGACAGACTGGTTGAACAGTTACCCAAGGATATCCCTACCGGATGCATGGTTCAATTCCGTCTTATGAACTGTGATTCCAAGAAGGAAGTTGTATATGAAAGAAGTAAAGGGAAAGGATTCATGTAATAGGCAAATCTGAACAAGCCATTAACGCTAAGGGAGGATTCTACTTATCTTTATAAGAACCGCACCATTTCTTATATTGGTGCGGTTCTTTCTATTTGTCCGGTTGATTCCAGGGTATGACCTCACGGCCTATAAGTATGGCAAAGACAAGTACGATAAGCTTCCATGTCAATATGAAAGCCTTCTTTACCAACCAGACTGTCAGACGTATGGCAATCTTAAAAAGCCAGAATACCAGTTTCAGGAGCAGCATACCGATAATAAGTACCGGCAGCAGATATATAATCAACAGCAATTCAAACATAGCGTGTAATATTTAGTGTATATAAAACCTGTTATAGCATATAAATATACTAAAAATCAATGAGATACAGAAATATATACAACACTATTTCTTATTATTCGAGTAAATTTTCTACTGATTATCAGTGTTATATCACCATGATAACGAAGTATTTCCAGACTCTGATTACAGGGTTATTCTACCTGAATGTTTTTACAATACAGTTCAGATAAAATGAGATTTCCCGATAGACATTTCATCAGCATAATCAGCTACAAGATTATATTTTCCCTTTTATTGGGATTCCGATAACTTAGATAATCAGGTTACTTTTACCATACTATCATGGTATCGGGACTACATATTATATTGGATATAGTTCTTATGAGAACAATAGCCATCTATCCCATATAACTAACTCTTGTGTGTTTTTGAAACTTTGGTTTATCCAACCATAGATAACGGAACTTTGTTTACTGATTACTTCGATTTGTATGGTTCTATGATTGAATAATGCTTGTAGCATCTGTTTCAGAACACACTGATATTGGCTTGATAGGTTCTAGGACTCTATACAATAATATTCCGCTATGTGGATATTCCAGGACAACCGGATGCTACAGCACATGGTAAGCAAGAATGTGCCTCCAAAGAATTGTGTTGTTGATTTCGGTTTGCAACGGCTTTCTCCGGTAAATTTGGGTGTAATAATCATTCCCGGAAGGCATCGTTCTGCTGTGCAGAGTTTTCCAAGCAAGTTGTACTTTTGTGGCCACAAAACTCCGTTTCGTACTCACAAAAGTAACTTGCCGAATGCTGGCGCATCGGAGCGACTGGCCGCTGTTTCGCATGGCGAAAGATGGTCCGGAAAACCTAACCACCAATGTATCCAAGTATGAAGAATCAGAGAACCAAGTACATCAAGGTAAGAATGACACCGGAGGAAGTACAGCTGTTTAAGGAGAAATCTGCCTCCTATTCATCTGTGAGTCATTATATACGCTCGGCACTGGCAGAGTATTCAAATATCGGAACCAAAAGGCAGCTCGAACTGATGAATGATCTCGGTCTGTTTTACCGCAAATATCAGAATGAACTTTCCTGGGCTGGAGGAAACCTTAATCAGTCGGTTAAACGTGCTAATGAACTTGCGGTAGCTGGGTTACTAGTACCCAGCTATATTCAGGAAGTTTTGTTACCGGTTATTCTTGAAACTCAGGAAACATTGAACAGAATAAAGAAAGACCTTGATTCTCTGACACAGAAAGCTGTCAGAATCTGAATTGCAGATTACACGGTATTCAATCATTTCAGATATTATTATTGTGTAACCGTAGATTAATGAGTTTGAAGTATTTCGGTTACTCAGTAACTTAAACCATGATAATTAGGATTCAATATGATAGCAACCATATTACCGGGAAGCACGAACTTCCATGCTGTAGGATATAATGAACATAAAGTCTCGAAAGGTGTTGCACGGCTTATCGAGATTCAGAATTTCGGTTCACTCGGAACATTTCACAAACCTACCCCGAGTGAACTGGTCGGTTATCTCCAGAAATACAGTTCACAGAACAGCAGAATCAGGAAACCGCAATTTCATGTAGCCATATCATGTAAGGGACACGAAATGTCGGAAGATGAGTTGCTGGATTTTGCACACCAGTATCTCAAGGAAATGGGATATGGAGAATCCGGTCAGCCATTGCTTGTTTACTCCCATTATGACACGGAGAATACCCATCTTCATATTGTCACTTCAAGAGTGGCACCTGATGGAAGAAAGATTCAGCACAGCCATGAGCGCAGACGTTCCCAGGAAGTCATTGACCGTATTCTTGGTAACGACAGGAAAAAGAAAACGGAAGATGATATTGATGCTGCCAAACAATATACATTCTCTTCCTTTGCCCAGTTCAAGGCAATTATGGTTTCCATGGGCTATGAGGTTTATCAGAAAGATGAGAATGTATTCATCAAGCATGGTGGAAAAGTTCAGAAGGAAATCCCTTTTTCTGAAATAGAAAGTCTTTTCAAGAGCGGTTATCGGGAAAGGACACGTTGCCGTCAGCTCAGAAGTATATTAAAGAAATATCGTGACGTAAGTTCCAACAAGGAAGAGCTGCAGAAGGAACTGAAAACGAAGTTCGGTATTGACATTGTGTTCTTCGGCAAGAAGGATGCACCATATGGGTATATGCTCGTTGATTATGCAAGCAAGACCGTCATTCATGGTGCAAGAGTGCTGGCTGTAGAGGAACTTCTGGACTTCGCTACTCCTGAAGAGCGGTTCAACCGGATTGAGGACTATATTGATCGGTTACTGACACTAAATCCTAAGATTACCCAGAGTGAAATATACCATAAAATAAGGAAGCAGCGTGCCTATATCAAGAAAGGCATCATCTATTTTGATGGCCAAAGCCGTCCGTTGAAACCTTTTATGGCAGAAGCTATCGACCGTAACAACCGTATAGCTATGGTTGAGATGTTCAGTCCGGCTACTGAGGCTGAACGGGATTTGCTTTGTAAGATATTCAAAATTTCCCGGACAGATCTGGTAGATATATCTCCGGAAAGGACACACTACTACACAGATGCAGTGAATCGGTTGCGTGAGATATTTAATGATGAAACTGTTTCCTCTGTCAGAAGCCGACTGCATGAAGAGGGCTTCACCATCCGTCAGGAAGAGGATGCAACTTACGCCATCAATTTCAAACAGCATATTGTTATAAATCTTACTGAAGAGAATTTTAATCTTCAACGGTTAAGGACACAGACGATAAAACAAATTGAACGATTTAAAATCCAGCAACTAACAAGACCAACTTCACGTTTCTCAAGGAAAGCCAAGTTGTGTGATGCAGGTGGTGGCAGTCATAGCGAGAAACGTGAGTGGGAAGTTGGACAGAAAGGTAACTATGGTGACGTTGATGATGAAATTTCTATAAAAAGATAATTAAAAGACTAAAAAATTAGTTATCAATACATTTCTCCATTTCAATATATATAATTACCTTTGTCTTCCTTGCCATCCATTGTGTAAACCAAACAAGACACAATGTAAAAATGACAAGGTTAAATTTATGTACAGAAGTATAAAAAGACATCTCAACTTTTTGAACTGTTAGGGTTGGGCTCTGTCTCAAAAAATGATAACAGTCCAGTGCTCATGTGGCAAGCCTGTACATGTTCGTTCTTACTAGAGATTCCGATTTGGCAAACTGGAATACGTGAGAGAACATTGTAGAAGTTTACCTACTAAAAGGTAAATAGCACATAGAGGGGTGACAGCCCTCTATTTTTTTATGAAATCTTAAGATTTTAAGATGAGCCCCATTATATTTAGACTACCACAAATATTTACTTATATTTATATCCATATTTACTAAGTATGGGAGTTGGAGTTTTATTTCGACCTTGTTCTGATATTAAATATAAGTTTTTCCTAGCTCTAGAAGCAATAACATACAATATTCGTTTGGCACTCTCTTCCTTATTTGACTCACTAGAATGTGGAACATATCCATCTAACAGCCCAAAAGCTATTACTGTATCAAATTCTGCTCCTTTTACCCCATGGTTTGTAGAGATAGTAATTCCCTTTTTTTGTTGAAAAACTTTTCTAAAAGTATCAATGTTCGTTATAAACTCTGCACCTTCCTTTTTCAATCTCTCTATACGTTTTTTAGAACTATCAAAAAATGCATCATAATGCATTTTTAAATATTTATTCTGATTAATGTCAATATTAACCCTGTCAAGAAATGCATTGAAAAATTTCTTTAGATATTCCAAGCCATCTTGTTCGTTTATTAATATACTATTGCAAATGTATAATATTTGTTTAGCAGATAAATCAATATTAGTTACTCCAATCGATATTAGATTAGTTACTATTTCACTTGCCCAACGTAATCTTCTGATATATAAACCCGGAGTAGAATCTGTTAATATAATACGTGATAATTTATACCAAAAATTATCTATATCACGTGCAAATGGTGCCATACCTGGCCCATCAAAACTATATTGAGGTAAGCGTGCCATTAAGTTTCTTGTTAAGCCAGATAAATGAATCCATTGTGGTGCAAGTATACATATTTCATTCGGAGAGATATGATATTCATCAACATTTTTTTGAATTATACGAACTATTTCATTTTCTAAATCTTCTATTGAAATGGTCTTATTATAACTAATAACACTTTGGTAATCCTTCGTTTTTCCTGTAGCCTCTATTTTGTTTGCATAAGTTTTAAAGTAATCAAAATATGATACAAGAAGAGATGATGATCTATAATTATTACTTAATGATAACTCGTCATAATATAATCCCGTTACACTTTCCAATTGAGCTTTATCCATTGGAAAACCTCCTAAATTACCATATATAGATTGATTCGGATCACCAACAATAAAAGCTTTATTCTCTTTTCCAGTTTTTAAAATTGCACCTAAAATCATATATTGCAATTCTTTTGTATCTTGATATTCATCAATTAAAATATAAGGAAAAATATTAGATAGAGTCTTACATATACTTTGATTCTCTTTCAAAAGACAATATGAATAATATAATATTAATTCATAATCTATTTCATGCTTTTCTTTTAAATTCTGATAGTAATCATAGATTATTAATTCTACAGTCTCCTTTATTGTTGGTTTGGTGCAATTTATCTTCAAGCCTTCCGATGTGAAGCAATAACAAAGACAATCCCAATATGTAATTTTTTTCTTTGGTGTTGAATATGAAGCGCATAAAGACACTAGATAATTCTCAGTATCATTCGTATTAATAATATCATATCCAAATCTTAGTTCTTCTATATACATATGGTACGGTTTAAGAATCCATTCAACGCAGAATGAATGAATAGTTCCAATCCATAGTTGTTCAGTATCTACCCCCAATAATTCTATTCGCTCTTTTATTTCATCTGCAGCACGATTTGTATATGTGATGGCAACAATATATTGTTTATTGGATTCCAATTTAGACAGTTCATAAGCTATCTTATAGGTTATTGTTCTTGTTTTTCCACTTCCCGGACATGCTATTAATAAGATACTGTTTTCATTATATATAGCCTTTTCCTGCTCTGGATTCAAATCATTTTTTCCCCAAACAAACATACCTAAAGTTGATTTAATATATATAATATTGGTTCATTATCATTCAATACTTCTTCTAAAGATTTCTTAATATAGTCAAAAGAAGTACGTCCTTCCTTATACGATTTTAATTCGTTTTTAAGATTATCAATTTCTTCATTTTCATCATATGTATCTAATACATATTCTAGCATTTGAACAATTAATTCGTTTGAAAATTTAGATTTTGCAAATACAATAGCATCTAATATATATTTAGGTATACACACTGATGGCGTTATATAATTACTCAAAAGTATTGCATACCATCCCTTACCCTTATAATTTGCCATTGTTAAAATTCTTTTTCCGTATTCCTTTATATCACTAGAATTTATTTCTCGTTCAGACAATTCGATTGTGTCTTTATCTTTATATACATCTTTAACTGTTGATAAGACTATGTCTTTATTACCATTTCCAAGAAATTCTACCTCAAAAGTATGTGGTGCATAAAATGGACATATCCATTCATTTGCATTTTTAATTGAATCTAATTTTGCTTTTCTACTTAAACCTCTTTTTGAGGCCTCTGTATCTTCTCCTGTTATAGATTTATCTAAATCTGTAATAATAGCACATCTTTTCTTAATTCTCTGATTATGAAATAACTGTGCGAGATTTTCAAATCCAGTACTTCTAACATTGATTAAACTTATCCCAAGTTCGTCTAAACTAACTCCTAAAGTATTCTTTACCATTACTGGAATTAGAATTTCTTCAGCATCTCCTTCTACTAAGATTACACTTTTTGCAAATAGAATATTACACCTTATGACATCTAAAAACCTTTCTATATGCATTATTTCTTCATCATTTAGGCCTATAAATGGTTGATAAACTTCAGAATAATTCTTAAACCTATTTATAATATTCATATTTGAGATATTTGAAACCTCCGAAATATGAGTAGAATGTGTTGAATAAATAATCTGTGTATCTTCGTATTCTATTTTATCAAATAAAGCCTTCTGTATATGTGTATGGATATGTGCTTCAGGCTCTTCTATTAGAAGAAAGTTTGCAATGCGATCTTTCCCTTTTCTATATTTATACTCAAGAAGTTTCAATGTTAGGAATATTAAATTTGCCCCACCTAAACTTAATTCATGAATACTACCTTCATAATCCTCTCCCGGTTCTCCTATAAACAATTTTAATGCATGAAATAATTTTTCGGCCTCGTTTGGAAGATTAGATTTTATAGACAATGAAGAAGGAGAGTACGTTGTACCAACTGCCTCTTTTATTGTTTCGGAAATATTATTAGTAATTTCCTTAATATCATTTAGATCTTCTATTGTTTCGTTTAAATCTTTTACTTTATTTGAGATTAACTCTGAATCTTTATCATTTAACTCTTCACTTTTACTTTTTAGAAGTGTCAATAAAGGATTCTTCTTATTATCTTGAAAATCGGACACAACATCTCGCAATGCCTTAATGAAAGTAAATGCAACTTCTTTGCTTATAGATAACTGATGAGGAATGCGACCTCCAAACTTTGATTCATCTATTTCATAATTGAAAATTACATTTTCAAAGTCTCCCATCAATTCACATTGTACATTTTTATCATTAAAATCAACAGTACTCTTCCCCGTAAAAAAAGTCTCATAATCATTGATAGTAATTTTATCTAAAATACTATTTAAGCCTTCATGATCTCCTTTTTTTAATTCTGAAAGCTGTTTTCTTATTTCAGGCTTAGGCCTAAAAAATAAATTATAAGTTGCCTTTTTAACTTTATCATCTGCTATGACTCCACTTCCATAAACGAATAAAGCTTGGATAGCTTCTTCATTTGATATTTCACTGAACTCCAAACTTATTATAATCCATCTTCCTTTCCAATTTATCAAATTTCTATTGAAATCGTTTTCATTAAGTTTATATGCAGAAGATAATAAGTTATCATCCAATATAAGACGAATAGCTCTGAATAAATTGGTTTTACCAGATGCATTTTCTCCAATTATAGTATTTATTCCTTTATTGAAAAGGAAAAATGAATTCTCAAAATTGCGATAATTCACTAATGATACTTTTGAAATATACATATTTATACTCCCTATTAAAAAACTGAATATTACAAATTTAGTGTATTGTTTCATATAATACTAATAAATGATTTTTAATTGTAACATTTTTAGTCAAAAACACTTTGGTAGATAATAATAGTATACCAAATAACATAGGTTTAAATAACCTAATTAACAATTGTGTTGCACATTTCTTACCTGAGAATCTTGGTTAATACATTTGTCACAAAATAAATCAACACTTGAAATGATACAGACTCCGGTTATAGTGACATTTGCCAATCAGAAGGGAGGTGTGGGAAAGACTACCCTTTGCGTAACCTTTGCCAACTATCTGGTAACAAAGGGCATAAGGGTTGTGGTGATAGACTGCGACTTCCAGCACTCCATAATGAAATGCCGTAAGGCTGACATCAGAAAATACGGTGAACAGGATATGCCATACGAAGTATGGGCATACGAAGCCAATGACAAGGCGATGATGACTTCCCTTATGGAGAAACTGCACAACGATCCTGAAATTGACGTTGTGCTTATGGATTCTCCAGGCAGTCTGAAAGCGGAAGGCCTGATACCCATGTTCGTCAACTCGGATATCATTATTGTTCCATTTCATTATGACCTGGTAACCGTTCCGTCCACAGCCAGCTTCCTCATGTTTGTTGACCGGCTGAAAAAGGCTGTCGGTGAAAGGATGAAAGCCAGACTCTTCATCATTCCCAATCTGAATGACGGAAGAATCGGCAAGCGTTCCGAACTACTTATCTGGGACAATGCAAGGGATACTTTCTCCAACTATGGATACGTCACTGCGAAGATTCCCAAACGTGCGGACATGGAACGGTTCAGCACCATGGCGGCACTGGATATGCAGGCTGCTATCGTTACACCGGTCTTTGACAAGGTCTATCAGAGTATTTTCGATACACTTGAACCGATAAGGGAAAAAGAACTCAAAGGCATACAGCTGACGGAAAATCTGAATCCCAAACCTAAGAAGAAAAAGAAGGCACAGCCGTCTGATGAAGCTTCACAGGACAGTAACGAAAAACAGAATAAAGAACCAGAATAATCAGTAACACTTCAATAACCATAGCACTATGAGTAAGGATATACCGGAAATAGATGACCTGACAAGAGGCATCAATGATTCAGAACTTATATTGACGCAAGATTCCGTAGAAACCCAGGTTGAGCAAAAGGAAAAGAATAATGAAGCACAGGAAAAGGATAATGCTGTTTCCCTTTCGGATACAAGATGCTGGGATGACTTCATGGAATTCCTTCAATCGGACGGTTCGGGAACGGACAAAACAGAAAGGCTCGTCTGCAAACTCGACCGTGACCTTGCGGATTCGCTGGACGACTGCGATATACATGGCAGATGCCGCTCTGACCTGGTGAATGCCATTGTAAGGGCATTCTTCAAGTCCTACCTGCCACGTCTGGCAGAATACAGAAGGGAAAAGAAATCTTTGTTTAACAGTTATAATCTGTAGGATATGAAAAAGACTGACTGGACCGACAGGATGCTTGCCGTTCTTGTCGAGCTGTATCCGGTAGAGACCACGGCCTATACCGCTGCCGTTCTCAATCTGAGCGAATCGACCGTCAAGCTGAAAGCCCGTGAACTTGGACTTGTAAAAATGGCCAAATCCAGATGGATGGAACGTGCCGACTATATCAGAAACCACTTTCAGGAGTGTTCCTTCTCTGAGATAGGGAAAGCTCTCGGCATTACCCGGATGAGTGTCGGACGCATAGCCGCTGCACTCGGACTGAAACGCAGCAGTGAAGAAAAACACCTGATTTCCTCACGTATCCGTACCCAGATGGTAAAGAGGGAAAGACGGCGTATCGTCTTCGGACTGGAACCCATAACCGGTATCCGTGTCATTTCAAACAGGGCGAAGGTAAGGGTGCGCTCAAACATGAAGTCAAACGGATACATCATCAGTGAGGAACACAACGTGATTTATTATACCGGCACTACGGAACGCAGGGAACGTCTGGAAAGCCGGGGCATCAGACTGGGACTGCATATCCTTCCGCTTCCGCAGGACAGTTCCACTCTTTCTTCCAACATTATATTACAACAGCCATGCAGTACGGACAGATAGTATTCCTTCTCTTCGTAGCAATGGTATTCTACTATGCGGCAATGATTTTCATGGACTTCCAGAGGGCAAAGGCCGCACAGAATGCCGAGCAGGACAGCCATAAAGAAGAGGATATTGACATATCGGAAGAGGCACGAAGCTTCAGGCCGATAAGAATAAACCGGGATGAACCTGAATCCAAAGAAGAAAGTTCAGAACAGAATAATACTGAGAATCCCGAACCTGAAAATGACAAAACTGATTCTGACGGTACAGAGAAATCTGCATCCCAATCAGAATCTTCCAGACACGTTTACCGGGAGGCCATCATGACTGACGGCATTCTGGTAGAGAATATCATTCAGGAAATAAACAGGCTGGCAGAGACCGGTACCAGTGACCTCGGTGCCGTTATCTTCAGCTGTGAGAATGCCTGATATATATATACCGTTCCTTTAGTGACATCTGTTTCTTTGGCGATGAAATCCTTTAACATTATTCAGAAATGCAGATAATAAAGAAAAGTGCCCGGAATCTTACGGAGCGTTTCATCGGTTCAAGTTTTGCACAGAAGAGTGTGATGGCGGCCATTGCACTTATTATTTCCACATCAAATGTAATAGCAGGAAGCAAGGGTGCAGCTGGTTTTACCAAGGCCACCCAGGAAGTCAGTTCCTACCAGACTCCGGTATCGAACCTGATGAAGGCCATTGCTGCCGTTATCGTTCTGGTCGGTGCCTTCAACGTCTATTTCAAGATGCAGAACGGAGACCAGGACGTGAAGAAGACCATCATGCTTACCATCGGAGGCTGTATCGCATTCATCGCACTTTCGGAAGCTCTTCCGCTGTTCTTCCAGTAATCCTTTTCCGGCATGACAATGAATCAGGAAGGTTACCCTGTGTTCAAGGGATTGCAGAAACCGCTGGAGTTTATGGGCATACGTGGCCGTTTCCTTACTCTGGCAGCGGCAGCCATAGGCGTATCATTCGTAGGCTTCATCGGTTTCTCAATCGTTTTGGGAAAGGTTGCAGGATTCATAGCCATGATGGTCATGGCACTGGCGGGACTGATAACCATCTACATCAAGCAGCGTGGTGGACTACACAACAAGAAAAGGGCAAAAGGCATCTATATCTACAGAAGCCTGAGAAAAGAACAGTAAATCACTTTATACAGTATGGCACACAAAAGGAAAAGAATATTTGACGGACTCTATGCGCAGCTGGAGGAGACGGACGGCAATGTCGTGCTGTTCTCGGCCAGAGGCGAGCCGTCAGTTATCTTTGAGATAACCAATCCGGTCCAGCAGCTCTGTACGGATGCGCAGCAGTACATGCTGTTTCATGACGTGCTATCCAATATCCTTCAGACCATCGGTGAGGGATATGCTCTGCAGAAGCAGGATATTATGTGCAGACAGGCATATCACCATGACGTGCCGGAAGATGCGGAATTCCTGACAAGAAGCTATTTCAGCTACTTCGAGGGAAGGGAGTTCACAGAGATAAGGACTTTTCTTATCCTCACCCAGGAGGCTCAGAGAAGCCAGTTCATCCAGTACGACCCGAAGAGATGGCTCGATTTCCATTCCAAGGTATCAAAGACGGATGATATTCTGACGGAAAAGCATATCAGGCACAGGAGGCTCAACAAGGAGGAAGTCAGCGAATACTGCCACCGTTTCATGGCATTCCAGTTCCGGCACGGACCGTTCTCGATGACCAACTTCAAGGCTTCGGACGAATATCTCAGGACAGGTGACCGGATTATCCGTTCCTATCCGCTGGTGGACATTGACGAAATAAACCTGCCTTCCATGGTAAAGCCGTACACGCAGATGAACATCAACGGCTACGGTATCGCAACAGACCTGCTTTCTTTCCTTACCGGCGTCCCCTACTCGGACTGTGTGGTGTTCAACCAGGTTATTCAGATACCGGGACAGAGGAAGCTGCTGCGCAAGCTTCAGGCCAAGGCGAAGCGTCACGGTTCCATGCCGGACCCGAGCAACCGTATTGCAAAGGCCGACATTGAGGAAGTGCTGGACAGGCTGGCCGTTGACAGTACCATGCTTGTGTACTGTAACTTCAACATTCTGGTGAGCTGTCCCCCTGACAAGGTTACTCCGGTAACTTCCTTTCTGGAGACCAAACTGTACGAGTGCGGCATCATGCCGTCAAGAACAGCCTACAACCAGCTGGAGCTTTTCATGGACAGTTTTCCCGGTAACGGCTATGCATTCAACCCGGACTATGACCTGTTCCTGACGCTTTCGGATGCTGCACTTTGTTTTTTCTTCAAGGAGCATCTGAAGGAGTCTGAGGATACACCGCTGACTACATACTACACCGACCGTCAGGGACTGCCTGTCTGTATCGACATTACCGGCAAGGAAGGCAAAAGGAAGATGACGGACAATGCCAACTTCTTCTGTATCGGCCCTTCCGGTTCCGGCAAGTCGTTCCACATGAACAGTGTGGTACGTCAGCTGCTGGAACAGAATACGGATGTGGTCATGGTGGACACGGGTGATTCCTACGAAGGTATATGCGGATATTACAAGGGTACATACATATCATACTCGAAGGAGAAGCCCATCTCCATGAATCCGTTCAAGGTTACTAAGGAAGAATATGAACTCAATTTCGGTGAGAAGAAGAACTTCCTTAAATCGCTGATATTCCTGATATTCAAGGGTAACGCATTTCCTTCCAAGATTGAAGACATGCTGATAAACCAGACCATCGTGGAATACTATGAGGCATATTTCAATCCGTTTGAAAGGTTCAGTGACAGTGAGCGTGAGGCTTTGAGACAGAAACTCTTGGTTGCCGCCAAGATGGAGGATGACTACGAACAGTACACGCACAGCATGGAGGACATCGACAGACAGATAAATACGGAAGAGGTTCAGGAGAAGGCTGAAAGCCGTGCCCTGCTGCTGCCTTCCGAAGTACGCCGTCTGAAGCTGATACGACAGTGCCGTTCACTGACTGCTCTGATAAATGATGAAGCGGCCACAGAATCGGAAAAGGAACGTGCACTTGCCATCATAGAAAAATATAAAAGGGAACTTTATAACAATTCAATGCTGATTAAGATAGACAGGCAGATTGACCACATGGAGGAACAGAAGCGCAGGCTGAAGGTTCAGGAACTATCGTTCAATTCCTATTATGAGTTTGCCCTGGAACGCATACCGCAGATTACACAGCTGGAGAAAATCAGTTTCAATATACATGACTTTGCGGCCATACTGAAACAGTTCTACCGTGGCGGCGAGCTGGAGATGACGCTGAACTCCGACCTGGACATCAACCTGTTTGACGAGCGTTTCATTGTATTCGAGATTGACAAGATAAAGGATGATCCGGTGCTATTCCCGATTGTGGTACTGATTATCATGGACGTGTTCCTGCAGAAGATGCGTATCAAAAAGGGACGGAAGGCTCTTATCATCGAAGAGGCATGGAAGGCAATAGCATCACCTACCATGGCGGAATATATAAAGTATTTGTATAAGACCGTCCGGAAGTTTCACGGCATTGCAGGTGTGGTTACACAGGAACTTAATGACGTGATTGATTCCCCTATTGTGAAGGAGGCCATCATCAACAACTCGGATGTGAAGATTCTGCTTGACCAGACCAAGTTCAAGGACAGGTATGAGGATATTGCAGCCATTCTGGGACTCACAGACATACAGCGTCAGCAGATATTCACCATCAATGCACTGAACAACCATGAGGGAAGAAGCTACTTCAAGGAGGTGTGGATTTGCCGGGGACAGCACTCGGATGTGTACGGTGTGGAGGAAGCACCTGAATGTTACTGGGCATACACTACAGAACGTACCGAGAAGGAGGCACTGAAGATTTATCTTGCCCGGTACGGTACGCTGCAGGAGGCTATCACCCGTATTGAGGAAGACCGCAAGGCGGATGGAGGACTTCTGTATCTGGAGTTTGCAAGAAAAGTCAACCAACATCAAAAAGTTATGTCACTATGGTAAGAACAGTATTAAGAATCATATCGGTTATAATGGTTTCTGCATTTGTCTGTATTAATGCACATGCTGCCTGGAGAATCGTATTCGACCGCAACTGCCTGAAGATTGTCCTGGCCAATACCGCTTCACAGAAGCTTATCGAGGAACAGCACAACCAGCGTGTGGATACCATCGCTGCCAAGAAACAGAAGGTGGAACTCTATACGGTAAGCATGGCTACCATGAAGGAATTATATAAGCTGAGTATGGAGAACATATCCGGTTTCGGGACTGAAAGTCTTTATTATAAGGAAATAGGCCTGTGCGCTCTGGATATTCTGCGAAATGTTCCGGTACTTGTCAGCACGGTAAACAGGGCCAAATTTTCAAACAAGCTGCTCTGTCTGAACGAACTCGGCAACCTTGTAGCGGAAACCCAGCAGCTGGTCGGCAATTTCGTCAATATCGTGAACAATGCCAGGATTCCCAATCCGTTGCAGGGACAGGCAACTGCCGAGAAAAAGGATGACGGCTACAACCTGCTGGACAGGTATGAAAGGCTGACACTGGCCAACAGCATCTATACTGACCTGAACAGGATACGCTACAAGGTGGAAGGGATGGTTCTGATGGCACAGTATGCCACTGCAAACGACCTCTTCTTTGCCATAGACCCTGAAGGATGGGCAAATGTGGTGACCATGAAGAATCATGTTGGAAATCTTGTACAGGACTGGAACGGCTTGGTTGCTTCAAATTATTAACCTTTCATATATCTCTGTCATGAAACTCAGGAATATAAGTATCATATCAGCCGGTATTATAATACTGTTGCTGCCTGTAAAGGCTTCCGCTTTCATAATACCGAAAGACCTGCCGACCATCGAAGCACTCATTGCCCTGCACAAGGCCATAAAGAAGGACGAGGACAAGGCTCTGACAAGAGTAGCTACAAGCTATGGCGAGCAGTCGCTCATTGAGAAGGGTGCGGAAAAGTTCAATGATGTCCGGACCACTCTGGATACAAGGCTTAACAATGCCTATTCATACCTGGTGCTGGCCGGTGCCATTTCTTCAACGGCCAACTCACTGTATCAGCTGGTAACGGAATACAAGGACTTTACCGGTAATACTTTCAGTCATGTATCAAAGAAGCCTTTCGTGGCCTGGTATTATGCCGATGCCAACGTGGCAATATCAAGGGAGATACAGCACTGTTACAGACTGTATGCATCCGTGGCCGCTTCGGGTATAAACCTGATGAAGGCTTCCATGGATGAAAAGCTGAATCTGGTAATGACACTGAAGGGTTCCATCGACAGGGCAAGGTACATCATAGACAATGCCAACCTGTATTGTTTCCTTGTCACGGACTGCGGATGGAAACCGGACTATATCTGGGAGATACTGAACTCCAATGTGAAGAATGAGATAGCTGAGCGTGTAATCAATAAATGGAATCAGGGATATGCCGGTTAGAAGAATATTATTATGCCTGTTCTGCATGTCAGTTTCAGGTACAGTTACTGTTGCCAATGCCCAAAGCATAGTAAGTGACAGTGAAAAGCAGAAGCAGTGGAAGTCAATGGAGAACGGTCCGTGGGATTTTGCTCCGGACTGGTATTACTTTTTCCTGCATAAGAAATACTCAGGTGCGGAAATGTACTGGAAATGGGACTGGTTCAATTCCGGATTCCGTGTCCGTTTCAAGGAACCCAAGTCTGATGTGAAACGTATCATGCCGGTGCGTGTGACTGCCGAAGAGACGCAGAGACAGAAAATCAAGAAAGTGGAGAGTGAACGCAAATATATCGAGGAACTGTATAAGGAAGAACTGGCAAGGGAAGCTGACAGAAATGTTGACCTGATGTATGCCACCTACAAGGACGAGTTCAACCGTATGCAGGACTGTATCACGGACGGACTGCTCTACTGTATGCAGAAGAGTGACGGCAAGCTCCGCTATCAGGTGGACGAGCTGAGCCGTCAGAATGAAATACTCTGTGCGGATATAGCCTATATACACAAAACCGGTGTCGGCTATGGGCTGGAGAACGCCAAGCGGCAGAAGGCATACGAGGAAGCCAAATCCAGGATGGCAGAACTGGTCAACAGGACTGCACACCTTTGTGCCATTGCTGCTACACACTATTAGACATTCTCTATAATTGATGACAATCCAGGTAATAATATTAAACAAATAATATAATCAATCATGAATTTACTGTTTATTCCACTGACAATAGGACTTCCGGCCATTGACGAAAGTCTGGAAAAGCTGCTGACGGCCATGGAGACATTTCCCAATGTGGCCGTTCTCGGTGATGCTGTTTCAATGGCAAAGGCTCTCGGTCTGTGCCTGGCTCTGTGTGTCGGTTCATACGAATGCTGGATGATGATGCTCGGAAGGCGTGGTATGGATGTCATGAAGCTGTTGCGCATCATCGGCATTTCCCTGTGTATTTCATCCTCTTCATGGATATGCTCGGCTCTGCAGGTTCTGGGAAAGAGTCTGGAGTCCGCTACATGGGCTATGGCAAAGGCAAAGAACAAGGAAGTGGCTGCCTTCGAGCTGAAGGTGGCACAGAAACAGAGTGAATATCTTGACAGGTTGAGAACCGTGCAGGATTCCATAGCCACGGCAAAGCAGGTGGCCGAAATAGGTCAGGATGCTGCCTGGTGGGACAAGCTGATATATAATGTGGAGAATCTGGGCTCGACCATCAACAACTACGCCCAAAGGGCTGCCGTGGCGACTGAGACGAAGGTCAGTGAATGGATAAACGATGTCATACGTTTTGTCGGGGAACTGATTTTCCAGATGTCGTATTACGGGATGCTCGTGGCACAGAGGATTTTCATGGCCATCATGATGATATTCTGTCCGATCATGTTTGCCCTCTCGCTGGCACCGCCATGGAACTCGGCCTGGAGCCAGTGGATGTCCAAGTTCCTTTCCCTCTCGTTATGGGGATTCGTGACCTATATGTGTATCTATTATATAGACTTCATCCTTCTTTATAACCTACAGCAGGATCTGGTGGCATACGATCATCTGCTTCATGGCTCGGTCAACTCATGGGAACAGATTGGCGCACTGGGACTGCAGGGAATAGGCTCCAACTGTATGTATGCCATGGGTATGCTCGTGGGTGCCTATATCATACGCTTCGTTCCTGAAGTGGCTTCATGGCTGATTCCGGGAGGTGTAAGTTCGGGTACAGGTTCCGTTGCCGGTTCAGCTGCAATGGGTATCACCACTACTGCAGGTGCCATGGCTGGAGGTGCTGCAGGTTCTGCCATGAGAGGAACAGGTTCGGCTGTCAGGTCATTAGTCAAATAACTTCAAATCTTTTTACAATATGCTTATTGAATCCCTTGCACAGAAAACCAGACTGGCCATGATGACGGTATTTGCGGTAATCGGAGGCTGCACCGTCATCTGTGCCTTTACGGTCTGGTACTGCATTTCCCTGGTAAATGAGGAAAGGCAGCAGATTTATGTACTTGACGGAGACATTCCGTTTCTTGCCGAGCGTGCACGGCTGGAAGCCAACTTCACTATGGAGGCCAAGGCGCACATACAGTTGTTCCACCAGTATTTCTTCAACCTTCCGCCCGACAACGACTATATCAAATGGACGGTAGGGAAAGCGATGTATATGGCTGACGGAACTGCACTGAAACAAAAACAGGCCATGGACGAGAACGGTTTCTACTCGGACATCATTTCCTCTTCGGCTGTCTGTACCATTATGTGTGACTCCATTCAGTTTGACGAACATGAACGGAAGTTTACCTACTACGGTACGCAGCTTATCAAGCGCAGGACCAGGGACATCAGACGCTCGATGGTGACAACAGGTTACATCAAGTCCGTACCGAGGACAAGGAACAATCCGCACGGTCTGCTCATTACCGGCTGGAGGACTCTTGAAAACAGGGATTTGGACTATTGATATACTGATATTATGAAATCATTTAGAAAAAAGATACAGGAAAACCGTCTGAAAACGCATCTGCTTGTCAGGTCGTGGTTGCAGCCCAAACTGGGTGTCATCAGAGCAAGATACCGTCTGGCCGCAAGAATCAGACTGGCCAACAGATGGGCGGCAAAGCATCCGAAAACGACATTCGCAGGTGTAGCAGGGACATTGCTTCTGCTACTTGTCAGTACCGTTGCCATAGATTCCGGCAACGGGAAACAGAGTGAACCGAATGTCAGTTCGATTGCCAATATGGAACCGGTGTTTCAGGGATTCCGTACCATCCAGGCAAACAAGGACATTCACCGCAGTGTATTGACGGACATGACGGTGAAGGGACAGTTACTGCGTCATGAACTGGACTCCATGATTGCCATACCTGTAAAGAGCCGTGAGGATTCCTTGCGGATCATCCTCAAATACCGGCAGCTGGAAAATATAGTCAAATCCATTAAAAACAATGATAACCCATGATTAAGATTAATTTCAAACAGCCCAAGTATATCTTTCCGCTGGTCATATTCGTTCCGCTGTGCGCACTGGTATACTTTGTGATGCAGACCTTCTCTGGCGGTGAGGAGACTGCCGGAACGGTAGCTACAGACCGTATCAACATGGAACTTCCCCAGGCCAATGCCGAGGAAGCCGGAGACAAGATGTATGAGATGTCCAGACGTTTCGGTGATGAGGATGCCTTCACAGCCGTAAGCGGTATCGGAGAAGAAAAACAGAAGAAGGAGGAACTGGAACACGGCTACAGCGAGGAGGAGCTGAACCGACTGGATGCTGCTGAAGCTGAAAGACAGCGGCAGCAGAGGGAACTTGAAGAACTGGAGCGTTCCCTTGCAGAATCAAGAAAGCATATCAATGCATATGCTTACGGGAACGGTCCTTCAGGAAACAGTGAAACGGATTACGGAGGTATGGGCTATTCCTCACAGGACGAGTTTGCACGTGACCTTGAAGAGATTCAGCGGAGGAGTTATGAACGGCAGAAGGCCATTGAAAGCGGACTTGGAATCAAAGACCCGGAAGCAGAGGAAGCGGAAAGAAAGCACAGGGCTGATTCCATAGCTAAAGTACGTCAGGAGGAAAGGGAACGCAACCGTCCGAGTCTGGTAATCAAGTCTGATGACACCAATGCTGACAGATTCAATACGGTTACTGCTCCGGATGAATTTGCCGAGAACAAGCTGATACGTGCCATGATTGACCAGACTACAAAGGCGCATGAAGGCACACGTCTACGGTTCAAGCTTCTGGACGATGTGACGGTAAGCGGCACAAGGCTGAAAAAGGGAACTTACCTCTATGGAACGGTAACAGGTTTCGGACAGCAGCGTGTCAGGGCTTCCATAACCAGTATTCTTGTCGGCGACAGGTTCATCAAGGTTAAGCTTTCTGTCTTTGACAATGACGGTATGGAAGGTTTCTATGTGCCTGAATCGGCATTCCGTGATTTTATGAAGGATGCAGGTTCCAATACAGTACAGCAGAATATCAGTTTTGAATCCAGTGACGGTTACGGTACAGGTATTTCCACGGAGGCCATTGCACTCCAGTCACTGCAGAACATGTATAACTCTGCAACTTCTGCCATATCTTCCAATATCAGAAAGAACAAGGCAAAAATCAAATACAATACCATCGTTTATCTGATAAACTCGGAGGATGCGAGATAATATATCTGTACAGCAAAGAAAATTATAGTAACATTTTAATATTTCAATATGAAAACCAGAATTATTCTGATAATATGCCTTATCACAGGCATAGCCGTACATCTGTCGGCCAACGAGAAGATATACATCAACCGGGAAGTGACCACGCACATTGTAATGCCGGAGAACATCAAAATGGTGGATATTTCCACTACTAAAATTATAGGCAACCAGTGTACAGACAATATCGTCCGTATCAAGCCTTATCTGGAGAATGATTCCATATCGTCTGAAGGTTACAGCGAAAACGAACTGCTGGGTACACTCACCATTATCGGTGAGCGTCATATTGCCCAGTATGACATTCTCTATACAGAATCACCAGATTGTGCTTCTACCATCTACAATGTATCCTACAATGAGACACAGTCCTATATCAATCCGGAGGTTTCCATGCCGATGGCCGAGATTGCACGATATGCCTGGGCTGTCTATGGAAGCAGAAGAAAATTCAACCAGATTGTATCAAACAAAAACGGAATTAGGGCATACATCAACAACATCTATTCCATCGGTGACTATTTCTTTCTGGACTATACGTTGAAGAATAAGACCAGGATTGCATACGACATCGAAGAGATAAGGGTAAAACTTACTGACAAGAAAGAGACCAAGGCAACCAATTCACAGACCATAGAGCTTACTCCGGTATTCTCCATGAACAATACCCGTAAGTTCAGGAAGGACTACAGGAACGTGCTTGTACTTCCGAAGCTGACTTTCCCTGAAGAGAAGGTGCTCCGTCTGGAGATTTCTGAGAACCAGATTAGCGGACGTGTAGTGGTACTCACCATCGAGTATGAGGACATTCTCAATGCGGACGGCTTCGACTCGGATATTCTGGACGGTGCAGACTATTACCCCTACTATTATATTGATCATTCCATAAAAAGATAGGCCATGAAGAAGATTCTGTTCATTCTGTTTTGCTCGGTTGCATTCATCGGTGCATCGGCACAGACCGGAAAGGTTTCCGTCAATGCCGGATTCCTTTTTCCAAGTACGCTGAATGCCACTTTGGGTTATGAGTATCCGCTTTCATACGGAAATGCGGTTGAAGTATACGGTGAGGTCGGGAATCACTGGCAGAAGCCGGTATGTCACAATTTCTGGAAAGGATATTTCTGGGATGGAGGTATGGTTTACAAGCATCGTCTGGCACGGTACAAGAACGGCATGATGCGCCTTCGTCTGGGGCCTCAGTTCGGTGCGGTACAGAAGAAGTTCTTCTTCGGGCTGGAGGCCGGATTTGAATACAGCTATGTGTTCCGCAGCGGACTGGAGTTCTCTGTCATACAGAAGAACAATGTGAACTTCCTGCATGGGGATACCTTCCGTAACGGTCTGCTGTTGGGTATAAAGATTCCTTTCTGACAATATAAATCTTACAGTGTATGGCATTTGAGGAAACAAGGGAACAGCAGCAGATGTACAACTACTTCAGGAGCTGCATCTATATATTTCTGATTATTGAAATCATCATGAACCTGCCTGTCACGGCTGACAACAGGGTTACTCAGTTCGTACTCGACCTGCTGGCACGGTTCAGGATATTCAATTCCGTATCGGGATGCAAGGTGGCCGAACTGATATGCATCTGTATTGTCTGTATCGGCACAAAAGCTGAAAAGTCCCTGAAGTTCAATATAAAGACAATGGTCATCTATCCGGTACTGGCCGGTCTGACACTTGTAGGGCTTTGTTTTGTGTTCCATGGCATGAACTTTGGATTCAGCTGGCTGGGATTTCCGGCCAACAAGCTTATGTATGCGGTATGTTCGGTGGTGGGTACCATGCTGGTGCATCAGGGACTGGACGGTATTGCCAAGTATTACAACTACAAGGTTGGTGAGGACCGTTTCAACTTTGAGAACGAATCGTTCCAGCAGTCGGAAACGCTGGTCAGCAATGATTACTCGGTGAACATTCCAATGATATACTACTGGAAGAAGAAGATGCACAAAGGATGGATCAATATCATCAATCCTTTCCGTGGCACGATTGTACTGGGTACACCGGGTTCGGGTAAGTCTTTCGGTATCATTGACCCGTTCATCAGGCAGCATTCTGCAAAGGGATTTGCCATGATGGTATATGATTTCAAGTATCCGACACTGGCCAAGACGCTTTTCTACCAGTACTGCAAGAACCGCAAGGCAGGCAGACTGCCTCAGAACTGCGGATTCCGTACCATCAACTTTACTGATGTGGAATACTCCAACCGCATCAATCCGATTCAGCGGAAATATATCCCGGATCTGGCTGCAGCTTCTGAAACAGCGGCTACTCTTTTGGCCTCACTCAACAAGGGAGGTGGAGAGAAGAAGGGCGGTTCGGAAGCCTTCTTCACCAACTCTGCGGAAAACTTCCTGGCTGCCATCATCTATTTCTTTGTAAACTTCCATCCGGTCGGATTCAGGAACGGCAGGAAACTGAAGCGTTTCATATCACTGGAGGGAAAGAAGCTGGAGATTGTCATACGCAACTGGGATGACTTCAATGCCATCGACAAGGACGGCAATGTGGTGCTTGATTTCGTGGATGAGAACGGCAATGACGTATCGACTGACGAGGACCGTATGTTTGTTGACCTGAACGGATACAGCTATAAGGACAGGACAGGCAGGAAGATACTGATTCAGAGGTGTTGGTATGAGGACGAGCATGGCAATGAGGTGGAGCCGGACACTGTAACCGGCGAGTTCTCGGATATGCCGCATGTGCTTTCATTCTTGGGAAGGCCATACGACCAGGTATTCAATATCCTGATGCAGGATGACAGGATTGCTTCGCTGATGGCTCCTTTCAAGAGTGCTTATGAAAACAAGGCGAATGACCAGCTGGAAGGTATGGTCGGTACGCTTCGTGTGAACGCCGCACGTCTTGTGTCTCCGGAAGCATACTGGGTATTCACCGGGGATGATTTCGACCTGAAGATTTCTGACAAGGCTAATCCGAGCTATCTGGTAATAGCCAATGACCCAGAAAAGGAACAGGTTATCGGTTCTCTTAATGCACTGGTTCTGAACCGACTGATTACAAGGGTGAACTCAAAGGGTAACATTCCAGTGAGCATTATCGTGGATGAGCTTCCGACGCTGTATTTTCACAAGATAGACCGTCTTATCGGTACAGCTCGTTCCAATAAGGTTGCCGTGACTTTAGGTTTCCAGGAGCTTCCACAGCTGGAAGCAGACTACGGCAAGGTCGGTATGCAGAAGATAATCACCACCTGCGGTAATATCTTCATGGGTGCAGCGCGTAACAAGGAGACGCTGGAGTGGGCGCAGAATGATGTGTTCGGAAAGGCAAAGCAGACCTCACGTTCCATTTCCATTAATGACCACAAGGTATCAACCACAATCTCTGAGAAGATGGACTTTCTGGTTCCTGCTGCCAAGATTGCGGATATGGCAACAGGCTGGCTGGCCGGACAGGCTGCACGTGACTTTACAGCTACTGATGACAGTATGCTTGACCATTTTGACATCGAGCAGTCGGAAGAGTTCAAGACTACCAAATATTTCTGCAAGACGCACTTTGACATGAAGAAGATTAAAGACGAGGAAAAGCACTATGTTCCTCTTCCTAAAATCTATGAGTTCAAAAACGACAAAGAGAAGGAAATCCTGCTGAACCGTAACTTCAAGCGTGTGAACCAGGAAGTGGAGGATATGGTAAAGGAACTTCTCGGTATCAGTTAAATATGTAATTTATGAATATGACCTTAAAACCGGAATTCGGACTTAGCGGCAGTGCCCTGAAAGTCATTGCCATGATTTCCATGGTGATAGACCACGTTGCTCTCTATCTGATGGAGCACGGTACCGTATTATACGGAACGATGCGCTGTATCGGGCGCATCGCTTTTCCGGTGTTTGCCTTCCTGATTGCGGAAGGGTTTATTCATACAAAAAGCAGGTACAGGTATTTCTTTACTCTGTTGGGCTTTGCCGTAATCAGTGAAATACCCTGGTATCTGCTGAATGGTGCTGACGGGACACATAATGTGATGTTTACACTGGCTTTGGGAGTGGCCACACTGATGGTTCTTGAAAATCTTCTGCAACGTAGTATAGTATTGGGATTCCTTTGGACACTTGGGATGAGCGGACTCGCTTCCTGGCTTGGAGTGGATTATGAGTGGAGAGGGATTCTTGTTATTGTTATATTTTATCTTTTTAATGGGCATGGTCATTCTTTCCCATATAGTAAAGATATGCAATTTTTTTGCACATTTGCTTTAATGATGCACTATGGGATTATTGGTGCTGTAATGGCCTACATGATTATTTACCTATATGACGGAACAAGAGGGTTTATACAGGTAAGCATAGCCAAATATGGATTCTATGCTTTTTACCCTATTCATCTTGTGTTTCTATTAACAGTTTTATAATTATAATATTATAAGAAAAAAACAGTTAAGATTAATGTGACTTTTTAGCTTAGTTATTATTATTTCGTGAAGTTCTTATTACTTATATTTGAGATATTTCATAATTTTGCTATAAAATATTATGAATTATGAATCTGCTTGGGAAGTTACTGAAATTAATATTTAAAAAGATAATATTTAAATATAAGATTATAATACTTTGTGGAGTAATTATTGCTATTCTATTTTTTAATTGGACAACAATCATCAGTATTATTGAAAACTCGGCCAATTATCTATATGGTCCAGATGCGGAAAATAAGGGAAAGATTTTGACAATTATATTAACAATAGTAGGTGGATTGGGTGCATTATGGGGACTTTTTTTAAACAATAAGAAAGTTAATGAACTTGTTAGACAAAATGACATAGCCATTCAAAACAGTAATGATAAAAGATTCGGTGAGGCTATAGGTTATTTGAATAGTGATAATGAAGGTATAGCAATTGGTGGTATTTATGCACTTTATCAATTAGCTAAAGAAGATAGTAGATATGCACCAATAATTACGAATATTTTTTATAGTTATGTCAACAACAACAAACATAAAGAAGTAACTGTTCAAACAATAATTACTTTGCTCTTTTCTGAGAATAATCCATTCATTTCTGATAAAGAATTAATATTTAAAGATTTATCTCTAAAGAACTTAAAAATGTATTGTACTATATCAAAGATCAAGTTTGTAACCTGTTCTTTTGACTCTGTTGACTTGTCAGGAGAATGCTCGGTTTCTTTTTATGAATGTAGTATGAAACACTCTTTGATATACGATTTTAAAGATATTACAATGATAAAAGGGAAGTATATCAAGATTAATATTTGTAACTTAGAAACATGCGATATTCAAGTAACTGTAGACGAATTTGTTACTAACATTATGATTAATAGAATTACAAACTTGTATCTTGATATAAAAAAAATAGAAGATGTGAATATATATATTGATACAGCTGATGAAGTTTACATTAACAATATATCGATTGAACAAATTTTAACAAATTTATTTCTCTATTATTCCTCTGAAATCAAATCTTTATTTTTTAATAATGAACCGGTTGAAGATAGAAAGAAGTTGAATATTATATCTGATGACTCCATTAAACGAATGAAAAAAAATTATATTAAAACCTTGCTTACAAATTCTCTATCATAAGGACACAGTTCCAAATTTTACTCAATGTGAACAGCACTCAGTAGTAAATTCTTCATAGATTTGGAGTCAGTTTTCAAGAAGCATAAATTGGCCTAAATCAAATTCCAATTATGAAATAGACTATATCCATTTTTTATAAAAAAGAGTAGCTTTGCTTAAATACTGGCTATTCTATATTAATGTAAAACAGAATAATTTTACATTATGTAGTATTCTATCTTCGAATAGTATATTCTTTTCTATATATTAATTTAATACTCTAAATATTCTAACAACTTTTTCTACATAATTCAAATCTTCCGCATACCCAATTTCTTCAAGCCAAAGCAGATAGTTTCCACCTTTATATTTGTATTGAACTTTTGTATAATAAGCTCGGACACTTTCCGTCCAATGATTGAATTCATAGTATTTTCCTGTACGTGGATTGATAAGCCCGAAAAGATTATGCTTGTTCCGGCATACTGATGAACGGAACCATCCGGTCTCCAGTATAGCCTGGGCCAATACTATTTTGGGATATAGGATTCCGTTTCTTATGATTTCTTTATAAAGGTTGGGGATAGTAAGTTCAGGGAGTTGATTTTCTACTTTTATAATGTCATCTACATTCTTTTGCTGTTCTCTTTTCAGGGATGCTTTCCTGTCACTATTTTGGCTGTTTCCTTCTGATTCTTTATGATTATCCGATCTGACAGTCAGGGTATCCTTTACCATCATCTTATTCTTTTTCCCTTCTGTAACATCCTTTCCAGCACGGTTATAAGACTCTTTTCGTCTTTCTGTTGGCAGAATTTCCGTATTTCTGGTTATCGTATAGAACTGTGCCGATACGCTTACCGGCAGTAGCATCAGAAACAGTGAAATCAGAATAGTGTTGCGCATTTCTTTTTCAGGGGATTGCCGTAAATACATTTGTGGCATTCAGGCGGTTAGAACCGCAAATATAACAGCTTAATTACAGTAATATGGAAATGCACAACAGAAATCAGTCCGATTTGTTGCCATACGAAAAACTGGCAATACTGGGTATCGACCGTAAAAAAGCGGACAGCTTACCCATGGAAGTGAAGGAGAAGCTGATGGCAGGTGAAGTGACTCCCATCATGCAGGTATCCATCAACGCAAGGAACGGCAGCATCATCACCATGCCGATGAAGCTTCAGATGACTACAGACAAGAACGGTGCTCCGGCTCTTATTGCCTATCCGGTACGTGCCGAACTAGACCGGGAACGAAACAAGGTTCTTAACCTCACTCAGCAGGAGGCTGAACGTCTAGCCAGAGGTGAGGTAATACAGAAGGCGGTCAACGTAAACGGTGAAAAGACTCAGCAGTATCTCCAGCTTGATCCGGAAACAAAATCCGTCATTCACAGACGTGTCACAGATATAAAGCTGGAGCAGCGTCTGAAGGACATGGAGAAGGTGAACGACATTGAACTGGGTATGCAGCAGAAGCAGCAGGTACGGGAGGGAAAACCTGTTGAACTGAATGTGGGCGGCGAAAAGGTTTCAGTCGGCATTGACCTGAAGGAGCAGCAGGGATTCAAGCTTATCAAGGGTGACATGAAGGAATGGGAAAGACAGCAGAAGCTCCGCTATGACGAGATTCATCCTGAATATCTCGGCCTTGTCATGACTGACAAGAACCGTTGGGAATATCAGAAGGTGGTGGACAGACAGTCCGTGGAGCGTGCCATTTCCCTCTCTCCATCCCGGAAGGAAACAAAAGCAAACAGCCTTAAACTCTAATACTCGATTCCTATGGTCCAAAAGACAGATTCAGATAATGATAACGGTATCATACGGCAGTTCAACGAACTGAAGAAGAAGCATCCGGATGCCATACTGCTGTTCAGACGGAACAGTTTCTATGAACTCTATAAGCAGGATGCCGTCAAGGCTACCGCAGTGCTTGCCATCGAGACTGCAGACAGGATTCTGCCTGATTACAAGAGACCGGTAAAGGTTGCATCATTCCCTCAATCAGCACTGGACATTTATCTGCCCAGACTGATACGTTCCGGAATCAGGGTTGCAATCTGTGATGCACTGGACAGTCCTTTGAAGAAGAAGGCCAGACAGGACAAGGCTGAGAATAATGATAGAACCATTCAAAACAATACAGATATGGGAAAGAAGAAAAAGGAACAGGGTGCGCAGGAAGCTCCTGACAGAACAGTAGAGAACACTGTTGACGTAAAACCTGCAAGGGAAAAGAAGTCGAAGGCCAAAGCTGAAACTAAAGCTGATACCAGGACGGATAATGAAGTAAAGACCGAAAAGAAGGACGAACAGAAAACGGAGACAGCCCAGGAACGAAAGCCCCGTGAGCCGCAGATGGTGACTGCCAACGGTGAAAAGGTGACTCATGGTCATGCCTACCAGAGTACCACTAATCCTGCCGAATGGTACTTTACCGCAAAGATTGACGGACAGCAGCTCAAGCCGCAAAAGATGGATGCAGCAGACCTTGCTGCCTATCAGAACAAGGAAATGACGGTGCCGCAACTCATGGAACGCTACTATCCGACAAAGCTGATGCCAAAGGTATCTGAGGAAGCCTTCCGTATGCCAATGGAGATTGCAGGACCGGACGGTTCTATAACCGTAAACAAGTTCAATGTCTATAAGGAGAAAGACGAGCAGCGTCCTGACTTTGGGAAATACAAGTTCTATGTTCAGGTTGGGGATACGAACATGTCTGCCGTGGCTTCACGCCAGGACCTGAATGCCTACTTTGACAGAGTAGCCACTCCGAACCAGCTTATTGAAAAGAACTTCGGGGAACGTCTGCACCTGAAATCCGCATATGAGAAGTATCAGCTTCCTGAAGGTGTTGACCCCAAGGGTGTGCGTGTGGCCAAGGACAGGAACGACAACAAATGGAAGGTGTCGGTTGACCTCGGAGAGAAGGGACAGACTTCCCGACATGAAATCTCCTTCGATGACGGTTATTCGCTTTTCAAGACCAAGACGGCCACAAGGGAACAGATTGCAGCAAAGTATCTGAATACGGAGATAACAGGTATGCTTGCAGCCAACGCCGCAAAGGTGGAGAAATCAGCTTCTATAAAAATGTAACATAATCAGAAAACTAAAATACAAGTTATATGTCAGCTAAAATGAATCATGAGGAGCTTGTGGAGCTTCTGCAGGAGGGCAAAATCGGTTTCCTCCGCTTTGTTATGGACAGTGAGAATGCAGATGATTATCTGGAATGGTGCCGTTCACACGGTACTGACCCTTCGGATGAATCAGCTGAGTTCTATGTGGAACAGACGGACATCGAGCAGATGGACCATCAGGTAATGGATGACGACAGCTATGGCATCTGGAACTGACTCTCAGGGAAATAGCGGACAGGCGGCCATAGACCGCTTCGCTGCAATGATGATTGAGCGTATGCAGCAGATGAAGGATACCGGATGGAAACAGGGATGGATTGGAGGTGCATCGGGCTATGCCGGACTGCCGCAGAATGTGGGTGGCCGAAACTATTCCGGTTCCAATTCCTTCTTTCTTCAGATGCATACTGCAGCCATGAACTACCAGCTTCCGGTATATCTGACCTTCAAGCAGGCACATAACCTGAAGGCTCATGTCCTGAAGGGTGAAAAGGCCTTCCCGGTGGTGTACTGGGATATGATGATAAAGGACAGTCACGGCAAGAGGATAAGCACGGAGGAATACCGTGCAATGAGCAAGGAAGAGAAGAAGGATATGGATGTCATTCCTTTCATCAAGTCATTCCCGGTGTACAATGTGGCTCAGACCAATCTTGCCGAAGTACAGCCGGAGAGGATGCAAAAGCTCATGGACAGGTTTAAGGTTCCGGAACTTCGGGATACGGAAGGTATGTACACCCATGCCGCACTCGACCGTATGGTGGAGACGCAGCAATGGCTTTGTCCGATACGTGCCGACAAACGTGAGAACGGTGCCTATTATTCTCCCTCAAAGGATATTGTGGTGCTGCCCATGAAGGCGCAGTTCAATATCGGTGCTTCTCCGGAAGAAACCTACCGTGGTGGAATGGAGTATTATTCTACCATGCTCCATGAAATGACTCACTCCACCATGACACCGGAGCGTCTGAACAGGGAGATGGGTGGCAGGTTCGGTGACCCGAAATATGCCAAGGAGGAGCTGGTGGCTGAACTTACGGCTGCCATGATCAGCCATTCCATGGGATTTGATTCCAGGATAACGGATAACTCGGCTGCCTATCTGGACTCGTGGATTGGTGTACTGAAACAGGAACCCAAGTTTATCGTATCGGTCATGGCTGACGTTAACAAGGCTTCGGACCTGATTCTTGACCATGTGGACAAACAGCGTCTGGCTCTCGGTGAACAGCCTTATCTGGCAAAGAATGACCCGCTGACTTCAATGAGTGCTGACGAAGAGAAATCTTTCAAGAATGCGGCCATTGTCAAGACCCGTTCCGGAGACTATGCCATCCGTGCGTCATACGATGGCGTGGAGCTGGGACTGAAGAAGGTTTCCAAGGAAACGGCCAGGACATTCTTCCAGCTTACGGACTGGAAGGACAAGGAGGCTTTCCTGAACATGACGGCACGGAAGACATACGAACCCGAGATTACCATGATGAGCCGGAACCGGAATGCCGGTACAGGGCTTGGTATATGAAATTCTGTATAACATCTTAAATCGGAAAACATGAGTGACTACAAGGTTAATTTCAGGGAAATGAAATCCCGTGTAGGGATTGATGACATTGCATATGCCCTGGGATACCGTCTGGACAGGAAGGCCGGTGTCGGACGTTACATCGAGCTGGTGCTCGGTGAAGGCGGTAACAGGAGGGATACGCTGATTGTCAGCCATCCCAACGACAAGGCAGCACAGACGTTCTTCCGGCGTGACGGTTCCAAGGGCGATGTGGTGACACTCATCCGTGAGAATCTTTCTTCCTTTACGGTATCAGGAAAGGATGAATGGCAGAAGATAGCCAAGGTCATGGCACGTTTCGCCAACATGCCTGAACCTGAATACAAGGAGAACAGGGAGTATGTTAAATCGGCAGGAAAATCATCAGGCGTGTTTGAACCTTCCAGATATGAGGTAAAGCCGGTTGACACCGAGAAAATACCGGAACTGTTTTTCCGGCGCGGACTGTCCAAAGCAACCGTAACAGCTCTTTCGCCTTTTATTTCCCTTATAAGGGACAGGAACAACGTGAAGTTTGAAGGTTACAATATCGGATTCCCATATACTGACGGAAAGGGAAATGAAGTCAGGGGGTATGAAATCAGAGGACATGGCGGTTACAAGTCGAAAGCTGCCGGTACGGATTCGTCATCTTCGGCATGGGTGGCTGTTCCTTCGGGTATCAGTCCGGACAATGTAAAAAGCGTGTTCTTCTGTGAATCGGCTTTTGATGCCATGGCCTTCTACCAGATGAACCGGATACAGATTGGGGGCAGTGCGGCTCTGGTTTCACTGGGCGGCACATTCTCTGACAGGCAGATAACCGGAGTCATGGAGCGCTTTCCAAATGCACGTGCCTTCGACTGTTTTGACAACGACCTGGCCGGGAGGATATACGGACTGCGCATGATGGCTCTGCAGGAAGATATTCAGATGAAGATAAGCAGGACTGACGGCGGTATCCGGATTGAAGCGAAGGGAAAGGTATTCGAGCCTGACATGGAGCGTCCCCTACTGGCCCAGGTTGCCAGGCAGCTGAACATCCGGTACCGCATGGGACAGTGGCTTCCGCCGAAGGCTTTCAAGGACTGGAACGACTGTCTGCTGAACAGGCCGATGGAGCCGGTGATTTCACCACACAAAGAGGAACGTGAACAGAATCTGAGCGAACAAAGGAATAAAGGACGTAAAATCTGAATGATATGGACAAAATCAAGTTAAGAATAACGGTAGTGACTGCTTTGGCGGTTTTTCTGCTGAAAGGTACGGACACTTTTGCACAACAGACAGACCCGACGCTGACGGGTGCTGTCTTTGCACAGACTTCCACCCTGAAGAATATCTATGACAAACGTCAGAAGGCACACGAGAAAATCATTGCTGCCGAGACTGCCGTAACGGTTGCACTCGACAGGGTACATAGTGTAGAGAACAAAATGCTGGAATATCTTTCCAATGCACAGGGTGCCATGCAGAATCTCTATCAGATTAAGCGTGCCGGGGAACTGGTGGCCACGGAGATACCTCAGAACTGCGGCCTGCTGCTCAAATCGGTCGGCAGTAACCTGAAGGGAACGGCCATTGCTGCAATCGTCTCGGACGAGCTGGCTGATACCGCAACCCAGATGGCTGCGCTTTATCCGTTCATGAAGCAGCTGGTAACTTCCGGAAGCTATGATACAGGCGGTTCTGACGGAGGCAAGGAGAAGCACAAGGTAAACCTGCTCAGTTCTTCCGAGCGGTACTACATTGCAAACGAGGTACTGACCAGACTGGAGGCTGTCAATACCGACCTCTTTATCCTGGCATGGCAGGTACGCACACTCTCTTGGAACGACCTCTGGTTCTCTCTTGACCCGGAAGGATGGGCAAGCGTGATGTCCGGCAAGAACATCATAGGAGGAATCGTTGCGGACTGGAACCGGGGGTTCTCATTCAATTAATTCAAACAATGTAACTTATCAGGAATATGGATTCAGAAAAGAAGATTATAGGACGCTGTCCGTTCTGCGGCGGCAACGTGGTGAAGACATGCAAGGGCTATCGCTGCGAAAACAACACAGGTGAGCATCCTTCTTGTGTGCTCAACATCAATGCCATCATCGGTAACCGGAAAATGAATGACGGGGAGATTGCCGAGTTTCTGGAGAAACGCCGTATCCTTCTGGACGGCTTTTCCACCAAGGAAGGAAAGACTTTCCCGACAGTGCTGGAACTTGCTGATGACGGTGCAGTCAATATGCAGTCTGTAATCGGCAGGTGTCCGCACTGCGGTGGCGAGGTACGTGTGGGTACCAAGGCTTTCAACTGTTCCAACTACAGCAATCAGGAAGCACCGTGTTCATTCGCCATATGGAGGAATATAGGCGGCCATCAGCTGACACTGGAAGAGGCGAAAGAGCTTTGTGAGAAGAACATTACTTCATCCGAACTGGAGATGTACCGGGAGGACGGTTCAATTTACCGCAAACGCCTCGGTCTGGCTCCGGACAAACTTCAAATCGTAAAGATATGAAACAGGGAAAGAAACTTCTGATACTGCCTGCTGTGGCAGTTCTGCTCGGAATGGGAACCGGCTGTTCCGGCAACAACGAGAATAAGGCACAGGATATGGCCAAAAGGGCACTGATGGCTTCGGTGGACAATCCGGAATCAGTAAAGATTGTCGGTATCAGCAAACCGGATTCTGTATTTGGCCGTGAGTATGTTACAATGAAGGAGAAGATGGCTCTTTCTGTGGCCATGATGAAAATCAGCCGCAGGTTTATGGAGGATACGGATTTTGATAATCCGGATTCAGAATGTCACGGGATGTCCGGACATATGAAACGTCAGATGGATGCCATGACGGCACTCCGCTCTCTGATGGTTACAGAAGAACTGAAGCCTGCAGGTGATGAAGCCAGGCAGGAACGCAAGCCGTTCAGCGGATGGAAAGTGAAGGTTGAGTATGAAGCCATTGATTCTGACGGACAACCATACCGTTCTGAATACTGGTTCATTATGGACAAGGAAGCGCAATGTGTAATCAGGTCATTTGAAATTCCACTGTTATGAAACTGAAAAGAATTTTATTACCGATATTGGCATGGAGTGGGCTGATACTCACTTCCTGTCATTGTGAACATGAAGAAGTAACTGAACTGTTATCTTCCCTTCAGGTTGGCAATGTGGTTTGTTCGGACGGGAATATATTGTCCATGAACAAATTCAAGCAATCTAACAAGGAAGCTGTTGCCATAGTTTTCCATGTAAACCGTAGTGCTGAAACTGACAATCTTGGTTATGCAGTTTACATTCATGATATGGAACCGCTGGCTTTTGCCGACAGTCTTGGTATTGACCAAGGTACTTCTGCATCATTGACTGATGAGGACGGAAATGAGAATACCTATTCTTTGTTCAATAATGAGGAAGTCCAATCACCAATGGCTATCAAATCTTTTGATTTGTGGAGTTATGGGCAATCGGCTTATATTCCTTCTGTCCGGCAGCTCTCATTTCTATTTTCTGTCCGGCATCAGATTAATGAGTGTATAAATCAAGTCGGAGGAACTCCGATTAATCTGAATCCGGGTGAATGCTGGCTCTGGTCGTCCACAGAAGTGGAAGGGCAAAAGGAGAATAAAGCCTGGCTTTATTCCATGCAATCAGGATCTATTCAGGAGACACCTAAGGATCAAGAACATGAGTTACGTTCAATTATTTCTATTTATTAAAAACAATATAAATTATATATAGAAAAAATCTACTTTATAGTCATAAATACCAAACTAATATATAATGACTCTGCAAGCCAAACTTACAGAGTCATTTTTCCATAATGTTTTTTTACATTATAATCAAGACTTATTAATCTGGATGTCAAGAGCTGAATCACTCAATCGTACTTCGTATCTTTTTAAAATACCAGAAGATACATTTACTGGCATATGACAACGTAGAGATGTATTTTCAGCAATATAAGATTTATTTCCGAACATTGTTTCCTCTAAATCAAAGGCATGCATTTGAAGTACCTCTTGAGGAAGTATTCTACCTATTCTCTGATTCATTAAATATATACTTCTATCATTATTGAACTTCTTCTCTGGCATCAAGAAAAACAAATAATCTCTTGCTCTACTCATACAGACATTCATAATATACTCTTTATTCACGTTTGCTTCCCAACCTGCAGACGATGATGGATAATTCAATAATACAATCATTATGTCACATTCACCACCTTGAAATTTATGAGCAGTTCCACATTTGACCTTACAATTAGATGTATCAATTATACTTTGTTCTAACATCTGTTTTATTGCATCAGCCTGTTTACCATACGGACAAACAATGCCTACTGTATATTCATGGTCAGAATTATTTATATTTACCTCTCGGGAAATATACGAAGCAAATTCATATGCAAAAATAGCAGAATATATATGAACTGATGACTGTTCTACCTTATTCCAACCATATAGTAAACTAAAATCCTCAACATTGTAACCTATCATGTTTATTGTATCTACATCAATATTAGACAATGTTAGAGGTTTCTGTCTTTCTCTGTTTTTATCATTCTTTAATAAGCCATTATAACAAAAGTCACTAACCAGATTTCCTATTGCCGGAATTGAACGATGTTGAACATCCAACAGTATTACTGGATACTTATTAAATCCACTTCTAGCTTCTTTAAAACTATCCAAACCTACGATATCATATATATTACATTCATCAATATCCATAGGCGTAACAGGCTTAATTTGCTTAGGGTCTCCAGCAATGATAAAACGAGTAGCTTTATTATTCAGCAATAGTAAGGTTATTGGGATTATATCAATCATTGATGCTTCATCAACTATAATTAAATCCCAGTTAATATTAAATATTTCCTCAATTGATTGACCTATATGCATAGTATCATATGGATATCTATTTATTGTTGTAACTACAATATTTTTATCATTATCCAAATACATATTTTGACGATTCCTAAGAATTTCAAAATGGTTACTTACTAAATAATGACTCTCAGTAATACCATATCTGTATGTATATTCTAATGTAACACTATTATTGCATAACCTTTCAGATACTTCATCTGCCGCTCTATTTGTTGGAGTAAGAACTAATATATTCGTTTTCTCATTTTTATTGACTTCACTTGATATTATATTTACTACTTCTGTTGTTTTACCTGTTCCAGGAGGACCATAAATAAAACTAATATTATCAGGTAATACAGTTGATAAAATAGTACCTATATTATATTTGCTTAATAATTGTCTAAAATGATACTTCATGTGTTCCATAAAACTATCATTAGAAACTGCTGATATTCTTATACGTAAACCTGTTCTGGATGTAGGTAGTTTTTGTTGACATTTTAAATCTATTCCAGACTCATCTGATTCTAATATTTTTGCATCAATACAATTTAAGCTTCCATTTCCTATTATGCTTATTGTCTGATTACTATATTCAGCAAAATTTTGTGGAATATAACCAGATGAAGTTACAAGACGATATATCAAGTTCTTTTCATCAATTAAACACCACTCAAAGAAATCTAATGTAACCTCATGCCCATATGACTTTTTGCAATCTTCAAGTATAACATCAAATCTATAGTTAAACCATTCTAATGAAAAAGGAGATACTTCATTTAGCATTTCTCGTCTACTTTTACGTTCTTTTGCTTTTTCAACTTCTTTTTCAGCATTATCTACATCTCTACCATAATTATTCCGTCTTCTATTGCTTGTCTCATACTTAGAGATATTTATGTTTTTATCGTAGATTTTTCCATATTCTGATGGCTCATTCTGATGTTCCTCTGTATCAAATATCTCAGTTTTATCATTAAATACTGGCTGAACAGAAGTTGGAAGATTTGGTTTTCTCTGAGCTTCTTCTTTCCATCTCCTTTGACTTTTCTCAGCAAATGAGACATCTTCATTATCGTCCTCATTTATTATTGTTTCCTCTGAGTTTATTTTCTCATCTTTATCAATAGTAATTGTATTATCAGGATATTGATTATTTATAGGTGCATTAGGCTGGGGTACATCGTTTATATCCGATTGCCCTAGTTCATTAACCAAAATATTCACTTCTGATTGACAAGAGCCCTTATCTCCAAGCTCTTCTCCATTATTATCTGTACCTAAATTATCTTCTGTTAATTGTGGAACATCTTCAAACATGTCGGATTCTTGATTTATATCTGTATCTATTTCGAATTCTTTTCGATCATTCTCACTTAACAGTTCAAGAAATTCTATTGGTAATTTTCCACCTTCATGTTCTTGAATGAAATCCTTAAAAGGCGTCAAAAATAAATTTTGAAGGTATCCATAATCCCGTTCATTACAAAATGGGAATTCTCTAATAATCCAATTTAAAATATCCCCAAACATCGCTTGATTCCAAGAACCTACATACCATAGAATATTTGACTCCTCCGAATAACATCGTAGATTAGTCTTTAATGTATTGTTAACCGTAGAGTAATAAAAAATCTTCTGACATTTGCGAATATCAGTTTGGGATAATTTTATATTTACTTCAGTATATTTTTCTTTCCAATTATTTGGATATGACTTAAAAGCTAAATACAATAGTCTTTTATTAAATTCACGAATTGCTTCTGAATCCTGAATACCAGTTTCTTCATCTGTAAATTTGAAGTCATCATTTGTTATAATTGGAATTTCAAGAATTTTACATAATTGATTATATTCTGTCTGATTGTCCGGCATTTTAGATATAACACACTCACTACCTCCAAAATGATCTTTCAAAATACTCTTTCCTCCAGACCATTTTAAAGCAATTAGATTTTTTAATGGAACCCATTTTTTAGCTCCACAATACCATTCTGATTCATCTCTGAACCTTTCAATACAACCTTGACTTTTACAAATCTCAATACGTTCTGATGGTGTTTCCACTAACCATGAATATACTTTCTCCCTATATGCAATAGGATTTTTCTTCAGATATTCCAAACAATCTTCGAATGACAAACGTCCTTTAAGACCAATCATATAATTTGATGGTATTTCTACATCTGGTGTCGCAATATCCTTTTTCCCTATGGCTGTTACCATTTTTAAAAGTTCTTTTTCTCTTGCATCATATAACTGGAAAGGGGATTTCATCCCATATTTCGTTGGTATACACTTTATTTTTCCTATTTTCTCACTATTTATCAATTCAGAATAAGGTAAAGATTTCTCCCTATTTAAAGTATTTGCTTTATGCAAGTAATCGCTCCAAAAGAACCTTGAAAATTCTTCATTCTCAATTGCTTTAAGACTATTTTCGGAGAAATCTTGCATTACTGATAATTCTGACAAAAAGAAATGACGTAAATGATTTAACTGACCATAATCTAGATATTTTTTATTAACATATTTAAGCGTTTTTACCCCATATCTCAAGAAATCACACTTTGGTGAATATTCTGAACTAAGATATAAGCACCCACTATTATTTGCACAACCATCAACATCTATTAGTTTGATAATTTTATTTTCAAATAGCTTTTTAAAATCTTCATCAGAACTTTCATTACAATAATCTTTGGCTAACTCTGCTATGATACTGTAGTGCGAGTTAATATTATTTATATATAAATCTTGATTATCTAAAAAGTATCTTATTTTTGCGTTACGATAAACATTTGCTTTCTTTCTAGATCTACCGAACTTATCAGCCAATTTAACTATTAGCTCTTTTAGATTTTGCTGTAAAGTCAAATCATCTTTGCAGTTATCTATATAGCAGTCACTTACCATATTCTCTATATTCACATCCGGATAACTATTGACTTTCAAATCTACATATCGGCCAGTTACTATAACTTCTTTAATTGTACGATATTCCCCATCTACACATTTCAAATTCAATTGTGAAAGCTCTGATATCAGTTCTTCATTCTTATCATCAATCCATTTGATAATATTTTCTGAATGTTCAGCAAGGGCATACACTACAAAATCTTTTTTATAGTTTAAAAGATTTGGTATGATCTTTGTTTTTATTATATGCCATGCAGTAACATTAATTCCAAGATTATAAAATAATTTTTTCCAATCACGCTGAGTTTCCTTATCGAGGTAAAGTAGGGATACAAATTGTGGCTTTTCTATGATTTCTTTAATCAAACTTATTGTTTTATTCTCTCCTGTATATTCTCCAGGAACATACAAATTTGAATGTTTATATATAAATGTATTATTATTATCTAGCAGTGGAAAGCCCTTTAACTTCTTAATTTCTTCAGATGATGCATCAAAATCACAAACCCATCTCCAAAACTTAATGTTTCTTTCTTCATCTAAAATATATGTTTTTGCTTTTTCATTACATGATATATAATTTAGGAAGTTACTCTCATGAAGGGTTGGATTAGATAATTCAGAAAAATATTTTGTTGATATTTCGGAACAAAAATAATCAGGATGAATAGAATCCAATATTTCGCTTGGAACAATATCTAAATTTATCAAATTCGATAAACTATCTGATGGTTGATAGTGATTTGTTGAAGAATTCGAAAGAATACCATCTGAGTTATTGGGTGAAGCCAAAAATATAGGAACTGATTTTAATTTCTCTAAATCTTCTTTTGTCAGTTTTAAATATATATCTGAGAAATATCTGTGAAACGCAAGATTATTGTTTCGTTGTTTTAAATTCTCATTTTTTTCTGGACTTGAAAGATATGGCAGAATTTGTTTTTGGACATAATCAATCTTGTCAAATACTTTAAAACCCAATTTAGAAAAAAATAGTTTAGCATCTTCTCCATCAATTAAGCTGCTATAGTAATCATCCATCATTGTGAATACATCCTGCTCGATCCAAGGTTCATTAGCAAGAATACAAAGGTCATCAGATGGTTGATATATTGTACCTGTAACAACATTTAGAGATTTTAATTCATTTGTACCATTAATAGCTACTGGGATTTCTTTAGTTAAAGATAAATCATAGTTATTCTCTAGGGCAGAACGGTTGTTAAACAAAAATTTCAGCAACTCATAACTTATTTCTTTGTTAATTACTTTTTTAATTACATCCTGCCAAATTTCTTTAATACAATATTTAAAGAAATTTTGCTCACTAAAATCACTAAAATAACAGTTTGATGTAAAGAATTCTTTAAATTTAGATATATCAGTACCCTCTAACTTCTCAAAATATTTTTGACTTATTGTCCAACAACTATTTTTAGGCAGCCATCGTTCTTTAAGGAATTTTGTACGGTTATCATTATTCCAAAATATATTGGAAGATAATTGTATCCAATCTTCTTCATTTCCATCATTTCCCATAATAGTATAAATGGATCTTAATTCTAAAGGTAATGAAATAACAGTTTTAGAAGATATTTCCTTAAATATATAAAAATAAAAATCTTTGCTTGAATCTATATTATTTATTTGTTTATTAATCCATTTTGCTTTATCTACATCAGCAATAAACGAGAATACTATTCTTGGGGTGATTACAGGTATATTTCTATTCTCTAAGAATTTATACACATCCTCAGTGTCTTTGTTAAAATAATCACTATGTATGAAAGTAATCCATTCTGAATTCATCCATACACGTTTCTTCAAATCTTCACCAAACTTATCTTTTCTAAATAATAAATTTACATCTTTACATATTTTCCCATTTTCATCATAAAATGGATATTCTTTAGGCAAATCACCGTCGTATGTCAAGCTACCTTCTCTTGCGACAGCTAAAAAATGAATAAAATTAACACTTTTCTTTAAATCATTTATACGAGAAGCATAATCAGATTTCTCAAAATCTTCAACTATATTCTTTGCTATGTCAACTGGATTGAAATGCTTAAACTTTCCATCTATTGATTTGAATTCCTTTTTTAGTGTATCCCTGACCTTAATATTCATACGAGGTAATAAATCCTCGAACATACCTATATCGACAAGATATTCATCTATGTTAAAATAAAGTTTTTCAGGTGAACATAATTCTCCTGATTCCGCTAAAAAGAAATCTGATACTGTTGAAATAACACTTGTAATCTTTTCTTTAGCGAATAGAAATTTAAAAAATGAAATATTATTATTTATATCTTTTACCCATTTATGAAATTCATCCTTGCATTCAGTTATTATTGATATAATATTATCAAATCCAAATGTATTATCATCAGTCGCAAAAATTCGTTGGATTTCGATAAATCTTGGATGATTTCTAATTTCAGAATGTGCCAAACATTTAGAATATTTACTAATATTATAAAAATCTTCATCAGCCATTACTTGGTTGTTAGCATCCATCATCCCTGTTGTATCATAAATGATATTAGATAATTGTTCTAACTTATAAATTCCATCCCTAACTACTGGAATGCATTTTATAGTCTCTATTTTTTGCTTAAATCCTTCAATAAATTTATTTCTAAAAATATCACCACCTGTCATATCTGGAAGTAAATCAAATACTGACGATAAATCAAATTTACTTTCAGTATCCATCAGAGAAGCCCACCAAATTGCAAATTTTCCACCTGCATCAAACATAATTTTTTTATTCCACTCTAAATCAGGAAGTCCTTTACGGGAAGCATCAGGTACAAAATCTGCATTAAGCAAAAATGGAACATAAAGAGGTTGTTCGGTTGGCAAATAGTTATATATTTTAGTATCTTTAAGAGGAACTATTTTTTCTCCTTCCTTTGTTACCGCAAATGAAATGGTTATGTTTGTTATTTTTTGGAATTTCTCAGGAATCTTATTGCCTTTCAGCATTTCATCTTTCAGAATTTGCTTGTATTCATCATCTACTTGAATTGTATAATCCTGTACTATCCACTTGTCTCTATCTTTATCTATTTTCTTAATATTATTATTTACAATAACTTCAACATGATAGACATGAGGAATAAATACAAGTATCTTATCATCTGAAAAAACTTTTTCCAGGTTAGGAATATTTTCTTTTGCATCACGTACATGGCGTAATGCAAAAAATACATTCATATCATTTGATATACTATTCAGAACAGCAATAATTTCATTATCAAGATCTGACATTTCTGTATATATTGGCATATACTGCCAATTACGTTTATAGCTTCCTTCTGGATTTATATACTTATCATCAAAACGTAAACTCCATCCACCTGAATTAAGATATACATAATCGTTATTTACAAATACAGATTTAAATCCCATTCCCTTATATCCAATGGTCTCTATATTTTCTCTTTTCTCACCATCATTTACTGTACATATTGCTGCTATATTTCTTAAATTAAAAGGAGCACCGGAATGTACTAAGAATAGGTAATGCTCTGTTAATATAAACTTTACACTGACAGGTATATAATTACCATTTGTATCCTTCTGCGGATAATCATTAGAGTTCTGAAGCAACTCATATATATAAGTATGAGGAGCACCAGTAACTTCACGATTTATCATCTCTTGATTTTGATTTGCATCCTTTCTATTTGTACCTCTTTGCTCCATTTTCTCATGAAGACGAACTTCAAGCATCCTACGTTTATCGATAGAATTAATATTGCCCAAACAAGTATAATGATAATCATATATTGAAGAGCCTTCTACCCCCCAATCAAATTGATAATATTCACCATCAATTAAATTATCATTAGATACATAAACTTTTTGCTCTATAGGTTTGCCATCGAAATCTTCTATTCGTTCCCCTGCAGCACCACGTAAATCATCAAAATATGAATTATCTTTATGATATACCCCAATAATATATGATGATTGCAACTCTTTCTTTATGTAATCAATGAAAGACATTTCCATATTAAATGTTATTTAATAATCTAAGGTTAAACTGTTTCTTAAATATAATAAGCTTTGATGATACTGACAAATAATTTTAAATTAGTTGTTTTCTACCATCAAAGCATATAGTATATAATTAGCAGGTATTATAAATACTTATTCTTATTCTAATTTTAGCCTGCTTTTTATTTCGGACATCATTTCATCCATACTAATTGTATCTTTATTTTTTTCCGCATTTTTCGCCGGATAAACAAATCCTCTTGATGTTGCTATTTGTTTAAACTTTATTCCCCTCTTTGATGGAAGATTCCTCTTAAGTAATGCTACTTCTTCATTAAATATTTCTAAAAGTCTCTCTTTTCGAAATATGTAAAACTTGTCTGGAGTTCCGATAAGCCAATAAACACAATTATCTACTTTGAGTATTCCAGAATTCACATATCCCCAATTTGATGATTTAGATTTCTCTTGATATTCAATATAAATATTGCCATATTTATTTATTAATGTATCATTTTTAATTTCAATACCTAGGGAGTTTTCTCCTAGCTCATATTGTCCTTCAGGTGTAAGATAAGGCTCTAAATTTATTCCATATTTATCAGATATTAATTCTGCAATATAATTTTCAAAATCAAATCCCATCTGAAGTTTTTCCTTATAATACTCTGTTTTTTTTCGATCACTCCACAGACAAACTTTTGGCTTATATATTGTTCCAAAACCGGCCTTAAATGCCTCTGTTATTTCTTTGTTTTGTCTGAACCAAAGAATGACAGGGTCATTATCTTGTATTTTTTTCACCCATCGATTAAATTTTGTGACTACAACATCTGTTAATTCAAAGCTATTATAGTCATCTATGTTTACATCGTCTTTTTTTTCATGTAAATGATAATACACATATATCTGAATATACTCTAGAAAATCATTTCCGTTTTTAAATTCTGTAAATTTCATTTTTCTAATGTTTTTAACAGTTCATCTAAAAGTTTCCAATTCTCAGATAGTTTACCAGGAGTATAGTTGAAAGGTAAATCATTTGAACAATACCATTGATTATTCTCTAATACAACAAGTCCTCCTATACAATTAACCCCATTCTTTTTTAATGATTCTATCTTATTATATAGTCCTTCAGCTCGTCCATTCGGGCTAGTAGCTGTAAAACCTGCTTTTGTATCAAAAATACCAATCATACCAGATTTAAACCTTACTATCCAGTCTGGATAAAATAAAGCCTCTGAAGTATTATCAGCTGTTACATATTTTAAACTGAAATAATCCTTCCCATTATCACCATTTTTAAACCACCAGTCAATTAAATTATTCTTTCCTTCCAAGAACCTAATAAATTTAATTTCATTTTTCTTCCCTTTATATTCTTTTCTAATATAGAAAGGTTGCACAACAGATAGTTTGGTCGTTGCTTCGTCTTCAGGAAGGATATGAAAATCTTCAGTATATCTGTATTCTGGTTTTATATCAAATTTAATTTTTTCTTTCTCTTCAATCTTTATTTTTCTGTTTTTAATATACTCTCTTCTGATAGGATAATACTCTTTTAATGCATAAGTAATCGCCTTTCTAAAAATACTATTTTGCTCTTTATTTATATCTGCCAAGAATACTTTATAATAATCAATTGTATCTATACCAAGCATAGATTTAAACCATACTCTTAAAGCAGATTTTAAAGGACCCCAAGAACGCGAAACATTCGATATTTTTGTTGTTTCATCCGACTGTTCTGTTAATATCTTATAACACCAATAATTAAAGAGTCGTTCAATATCATTTCTTGAAATTTCATACTCTTCGTCATACCCACCAATAACAGAATCAAAATTTAACTTATCATAATCCGGAATTTCTGCATTTACTATAATCCTATTCGTCAATTTAGGACACAGAGATACGCCTTTATTTTGTATCTTTTCTCTTACTTTATCTACAAAATCATCTTCTGTTACACCAAAAAAATCAGACAAATATTTAGTAAAGAATTTTTGAAACAATAAAGCATTTCCTAAATCTCCATAGTCAACTCTTGAAACGAAGTCTGAATATACACCCTCAATATTATTTATAATATCTTTTCTATAAGCAGTATATATATAAGGCTTATTTTTCTCCGATTGCTCTGGTATTTTTACTTCATTTCTCTTATAGTTAGTGAAGATGTAACCGAGTTTTAAGTTGGGATTATATTTATAATCATCTATCTTATTAGGTTCTACAAATCTCAATATTCTTCCAACTGTTTGAGTATAAAAAGTTGGAGAAGAAATTTCCCTATACATTAACAAGACCTGGGCACGAGGGCAATCCCATCCTGTACCTGCAGCTTGTTTGAATAACATAAAATCAATTTCAGACTCATTATTTTCAATGTGGTCCATATTTATTCTCTTGCCATCAAACCATAGAGCGACCTTCTTATCTATATCAATACCTTTCTTATACAAAAAGTCCATGACAATTTGTTCTTTTGTCTTTTCCCCTGTACTTTTGAGCTTATGATCATCATTTGGAAGCTGTATTATTATTAATGGATTGATAGATTTTCCCAAAGATTTATATTCAAAAGCTAGTTCTTCACGTTTTTTTATTGCAAGAGTCAATAATAACTCATCAAGATCCTGACCAGGCATAGCCTTCAAATCTTCTTCTGTTTGAGTTACAATTTTTTCTTTTATAAGACCAGCATTTACAACGTCTTCTCTTTTTACAGAAACAAATCTTGCTATGCCTTCCTCCACCTCCTCCTGATTAGGAATATATTTAGGAGTAGCTGATACATTAATTATAATTTTGGGATTGACAACATCAATAACACTAGACTGAGCTAAATCAGAGAGATGTGTATGACTCTCATCTACAATCATTACTATCTCTCTATTTTCCTTAAAAGTATTTTCTATTATATCTTCAAAATAGTATCCTTGCTCCTTACTTAACAAAGGATCACTAGGCCTTCTTAACACTCTATTCTCAGCAGCTTGAGATACTAATTTTTGCCAGTTAATAAAAAGTATATCATTTTTTTCAAGTTTACCCTGCTTAAAATCCTCAACAGTTAGGAGATTATTCTTTAGATTATTATTGAAGTATTCAGTAAACTTATCTTTACTCTGCATGGCCAATGTATCACTAAATGTAATCCAAATGAAAGCCTTATCAAAATCCCAATTTGGTAAATTGTTTAAGCCATTTACAAAATGAGTTAACATAAATGTTTTTCCACTACCTGTTGGTGACTTGAAAACTAAATTACATTTTCTTGCCGAAGAGTCCCATAATGATAGAAAACTCTTCGTTAATTTCTCTATAGCTTCTTCTTGAAATTCAAATGGTTTGTATCTACTCATACTCCTATCTCCTATATATTTTTTTATAAATATCTAAAATTGGTTGAGGAATAGTCTTTAATGTTAAGTTCTCAAAATCTTCAAATATATCTTCATATACACTCGTACTCCCCCAGCTGAAAATATACATGGAAATCTTTTTATTTATCTCCTTAAGGCTTTCCAAAAGCACAAACAAATCATTAACTTCTTCTTTAAAGTACACAACTGTAACTTTATCTTCATCTTCGAATATCTGATAAGATTGAGTACTTTTAACTTCCTGTAATGTGTTTTCAGCCAAAGCTAATAAATACCCAGCATTTTGAGCAAGTAAAATCTTATCTTCATCTGAAACGGATAAGATATTATGATCGCCTATAAATGTAGACTTATAGTACATTAAAGTATCATTTGTACCTTTTCTAAATTCACCATTTTTAGTTATTCCATAAATTACATATTTATCTTTTTTTATTTCTTCCTTAATCTTATCATATCTCTCTTTATACTTATCGGAAAAAAACTCCTCATGAGCATTCAATATCGGCGTATTATTAATTAATAATTTCGTATTAAGAGGTACTTCATAAAGAATTTCACGCTGGTTTTTTTTAAGAGTATAACCATTTATTATATTTTTTAGTCTCGGATATGTTACTTCATGCGCTATATTATTCTCATTATTTGTACACAAAATAACTTGTCTCTGTCCTCCATCAAGCTGATTTAATTCCATAACCGCTTGACCAGTAGAACCACTTCCTGCAAAGAAATCCAATATAACTGCATTTTTATTGGTTGTACCAATTGATAGAATAAACTTTAGAAAATCAACAGGTTTCTTGCCATTTCTAAACTCTATACCTCCTTCATAACCTACATTATTAAATGCTTCTTCAAAATCAAGAAAATTTGGATATGGTACTTCTTTTACATCTTTTTTACTTAGTGGAACTCCTTGAAAATAAAATCCATTGGCTTTCTTTTCAGAACTACGGGTTAGGAAGTATCTAAAAGGATACTTGTCATCACCTATTCCTGGAACTTTATATAAATAGTTAAATAAGTGATTTCTTTCTTCTAAATATTTCATATGAAAACGTCCTGAACTATTTCCATCTTTTATAGAACCTCGAATATTGATTTTTTGGAAATTATCAACTGAAGGTTCAGTTTGAATTATACGATATTGTCCAGGTTTAAAAACAGAAACTTCTTTATTTCCTAGCATTATAGTCTCAGGATTATCAATTAATTCCTCTATAGTATAAATATAATTATCTATCGAAGTATTATCTTGTAATCTTTTTAATACTTTAAATTTAGGTGATTTTCTATATAAAAGAAGTAATTCTGTTGTTTCATGATAGTCCTTATCACCTTTAAGAATACGATCCTCATGGCGTACCTTAACAGTAAATGTAGTCAGATAATTTGATTCCAGAAAAATCCTGTCACACAACAATTTTAATTGAGCATATTCTTCCTCATTTATTGATATAAAAATTGCACCTTCAGGCTTTAAAAGATTATAAGCAAGCTCCAACCTTTTATACATAAATGATAGCCAATAGCTATGTCTTAACGGATGATCTTTTGGAACTTCTGTTCCATCAGGAAACTTATTTAGAATTCTTTTATCTCTATATCTAAATCCATCTGAACCTGTATTATAAGGAGGATCAATATAAATTATATCAACTTTCTCCTTATGAGTATAATTAAGACATGTGAGGGCATGATAGTTATCTCCTTCAATTAATATGTGTTTAGTTTTAGCCCCAGTATTTATAATACTTTTTTCTTTTACCTCCTCAAGTACTTGTATTTTATTTTCTGCTTTTTCAAAATCCTCAGGAACATCAAGCCATACTAAACCATATTTCTCTTTTTTAAGCCTATTATTTGTAATAGAAACAACTTGCTCTAAATGATTGATCCTATTTTGAAGTTCTATTTCTTTATTAGTCATATTTATTAAGATATTAAATTACTAAAATTATTTATCCACTCTTATCAAATCAACAACACCCACGTTTAATAATTCAGCTATTTTTATAAAAACCTCAATTGATGGCTGAGAACTATTTGTACACCATTTTGAAACAGTTGCAGGATCTTTATTCAATTGTTCCGCCAACCACTTACTTGTTCTATTCTTTTCTGCAAGAACAGCTTTTATCCTATTAATCTCCTTTTCCATATTATATATGCTTTACTATTGTCCAAAGATAATATTAATTATCTAAAATTGAAAATTATCCCTATAAAATTGCGTAATTTTCAATTGATAAAATACAGTGAATATCTATACAATATATCACCAAAGATAAAAGCTTTGACCATCACTACGTTTAAAAGTTCTATTATTAACAACTGGTTGTCTGAAACCGACCTGAAGACGAAAATAAGCAGGCCGTCCCAGCGATGCAGGCTAAAGCTTGCAATGCCAGAACGTCCTATACCCTTGAATACTAGTCATAAAATACAGGCAAGTTGTTCCGACTGTTCGTATTTCATGCGATGCCGGAACAACTTGCCTTATGCTACGGAAACTTATCGACTGACTTGCTTCGTATCCCGATAGCAGGCAAGTTTCAGCCGACAGGTTCATACAATCATGCAGATAAATCAGGACAGTTGCCAAAGACAGAGCCTTTAAGGTTACGCTACTCTTCACTTCAAAGGCTCTGACATTGGCAACTGGTTTTCGGCAGCTCGTCTGAAAACGGATACTATGCTCTCCAAAAATCTTTGAATACTGAATATCTGGAAAACATTGGAGCATCATAGCCGGAACCGTTTCTTATGTGCAAAGGTACTGCGGACTGGAGAAACGCCAAGTGACGCTTGCGCTTTCAGTCGGAGGACTTGACGGCAGCCTTCCACAAATTTTCTCATACCTCAAAAATTTGGGTATTCCGTCTGCATTCTCTGACTTCACACTTGTCTTTTTCTCCCTTTGGTCCGCAGTCACAAATGCACATAAAACGGTTTTCCCGGCCATGAAGCTCAATGAGCTTTACCAAAGGGAAAAGAATCGGAACTTCAAAATTCAAATGTTATGCGTGTAAGTAGAATGAGTATCAAACAATCTTTTTAAATTTTTCTGATATGTGCAGATTAATGACGACACAACTGGCGGAAGCTCTGGAGGGTTATCCGCTCTACTCCCAGGACGGCAAGGGGAAAGAGGCTGTTTGCCGTGCGGTTTTTGCCCTTGGTTCCGTAAGATGGTTTATCCTTGAAGGAAACAGGGAGGATGACGATGTGATTCTATTCGGTATCGTAATAGGACTCATGGAGGATGAATACGGATATATATCCCTCAATGAGCTTTCGGATGTGGAGATTGACCTGAGTGCTCAGGGGCTTGGCAAGCTTCAGGTAAGACAGCAGCAGAACTTTAAGCCGGTTCAGCTGAAACAGATTCAGGACAACAGGCTTCAGGAATTTCTTGAAAGGTTTGAATAGGCTGTATGAAAACAGAAGTGGCCGGTCCAATCCGTCACGGACAAGACCGGCTGCTTATTATAGCAGGTAAATGAAAACAAAACTATAATTGTATGGTAAATGGAAAATTGTCGAAATATTTTTAATCTCTCTGTCCGGTATGGGTGGAGCGTTTCTATGGAAAACATGGATGGAATCCGGTTTCTCAATTTCAGACGGAAGACTTCGAGCGGTGTACCGTTCTGCTTTACCATTGAAGCCGGTGACGGTACAGCCGGCTGCATAGCAAAAGAAATATTCTCTTTCGTCAGTGCCGCTGTTCCTGAACAATGTGCAAGGGAATGGATGATTCAGTCGGGAGCGATGGAAGCGTCGGAGTTCCTTCAGGCCGTGGCTGACATGGAGGATGTCAGGCTGAGGGCAAGGCTGCTGGCTCTTGAACTTGTAGCTATGAATGCCAAATATAATGTCCTGGATACCATTCCATGGGACAGACTGAACTAACGGTGTTTCTTACGCTTGCGGCCACGTTTGGGCAGACCGGTTTCCTTGTAGGCTATCAGGTCAATTCCTCTGAACACTCTTTTTGCCTTATCAGGTATCTTCAGGAAAGCCAGCGGCTTTTCCAGGTAGCGGATATAGGCGTAGATGGTGCAGCGGTGAACACCCAGGTAGCGTGCTGCCTCCTTTACTGAATATGTCTTTTCCGGAACAACTTTCATTATTTCTCATGCTGGTTAATCTTTTCGTTTATTGGATGCCGTAAAGGTAAACAGTTGATTATTAGCTGTCAATACGTCAAATATGGGATTATTCCGGAGATTGTGGGATTTGTATGGATTATGTGTTACCTGTCATATTCAATACAGTAGGTTTGGCGGTTGATAGCGAATCTTTTTTATGAAAATCAGGAAGGCATATATTTGATGGTTGACAGCGTTGACAGCAAATCCAATGAAAATCCGGCATAAAGTCAGTCTGAGAAACTGCTGTAATACAACATATTATATTCTTTCTGATTTTTCTTATAAAGAATAGAGTATTATAATGTGTCAACGTTTGGCTATGGATTTTTAGCGGACTGAAAATTGTGGCTACACTTGTCAACGTTTGTCAACGCATGATTTCTATGTGAAGTATCTGATACACTGATAGATACTATCTGTCAACACTGTCACCCCTGAAACGGGTGCATTTTATTATCTGAAAACGTCTGATGCGAAAGGGATACATGGTTATCCTAATGTACCGTTACAGCCACAGGTTTGTTCAGCATGCCTCTGCAGATATTTTTTTGCAAAGGTATCTCCGGCATTGCAAACGTCAAACACAGGGCTGAAAATCTTCCTCAAACAGGGTTGAGCGTATTTTCATCTTCCCTTGAAGTTTGCCTTATTGAATGCCTGCGCTTCTGAGAACTGCAAAAAATATCCTTCGGGCAAGCTGAAAAACTTGCTGACAGAAGGGAAAAAAATCAGAGCGTATGGTACAGATGGACGAAAGCATCAGAAAGCAGTTGGAAAAACCACAGACATGGTTCTGCAAGTATTTTCCCAAACGTATTCAGAATGTGGGCGAGAAGGAAATCGCTGACAGACAGTTGGTTTATGACTTCAAGGATGGAAGGTCTCATGAAGCGGTGGCACAGATGACGGCAGCAAGAATGATTGAAGAGCACGGCAGCAGATGCTCACAGTTGGTATTCATTCCGGTTCCGGCATCATCGGTAATAAAGAATGAAATCCGATATATGGACTTCTGCAAAAGGGTATGTGAACTCACAGGAGCAATAAACGGGTATGACCATGTAAGGGTATGCGGAGAAAGACTTGCTATTCATGAAAACCGTAAGGCTGAAAAGGAAATCAGAAGGGTGAGCATCATCGAGTTTGATGAAGAGTGGTTCAGAGGCAAGGCAGTCATAGTCTTCGATGATGTAATAACACGCGGATTAAGTTTCGGTATATATGCGAATCAGTTGGAGAGTTTCGGAGCGAATGTCATTGAAGGCATCTTCCTTGCAAAAACCCATTATAAAGTATAGAACTATGAACGGAATATTATCAGAAAAATCAAAGTCACTGGCTTTCACGGGACACAGAACTGTTCCCGTAGAAAGGCAGGATGAAATAAGGGCACGGCTTGTTGAAGCTGTGTCCGTCGCCTGCAAATCGGGTATAACCTGCTTCTATTCAGGCATGGCCATGGGATTCGACCTGATGGCCGCTGAAACAGTATTTTCACTGAAGGGAAGGTATCCGGATATACGGCTAATTGCCGTTGTTCCTTTCAGAAGACAGAACTGCCGATGGCCTTCAATTGAAAAGGAACGTTATCAGAAAATAATTTCCCAGGCAGACCGGGTTATCGTATTGAGTGAATACTATTTCAAGGGATGTCTTCTAAGGCGCAATGACTTCATGCTGGAGCATTCATGTGGCGTGATTGCCTTTTATGACGGCAAGCCTTATGGTGGGACATTCTATACCTGCAGGGAGGCACTGAAGAAAGGCATGGACATAGTAAATCTGTACTGAAAACCAGTCCGGATTATACTGAAAATATTGTACAAAACAGATGTGCAATTTTCTTGCATATCTCATTTATAATGCTTATATTTAGATAGTTAAATAAGTTAAAGAGGTAGTTTTATGAATAATATCTACAACCGATACATTTGGCGGTTGCATACAGTCTATCAGGAAAGAAAGGTCACTTTTGAAAGGCTTTGTGATATTTGGAAGCACCATTTCCTGTACAATGGAAAGCCGTTGAGTCTGCGCACATTCCATCATCACAGAAAGATGATTGAGGAGAATTTCGACATAGTTATTGCGTGCAACAGAAAGGACTATACATATTATATCCAGAACCTAGATGAAATACTCGGTGACAGTTGCCGGAACTGGCTGTTCAACAGCCGTATCATTGATGTGGCTCTGAAAAGCAGTCCGTGTCTGTTCCATCGTGTTGTACTGCCTGACATGTCAAATGGTATTGAATACCTGCCGGATATATCGGAATGTATCAGCGATGGACATGAATTGTACATATTCTACACCAATGACAAGGGCAATGAAGTGGAAGGCCGTTTCCGACCGGAAGGTTTGAAGCTGTTCCATAACCGCTGGTATCTGCTTGGGTATAGGAACGGATCAGAGTTCTGTGCTGTTCCTCTTGATGCACTGACCAAAATCTATCTCAGTGGAAACAGGTTTCAGACAGACTGCAGATTTTCGCTTGTCAAACGTCTTTCAGACTCTATTGGTGTTGTAGCTCCAACCGGACAGCAGCCGGAAGAGGTTACCCTAAGGGCTTATGGTCCATTTGCTGATTATCTGAGAAAACATCCTTTCCACCATTCACAGGTGGAAAAGAATGATATGGGGACTTTCACGTCTTTTGATTACATGCTTCTTGTGACAGACGAACTAGTTGATGAAATACTGGCTCTTGGTGATAAGGTGGAGATTACTTTTCCGGAAAAGTTGAGAATGAAGTTGCTTCAGAAAATTGGACGTATCAGAAACAGGTATGCAACATAAAAATCTGCAATTGTAGAATATTACTTTTGAGTAGCAAACATTCGCTCAATCATTGCTTCAAGCTCAGGACCCAATGGACGTTCTGTGTCCATACACTCCTTATCACCGGCAACCAGGTCACCATATATATTCCTGTAGTGTTCAGCTTCACTGCCATCACAGCAAAGCATAGCTGTCTCAAACTCCTTAATCATTTTCTTACGCTGACTCTCTGGATATTCCTTAGTCTTGCCATAACTGGTAATAGTAAATGTTCTTGCCATAATCATAGGATTTATTTGTTTTACCTTTGTTTATAATCATTATTACTATACTAATATACAAAAATATTCTGATAATCAGAAATTTAGCTTTATAAAATTCCCAAAAAATTTAATCCAATACGGATGAAATACAATCGGAATCTGCACATCTTTTTATCAAAAATACAACTATAACAATGAAGGTATTAATGGTAAAATCCTGATTATTTAAACAAAAAACTTATATAAATCAACATTTCCAACATTAAAAGATAGAAGATATAGGGGTTTTTACGTCATTTGATTACATTACATGCTTCTTGTAACTTGACGAACCTATGGAGAAATCCTATATTTCAATTAGAAAGTTAAAGTTACCGATGCGGAAAATCCAAGTATTAAGCTGTTTCAGGAAATTGGACATACCGGGAACAAGTATTTAATTTAAAAATATGGTAATAATAATATTCAATATTAAGATTAATCGCTATTTTTGTAATCTTTTAAGTAAAACTATGGTAAATGTCCAGGTAAAGCTCATAAGTTTATGGTTCGATACCATCATTTGCCACTATGGAGCTAAGCTCTACAATTAAAAATTCAAAATTTTTAATTCTGAAAAAAATGGGAAAAAATTTTTTTTAGGCAGTAGAACCTTTGGTGAAGGTTCATGCCGCAATCAAATGTCCGAAAGGATAGGTTATTAGTAATTTTTTATCTGTAGGATTAGATGTACTAGGGATTCTTGGAATCCCTGCAGCAAGCAGTATGTCATTGGCAAAAGATAGTACAGAGTTAATAATTCAATGGATATCACGAAAGGGAGTTGATAAAGGCAAGGTCATGACTGTTATTCATGATATTTCAGCTTTTATCCCATTGTACTCGTAGTACCAATCCCTTTTAGCCTTTTCCATTGATTCTGCACAATTGGCTAATGCCATTGAATAGATAAGGAAACAGTAACTAAGATTAAAGCTTGGAGCTTCATGGTTAGTGATGGCATTGCAGGTAGCTAACCACTCCTTTTTTAAACAAAAGCGGTTTGGATTACTCCAAACCGCAACTATTATATTTAAAACAATGATTTAAACTTAAAATGATAGGTTTATACTTCCTGCATTATTGGTATACCTATCTTGTTGTTGATTTCAGTCTCTACAGCATTATATATTTCTGTTTCACTTGTTTTTATAGATATTATTAGAGAATACTTTATAACATTGTCAACATTAGCCAGTTTTCTCTCTTTCCACCAACCTGGTCCTGGATAAATAACTATATGACCACAACCTGCTAATTCAGCTGCTGTACACTCAAACCAGTCCGACTGAACAGTACCTTGTTCGCGGCGATTTTGCTTGATTGTCCATCTTTGAGTATCATTATCCGTTGTTTTATCTCCTTCATTCTTATTCCTTCTACATAAAAATTCTTCAACATTTTCATGTGGACTCTTCAAGTCAAAATGCAAAGTTGCTGAAGGATAACGATATTTATTTCTTCTACCGGCATAACCAGGAGAAGGCTTTACGTAATAGGAAAGTGTAATTCTTATCTTTACTTTTTCTGCTCCCATCTGCTCAAGTAATTCTACAGGCCATGGGAGATCATAAAAATGCAGTTGATTATATGTATTTGAACCATCTTTACGTACATATGGTATCAATTCATTTTCAAAGATGTATGTAGTATATCTTTCATTGCTAAATAAAGCAATTTCTTCATCTGGAATGCCATAACCACATATTGACATGATATCATTGATACTTCCTATACGCTTCATTTCTTCATTCCATCTCGCAGAATGTACCATCATACCACGTACAGACAACAAAGAAAGGTCAGGATTCACTGTCTTGATTTTTGCTGCCATACGTGCAGCCAATGCTGTGGCTGCACTGGTTGCATAAAATGGCTCCAATGATTCTGCCAAGTCTGCACTGGTCGAAATCAGGCTGAGATCAGGAGTTGTTGTTGTCTGCAGTACAGGATGATTAGCTACATTACCGCCTTCCATTACAATCTCAGGTTTGTTAAGACCATTTCTCCAACTCCAAGAGGTTCTTGACATCGGAGAAATTCCTCCAGGCGCAGCCAGAGGCTTATATCTATCATCAGTTACAACAGTCTTCTCTGTATAAGCTCCTACGGTCAGTGCATTCCATGCCTGTGCCGGACTTTTAATAGCATTAGCTTTACAAGATCCTATATAATTGGAAACATCTATTTCTGCGGTCTCAATATTTCCCGCAGAAACAACCACCAGACGGTCACAATTTCCTCCGTTATATATACTTTCATCTAACGCAGCAGAACTTGACGTGGATTTGCAGTCATACGAAATGTCATCAGTAACAGCCATGCATTGTATAGGTGCTCCCATTTCATAAGCTTGCTGTATAGCATCCTCAATAACAGCACCATAAAAATCAGAATCAGTCTCATATCCGGATTCAAATATTTTCACTGATGCCAAGTTGTTTTCAAGTGTAACAGATTTCTTATGCCCATAAATTAAATCTGTCATATCACCATATAGGATAAGACCAGCCATGTCCGTTCCATGGAAGCTGTGATCAATAGTGTCAGAAACACCTATTGCACTTTTCATCATATCATCCGATAAGAATGGAGCTATCAATTCATGAGCATTGTTTACACCCGAATCCAACAAGCCGACCCTTACACTGTCACTGTTTATTGAAATCTCAATTTCATCTTTAATAAGTTCACTCCACTCCCTGCTTTCATTGTGGGATTTAACAAGTATTGAAGGCTGTTTATAAGGACGTATTCCCTCTATATAACCAACAGATAAGGGTAACTCACATAATTGTTGTTTTGTTGCTTTGATTAGCAGAACAGCAACTCCGTCAAAGTCCAGGATATTTTTACCAGCCGATATAAGGCCAAGACTGTCTAAAGTTTTAGTAAGTTCCTCTAGATTATAATCATCACCTTTGGTTACCCATATTTCAAATGTCTGCAGGTGATTATCTGGTAGCATATCAAAATCTTCTGCAGAAGTATAAAGACTATGAATATCAGTTTGTTCAATAGAATTGATGGGCTCAATAAGAGTTGCATTCTTAGGGTTTCCATTTATTGTGCAAATTTCTTCATTTGCATACTCATTAGCCTTCTTATCCAACCAATCTTTTTTTCCTTTTTTGATATATATGGTTACATCAACATTTCCTTCACCTTTATCTTCTGAGATTTTTAGAATAGATGCTCCACTACTTTTTGCCAATGCCTGAGGAACAAAACCTGAAACCATGTCAAAGTTCATATAAACACCATCAGCAACGGGTAATCCACTTTCTGAACGTTGTGACAAAGTTTCTATTGCCTTATCAATAGCTGTATTATAAATTTCTTTTATATAAGCCGCATGTTCCTGTCTGTTTCTTTCAGGCATGGTTGGCGGTTGTACAGACCTGGTTCTTGGTGTAAAAGAACGAACTTCTGCTATCTTATTTCCTAAGAAAAAATGTTTCTTTTGCATATTACCTACATATTCAACCTATTTCACGGCACAGCTGATTTCGTTTGTCAACAATCATTTTCACCATTTCCATATCTATAGGCAAATCATTTAACAGTGATTCTTTGAATATGTCGGAGCATACCATTTTTATCTCTGCATGGCTCATTCCCATAAATAAAGGTTCAGCCTGAGAGAAATCCAGATTTTTTGCTGTATATAAATATTCACGCAACAACAACAAACGCTGTTCTGCATCCGGCATTCTGTATTCAATGACATCATCAAAACGCCGGAACATTGCCTTGTCGATGGACTCTATTGCATTTGTAGCTGCAACAATAAAACTATCTGAAGAATCACGCTCCAACAACTGCAGGAATGTATTAAGTATTCTGCGTTGTTCACCGACCTCATTTTCCATTCCTCGTTGTGCACCTATAGCGTCAAACTCATCAAAGAGATAAACGGCAGGAACCTCATCTATAAAATCAAAAATACGGCTAAGTTTCTGACCTGTCTCACCCATGAATTTAGTGATAATCTTTTCTGTTCTTACAATAAAGAAAGGAAGATTAAGTTCCTTTGCCAATACCCCTGATGTCATAGTCTTACCTGTACCAGACATACCATAGAGTAACAGCTTACGGCGGTTTGCAAGGCCATATTTCTGAAGTTCTTCTCTTCTTGTATATTCCTTTATTACCCTTTCCAGTTTCTCCTTTACAGACTTATCTGTAACCAGATCATTCAAACTGTCATATGTTTCAGTCTGAAGCAACAAATCGTCAACATCCTTATTGCGTGGAATAATTTTTAAATTGCTAAAAGAGGTCTTTTTCTGGCTTAACAATTCCTGGATAGTTCTCGCCAATACAGCATGACCATTCTTTGCCTCTACAGCTGAAATCTGTAAGGCAACCTTTCTGAATTGTGCATCATCATTGTTTAAATGATTGCGTATCAGAGATAATATTTGGTCTGCATTTGCCATCGTAATATGGTTATAAAATTATTGATGTACAAAAATACTTTGTTCCCGTCAAATAGTCAACTCTATCATTAAAAATTGCTAAATATTTATGCTTTTTTATCTAAGAACTTGGTGATTTCACCAAAAAAACTAGGAGAAGTCTTTTAATACTACAATTATATTTTTGATTTGTATTAAACCCTTTACTTCTTTCATCATCAGAGTTCAGATTAATCATTTATGTAAAATCAAATTCATTCTGTTTGAAAGTGTGTTGCATTTCTGTTATCACTTCTTCCTGCATGTCCTGTACTTCAGCCACCACTTCCGTTTCAAGATCCAGCCCAAAAGTTTCCTTTAACTGTAGGTAATCAAAACACAATGCCTTCGGTCGGTTTACCTTTACCTTCTTAACCTGCTCTCCATTCACAATGTCAATGGTGTAGTCAGGAAGTCCGCTTGGCAGAAGTATGGTGAATCTGTCCTGTTTCAGGCCCAGATATGAAGCATGGGATTTCAGGTACGACATGATGGTGGACCAGTTCGAGCGGTTGGAGGTGGAACCTGCATTCCGGCTGTTGAACAGTGATGCTACGGCTGCTGTGTTCAGATAGAGAATGGGACGTGCTTCCTTAAATTCTATATCTTCCTTGACAGACAACGGACGGAAGGATTTCATATACCTTATACGGTAATGTGCCTTCTCAATACATTTCC
>OGGC01000028.1_pt1 | contig 120960 bp, 116 predicted proteins | sample 1571181 | NCBI WGS metagenome assembly OGGC01 (sample SAMEA2581930, study PRJEB24529) | metagenome | biome: Human gut stool | place: China | collected 2011 | reverse complement strand
CGAATGATAGCATGGGTGTATAAGGACGACTACAAGTACCGCCACGAAATCATTCTCACCGGTTTTATACTGGTAGTATCTATGCTGTTCTTCACCCTTGTATTCAATCTCTGCAATGAACTGAAATACGGTCTGTGGGCATCCACCTGCCTGCTTCCATTCGTCATTGTCTCGGTATTTATCCGCACCTACCGTATCTTTATCGCCATTCCGATTCCCGTGTATGAAGTATGGAGATATACAGACGATACCGAGCAGGACGGATATTTTGACCCGGGCAGCCTGCAAGTCCTGCAAATAGAGCTATACAAACAAGAAAGCGACCGGGAACCGGTCAAGCTCAGTGTGAAAGCACCCGACGAAATGCAATTCGGCACATGGTTTCACCGGATGATTGACGACTATAATCTGAAGTCTCCACAAGCCCCGATAGACGACTATGCCGCAAAAGAGGGAGGATGGATTTTCTACCGGAAGCCCACCTTGCTATCTCCCCGGCATTACATAGACTTCAACCTTACCGTAAAGGATAACCGCATCCGCAGCCGTGATGTAATTGTTGCTAAACGGGTAATGGAACATAATGAGAACTAAGAATATAAAAATAAAACTACATACTATATGGCAAAGAAAAATTTAGTAAACTGGTCGGACTGTATGCCGCTGTCAGCCGCCATCTTCAACCAACATGACGATTACTTTCTGGACAGCATTCGCGACAGCATAGAAGTACGAACCAACAGTTATAACTACGGGCTGTTGCCCGCACGGCAAAACAGGGATGGCGAAAACGGCATCCGTATCAGCCAGCACGTGACCGGACACATCGAAGTGCGGCTGAAATACTGCGATGCGGTCACCGCTTCGGGTATCCGCATCCAATTTGATGCCACCGAAACGGGAAGCGAATTAGTGAAGAACTATTCTGTAGAATCGGATACCCGTAAGAATATCACGCAATGGGACATTATCCTCTCCGTGGATCCGTTCCACCGGGTAGGCTCGGGTGACCCCAATCCGGAGGAAGTTCCACCCCGCCATCCGAACGCCTTGCCCTCCTATCGGTTGTTTGTGATGCCCAAAGGAGAAATCAATATCAGTGAACTGGGTTCCCATTACCTGACCATCGGACGTATCCGCAAGGATGCCGAACGATTCATGGTAGATGCCGACTTTATCCCGCCCTGTACGACGATGAAAAGCCACCCTGAACTGCAAGAGTATCATGCCAAGTTCGGAAATATGTTCCGCTCACTGGAGAATTACAGCAAAATTATCATAGCCAAAATACATAATAGGGATAATCGCGGCGAACTGGGTGTGCACATCTCTCTGATATGTCGGGAGATGCTCCGCTACCTCGCCACCCTGCAATTCACTTATACCAATAAAGGGCTGTACAATGCTCCTATTGATGTACTGGATTCCGTATCGAGTCTGGCGCATATCATGTATGTAAGTTTCAGCTACCTATCAGGGACGCAAAAGGAGGAAACGCAGAAATATTTCTACGAGTGGAGCGACGTAACGCCCGGTTCGTTCGACGAGCAACTCGCCGATACGTTGGAGATGCTGTACGAACATACGGATATCCGGGCTTCGATGGTTCGTGCCTATTCGTTTATGTACACACTTACCGAATTGTGGCAACGGCTCAGTACGCTGGAATATATCGGTCAGCATAAGGAGAATATTGTGGTATCGGAACGCACAACGGGAAACAATACTACGGGACAAAACAAAACATGGAGCATAATGGATTGATATGGAACATTGCTTACCCAAAGAGATAAAGGGGCTTCTTCCGCCCAATACAATGGACACCGACTTCAAGGCAGAGCTATACGGAGCCTTGCTGTCGGAAGCCGGGTTCGACACCGCTCAGATTATGATGGTGCGTGACGGTAATAACCTGAGCAATGTTTCAAAAGATATCCGGTCGGTGAAGCACAGGAATCATGCGGGCATGGCGGAGGGTGCGTACATAGAACTAAAGACCAACCGCCGGGGAATTTATGATTCGCTGCCGGAGGGATTGTTCCATGAGGCGCTCTTTCCCGGCAAGGTGAAAGATTTGGGACTTATTCTGGAAGAGATGCAACAACATCGTAACGAAGAGTTCTTTATCCGCCGCTTTTTCAGCCTGCTGGAGAGCGAAGTGGACAGAGAAGGGATACAGGCACAATTGCTCGAATTGCGGTACGATAAAAAGAACAAATATTCTGATTATGCGAAGCTCTTTGCCGCTTGCTGGCCGGTCATTCATATTTTGTCCGGACAGGGGGCGTTGCTATTCATCAAGTTCATGCCGCATATCCATTCGATCCGGGGCAGACTGGAAGAGGTAAGCGACGCACTGTCGCAGATTCTGGAAGCTCCGGTAAAGGTACGCCCCAAAATGGTGCAACGGACAATAAGGGCACAAAAACCGAACCGGCTGGGGAACATGAGACTGGGAGCAAACAGTGTGAATGTGGGGGTGCTTAATAGTGCTGAGGCTGATTTGCATATACACATAGGCGACCTGCCAACTCGGGAAGTCGAAAGGTTCCTGCCCGGCAACCGCTCCCGCAAAGCTCTTGAAATGCTGGCGGATATTTTTCTTGGTGCGTGGCAGGAGTTCGATGTGACGGTCAGCGTTAGTCCTGACGAACGCAAGACTTATTTAAAACCGACGGGTGACGCCAGTCCGTGTTACCTCGGGATAAACACTTATTTATAAGAATTATGAAAGCAAAGAACAGTGAGAAAATCATCCGTGGATATTTGGAGTTTGCCGGCGGACTGTTAATCAGTACGGCTTTGAGCATGGCACTGCTCACAGGCTTTATCCATACGAATGGAAGCGAATATAAACTGATGGAATCCAAAACGCAAGAATACGATAAGATTTACGCCAGACAGATTGCCCTGGTGGATAAGGTGGATTCGCTGTATAACTACCTGGTGCTGATGGGCAGTAACGACCGGCTGAATCAGGTGGTGCTCCAAAAAGTTATCAGTACACGCAAGATGGAACTTATCGAGGAACTGCAAATAATGGATAGTAAGGATGTACTTCTGTACAAAAAACTGGCTTCGCAAATCAACGTGTTTCTGGACACCAAAGAAGCCATACGTAAAGCGGTTATTGAAGAAAGCCTTGTGAGAAAAGACCTGATGCGGTGCATTCAGGACAATAAACAGGCTACCCGAAAGCTGACATTGGGAAACATTAGTGTAGAAAAGTAAAATAGGAAAGATATGAGCATAACCCCCAAAAATAAAAGCGGCAAAACCGTTAGCGAGCGTGAACGCTTTATCGGATTTGTATATGTGCTTACCCTGTTTATTGTTATCACAGGAGCCTGTGGATTTATTCTTTTCAAGTATGCAGGGACACGCCACATCTTCTCCAATAAAATAATGGTCATTAAAAAGATGGAGCGGCAAAAGGAATTTCAAAATATACAATCTATACAGATTGTGAGCGCAGATACCTTATTTTCGCGTATTGAACAGTTTGAGCCGGGCGTCAATGCCTCTTATGAGGAAAATGATATCAAGTTCCTGATAAACGACCTTGCCAAACAATGGGAAAGAAACAGTTTTGACAAGCGCAATAAGATGTTCTGGCATCTCGCTTCGGTATATGAAATGTGGTTTGCCGACAAGAAAGAACTATGGAGCAAGCAGGATAACATAATAAAGTTCAAGAAGAATCTGGAGGAGTGCGAAGTCGGACTCCAGAAGAAAGAAGGCGAACTTAAAAATAAAGGAGGCAAGCCATGATGAATAAATTCCTAAATACGAAGGTTCTCTATATCTTTATCTCCGTTATCATACTTATTATGGTTTTTCTGCTGGTAATGAGAGCTTGCTCGCAGAAGCAGCCGATTCAGGCTACTGTAACTCCGTCTGACCCTGTCGTGGGGGAAGAAATATTTTTTTCCGATTCCACGTCGGGAGCGAGAATCTGGTACTGGGAGTTCGGAAACAACGAGACATCCACACAACGCAGCGGACACCATCGGTTCAAGCAAAAAGGGGTGTACAAAATACGACTGACCGTCAACGGAAATCTGGAACGCTACTTTGATGTGAGGGTAAAAGAGAAGACCAATACGGAAGACCTGCATCTGGTTCATATCATAGCTCCCAAGGAAGCTATTCAGGGAGAAAATATCATCTTCCGTGGCGAAGGACACGACGAACAATGGCGCTGGGAGTTCGGAGAGACGGGGATGATTGATTCCCGTGAAAAAACGGCTCTTTATGCTTATACCGAACCCGGAGAGTACGAAGTATTGCTTAATACGGAGAATACCCGGTATCCCATCAGACACCGGATAAACATTCTGCCCTACTATTCGGAGAATGATTCTACCGATGTAATGGTGCTCATCGGTTTAGACATCAAAGAGAAGTTGCAGAACATTGCAGACGGTAAACCCTTTAATGTAAACTACAACTATGTAGTGGACAAGTATTTTAATAATAACCCGAACACGCTGGTTATTATCAACAACAATAAATATAACGACTTTTATTCTTATTGCCAAGGACTGCACCATATCGGCAGAAAAGAAACGATTATCCAGAATGTCATCGTAGAGACGGAGGATGAAGAGAGCGGATATATCACCCAAATAACGGTTATGCAAATCGAAAAAAAGAAATGAAATGAGAAAGTTATTTGTCCTATTGATTTCTATCGTCGTTTTATCGGCTTGTGCTCCCGTACACCGCTTCACTCAACTGAGGAAGCTCCCTCGTGAATATTCTGAAAATTATTCCATAGAGGGGATAAAGGCACCCAGAAGCGCTGCCCACCGCAAACCGTGGATTGTCTATTCGGACAGGGTGGAGAATGCCGCCTATGTCAATCCGGGAGGCAGGGTAAAGTCTGCCGAGGTAGGATTACTGGATACGTTCTTAGTTATCAAGACCAAAGGAGATTATTTGCGGTTGATTAAATATAACCCCACAAATATCAAGCACAACCGTATGACCCAACGCAAAAAGGCGGAATATGTGGGCTGGATGCACCGCTCCCGACTGATACTTTCACCTTCTTCCATTACCGATGTACAGTCGGGACTGCATGACAAATTGTTGACTGCGATTACCGACACCACGGCAATCATGCAATCCGCAACTTATTTTACAACCGCCGATTCATTGAAAGTGTTCGGCGATCCGGAACTACAGAATCAAACCGGCGTGGTGGGTATCCACGCTATTATATACGCGCTCAAGTATTCTGTTGACAGACGCAGTGTATTGGTATCGAAAACTCCTTCTCTCTCTGCCGATAAAATCGGTGAGCAGGTTATCGGATGGATTCCCGCCGTCATGCTGCAAGAAATCGGACATCAGGTGTTCACAGGAACGGCGTTTTCCAGAGTGCCGGCTTTGCAAAAGACGCTGAAATATGCTCCTATGATATATCCTTACCATACCGATTCCACCTGCTCGTTCGTCAGCGGAACATTAGAACCGGTTATTGACAAGAAGGACAACCACGTGTTCAACATCAACGGAAAGAGAATCTCTTATACCCGTGGAAATCAAATCAAGCAAGAATTGAAGCGAATAAATATCCTGTTCGCAATGGAACAGTCTTCCCGGCTACCGGAACAATACCCGATGCTGTTGAATGCCATACAGAATCTGGGACCGTTTTTTGCCGGTTCCGGTGAATCGTTCTCCTATCAATTCGGAGCGGCGGTAGCTACTCGCCGGGGCATGGAGACAATTCCCCTGACTGCTGACTACGAGATACTTATAGACCGATTGGTAAAAATGGCATCACATGTAGCTGACACAGAAAGTACTCCTTTGCCTGCATGGAAGGCAATGAGAAGTGCATTGGAACTTATCGGCAATACACCTGAAGCGGTTAATCTGATTATATCAGTCGGTGAAACGGGAGAACAGCAAGAGAATGCTCCCTCTTCCATTGTGAAAACCCTGAATGAAAAGAACTGCCGCCTGCTCGGTTGGCAACTGTACGCCTCGAACGACGATAAGTACAATAACTATGTGCTTCAACTTTCAAACATGATTGAACATTACGCCGAGTACCGCACTAAAAACAAGCGGAATATGATTCTGTATGCCGACCAGTTTTGCCGCAGCAACCTGTTGCGGGAAGCAGGCCCGAATTTTCTCATGCTCGACTATCCCTATGCCAGCATGACACAAGGCGGTTTCCTGTTTCCGGAGAAAGGTGAAACCCTGCCAATGGAATTGTTTGCCGGAGCGGTGGATTCCATCGTAACGCAGATAAAAGCGGATCACCAACTGCTCTCTGAAAGCATAGACCGTGCATTTGCCACGGTTGGCAATGGTAAAGACCGTTTAGACAGTCTTCTGATTGCAACCTATCATCTGCCTCAAGGGGTAAAACCGGATAAGGAGTTTAAAAAAATATTTGGTGATGTTGCTCCGGTATGGTATAGGAAAACAGGAAGAATTACCGTTCCGGACAGTTTGATGCGCTATTACCTGCTACTCTCCGACCCGGAACTGAAACAGACAATAGAACGCTTGGAAACACTCTGTGCAATAGAAGTGGATGTGAAGGACATGAATAAGCCAAAGAAAGGTAAAGTTAAACAGTTGTGCCGCTATTTAAGGGAAAGGGTACGCCCCGATAAGGTGGAAACTCTCGGCGCATCACCCGCAAATCCCGAAAGCAAAGTAGATACGGTGTATGTATCTACCGGAAAAATACGCCGCCACCTTTATCGCTTTTATATGTCAGAACTGCGCAACTGCCGGATCTGCAAAAATAAGCGAAAGGAAATCAGGCGATATTCTCTTTCTTATGCACACAGTCAGATATTTGGAGTTCCGGCTAACAGCCCTGTGCTTGATGACATAACGGTGAAGGATCTCAAAAAGAAAAAACAGTTAACCGACAAAGAGTTGGACGAACTTATTCAATATTTTAAAGAGAGGAAAGAAAATATGGCTAAGAAATACGGAGAAGAAAAAATAACGATGGAAGGACAAAGCTATTACTACATAGCTTCAGAACTGTTACCGTAGGAGAAAAAGTATTTCCCAAAGAAAAATAGCGTAATAAATTATGATACGAAAAAATCATAAGCCGGCGTTTTGTGATGAAAATCCAATAGATTGCCATTTTGATGTGAAAAGCTTTCCTGCCGGGACAACGGTGCATAGCGACGATACGAATATCATTTACTTGATATTCTGCATGAAAGGGCATGCACGGATTACCAGTACATTCTTCCACGATGAAATCCTGTGTGCGGGAGAGGTGATGTTCGTTCCCCGTGGAAGTGAATACAGTGGCATGGCGTTAAGTGATGTTACGCTGCTGGTTCATAAATACAATAACACAATCTGCCGGGCAGAGAACCGCATCCTTTCCTATCTTTATTCACACAAGAATATTGATCCCAAAATTTATTGTTGCAAGCTTACCACCCCGAATTCCATGCAGGTGCTAATGAGTACGGTTACCACTTATATAACGGACGGAACGCATGATGCCGACCTCTGGAAGCTGAAGCACAAAGAACTTATCTGGGTATTTACCCGTTACTACGAGGCGGAAGAGTTGCGCATGTTCTTCCATCCGATAACCGGTGAGCAAATCCCGTTCAGAAGTCTGGTACTGACACACTACCGCAAAGCCAATAATACCGAAGAGCTTGCCGAACTCTGCGGCTATGGCGTACATACGTTTCGCCGACTATTTAAAAAAGAATTTGATGTTCCTGTTTATCAATGGCTTATTAAGAAACGGGCGGAAAATATTCAATACCGACTGTTACAGCAATTTGTCCCTTTGACGGATATTATCGATGAGTTCAATTTCTCATCTCCGCAGCATTTCAACAGTTTTTGTAAACAGTATTTGGGTGATACGCCCGGCAATTTGAGAAAATCAAAGCAATAACTTTCGGTATAATTTTTCCGATGATTAATTTATATGATAATATGCCAACTATCTGTGATAGACTATCCTGACAATACCTGTATCTTTGCACCCAAAACCAGAAATAGAATTTGTATGCAAGAAACGTATGAAGAAATGATGCAGGAAGTGGACAAACGGGTATCCGGCATTGACCTGAACGGAAAGCATATCATTAGATTGTAAGACTATTATTGTCTTCCTGAAAGAAAAATTGAGTGAAATGAAAGTGCTTGTAGAATCAATGCCTTTCAGTGATGAAACCGAAGAAATCTCTTTTTTCAAGTATCAAAAACCGATGTTGCTGGGACGGCTGATCTATTTTCACAAGATACTCAATGTGGAAAGCCAGCGTCCTCTGGACGAAACTATATTGGATGCCTATTACGAGAAGCGGCAGGAGGAACAAAAGCTGTTCTTTGACCGCCACGTGTCGTTTTTTCAATACTACCGTCTGGGTTCCTGCCACATGGATACCTATTATTTCCTGCGTGGGAATCAAGAAAATGTATTTGATGTGGATGTGTGCCCTTTAGAAGACGATTCGGTTTTCACCACCGGATATGACCAGCTTGTAGCCCGTATCATCGCAATGGAAATGCTCTATGCTTTCCTGTCCGTACGGCGTGCATGCCTGCAAAACATGGATGGAGTGATGCTGAAATCAAAAAGTGCCTGCCAATGGACGGGCAATGCCATCGAATTGGTGGAGCTGGTGTACGGACTGAACGAGATGGGTTGCATCAACAATGGCGAAATGCCCATCAACGAACTGGCCGCCTTTGTGGGCGCATTGCTGGATCTGGATATTCGCGACTGTTACAGTGCCTATACAGATATGAAGCGCCGCAAGAACGAGAGCCGCACGTACTTTCTGGACAAGATGCGGGAAAGGTTGAACAAGCGAATGCAGCAGGATGATGAGAGGGAAAGGAAGCGGAAATAGCAATATTCTCACGGTTTTTAACTACTTTTGCAAATGATTGAAAAAAAACAAATATAGATGAATAGAAATTTATTAATGATGGCAGCGGCTCTGTTGCTACTTACAAGTTGTGGAGGGCAGAGTAAATACGAAAAGGCGATTGCCGATTTCGTGCAAACAGATAAAAGAGGTACTTGGACGGATTTACAATTCAAAGTAATTGAAATGGGTGAACCGACCGACATCACAGTCAAGGACAGTGTAGCTATCCTTACGGAGAAGTTTGACATTGATAAAGAGAAACGTATAACTATGCTCAACGGGAATATCGCCAGAAACAAGGCAAGTATGGAAAAAGAGCGTTTTACAACGATGAAACAGTTTTATCAAAAGTTGATAGACAAGAATCAAGCAGTTGTGGATTCATTGATGAAAACGACAGTGAAGTTGCCTGAATCATATAAAAATGCAGCAGGGACAACTATATTAGCCAAAGAGATAACATGCAAATTTTCTATTATAAATCCGATGATGGGCAATGCTAAACAGGAAATAACAGAAACTTTTGTTCTGAATGCCGGGGGTGATAAGTGTTACCGACGGAACAGCAAGAAAAAGAAATAAAGCATTCCGGCTATATGAAACAGCAGCAATGGTCAAGGTTGTATGACAAGGAAAAGACAGCAAGGATACTATTGTAAGATATGTGGAGAACGAAAAGCCAATGAGAAATTCAGCGGTAAAGGTCATGCCGTGCATATCTGCAAGCAATGCCAATCCCTACCTGCTGAAGTACAAACCGACATGAGGCGTATTCGTGACGTAGAACGGCTACTTGGTAAATTTCCCCTTTCCCGTCAGGATTGGGAACTGCTGGAAAAGTATTCTAAGAAATATGCCGGTAAAGAATCCGGGCAATTTACACAAAGCATCTTGGATGACCTACGGGCAAAGCCCTCATTGGATGAGGAGGACGATATGGAAGAGTACAATGATGAGCATGGATACGGATTCACGGATATAGACCGACTGCCGGTATTTGCGGAAACAATGAAGTTCAAAGAACTTCACGGTGAGTTTAAAGCCTTGCTGCGGGAGTACATCCACCGGGAAGTTTCCGGCTATTGGGAACTTCATCAAAAGAATCCGCCGGAGCATATCCTGATTGAGATAAGGAAACGGATGTTATGTGTAGTGAAGGAAGAATACAATATCATATTAAAGAATGATGCGCTATTCAGGCAGTTCTTTCAGGACAGTGCGGCGTCCGTACTCACTAAGCTGCAAAAGAAAATGGAGGAAAGCGGGTAAATCCTGCTATCCTCCATTTTTCTTATTGGTCGTTATCCTTTCTGCTGCAACAGGTGTGCCAGTGCCGGATCATCTGCGATTCGTTTGAGTTCTTGCGCTACAATCTGTTTCACGTCCTCCTTGATACGGTTGTAGTTCTCCTGTATCTGTTCCTTCATTCTATCCACCCCGTTCTCATCGGTAAAATCGGTTATGACAGGGATTTTCTTGTAAGCCGCCTCTTCCCGTTTTACTTTCTCTGCATCCACCACAATCTCGGCGTGGAAGATTTTCTGTTCGATACGCTCCGTGAAGTTATCCGATACGGAGCCGACAAACATACCCTGTGTCAAGCCGGAAATTTTGCTTGGAGGTATCAGACTATCCATCTGTGTATTGATGGAGGTGGATTTGTCGTTACGGTTGATGGTGATACTCTGTCGTTTCTGCAACACCTTTCCGAAACGTTCGGAAAGCGTCTTTGCCGTTTCACCCACTACCTGACCGCTAAAGATATTACCGACGGTGTTCATCACGACTTTGGCTTCCTTGTCGCCATAGTCACGCACCAACTGGCTGAAATCCTGAAAGCCCAGACATACTGCCACCTTATTGCTTCGGGCAGTGGCAATCAGATTATCCAATCCCTTAAAATAAATCGTCGGTAATTCATCGATGATAACCGAACTCTTCAACATCCCTTTCTTATTGATGAGCTTCACGATACGGGAATTATACAAGCCCAAAGCCGCTCCATAGATATTTTGTCTATCAGGGTTATTGCCTACACACAATATTTTCGGCTCTTCGGGATTGTTTATATCCAATGTAAACTCACTGTCCGACATGACCCAATAGAGCTGCGGTGAAATCATGCGCGAGAGAGGAATTTTGGCAGATGCAATCTGCCCCTGCAACTGCTCAGCCGCTCCGCCAAGCCACGCATCCATGAAGGGGGAAAGGTAGTTTTCAAGTTCCGGATAGCTTGTCAGAATGGGAAATATATCTTCGTACCGGCGGTTAAGGAACTCAATGGCGTGCGGGAATGTGCAATACTTCCCGTTCTGAAATATTTTGAGATACCAGATAATCGCTGCAAAGAGGATGATGGGTGATTCCACAAAAAAGTCGCCCTGCTTTTGCACCCAACTTTTATTAAGATTAAGCATGATGGTGTATGCACTCTCGTAAGCGTCCGTAATATCCTCCATAAAATCGGGATGGATGGGGTTGCAACGGTGGCTTCGACGTGGGTCGTCAAAGTTGATAACATAGAATTGTGGCTTGACCTTGTACCCGTCCAAGTTATTGATTAAGTGGTTGTAAGCGATGGTGGAAAGGTCAGGATATTTGAAATCATAAATGTACTGACTGAAGCCCTTCTCTATCTGCTGTTTGATGAACGAATTTACCACAGCGTATGATTTACCCGAACCCGGAGTACCGAGTACGATGGAAGCACGGAAAGGGTTCACCACATTAATCCATCCTTTCCAAATCTTCTTCTTGTACCAGAAACGGGTGGGCAGGTTGATGGAATATTCATTTTCCAGCAGTTTGGTTTCTTGCATGAAGCTTTCGTTCTCGTTGTTGAAAACGTCGTCCATCAGATTGTTTTTCAAAAGGCGGCTCATGTAAAGCCCCGACATCAGCAGGCAGATATAGCCGACTGCCATCGTGAAAATATAGACAGCGGTGTTCGCTTCCACGCCCAATGGGAGCGCAAGTACTCACCAGTTCAGGAAAAAGAACACGAATCCCACCCCCATATAGGTCCATATCTTCGTCCATGTGATTTTTTCCTCTTTCACTCCGCTGGTCCCCAAACAGGACAGCGCAAGCAGGAGAACGGTGAACAACTTGGTGTAGATGATACAGCCGAACAGCCCCGCCGTGCGGTGGAAGTTCATCAGGATTCTATCGACCACGCCGATATTCACTCCCCATAACTTGACAGCCCCGTAACAATACCAATAGATATTGATTACGACAAATAATATACTCACGGCACGCAGGAAATCCATGATTTTCGCCAGTGCCCTCAAATCGTCTTCTTGTTGTGACATACTGATTCTGTTTTAAATGTTACAATTAAATACCTCTTCCTTTTCTCTTTTTCTTCTTACGCTGCATCCGGTGGCGGAAGGCTTCTTCCTCCGGATCAGTGCCTTGTGATACCGGAATATCGAACAGTCCTCCGGTAATGGAATCCTCGTCGGATTGGGAGCGATGCAGCACGAACGGTTGCCGCTGCTCTGCTGCCTGTGGTTCCGGTGAGAGGGTTACGCCTATGAGTTGTGTTGGATGTGGCGTATGCGCTTCCATCCATTCCTGCAAGGCGTTGGCGGAAAGTTCCTTTCCCATACGGGAACCGTTGAGTACACAGCCCGTCTTGTGGTCGATAAAGGTGGCTCCGTAGATGCGTCCCGTATCGGTTTCGCGCAGTACCACATCAACGCCTTTGTCTTTCAGCTTATTTATAAACTCAGCCTTATTCGCTGATTGACGCATGGCGGCAAGCACTTTCCCTTTGGTGTATTTACCCAACTCCTTCTTCTGAATTTCATCTTTGGAAGTGGCACACCGTGCATCGAAAGTATCGCACCCGGCATACTTGCCGAAACGGGAGGCTTTCAGCGGATTGCCGACCTTGTTCCCTTTCTCGTCCGTTGCCGAATAGACAAAGCCCCGGTACTCCCTGCCGTGTACTTCTCCCCGTGCTTCCTCAACGGTTATATTATATAAGGAGAGCAAGGCACGGTATTCACCGAGCGATTGGAAACGGTAGTTTTCGGAAAGACCTTTCAGGACGTTGCCGACCTGCCGTTTCACATTGCCGTGTGCCACGTCCACCTTACGCAAAGCCCCCTGTTCCTGCTGCCGCCTGCTGTTTCCGGACGGGTGCAAGCCGTACTTCTTCTCCAAAGCGTCGGTGGCACGTTTGCTCCGGCGGTGGATGTAATCGTTGTCAAGCCGCTTGCCGTCAAGACCGACACGGATGGAGACGATATGCAGGTGGTGGCGGTCGATGTCCTCATGTTTAAAAACGACAAAAGGTTGCTCACCGTAACCGATTTTATCCATATACTCCCGTGCAATGTCGCTCAGTTCCGTATCGCTCAATTTATCGTTCGGGTGCGGGTTGAGAGATATATGGATAATGGGTTTCTCGGTGCGCATACGCTGGGGGCAGATACCTTTCAAAATCCGATGCGGCACGGGCGATGTCCATCGTCCCTGTGCCGTCGTCAAAGATTTTGTTGGATAAAAGCAGCTTGCCTTCCCCCTCGTTTATCTTCTGCCCGTTGTATGCCAACGCCCCGTAAAGGGAGGCTCCCACATTCATGTTGGCGACCATTCCCGCTCGAATTTCTGTGTGAGGGTTACAATTTCACGGCTCACCGCCACGAGTTCGCGCGTGATTCCTTCCAGTTTGTAAAGCAGTGCCATCGCCTTTTTCTCCGAAAAACGGCTCTTCAATTCTTTCACGATCTGGTTGTAATTGACACCGATGCGCCGGAACTGCGCGTGCAAATCCGACAGCTTGGCATAGTATTCGGGGAAAGAATTATCCACCCGGATAACTTTAAATTCCTCTCCGAATACCCGCGCCTTGATAAAAACCGCCTTCGCGTACTCGCCCGACTGCTCGTACATGGTGAGGAAACGGGCGTGTTCCTCATCATCGAAACGCACCATCACACAGTGCGTCTTGGGGTTCAACTTCGGGATGCGTCCCGTTCTCTTTGCTTTTTCTTTCATCTTAACGTGGATTTTAGTGTATCACGACATAAGCCACTCATCACGCCTACGGCAGTTTCTACGGGCAGTCCGACTTCGGAGGACTGACCAAGCCCCCTGCAAGGGCAAGGTGTGGCGGTTACCCGCCGCCTTTTGAGTTACTCAAAAGACACCTTGCTCTATTCTTGTGAATAGAAAAATCCGTCCGAAGACGGATTGAGGTAAGCCCATATCGACTGCCATGCGGACATGAACGGTGAGCCTTGTCGCTTGGGCACAAAAGTACGGGGTTTATCCGCTTGATTTACAAGTGCGAAAGTGCCAGTAGCTTCCATGCCGACGCCACAAGCTGCCACCCGCCGGGAAAGTGATACAAGCTATGAATATTAGTCGTTTATTTGCCGGAGAATTGATTGGACGGGCAATTTATAAGTCGGTTTGCAAGCCGGATTATTCATCTGCCAATCATGTAACGGGATGGTCGTTTTGTCTGTAAAGTGATAAAATTATAGAAAGATGGATTGTTTCGCTGATTAACCGATAAACGGATTACCCCGTCAATTTGCAGAACAGCAAACAGACTTGTTTGTGAATAAACGGACAAACAAATTAAATGAGCAGTTTGCTGATTGACGGACGGATAAACAGGTTAAGTGACTGGCTGGTAAACGGACGGACAGGATTGTCGGATGACAGGCAGGCGGATATGCCGACCGGAAAACAAGTATGTCAATTCACAAAATGACAAATAAAGAAACGGATTTATAAACAGATTGTATAACCAATAAAAATTAGAACAATGAATGAGCCTTTATTAGTAGCGTTCTCCACCCAAAAGGGAGGCGCGGGAAAAACAACCCTGACCGTATTGACAGCAAGTTACCTGCATTATGTCAAAGGTCTGAACGTGGCGGTGGTGGATTGCGACTTTCCGCAGTACAGCATCAAGGATATGCGTGAACGTGATTTGAAGAACATCGAGCAGAACGAGCGTTACAAGGTTGCCGCTTACGAGCAGTTCACCAAATTGAAGAAGAAAGCCTATCCGGTTTTGGAGAGCCGTCCCGAAAATGCGGCAAAAGCAGCCGAAAGGCTGATCGGTGGGGGGATGCCGCTTGATATAATTTTCTTCGACCTGCCGGGTACGGTGTACAACACGGGTATCGTCAACACGATTGCCACGATGGACTATATCTTTTGTCCGATTGCCGCCGACCATGTGGTTATGGAAAGTTCCCTGCAATTCGCCTCGCTGGTAAACGACCATCTGATAACGAACGGGAAAACCAATATCAAGGGGCTGTATCTCTTGTGGAACATGGTGGACGGACGAGAAAAAACAGACCTTTACCGGATTTACGAAACGGTGGCGGCTGAAATGGGCGTCCCCATCCTAAAGACAATCCTCCCCGACAGCAAGCGTTTCCGCAGGGAAGCGATGGAAGAGAGTGGCAAGGCTCTTTTCCGTTCCACACTCTTTCCTCCTGACCGGACATTGATTAAAGGAAGTAATCTGGATGCGTTGACGGATGAGATACTAACCATTATCAAACAGGAGTAACCTATGGCAAAGACACTTCATGTAGATGTGGATGCCAGTTCGATTATCAATTCTGTTCGCCCTGACATTCCACCCGCACCGATACCGGAACCTCCTGCCGCCCTTCCTAAAGAAGTGCAGCAAAAGGAGAAAACCAAAGAAACTCCGCCACCGCCCAGAACAAAGGAGGTGTTCCGGAGCAAGAAAAGCGAGAGTGAAGAGGAATATCTGGAACTGTTCATCCGTGAGGTAGAAATGGCAGCCCGTTCGGGCAAGCTGGTTTACGTGCGGAAAGATTATCACGACCGTATCTTACGGATTATACGGGTTATCGGGAAAGATAAACTGTCCTTGTTCGGTTATATCGACCATGTGCTGACACAGCACTTCGATGAGTACGAGGATGTGATAAAGAAATTATATAAAAAACATTACGAAGAAGTATATTGATATGAAAGGGAAAATGAATAATATGGGAGGATGCCTATGGAAACCGTATTGATATGCCTGTTACTGCTGTATAACGCATGGCTTGTTAGTTACATCCTATCGGGCAGACAGCGGAAAAGCCCTCCGCAGGTGGAGGACAAACCACCCTCCAAGCCACCGCACAGAGGGGATGATATTGTCGGCAAAAGCCGGTTCAAAATGCAAACGAAAGTGCCACAAGATTCCAGACCGGAGCCACAAGCTGCCAAAGCGGATGAAGGTGAGGAAGTTACGGATATTGCAGTTACTTTTGCCGACGATAAGGACGAAACACCTCCGGCACGGATACCTGACGATGAGCTGGACGAAGCGTTCACCGACATCCGTATCGAAGACATTCCGGGGGAATATGCGGACGATGAAGGAGGGGAACGGACACCGGCTAAACGGTATGCCACCGGGGCGAGCTTTGAGGAAATCGGGGAAGCGGTGAAAGTCGCCGATAATTCTGCCGCCACAGCGGATGAGCGTCAACGGGCCGGACAGATTTTCTCGGAACTGGAAGGCAACGCCCTTTTTGAACGGATTATTGAAAGCAGCCCTGAACGGGCAAAGAAGATAACGGGGTTAATGGATGAAGTTTCCGGTAAGTCAATCTCTGGGGAGGGAAAGAAGGTCGGGAATGCAGTCCATCCCCAAAATACACTCGAAGTGCCTGCCGATATCAGCGGGTTCGACATTCGGGATTTTGTGTAACAATTAAAAAAGTAAAGGACAATGAAACAGAAAGAGTACGGATAAGCGGAGTGCCGCCACTAAAATCCAAGAAGTAAAAAAAGTATTCACCGTCGTGGGAGCCATCCAACTCTCACGGCAAAAACAAAAAAAGTATTTATGACAAAAAAACAGATTCTTTTATCGGCAGCCTGCCTTCTGGCTGCATCTTCCACTTTCGCACAAGGTAACGGCATGGCGGGTATTACCGAAGCCACCAATATGGTAACCAGCTATTTCGACCCGGCGACAAAGTTGATTTACGCTATTGGAGCGGTCGTTGGCTTGATCGGCGGCGTGAAAGTTTACGGGAAGTTCTCTTCCGGCGACCCCGATACGAGCAAAACCGCCGCTTCGTGGTTCGGGGCTTGTATCTTCCTGATTGTAGCCGCCACTATTCTCCGTTCCTTCTTCCTATAATATAAGGTATGGCAGAGTTTCCAATCAATCGCGGGATTGGAAAGTCGGTTGAGTTCAAAGGGCTTAAAAGCCAATACCTGTTCATCTTCGTGGGCGGGTTGCTGGCTCTCTTTATACTCTTTGTGATTATGTACATGGTCGGTGTGAACCAGTGGTTCTGCATCGCCTTCGGGCTGGTCGCCGCATCGGTTCTGGTGTGGCAGACCTTTGCCCTGAACGCCAAGTACGGCGAACACGGCTTGATGAAAATGCAAGCCCGGAGCAGTCACCCCAAGTACATTATCAATCGGCGTAAAATCCCCAAGCTATTCAAAAGAGGTCGCAGACCCTCTTAAATACCTATACATTATATAATAAGGAGAAAAGAATGAGAAATACATTTAAAGCAGCCACGCTTGAAAGCAAGTTTCCACTTTTATCGGTGGAGCATGGCTGCATCATCAGCAAGGATGCCGATGTGACGGTGGGGTTCCGGGTAGAACTGCCCGAACTCTATACCGTGACCTCGGAGGAATACGAGGCGATACATTCCACGTGGGTAAAAGCGATGAAGGTGCTGCCGGATTATTCAATCGTCCATAAGCAGGACATCTTTATCCGGGAGACTTATCAGCCTGATACCGATAAAGAGGATATGAGTTTCCTTAGTCGTTCATTCGAGCGGCATTTCAACGAAAGACCGTACCTCAATCACTACTGCTACCTGTTCCTGACGAAAACAACGAAAGAGCGGAGCCGTATCCAAAGTAACTTCAACACGCTGTGCCGGGGTTTCATCGTTCCCAAAGAGATTAAGGACAAGGAAGCGGTAACGAAATTCATGGATGCGGTCGGGCAGTTCGCCAGCATCATGGGGGAAAGCGGGCTTATCCGCCTGCAACAGCTCACCGATGAGGAAATAATCGGAACGGACACCAAAGCGGGAATTATTGAAAAGTATTTTTCCCTGTCCCAGACCGACACGACCACCCTTCAGGACATCACCCTGAAAGCGGACGAAATGAAAATAGGCGACAACTACCTGTGCCTGCACACGCTTTCGGATGTGGAGGATTTGCCGGGTAATGCAGAAACGGATATGAGGTATGAGAAACTATCCACGGACAGAAGCGACTGCCGGTTGTCGTTTGCGGCTCCCGTCGGGCTGCTGTTGCCATGCAACCACATATTCAATCAATATGTGTTCATTGACGACAGTGCCGCCAACTTGCAGAAGTTCGAGAAGATGGCGAAAAACATGCACTCGCTTTCGAGGTACAGCCGTTCTAACCAAATCAATAAGGAATGGATCGACGAGTATCTGAACGAGGCGCATAGTTTCGGCTTGACTTCCGTCCGCTGCCATTGCAACGTGATGGCATGGAGTGACGACCGGGAGGAACTCAAACAAATCAAGAACGAGGTGGGCAGCCAACTGGCTCTCATGGAGTGCAAGCCATGCCATAACACCACCGATACGCCGACCTTGTTCTGGGCGGGTATTCCGGGCAATGAAGCCGATTTTCCGGCGGAAGAGAGTTTCTACACGTTCATCGAACAGGCGGTTTGCTTCTTCTCGGAGGAAACCAACTATAAAAACTCTCCGTCCCCTTTCGGTATGAAGATGGTGGACAGGCTCACGGGAAAGCCTTTGCACATCGACATTTCGGATTTGCCGATGAAAAAGGGAATAATCACCAACCGTAATAAATTCGTATTGGGACCGAGTGGTTCGGGAAAATCCTTTTTCATGAATCATCTTGTCCGCCAATACTACGAGCAGGGCACGCACGTGGTGCTGGTAGATACGGGAAACTCTTATCAAGGTCTTTGCGAGATGATAAACAAGAAGACCAAAGGGGAAGACGGGATTTATTTCACGTACACCGAAGAAAAACCCATCAGCTTCAACCCGTTCTATACCGATGATTTGGTTTTCGACGTGGATAAAAAGGACAGTATCAAAACATTACTGCTGACACTTTGGAAAAGCGAAGACGATAAAATCAGCAAGACGGAATCGGGCGAACTGGGAAGTGCGGTAACGGCATATATCCGGCTCATACAGGCTGACCGGAGTATCGTGCCGAACTTCAATACGTTCTATGAGTTCATGCGGGACGTGTATCGCAAAGAACTGGAAGAACGGGCTATCAAGGTGAGCAAGGACGAGTTTAATCTGGATAACTTTCTCACTACGCTCCGGCAGTATTACAGTGGCGGTCGGTTCGACTTCCTGCTGAACTCGGACAAGAACATCGACCTGCTATCCAAACGGTTTATCGTCTTTGAGATTGACGCGATTAAGGAAAATCGTGAACTTTTCCCGGTGGTTACCATTATCATCATGGAGGCGTTCATCAACAAGATGCGCCGCCTCAAAGGTGTCCGGAAACAACTGATTGTGGAAGAGGCTTGGAAGGCTCTTGCTTCCAATAATATGGCGGAATATATGCGGTATCTCTATAAGACTGTTCGTAAATATTTCGGAGAAGCCATTGTCGTTACCCAAGAAGTCGATGATATTATCTCTTCGCCTGTGGTAAAGGAAAGTATCATCAACAACTCCGACTGCAAAATCCTGTTGGACCAACGCAAGTACATGAACAAGTTCGACGCCATTCAGGACTTGTTAGGTCTGACGGACAAAGAGCGTGGGCAGATACTCTCCATCAACATGGCGAACAATCCGAGCCGATTGTATAAAGAGGTATGGATCGGGCTTGGCGGAACGCAAAGTGCTGTTTATGCGACAGAAGTTAGTGCCGAAGAATATTTGACATTCACGACGGAGGAAACCGAGAAGATGGAGGTACTCGCCCTTGCTGAAAAACTCGGCAGCATCGAACTGGCAATCAAACAGCTTGCCGATAAAAAACGAAGTAAAATTTAAAAATCAAGTAACATGACAATCATTTCAAAAAGCCGGCTCATCGAGCTGGCAGGCTATGCCCTTGCCTTGTCTTCCCTGCTGCTGAGTGCGTGCGGTGAAGCGAAAGAGCAGGATTTGGACAAACTGTGCGGTAATTGGGTGAGCGTGGGCAGAAAGCCCGACGTGCTGGTATTCAAGGAAGGAGAGCAGTACAAAGTAACCGTTTTCAAGAAGTCGGGTATGAGCCGCAAGCTGAAGCCGGAAACCTTTCTTATCGTTCAGGAAAGCGGCAACCTCTTTATCAATACGGGCTACCGGATTGACATTGCCTACAACGAAGAAACGGACGTGCTGACCTTTTCGCCGAACGGGGATTATACAAGGGCAAGTGAGAAACAGTAGTAACCATTTAATAATGTAACGTATAAGAATGAAAATAAGAATAACAATGCTTTTCTGCCTGTGCCTGCTCCTTGCAGGCAGGGCAAGCGCCCAATGGGTGGTGACCGACCCGTCGAACTTAGCGCAGGGGATAGTCAATACGACCAAGCAGATTATCCAGACCTCTTCGACCGCCCAGAATATGATAAAGAATTTTCAGGAAACGGTGAAGATTTACGAGCAGGGAAAGAAGTATTACGACGCTTTGAAAGCCGTGAATAATCTGGTTAAGGATGCCCGTAAGGTACAGCAGACCATTCTGATGATAGGCGACATTTCGGATGTCTATGTGAACAGTTTCCAAAAGATGATGAACGACCCGAACTATTCGGTGGAGGAACTCGGAGCCATCGCCTTCGGTTATACGAAGCTTTTGGAAGAGAGCAACGGCGTGCTTCAGGAGATGAAGGAGGTGGTGAATATTACCACCCTCTCACTCAGTGACAAGGAGCGTATGGATGTAGTGGACAGGTGCTACAACTCGGTGAAACGATACCGTAATCTGGTGACTTACTATACCAACAAGAACATTGCGGTAAGTTACCTGCGTGCGAAAAAAGCAGGAGACACCGACCGTGTGCTGACTCTGTACGGCGATTCCAACGACAGATACTGGTAAGCCATGATGTTGTCAGTCGTTGATTTCAGTAACCTGCATGAGATTCTAAGAAATCTCTATCAGGAAATGATGCCGCTCTGTGCTAACATGGCGGGAGTGGCAAAGGGGATTGCCGGATTGGGAGCATTGGTTTACGTGGCGGTGCGTGTGTGGCAGGCACTCGCACGGGCGGAACCCATCGACGTGTATCCGCTGCTCCGACCTTTCGCCATCGGTATCTGTATCATGTTCTTTCCCACGTTGGTACTCGGTACGCTCAATACCGTCCTGAGCCCCATTGTGCGGGGTACGCACGGGATGCTTGAAACGCAGACTATGGACATGAACAAGTACCGTGAGCTGAAAGACAAGCTGGAATATGAATCCATGATGCGCAATCCCGAAACAGCCTATCTCGTGTCCAACGAAGAGTTCGACAAACAGATTGACGAACTCGGATGGGGAGCCAAGGATATTGCCACGATGGGCGGTGAAAGGAGCATGTACAACCTGAAGAAAAACGTGCGGGATTTCATGCGGGAGGTATTGGAACTCCTGTTTGCTGCCGCCGCTCTGCTTATCGACACGCTCCGCACGTTCTTTCTGATCGTGCTTGCCATCTTGGGCCCGATAGCCTTCGGCATATCGGTCTGGGACGGGTTCCAATCGACACTCTCCCAATGGATGTGCCGCTACATACAGATTTACCTGTGGTTGCCCGTGTCGGATCTGTTCAGCAGTGTGCTTGCCAAGATACAGGTGTTGATGCTTGAAAACGACATCTCGGAGCTACAGAACAATCCGAACTTTTCGATTGATTCCAGCAACGGGGTTTATATCGTGTTTATGATTATCGGAATACTCGGTTATTTCACTATTCCCACGGTATCGAGCTGGATTATACAGGCCGGTGGTATTGGCGGTGCATCCCGTCCCATCAACATGGTTGCCGGACGTACGGGTGGCATGGCGGGAGCCGCTGCCGGAGCGGTGGCGGGCAATCTTGCCGGACGTGCCGGTCATGCCGCCGGAAATGCGGCAGGCAGTGTGGGACGCGGTGCTGTCAACGGAGCCAAGAAGGTGGCGGGGGCAGCCGGACGGATGATAAGAAGAAACAGACAATCAAATTAAAAAAGTAAAACAATGGAATTTAAGTCATTAAAGAATATCGAAACGAGTTTTAAGCAGATACGCCTGTTCGGTATCGTCTTTCTGGTGGTGTGTCTGGCAATCGTGAGTTACTCCGTCTGGAGTTCCTACACTTTTGCCGAAGCACAGCGACAAAAGATATACGTGTTGGACGGTGGAAAATCCCTGATGCTCGCCCTCTCACAGGACTTGTCGCAGAACAGACCGGTGGAGGCACGTGAACACGTGAAACGCTTTCACGAACTCTTCTTCACCTTGTCGCCGGATAAAAGCGCGATTGAGGGGAATATCAAGCGTGCGTTGCTCTTGGCGGACAAGAGCGCGTTCAACTATTACACCGACTTTGCCGAAAAAGGGTATTATAACCGTATCATTTCGGGAAATATCAATCAGGCGGTGCAGGTGGACAGCGTGCAGTGCAATTTTGACACCTATCCTTATAAGGTAAGCACCTACGCCCGGCAGATGATTATCCGGGAAAGCAACGTGACGGAACGTAGCCTTGTCACAAGGTGCAACCTTTTGAACTCCGTAAGGAGTGATAATAATCCGCACGGCTTTATCATCGAAGCCTTTGAGATTATCGAGAACAGGGATATAAAGGTACAGAAACGATGATAGGCAGATTCATAACCAAGATACAGGATTGGGCGGACGACAGGCTCCGCCGCCTGTGCGGGCGTATCACTCCCGGAAAGCGGCTGGCAGTGCTGCTGACAATGTTCCTGTTCTTCGGTATCTCTTCGGTGTACATCTTCGTTTCGGCGATATATGACATCGGAAAGAATGAGGGACAAAGGATAGAAATCGAGCATATCCAGATGCTCGAACTGCAAAAGAAAGATAGTATCAACCAATTAAATTATTACGATAATGGAGCAAATTCAAGAGAACAAGAGTGAGGTAAAGCCGCCCAAAGAGCCGGATAAGCCCAAAAAGGAACTGACTGAGGAGCAACGGCAGAAACAGAAAAAAATGATTGTCTATCCGCTTATGGCACTTATCTTCTCTGTGGCGATGTGGCTGATATTCGCACCATCCGATGACGGAGGGGAGCAGGAAAAGGGACAGTCCGGTTTTAATACCGATGTTCCAGCACCAACGGATAACAAGCTGGCGGACGACAAACTGGCTGTTTACGAGCAGGAACAGTTTAACCGCAAACAAGCGGAACGGCGGGAACAGATGCAGGATTTGGCTTCGATGTTCGGTCCGGGAGAGAGCGAGGCGCAGGGCGATGACCTGTACGATGAACCGGAAGCCGAACCGAAAAGCGGCTTGGGCGGTGGCGGAAGCACCCGACCGAAGGAAACCATCTATGCCTCTGCCAATGCCTACCGGAATATGAACCGCACACTCGGCAACTTCTACGAACAACCGAAAGAAGACCCGGAAAAGGAAGAGATGCGCAAGGAACTGGAAGAGCTTCGGGAGATGGCATACAACCGTCAGACGGAAAAGGAGACGGCGGACGAGCAGTTGGCGTTGCTGGAAAAGTCCTATCAGTTGGCGGCGAAGTATATGCCGCAGAATCAGGGACAGCCCTTCACTGGACAACCGGATGTTCCTCCTGCCATAACCGATACCAAACCGACCGAAGCGTATAAGAACGGAAAGGCGCAAATGAATCCCATCGGGCAGGTACGGCAACGGGTGGTATCGGGATTGGCGCAGCCGGTGAGCGATACAACGTTCATCGCTGAATATGCGCAGCCCCGTAACCTCGGTTTCCTCACGGCAGTCGGTACGGCAGGTGAAACGGAAAAGAACACGATAAAGGCGTGCATCCACGATAACCAGACCATCACGGATGGGCAGGCGGTGCGGCTGAGATTGTCGGAGCCGATGCGTGCCGGAGAAACGGTTGTTCCGAAGAATGCCATTGTCACGGGTATGGGCAAGATACAAGGTGAACGGCTGGGCATCTCCATCACGTCGCTGGAATACAGGGGACTGATTATTCCGGTGGAACTGACGGTGATGGATTCGGACGGGCAGGAAGGCATCTTTATTCCGGGTTCGATGGAGATAGACGCCATCCGTGAGATAGCCGCCAATCTGGGCGGCAACCTCGGAACGACCATCAACCTGAACCAACAGAGTGCAGGCGACCAACTGCTGACCGATTTAGGAAAGGGAGCGATACAGGGAACCTCACAATATATCGCCAAGAAGATGCGCACGATAAAGGTGCATCTGAAAGCCGGATATAATCTGATGCTGTACCAAAAGAAACAATAAAAACGAATTATTTATCAATCAACGGGGAATGTTCCCCACCACTAAAATCCAAAGTAAAATGAAAAAAGTATTTTTAGCTATCGCCCTGACGCTGGGCGTAATGGGTGCGAACGCACAAAATGCAGAACAGCCGGAAACGGAAGTCGTAACTTTTCAAGCGGACACTTATCCGCAGGAAATGTCGGGGGACGATTATAACGGTCTGACCAAGAAACTGACCTTTGACCGCATGATACCTCCTTACGGCATGGAGGTGACGTATGACAAGACAGTACACGTAATCTTCCCGTCGGCAGTGCGCTACGTGGATTTGGGTTCTCCCAACCTGATAGCGGGAAAGGCGGACGGTGCGGAAAATGTCATCCGTGTCAAGGCTACGGTGAAGAACTTCCGCACGGAAACCAATTTTTCGGTGATTACCGAAAGCGGCTCGTTCTATACCTTTAATGTGAAGTACGCCGATGAACCGCTGTTGCTCAATATTGAGATGAAAGATTTCATTCACGACGGCAGCACGGTGAACCGTCCGAACAATGCGCTGGACGTGTACCTGCAAGAGTTGGGCTGTGAATCCCCGAAGCTGGTACACCTGATTATGAAATCCATTCATAAGAACAACAAACGCGAAATCAAGCATATCGGCAGCAAGTCTTTCGGTATCCAGTATTTGCTTCGTGGCATGTACACGCACAACGGGCTGTTGTATTTCCATACGCAGATTAAGAACTCGTCCAACGTGCCTTTTGATGTGGACTTCATCACGTTTAAGATTGTCGATAAGAAAGTCGCCAAGCGTACCGCCATTCAGGAGCAGGTGATTTTTCCGCTGCGTGCCTACAACTATGCCACTCGTGTAGCCGGCAACAAAGACGAGCGCACCATCTTCACGATGGAAAAGTTTACCATTCCCGAAGACAAACAGGTGGTTGTGGAGCTTCACGAGAAAAACGGGGGCAGACACCAGTCGTTCGTGATTGAAAACGAGGATATTGTGCGTGCGAAGGTGATTAACGAACTGAAAGTGAAATAAGATGAAGAAGTATCTATTTGTAGTTGTAGCGTTGCTTGCCCTTGTGGGGCAGGCAAACGCCCAACGCTACCTGCCGGGTATGCGTGGAGTGGAGTTCAAAGGAGGTTTTGTGGATGGTATCGAAAAACCGACTAACTATTATGTCGATGTGGGGCTTTCGACCTACACCAAGAACGGGAACCGCTGGGTATTCGGTGCGGAGTATCTGAGCAAGCAATACGGGTATAAGGAGTGGAATATCCCCAAAGCGCAATTTACCGCTGAAGGCGGTTACTATCTGAAATTTTTGTCGGATGCTTCCAAGACCTTCTTTCTTTCTATCGGCGGCTCGGCTCTTGCCGGGTATGAAACAAGCCGGTGGGGTGACAAGCTGCTGCCGGACGGGGCGACGCTCTGCAATTCGGATTCATTTATCTATGGCGAGGCGGTAACATTGGAATTGGAAACGTATCTTTCGGACAAGGTGGTGTTGCTGCTGAATGCACGGGAACGGGCACTGTGGGGCAGTTCCATCGGACACTTCCATTTCACATTCGGAGCGGGTATCAAAATCATAATCAATTAGCCTATGATTAGTGAAGTGTATAACGTGGATTGTCTGGAATATATGCGGACTGTTCCTGACAATTTTTTCAGCCTTGCCATAGTTGATCCGCCATATGGTATAAAAAGGAGCTGCATCGGGAAAAAAAAGAGGTGGAAATATTATAAGCCGAAGGATTGGGATGAACGACCGCCTGATAAAGAGTATTTTGACGAACTGTTCCGTATCTCAAAAAACCAAATAATATTTGGAGGCAACTATTTTACCCCGCATTTACCTTCCAGTATGGGGTGGATTGTTTGGGATAAGGGGCAGAAACTGACGATGAGTGACGGGGAACTGGTATATACGAGCTTTAACCGGGCTTTACGAATCGTTACACTGCACCGTACCTCGATATGTAAATACGGTGGATATATCCATCCGACACAAAAACCGGTCGATTTGTATCTTTGGATATTGGAGCGGTATGCAAAACCCGGAGATAATGTGTTGGATACCCATTTGGGTAGTGGAAGCAGTCGGATTGCGGCTTACTTGGGCGGATTTGACTTCTGTGGATGTGAAAAAGATGAGGAATATTTCTCTCTTCAGGAAAATCGTTTTAACCGTATCATAAACTTAAAAAAGGATGTCAATGAAAAAAGTAATTTGTAATATGCCGGTCTTTGGCTACATGGTGATCGTTCTCTTCTGCTGTATGGCTTGCAATGATGAAATAGAGGTGCTTCAAGCCTATGATTTCTCACTGACGACCATGCCTGTGCAGAAACGAATCAAACAAGGCGAGACGGCTGAAATACGCCTGCAACTGCATAAGTCGGGCGACTATCAGGAAACAGAGTTCTATATTTCTTTCTTCCAGCCCGACGGGAAAGGCAGTCTCCGTATGGATGACGGGACGGTGTTCGCTCCCAATGATTTCTACCCGCTGAAAAAAGAGACGTTCCGGCTGTATTATACTTCGGAATGTACCGACCAGCAACAGATAGACGTGTATGTGTATGATAGTTTCGGGTAAAGGTTCGATTTGAGCTTCTCGTTTCAGAATGATTCGGATAAGGAGGAGGAAGAATGAGAGGGATTATAGGATATGGGGTATTCCTCCTGCTGTTCTATGGATATATGGCGGGGATATTGAAGAGAACTCCGACCGATAGGGAATTGTGGGGTGAGGAGCTGGAATAGCTCAATGTGGAACAGCACATACATTTTTTGCAGCCTTTTACGGACTTGTTTCGTGAAAGGCTGTCCTTTTTAATCACCCGGTTCATTCACTACGGAAGTATCCGTATCTTCATTGTGGAGTTTCCGGCGTTCCTCTTTGGCTTTTTTCCGCTCTTTTTTCTTCTTTTCCTGCTCCGCCATGATTTGCTTCAGGGGTTTGACGGTTTCAGGCGTTTCCCGCTTGAAACGCTTATAATAGATTTCCTCAATGAATTGGGGAAGCGGTGCTTTCCATGTCTCCTGCTTATGGTTGTCTATCTTACCCAACTTATCGGGATTCAAGCCGAGTTCCCTTCTTATGTAAAGATGTTAATCTTAAAGATAATCATATTGTCTTACGTGATAACAAGAATGGCAGGGATCATATAGTGCCGATTTCAGATTCTCTTGCTATCGTTTGTGAAGAATACCTAAAGCATAGCGAACAATATCGCATCAACTACAATTCGGAGCGCTTTTTTATAAAACCAAATGGAAAGCCTTTCGGTAGTGAAGCTGCCTATAAATGGTTTAGAAAATTGATATATGAAGCTGGGATCTCCTAGCAAGGTAGGGGTATCGGACCAAGACTGCATGATTTCCGGCATACGTTTAGCGTACACACACTTGCCTCAATGGCAGAAAATGGGCTGGATATGTATTATTCTTTACCTATTCTATCTGCTTACCCCGGACACCAGTCTGTTGCATCAACTGACAAGTACGTAAGATTAACAGCAGAAATATTTCCGTTAATACTTCAGAAAACCAATGAGTTATTTCCTTGTTTATTCCCCGAAATTTATAAACGATAAGAATATGAAACCAACAGATTTTGCTAAAAAGCTCACTGATTTTCTATCCAAATACCTTCCCTGTGAACGAGGTCTGAGTACAAATACCATAGAATCGTATAAAACAACCTTTATATTGTTCATTACTTTTATGGAAGAAAAGAAAAATATAGCAGTTAATAAATTAGCAATAAAAAACATCACTAAAGAAAATATTATTGCTTTTTTAGAATGGTTACAATCTGAAAGATATTGTAGTACTGCTACGAGAAATGTACGTCTTGCAGCATTACATTCCTTCTTCCGGTACCTTCAATATGAAATGCCAGAAAACCTGAATGAATGGCAGCAAATATTGTCTATCAAGGCAAAAAAAACATCAAGAAGAATGTCAACTATCTAACTGTCGATGGTATTCAACTTTTGTTGCAACAACCAGATCAGTCAACTAAAAAAGGCAGACGTGATTTAGCAATGCTGTCTTTAATGTACGATTGTGCAGCCAGAGTACAAGAAATCATCGATTTAACACCGGCTATGATACGCTTGACAAAGCCTTATTCGATAAAGTTATTGGAAAAGGTAATAAACCAAGAATAGTACCGTTAATGGAGAAACAGGTGGTCCATTTGAAACGATATTTGGTAGAGAATAAATTACTTGAAAGCCATGCAAATTTCAGTCCACTTTTTTCCAATAGCCGCAATGAAAAGTTCACAAAGCAAGGGATTGCAAATATTTTACAAACTTATGCCAACGCTGCGAGGGTTAAGGATTCGACATTAATCCCTAAACTATCTCCACATTCTCTAAGGCATTCAAAAGCGATGCATCTTTTGCAAGCTGGTGTCAATTTGGTTTATATCCGTGATATTCTCGGGCATGAATCTGTTCTGACTACCGAAATCTATGCAAGTGCTGATTCTAAACAAAAGCGGGAAGCAATAGAAAACGCCTATGTAGATGTAATTAACAAGGAATCTCCAATATGGGTTGGAAACGATAATTTATTAGATTGGTTGAAAAACTTCAAGTAATTATGTTTCCTATATGCCATTTATGGATCAATCCTCCCAGAATAGACTTAAAGCAGAATTTTTATGAGTGATGCAATGTTCATAGAATTTTCTTTGTAGATCTTCATCTTTAACGTATTTGAAACAATCTATAGCCCAGACTTGCTCCGTTCGAAAAACCTCTGCAATATGATTATTATTAAAATAATCTCCCATTACTGTGTTTCGTGGTACGATTTTGTCATTAATCATCCATTTGAAGGGAAAATCCTCACTTGAATAGGACCATCTTATAATATTATTTTCTGCATATACTATTAAGAGAGGATAATTTCCAATATCTGCAAATCGCAAAGCACAAGCTGTTCTACTTATTTTATATTCAGCCCTCAAGTAATCTATCACTTCGATGCCGAATTTCTTATTCCCAATGTCTTTGCGAAAACGTTCTTCAGGCATTAATAAGCAGGCAGCAAAATAATCAGCTTCACGTTCAATAGAAAAATATTGAGCTTTATTGGTAAGAGATGGATGTGGTTCTAATAATCCATTTTTCAAACCAATTCTATGTGTGTCAATAAAATAATGACCGAGTTCGTGTGCTAAAGTAAATCTTCCTCTATCTGTATCGGCTCGGTTACCATTGTATGTATTAATATGAATATAAAACTTCCCATTATCATAAATAGTCATTCCATCAAAAGTATTACTTTCGTAGTTATCATAAAATACATCTAAGTTCTCATCAGCGACAATCTTTTCAAGCGGCGTTATTTTTTCATCGAACTGTAAAGCAATATATTCCGCTAATTTCTTAATTTTTAATCTATTCTTCTTCGCTATCATTGTTCTTGCGATGCTTTTTAGTCATTTTATCAAGAATATGTTTAGGAACTTCCTGTCCTTTTCTTGCAACCATTTTCAATCCTTCTATTTCACTTTTCAGTTCATCAGATTTTTCGATATGAAGCACTTTTGTACCGCAAGAACAAATTTTCCCTTCAACTATGGACTTCGCATCAATTGAAACGTCTTTTAATTTGAAGTCATAATCAGCATATAATTTATTAAACCTTGCAAGTTCTAATTCATTTGTCGGAAATAGAAATCCGGTAGAGCGAAACCACTCTTCCAAATTCTGATTGTTGATTTTATGTTTATTATTTGTTCCCATTGACTTTGTTTGTATAATTATTGACAAGGTCGGTTGCCTCTTTTCTATATACTCTGATGGAAGCTTGTGTCAACTCCAATTGTTTTTGTAACTTGTTGCTTACAGAACGTGGAATGTTTTTATCTTTTTCTGGTTTGTATGCTAAATAAGTGAAATAGATTATTCTATGTTTTGGTGAAAGCCCTTGTAGTACCCTTTCCAGAAAACTTAAATTCTCTTTTAATTCCTTTTGTTTCTCAAGATCCTCTGGAGCATACACCTTAATAAGTCCGTCCACAGTTTCAATTAATGACAAATCTTCCTCTTTTGTTGGCTGAGCACAAGTGTCCTTATCCTTAAAAAGCAAAATTTGGGTGAATAGTATTTTATACATCCATAAAAGAATAGCCTTATCAATATTTTTAGTATTTGCTTTTTTCATGCTAAAAGTATGAGCGTTTTTCCACACTTTATCAAAAGTGCATGTTGCTACTAAAAAAGCAATAGCTTCATTATATTCAAATTTAGAACATAAAATCTCAGATTTTTGCAATATATCTCGTTGGTATCGGTCGCGGAATACACAGAAAGCCATCTCTGCTTCATCATGGAATTCATCTTTGAGTGAGACATATTCCAATAATTCAGAACCAACCATATTTTCAAAATCTATTTTTTCTGTCATTTCGTCACTTTTCATATATATACTAAAAGCGTTACTAACGGAATTGGTATATAGTTGAAGGAGATACCAATTATTCTGCAAATATAACAATATATCATAGAATAAAGGAATCTTATCCTAACGGAATTTGTATATAATAAAATGATGGTGAATAAAATAAATACAGAATGAGCGTAACAAACATTACTAATAAAAATCAGAACCTCCTATGGGCAGTCTCTGGTGGGAGGTGTGAATATGAAGGATGCAATAGAATATTGCATATAGATATATTGACAAAGAAAAAATACAATAGTGCCTATATTGCCCACATAGTAGCGGACAAGCCAGATGGGCCAAGAGGTGACATTGTGCGTTCCAAACTACTTTGTGATGACATAAGCAATTTGATGTTATTATGTAATGAGCATCATAATTTAATAGATAAGGTGGACGTAGAGGGACATCCTGAATCCCGGTTATTAGTTATGAAACGTCAACATGAAGAACGTATTAGACGAATAACAGGCATAACCCCCAATATGTCCAGTGAAATAATCTTATATGGAGCGAATATAGGGAACAACAATTCTCCTTTATCTTACCAATCAGCATGTGAAGCATTACTATATGATTATTATCCAGCAAGCGATAATGCCATAGAATTAAGAATGAAGAATGTACCATTTACGGATGATACTGACACTTATTGGATGGTGGAGGAAGCTAATCTTTGTGAACAGTTTAAACTACAAATAAAGCCACGATTAATGCAAGGAAATACCGACCATTATTCTGTATTTGCACTTGCACCGCAGCCACTACTTATAAAGTTGGGAGTTTTATTGAATGATTTGAATAATGTAAAAGTATATCAAAAACATAGGGAACCTTTTACGTGGAAGTGGCAATCGGTATCCAATAATATAGGGTATGTTCTACATGAACCTGCTAATAAAACGAAAATTCCCGTACTCGTACTTAGTTTGAGTGCAACCGTGAGACATGATAGAATACAGAAGGCCCTTGGAGAAAATACAAGTATATGGGAAATCACAATAAGTTGTACACCCAATAATGATTTCCTAAAAACAGAAACATTATTATCAGATTTCCGTCGTACGATCAGAAATACTTTAGACAAAATCAAATTCTATCATGGTTGTACGGAATTACAGATTTTTCCAGCTATGCCAGTGTCCGCATCTGTTGAACTGGGTAGAGTGTGGATGCCTAAAGTTGATATGCCTATGGCAATCTATGATGCGAATAAGTTAAAAGGCGATTTTTATAAGACAATAACAATCAAATAAACAGATATGCTGACACAAGAAGAAAAAAAACAATTCAGTGAAATTTTAGAGACACTCGGCGAGACATTGGACATCACGGAAACCCAATATAACACCGTAGTTAGTAGTTACGGTGCAGTAGGCGAATGGCTGGCAAAGCCCGAATCATCGCTTGCTCCATATAAACCGGTCGTTCGCCCGCAAGGTTCATTTATGCTTGGAACAATGATCAAACCCATTTGTGAAGATGACGATTTGGATATTGACTTAGTGTGTGAACTGACAGGCAAAAATCCACAATGGACACAATATCATCTTAAGCAAGTGGTCGGAAATAGACTTAAAGCAAACGAGACTTACAAAAATATGCTTGACAGAGAAGGGCGAAGATGTTGGACGTTGATGTATTCTGATAGTGCCAATTATCATATGGATATACTTCCGAGCCTTGTTTGTAGTGGATATAATATTGTACTTGAAAAAGCCTTTTCGGATATGGCATTGGAGAAAGATTACGAATCATTGGCAATACGTATAACAGACAATAAACAAAACAACTATTACACCGATACAATTGCTGAAAACTGGATGAAAAGCAACCCCTTCGGTTATGGTCGATGGTTTTTCAATGCAGCTAATGTTGTCTCATTACGTAAATCTATAATGTTGGCGGAAGCTGTAAGCCCTGTTCCGAAATATAATAAAGAGAAGTTACCGCTTCAGCGGGTTGTTCAAATTCTGAAAAGACATCGTGATATGATGTTTAACGGGGATGAAGATAAACCTATATCCATTATTATTACAACTTTAGCTTCAAGGGCATACAACAAAGAAACGTCTATCATAGATGCATTGACGAATGTGATTACCAATATGCGGAATTATATTGAGAGTCGCTATGACTCAAGCATAGGCAGAACTATTAAATGGATTCCCAATCCGGTGAATCCCGAAGAGAACTTTGCAGACAAATGGGTAGAACATCCACAGCGAGAAAAGAACTTTTATAAGTGGCTCAACCAAGTTGAACAAGACATTCAAGCTATAGTTCAACAACGGGGATTGCATAATATTTCTGAATCTATGGGAAAACCATTTGGTGAAAAAATTGTAATAAAAGTTTTTTCATTATTAGGCAGGAAAAATTTTAATCTTCGGGAAAATGGAGTATTAAAAATGGCAACAGGTACAGGGATTCTTAGTACAGTTGGTAGCGTTACTGCTGCTGCACACAATTTTCATGGTAATGATTAAAAAACAAGAAATTTCACTAATGATACAAGCTCTTAAGCTTCAGTCTTACTTCCCTGATTCTAAGTATTCAATCAGGTCAAATACTCTTGTTTGGAAAGGTTACATACAACCCACCTACTTGAGCCCCAGATATCTTATTAAAGTTGTTTGCCAACGGGAAAGCCATCCTAATGTCTATGTTTTAGCCCCAAAACCTTTGACATTAGCCAAAGGGGAAACGAGACTTAAGCATGTGTATAACACAGAAAAACAACACTTGTGTATATATTATAAAAGGGCAAAAGAATGGGATGAGTCTCAATTTATTGCAGATACAATTATTCCTTGGACAAGTGAATGGTTACTTCATTATGAAATCTGGGTTGCCACAGGTATTTGGCATGGTGGTGGAATACATTAAAACTATAAAAAATATGAATAATAAAATTTTAGCTGTTATTTTTTCTTCGTTATTGCTGGTGTCGTGTGCCTCAATACCCAAAGAAACCGTAACCCTGTCGAAAATGATAGGCTCGGATTTGCAAATTTTGCATAATTCTCAGCGTAATATGGTACAACTGTATTATAACGAAATAAAGCATAACATAAATGCTTTCATCGACGATGTGTATGCTCCGTTTATCATCCATCATGTTTTAGAAATAGAGCTAAATAAGCATAAAAGAGGCGAATCGTCAATATACGGAATTATAGAAAATGCCGGGAAAAAGGGTGATAAAGATGAGACGGAAGAAGCCTTGAATGTTATGTTAGAATTTCAAGAGGCAGCGAATCAACAAATAAATGCAAAAAAAAATGAATTGCTTTCTCCTATACTACAGCAAGAAAGAGAAGTATTGAGTGCAATAGACCAATCCTATCAAAATACGATATATGCCAATACAACTCTAACTGCTTATCTTGTATCAGTTCGTAAAGTCAAAGAAAGCCAAAACGAAGTACTTTCCATTGCTGGTCTTAATGGTTTAGATACTACAGTTACCAATCAATTGGTCGAGTTATCAAGTTTTGTAGATATGATTCTTGACAAAGGGGAAAGATTAACATTAAAAGTGACAAAGCCCAACAGCAAATCGAAGATATAACAAATAAAATCAAAGAATTAACTAATAAAATAACAAAATGAAAACAAACAGATTTTCTGAATCATTTGCCAATGCAGATGCAGTGTTTAACGGCATGTATAGTGCTGAACTAAGACAGTTAAAAGGATTATCAAAGGAGGAAATTAATGCAATCGTACCTGCATCAAACAGTATGCAAACCTATCAAGCATTAGTGGAAGTTGTAGAGAAAGCCTCCAAAGATAATTTGGCACAAGCCCAACTTATATCGAAAATAAAAAGTTTAGGTACTTCAGCGATTAAATTAGCCAAGAAAATCCCTGGCTGGGCTGCATTGTTTTAATATTAAACAGGTATAAGAAAATTCGCTATTTAAGAACAATTTTTGACAGGAATCAATCCACCTGTATTGTTGGGATTGGAAATATAACTTTAAGGTAATGGCTAAAAAAGTTACAGGTAAAGCCGCTGCCAGTGCCGCTTCAAAAGTATTAAGAGACGGACGGACAAGTGCTACAAGTAAAACTGCTGCAGCAAGCGCACTTTCTCAAAGAGAAAAAGGGGGAAAGAGAAAATAAGCAGTAAAAGCAAAGAGTGTAGTGTTTTTTTTACTACGCTCTTTCTTAATATTTTCCTTTTTTCGTGGATGTTAAATCGAACTACTTCATAAAGCCTATGTATATCTGTAGTCTTGTTTTATATTAATATGAATTATAATGGAAAGTATGTCTAATTATGGGTATTGATACGACGCTATTTATCACTGATTAGTAGCCTAAACTTTACATAATTTATAAGTTTCCATAACCCTTCCCATTTGCACGTGTTTGTCTGATAGATGGTGCTTCTTCTGCGCCACTATCCACTTCTCCAATATTGCTTTCTTTACCGATATGGCTTGTTTTTTCTCAACTGTTGGCAAAGGTATTGTTTTTAAGGTATATATGAAATACAGATATGGCTTTTTGTTACTTTTGAGCCGCTTCACTCACTGTCAAAAGTAATCCAGCAAACAAGGTTGAAAACCTTTGAACAATGGTTTTTTGTTACTTTTTTACCCGTACCGCTCATGAAAAAAGTAACGGGCGGAAAAACCGCCCGTCATACTTATCTCCCTTTCCGCTTCAACCATTCATCCCTGCGCTCCCTGCAAATTTCCAATGTCGGGGCAACGGTTGAGAATAGCTCTCCGTCTTGCGCATCACGGTAATCGTATTGGCAATACCGGCTTTTGCGCCTTAATCGGGGCATAAGGTTGAAATACACGTACTTTTCTTCTCCTGCTTGGCAGGTGGACACTCCGTTTTCGTTCAATGATTCCATAAGCTGATTTATAATAATTCTATTCGTTACTGTGATTAAAAGAACCTCTCCAAATATTTTTCCTGTACATTCAACGCTCTTGCATAAACACTTAATTGCACGGCATACCTACCTTTGTAAAAATCCTTCTCCATGCTGTTCTTTGAGGATTTGATATTCTCTTTTATTTCGTTCAGATGCCTTTTTACAATGTTCTTGTAATAGTGGCATTTCTTTTGTCTTGCTTGGCTGATAGACACTCCGTTTCTGTTTATTGTTTTCATGTTTACTACTGATTAAAATTTATACCAACTATCGTGATAATTATCTCCTATAAGAGTGAACACACCGATTAATTCCCTCTCTGTTGCAAATTTCTTGGCTTCCCGAATGGTCGGGAACTCGTCTATTTTCCGAAAGCCTATAAATAATTTGTACATGGCTTAGTCCTCCTGCAATATTTCTATCGGTGTATATCGCTGTAACCACTCGACAATACTCGGCATATTGTATTCGGAAGTGATTACCACCGTATTTTTGCCAATCTGTACAAGCCGGCTGCTTTCATAGGCATCCACCCATTCTTTGAGGGTGGATGCTCCCCACGTTTGGGGAGCATCAAATATACCATTCAGCCTGTCGATGCTTTCTTTGAAAGTAACGATTATTGTTTTGTAAGTCGTTTCCATCTTTATTCTCTGTTAATTGATTATGCAGCCATCCTTTTACGGATAAGGCGTTTATTCTTGTTCACAAGATTGATTATTTGGTCGTGATATTCGGTATTCTTGTTGCATACTCCTCTGCTCTGTATCACTTTCAGTGTTTTAAGGGATATTTCTATCGTTTCGATACGCTTGCCGTCAATGGTAGCGGAAAGTATCAACGAGTTCTCTTTAAGATAGTATTCACCGTTAAATACACAGTGGTGCATCGCCCTGCCTTCCTCCATAAATTCGTTTACGCTCTCCAATACCCGAACTTGAATTGTGCCGTCGGTGAATGATATTCCGAAGAACTTGGCTTTGAGTTCTTTGAATTTGGCTTCATTCTCCCGTGCCTTCTGTCGCTTCTCTTCCAACTGCTGACGTTCAATATACGCTTTCTTTTTCTTCATATAGAGGTCGTGTTGCTTGTGCAGATTATCGGGACAAGCGTATTTCGGGCTGTTGGTGTCCTTGCCGAAGAAATTAAGCTGGTCGATGTAGTCCACCATATCGAGCCGTCTTTGATGATGTAGCCGTTGCGCATACAAATACGGATTGAGTTCCAATAGGGGTTGATGTCTTTTGCCGAGTAGCGGATGAAGTACCGCAACAAATTCGTCTGCCCTGTTTTTAACAGCGTTTCCGCCTTGTTGTCGGTAAGGATGGAGCGGAATAATTCCAACGGATGTATGCCGTGATATTCTCCGTTAAAACCATTGCGCCTAACTTCGGGAATGACACGCTGACGGGGATAGAAATGTATAGGTTCTATGTCGTGCGCCCGATGGTATGGACGGATTTCAAGTTCAGAGCTGAAATTCCAAAGGTCGTAATACATGATGCTTATTCCCCGCAAGCGGGCAATGATGGCTTCTTTGCCGTGAGGTGACAACCAACGCTGCACCACTTCCGAACAAGAATAGCGAGCCTGTTCGCCAGCCTTGCGATATGCGCTGATATGGAAGTACCGTATCACTTGGAAATCACCGCAAGTGGTGATGATGCCGAAGTATTCAATCTCCTTGAATACTCTTTGTCGGGTGGTCTTTATGTCTAATCGGGTGTTGCAGTTGGGACACTTGCATCCCAAAACTGCATAAGCCAAAGGACTGTTATTGCCCTGCCACGAATGTCCGCACTCCAAACAAGTGATTACACCTTTTGCGTTCCGCTTGCCGATATGGTCGAAGCAATGTTTATACGCCCATCGTTTTTGGGATTCGGTGATTTGGGGTAAACGTTTGCTTAACTCCAATATGTGCTGTTGAAATTTGTTCTTTGGTTTCATGGCTTAAAAATCAAATAATGAGGGTTGGGGTTGCTGAATGGTTGCCGTCCGCTTGGCGGTGGCTTTCTCTCTCTGTTGCTTGAGTTTGGCATACGCTTCGTCTTCTGCCCGTTTGACCGCATCCCTGCGTGCCTGTGCCTTTTCTTCTTCGGTCAGTTCCACATGGTGTTATCACAAGCATTTTGTTATCCGAAGTTACCAATCGATTGTTATTGATATGTAGCCAATTACGCCATTCGCTTGTTAATTCCTCTTTTGATAATGATAGGTCCCAAAATATAAAGTTTGTGTTTCTATTAAGTATGGTTGATATAATTTACATGATTGCGAAACAAAATTTCGTGATTTAGTATTATCTTTGGTATCAATCTTCAGAATCAAGTAGCCATGAGAGAATATTCTAAGAAACCCGAAAATCAATCCCGCACTCTGGATAGTAACCCCAAAGCATCCAGACAAGCGCCAATTGATGTGATTTTTCAACGATATAAAGAACGGAATATACAACGATTTGCAGAGGACGAAGAATTGATACCAGGCAAATTTGATACGGTTCAACGTGAGGAAATGAACAAAGACGAAATCTTACAAAGCAAATTTGAAACAGTTTCTTCCAGCGAACAAGAATATATACAACGAGAAGAAAAGTCAAACAATACAGGCTTACTTAACAACCTAAAAATAGGTATTGAAAGCCTTTCTGGTTTTAGTATGGATGATGTGCAGGTGCATTATAATTCAGATAAGCCAGCACAATTAAATGCACTGGCTTATGCACAAGGGACAGATATACATGTAGCTTCAGGACAAGAAAAACACTTGCCACATGAAGCGTGGCATGTAGTACAACAAAAGCAAGGTCGTGTACAATCTACTATGCAATTGCGGGGTGTAAATGACGATGAGAGGCTAGAGAAGGAAGCGGATGCGATTTCCTCTGATTTCTCAAAGCTTTCTTATACCTCTGATTCAGGAAATTCTGTTGGCTATCATTCGACAATTATTCAAATGTTGCACATAATGAATGATGGAAAAACTTATAAGTCGGGAACACAATGGACAGGAACAAGTGATTCTATAACACAAATAGATTTAGGTGATAATCAAATGGTTTTGAATTTTCTGGAAAACTATAATGGCTATAACCTTTATTGGGAAGCGATACCAACTCCGTTACGTGGCATAATAAAAGCCAAAGGAAATCTTGCCCTTTGGAAAGCAAGTAAATGGTACAAGATTAAAAATACATCTAATTCTTATATCTATTTTTATCCTGATGATATTGAAAAGATAAAAGGAACCAAGTCCGAAGAACCGCTATGGATTACTATGGGGTATTATGCTACAGGCGATCAATTCAGCGTCGCCATGACTTTATTGAATGAGACAAATACAAATGTTTTAATATGTACGGATAAGCCTCTGGATTCTACGCCTTCTATGTTCGATTTTTTTCACAGAATTCTGGATGGTCGAATAGAAGAACAATGTATCGCAGGTTCTACAATTAGATGTATAGTTGTCGGAGATAAACGACGAGTCATTTATCAACCACATGGCATTACCTTAAATTTAACCAATGCATCTGATCCTAAAGCTACATTAAGTGTAGTTAAATCTTTTTCACCTACCGCGAGTGTTAATTATGCGACAGATTTTGTAGCATCTTCATTTAACAAGAATATGAGAGATACTATGCGAAGTAAACTTTTAGAAAGAACAGAAAGAAAATTTGAACAAATAGAAACGTATCTTATCCGTAAATGTCAGAGTGATAGTATAAAAAGAGATAATATAAAAGAAAAAGATATTTTGGTCATATGGCTTCGTTTTAGTGGTTCAAAAGGAGGAGCTCACCCTGAACACGATACAAGTTTTACACTTACTCGTAGTATTATTGATAAATATTCTAGCCATTATATTATTTTAGCCGGAGATAAAAAGGACTCTAAAACATCTGAGATGAAATCAAAAAGAGTATTCGACTTAACAGAATTCTGGACAGAGCAAGAGACTGAAATATGGGGTGGAAAAGATCGTATTGGTCAGTTGAATTTATATGAATACTTCAAAGTTAATGCAAAGTCTGTAAAACATATTGGTTCGCGAAGTGGAAATCTCGAATTGATGGCATTTCTAGGTTATCCTGTCGAATATTTTGAAGAAGAAAACAGTTTTGGAGGCAAACGGATGGAAACATATCATTTGCATGATAGTTTGGTTACTAGTGATGATAAAATAGGTTACACCAGAACCACATTTGCTATGCCGCCAACTATAAAAGGGAAACTACTGCGTTCGGTAACTGAACAATTAACCAAAGAGGATCGACAATTACTTGAAACGATAGCAAGTAAAGGGAACTATGAAGATATCAAAAAGACACTTCTTGACGTGCTGCACAATACAAAAAAAGGTGAGTCACCTAGAAGCAAAATTGATTCTTCATATACAGACGTATTAGCTTTAATAGAAAATTTTAGCAAGATTAAATATTCTGAAAATGATGACTTAACGAAAAGACAGAAAATAAGCGGATATGAATATGTTGAAACCATTCAAAAAGATGCTTATCCTGTAAATCCCAAAACAATGACATTGCTAAACATTCTTGTGCAGTTAGCATCGAAAGAGTACAAGTATATTCTTCGTAATTATCAATCTATTATAAAAGATGAAAGAAAATTGTAACATAGATATATTCCGTTGATTTAGATGTGACCGACATAATAAGTGTCCTGAGCGCCGAGATAGCCAGGATGGTAAGTCTCGACCTCACCGTGTGCCACTTTATCCTCTTTGGCCTGTTCGAGAGTGGTGACTTGTTTGTCGGAGGGAATAATACTCCTGTTCAGCTTTGGCGGATAGCGCTTTGAGCCGTTTTTGGAATGTCGCTAGATCGTGGCGCAGCCAGAGACACCCTGTGAGATAATAATGCCTCTCTTTCGCAGCTCGTTCGATGCCCGAAGCTGGCCGAGGGCGGGGTTCTCGATGGCGATCTCCACAACGGCCCGCTCGATATGCTCCTCGACGCGGTTCTTGAGAATAGGCTTACGGCGGGATATCTCCTGCAAGACTTGTTCGCCGCCCTGATCGTAGAGTTCCTCGAAACGATAAAAACTGTCTCGGCTGTAGCCCATCTCTTTGCAGGCCTGCGATACGTTACCGAGCATCTGGGCAAGCTCCAGCTAGTCCTACTTGTTCTTGATAATCTTTTGTTGCGTTGTCATAACTTAATCTTTTTCAGTTAGTGAATGTATAAACTTTTATTTCTAACTGTCAGATTAAGTCGTGACTAATTCACATAATATAATTTTTTCCTCTATTTCTTTCTCTATCTACATGTTATCAGAAGAAAAGTATTACCAGAAAAATAATTGTTATTTATCTATTTTGCGGCACTTTACGACAGGCCATTTGAATTATATCTCCTGGTAATACTTCTTTTTATTTAAGCTAAGCTTTTTAAGAACTCTATGATTTTCTTATCTTTTTCCCAAATCTTTTCTGTAACATCCATTTCGGGAATAGAGGGTTGGTATGCAGCTTCGATAGCTTCTCTCTTAGCTTTTGAATCAGCTCTGGCGTATATTTCCGTTGTCTGTATGGAGATATGTCCCAATAAATCACGGATGTAAATCAAATTAACTCCCGACTCCAACAAATGCATTGCACGAGAGTGCCGGAAGCAATGAGGGCTAATCTTTGCCGGAATAAGATCAGGACGCTTTATTCTTGCCGAAACGACATATTTATCTATAATGTAAGTATACCCTGATTTGTCAGTTTCTCTCCCCAGCAATTCGAGAATAAAGGTGAAGATTCTCTTCCAGGGATGTTCAATTTGGACTCATGTAAATATATCTTCAAAAGTTTCATTATTTTGTCATTAATTGGAACAATCCGTTTTTTGCCTCCCTTTCCTAAAAGTTCGATAATGTAAGGCTTACTTTCTCGTATAGATGCCGGTGTTAGATTTATAAGTTCTTGTACTCTCGCTCCGGTATAATAAAGTAAAGAGAGCATGGTTAAATTCCTTCTTCCATTGGAATCATCAGATGGGATTTCTTCCAATAAAAATGTCATGCCTTCAATTGTAAGATAGTTTACTGTTTTTCTTTTTGTTATTTTTATCTTAATTGAACTGATACTCTTCCATTGTGCCATGTGAACAGGATCTTCGTAAATCAAATATGTGCTGAAGGATTTCATGGAAGCAAGACGCAAAGCATTTGTTTGAGGAGCACATTTCTTTTCACGCTCAAGCCAAATTAAATAATCCATAATATTTTGTCTATTTACATGTTTGAGAACAATTTTATCAGCTGGAATCTTGTGAAATTTATTCATATATTCGAGGAATAAAGCAAAAGAATCACGATAAGCCCTGATTGTGTGATGGCTTACATTCCGTTCTTGAATCAGGTATTTACAGAAAAATGATTCAACTGCATCCGAGAAGTCTTTGTGTTTAATCTTTTCCATAATTGCATAAATTATTTTGTTTTAAAATTTTGTCAATTTTAATAATATCGCTTGTGACATTATTGTCCAGCTTTAATAATTCGGGATACATGGCAGCTGTCAATCTCAAATAATGCTCGCTTTGTTTACTGGAAGTATGCCCTAAAAATTGAGCAATCAAAGGGATACAGCAATATGGATCTTTACCCTTTGAAATTAATTGTTCAAAAGCATGGATTGCAGCTGAATGCCTCAGATCGTGGATTCTTGGTCCCTGGCGATTTCCTTTATAGGGAATCTCTGCCGCTTTCAGAGCAAGAATAAACCACCGACTAATGACATTTTTCACAATCGGACGTCCTACGCAGTTGACAAAAAGATAGTTGTTGGGAGCTGTCAAATTTGCTATTGGCATCCTATCTCGATATGAGATGTACTGTTTTAAAACCGCCTCAATGGTAGAATTAATCGGAGCATATCTCTGATGTCCATTCTTTGTAATATTGAGCGTTATTACATGTCGATTAAAGTCTACATCTCTATTTTTTATTGATAATGCTTCACCAATCCGGATACCTGTACTATACAATAGTCTCACAAGAGCAGGAACTACTATTAAACTGGTCGATGGCACTCTTTCTTTAGTCCTCATATTATCACATGCATCAAATAGTCTTTTTATTTCATCTTTCGAGTATATGTGAGGAACGAAGTCGTTTCTATATGAGCGAGGCATTGGGGGAATATAGCAATCAATACCCAATGATACTAAATATTTTATAAGCCGAATGATTATGGCGGCTTTTTGATAACGCGTATGTTTATCAAGTTCAATGGTCGTATCAAACCACTCTCTGTATACCAACTCTGTTATATATGAGATGTTTGGATAACTATTGACAAGAAATGTATCGAACTCTTTAAAAATTCGTTTTATATGTAAAGCTTTATATCCTTTAAGCTCAACCTCTCTAACAAATGATCCCATTTGTTTGTGAAATATGCTGTTATAATTTACTCTATTCATAGAAATACCCTCCTTTCTGTTCGTAAAATGTATTGGAAATAATGGGGACTTCCAGAGAACATGATAGAAGATTCTCAACATCCACACTCAGATAGAACATTGTTGAATCTGTTGATGAATGTCCAAGCACCTCTGAGATAATGGGCAATCCTATCCCATCTTTCATAAGGCTAGTTGCCAAACTATGACGCAAAGAATGTGAGCCATGATGTCTGTTTCCTATATCAATACCAGCGTTGTATATTGTTCTGCTCACCATACATCCGTATGCCGATGCATCCAGTGGTCGAAGTGGATGTCTGGCAGTTAGAAAAATTGTCTTTGAATTAGAGGACGGTCTCGCATTTCTTATATAATCAATGATTGCATTTCCAACATCTGCCGTGAGAGGTAGTTCTATCTTTCTGTCAGATTTAATTTGGGTGATTTTTATAAGACTATTTTCCCAATCTATATCAGAAAATTTCAGATTAACTATATCAGATTCTCGTAGCCCCAATCGTGTGCCGAGAAGAATCATAGCATAATTCCGTTTCCCCAGCCCACTTTCACGTTTAATACTATTTTCTATCTTAGTAATTTCATTTTTATCATAATATGAAGGCATTTTTTCCTTATCACGAGGTTTGAAGTTTGATAATAAATCCGAAAAGTCCTCTTTCACAAGCTTATTCTCGAAGAGATATTTGAGGAATTTTTTAATCGGTGTAGTAACATAAGACCTTGTGTTTCTGATGGACGAAATAAATTCAATAATATTATGACGGTATAATTTATCTATCGTAATATCCTCAATATCTATCAGAACGCAAAATTTACTTAAGCTAGAGCGATAAGAAGTTTTAGTACTATCGTGAAATCTTAATTGTGTAGAAATTCTATCAATAAATTCTTCAGCGATTCTGCCTATTTCACCTGGAAAAGAATATGCTTTAGGTCCACATTTTAAATGGTATTCTTTACCCTCAGCCATGAGAGTTAGTAAATATACACATCTTGTATCCCGTTCTAATACCATTGCCGATATAGAGGGAATGTGAGTCTCGTACTTCACGAACTGCTCTCCTATAGAACTGTCATACATAGTAATCTCAGATACTTCCATAAAGGAAACTAATCTTTTAACTCCAGGAACAAGAGTTCCTTGTGTCTTTTTTGTGAACTGATAATAATTCAAGCCTTCCTTGAAATAAGGGAGCAATTTGTCCCTCTTAATTTTTTTGATTGACATAATGTTATAAATTAAAATGAATCTACAATATAACATTATGTCTAAATTTTATTGGAAGAAGTATTGAGAATAAAGAGTTTAGAATAGAATTGAACTACAATCTTTTGATAATACTTTTCTTGTGATAACATATTTTATCCTAACCTTGTGATAACGTATGGTTTACCACTACCTTGCAGTCAATCGGCTTGCCTATCTCAATATCGGCTTCATCGTAATAGTGTACGACTTGTCCGAATATTTCATCGTCATCAAAACCGTTACAACCGCTTTTCTGAACATAGTTCAAAATATAGGTTATACAATCTTCTATGTTTTTCAATGGGTTGCGGTATGAATGGGCGAATAATTCGTCATATTCGGCTCTCTGCTCCAAATAGGATTGGATAGCATTCTTAAAAGATACTGATACTTTCATTGTGTATTTATTTTTAGGGGTTCTTAAATCGTCGCTTGTATTATCTCTATCCGCCATGCAGGAATTACCTCGTTAAACAGATAGTCTATGAAGTCTTTCTTCGCTTCACGGTTCAACTCCTTGTGCAGTTCCTTAAATGAAGTGATGTTGCCGTTTATGTAGGTCGATGCCATGTACTCGAAAATGTTATCCACCTCGTAATATTTGCATTGCTGCGCTGCTGTCTTTCCTCGTCTTGTTCTCATTATGATATTATTTTGATTGAATTTCTACTATTTGATTGATTGTACCGTATAAGGTATTGCGAAGGCTCGTTTTGTCGGGCGCATAATACTCGTTCCATTGTCCGTATTGGTTCACAAGGAACTTGCGGAGTACGTCTGAAAAGTCGAAACGGTAACCCATTAGCGGAACTGCGGTACGGAAATAGGCGTTGTTCCGTACATTTTCCGCAAGCCAGTCTTTTTCGGCTCTGTTCATTACCTGTCCGTTGTTCAGTTTTTCCCGAAGTTGGTACACACGGCTTCCATTCAAATTTTCAAGGGGTTGAACTTCCCACTGTACGAATTGTGTCGCTATCATATCCATATTGTTTATCCGATTAATATCCAAAGTATTCCACCGATGATGAAGGCATAGACAAGGCAGTAAATGACTATTGCCAACGCTATGGTAAAAAGTATGCGGATTACGAACTTGCCCACCAATAAGCCTGCTAACCACCACCAAAAGTTACCACCCAAAAGGAGTGAACCTGCTACGGCAACAAGTGCCCAAACTGCTATCTTATACCTTGTTTTCATTTTCGTTGTTGTTTGATTGATATATGCGGTAATGAGAGGAGTGTTATTCTGTTCTATTATTTTGTTTTCTTGTTTCGTTCTCATAACCTTGACTTTTTTTTATATGCGTCTAAAGAGCCGGAGTATGCTGATTCTGTTCTGGGACAACAAAAAGGTGTAAGGTTTAGGACAAACAAGGTTTATGACGAGAATACTACCCGACGTAGGAGGCGTGGAGATTGTCGGCAGAACCGCTTGCGGCCTGACCTTGTTTGTTCGTGAAGAACCTGTAAATACCTTTGTCCCTGAATAGGATTAGTATAATCCGATTAGACTATCGCATATTGAGGAGAGGTTATATTAGAGAACGAAATGAGAAATAATCAATAATTGAATTCACTATTGAACTTCCCTTAGTAGTTACCTACTATGGTATCTGATTTTTCAGTTATCTATCTGAAATAATACTTGGAATCAATGATTTATAAACACTTTGCAGCATAAGGAATAGATATATTGTTTTCTTTTTCTATCTTTGCAGACAGCGATGCAAATAGCATCGTGTTATTTGTTCGTTTACCAAACTCAGAAATCGCCAATTTCAAAATGCAAGGGTAAATGGACTGGACGGGTTATATCTTGACGTAACCTGCCGGTTCATCTTGCATTGGGTGTTTGGCGATACCTTGAGTTTGTGGCTGGCAGTGTTACGTCATTTTAATATTATAACTTATGGAACTACAATCAACCGCCTTACAAGGCATCGTAAAATCCTCAAACGGGGATGAACTCTTTTACTTACTCCCTATTCAGGATTTGTCTGCTTTGCAGGAATTGAAAGGACATCTGACTACGGCAATAGATGTATTGAGTAATCCGGAAGAAAAAAGTGCAGAGCATCGTTTAGATGCCATTCGTACCTTAAACAGTTTCGTGGCTGCTTTAAGTATTCACGATGGTAACCATTATGAAGCTATGGACACGGCTTTTAAAGACGTTATTAAATAACGGGCGGGTAGATAATCATAAAAGATACCGCTTCGCATAGCCGGAAAAGAAATATCCCCCGTCGGCAAGTGTTCAGATAAACGCTGTCGGCGGGGGATTGTTCTGCGGCTATGCCGTAGTCTGAATATGGTTGCTCCATTTATGGGGTAATGGTATTCAGACGAAAAGAAGGTCTTTTATACCTCTGAAAAGGGTGGAGACTTAATCTTTAGATTTTAGATAAAACTTCTTTTGCTATATCCATTTTTTACACTACCTTTGCATAAAGAGTTATTTGAAGCTATGCAACGCACAGAAATCCAAAACATTCTGTATATAACTAATTCGTAACCTATTACGATGTGCGGTTAGAGCTCAATTTTGAAAATCAATAACTTATCTCTTTTTTATATATTCTGTGGACACATACTAAAAAACAATTATTTATTTATCCGTTTCTGTTATATTTTAACTACTTTTGTAGATAAAGTCTCTGACATAAAGTAAGGAAAAGGTATAGTAAAAAATAGGTTGAGATTCAAGTATATGAATTAAGCACTTCTATTTCGCTTATTTTTCAAGAGGTTATTGTTATTCTTACATGTAAAAGTGCTATTCATGATCTTATAAATATTGTTTGCATAGTGGTACATGGCGATAGAAATCAAGATGTAAGTTATTATGTTGAATGGTTTATGTGTTAGAGTTAAGAAATAAGATACACAATTAAGTAAATTAAATATTGCTACAAAAAATAGTGAATCAATTATGGTGAATGAAAATCTTTTAGCTACATATTCATTACTCTCTTTCATAAGAGATAAGTATGAAAATGATTGTAATGAAAGTCTTACACAACTTTTTGTACCATTGATTAAGGAAACTTTAAATAGAATGTTGCGTAAGAAGGGATCTGCAATAATGGGTAAGGACTATTCTGAAATTTTTGATTCTATAAAAGAATATTTTCAAATAGAGATACCAGTTCCAGTCATTTCTACATTAATGTCACAGGTTTGCGAACATTCGGGAGGCAGTTTTATATTAAATAGCGATCATTCGTTTGTTATTGGTTCAGAATGTGTATCTACAATTACTGAAGATTATCAAAACCAAAAGAAACTTATAAATATACTTGCAAACAATTACAAAGTATATTGCAAGGGACGCAATGTACCTTACAATTTTGAAGAACTCGTAACTTTTATTCAAGACCAAAAGAATAGAATTTTCGACAATCAGTCCACGGCTATCTATAATCAATCATATCATGTTTCAAAGTATGTATATGATAGAATAAAAAAGAAAGACTTTTATTTTGATATAATTTGTAGCATTTATCTAGGTGGAATTATTTCTTCTTATTTTAAATTTGAAATAAGGGATCGTATTATCGACACAGAGTTACTAGTTGATACAAATTTTTATATCAGTTTAATTGATCTTAATACAGAAGAATCTTATTCGGCTTGTAAGCAATTATATGACTTGACAATTGCGATGGGTTTCCGTTACTCTATTCTTGAAACAACAATAGAACAGATTCGCATCTTGTTATCTAGCAAGGTTAAACAATTTAAATCTAAAGATTTATTTGCGACATTAGATGTTGCTGATATACTTTCTGCGTGTAGTAGGCGTGGTTTAGATCGTTCTTTTTTAGAAGCATGCAAGGACAATTTAAGGAACGATCTTTTAGAAAAGGGAATTTCTATTGTATACAACCAGAATATTCGGACACTTTATGAAAAGACGAGTAAATCCAAAGATTTGCGGACTCTCACTAATATTCGTGGAAATAAAGAAAGTGCTTTTAATGATTTATTAGCTCAGGAATATGTTGCATATAAACGAAAGGATAAAATTATAACAGAATTTAATGATGTGAACTGTTGGTTTTTAAACAACTCCTATTCTGTTAATAGGAAAGAAAAGAACCTACCTGTTTGGCAGAGGATTAGCATTACTGCTTCCGATTTGCTTGTATTGTTATGGTTTGCAAATCCTTCTCTATCTATTAGAAACACTAAAAGTATGCTTGCTATGACAAGTCTTTCAGCCAACGTAATTAAATACCGTTCTGAACATTATCCGTCTCACAAAGTTATTTCAAAAATACAAGATAGAATTGCAAGATTACAAATAGAAAATAATATTAGTGAAGCATCTATTGCAAAGTTATGTATTAGAATGTCTGAAGGTGAAATTGACAAAAATGAAGCTGATAGGTTATTAACGTTGTCATCTCCGGCCTTGTTGGAATATATTGAACGAACTGCAAAGAATGAAGATATTTATCTCGAAACTACTGCAAAGAATGAGGAATTAGCAAGTGAAAACAGTTCTTTGAAAGTCCAATTGGAGGATAAATATATTGAAAATAAGATTATGAAAATGAGAGTGTGGGGAGTCGTATATGTGTTTGTTGTCATTGTAATATATTTATTGGGGATAAAATATGTGAATTCTAATCCATCAACTTGGTATGGATATTTGATCCATATAGGATACTGGCTTTTAACCACTGTCGTTGTGAATTGGTATAATCATATGTACTTTGTGAATGGTTTAATTTCTTTTGTTAAACGAGACTTTATAATAAAAAAAATAAAAGAAAATAGCTCCGAATAGATTTCATATTTTGTTGTTTGTATAATAAGTTAATACAAATATTCAATATAATATCAGTAAAGGTATAATTTGATATTATATACTGCAATTATATCTGATGAGGTATATTACAAAAAAATATTCAAACTCCTTAAACAAAGCAATTCCAAGAAAATACTACCTTTGTATTCAATAGCTTGTATCCGATAGCGAAAAAACAAGCAAGTGACAGAGAATATATTTATTCTAAACTTGGCCGACTAATTATGTTATTAAAGGATTGATAAAGCTTAAAGATGAATAGTATTTTCAAGGCAAGAGAATGAGATACGATTTAAAAAATCTTTTGCATCGAATAAATGTAGTTACAAATCTATATATGGATACAAAACAGAAAATAGAGAAAGCCCAAACAGTGCTGGATGCTGGCGGGAATGTTATCAAGACTCGGGATGACCGCGAACTGATTCTTGTTGACAAAGACGGGAAAGTGCAGAATGGTGACGCTTGCGGTTGGCTGCCTGATACTAGTGAAGTAAATAAGACTGTTTTTCGTTCACGCATAGAACCTTGGCTAACCTCACTTTTTCAGTCTGAGCATTTGTCACTACTTTGTGGCTCTGGAATAACTAATGCTATCAGTTTCTTAGCTGGAGCAAGTGGCGGCACTACGATGGGTTTAACCACATTCACCAAGTATAAAGATGAAATTAAAGCGGCTGCTGAAGTCTCGGCAAAAGCTAGTGGTCGTGAGAATGGTAATATTGAAGACCAGATAAGAACAGCCAATGATTTGCTCCGTGGATTGAAAATCTTAAAGAAAGACACCGAGGCTACAGCATTAGAAACAGAACTAAACTCAATCATCTCAGAGTTTGCAAAATCCATACTAAAGACCGAAAATAGTATAGCAACTGCTAATGAAGATAAACGAGAGAACGCTTATTCGGTACTCGTTAATTTCCTTCTCAGCTTTGCAAGTCGTACAGGAAATAGAGAAAGGCTGAACATATTCACTACCAATTATGACCGTCTAATTGAAGTTGGCGCAGAGTTGGCAGGTGTCCATTTGATGGATAGGTTCGTAGGAACCATGATGCCTGTGTTCCGTTCTTCAAGGCTCAATTTGGACATTCATTATAACCCGCCAGGAATACGAGGGGAACCACGTTATCTGGAAGGTGTAGCAAGGCTGACGAAGCTTCATGGTTCTGTTGACTGGATACAGAATGGGAGTGAAATCCGACGTGTAGGAGTACCGTTGGGTGCTGATGATATTGCCCCATATCTGAATGCACCAGGACTGCAGAGTGCTGATCCACTAAAGTTGATGATATATCCCAACTCTGCCAAAGACCGCGAAACAGCTGAATATCCATACGTGGAATTGTTCCGTGATTTTGCTGCTGCCATTTGCAGACCAAACAGTACACTGGTAACATACGGATACGGATTTGGTGATGAACATATTAATAGGGTAGTTCATGATATGCTTACTATTCCTTCAACACACTTGGTGGTTATATCCTTTGATGATCCAATTAGCCGTATCTTAAAGTTCTATTATGAATCTGCTCATTATGCACAGATGTCTATTTTGATAGGTAAAAACTTGGGTGACATTACCAATCTGGCTAATGACTACTTGCCTAAGTCTGCTATTGATAGAACCACTATTAGAATGGCTGAACTATTACAGCACCGTATGGGAGCTGCTTCAGGTTCACCTGCGGCTACATCGCCAGCGTTATCTACTCCGACTTCAGCTACTACAGCTGCGCCTGCTTCCATAACACCCACTACTCCAACTACATCAATTGTATAGCATATGATTACAACGCCTATTGAACAACTTGCTTCACTACGTGTAGGTACGGTGGAATTTATTTCACCGGATAGAATAGAAGTGCAACTAGACATAGAATCACCCGATAGTGTCGCACTTAATACAGGGATGCCACGGAGTTTTCCACGTATCAACGGATATTTGATGATTCCCGTTGATTTGGGTTTTGTAGTAGGGCAGGTATCGTGGATTACCATACAGCGATCACCTTATCCTAAACGAAGTGGATTTCAAGACTTTGGGCTGATTGACTTGCCATTTCCATTGCGAAAAATGGAGTTACAGCCCGTGGGAACACTAGTGGCTACAGAGGATGGCTATAAGTTTAAACGTGGTTTAGAGACATTCCCGTCAGTAGGAGATATTGTTATTCTACCAATGGAGGACCAGTTGAGGTCTATAATCGAATCAGGAGATAACCGAAGAGTGTATATTGGTAATAGCCCTCTTGTGGGTAATGCCAAGGTTATGATTGATCCCGATCGCTTGTTTGGACGTCATCTTGCAGTACTTGGTAATACTGGGAGTGGGAAATCTTGTTCCGTAGCTGGTCTGATACGTTGGTCGCTTGAAAGTGCTAGAGAAAAACTGGTTGATAGTGCAAAAACAGTGAATAGTAGGTTCATTGTATTAGATCCGAATGGAGAGTATAGCAAGGCTTTTGTTGACAAGCAGGAGGCAAATATCTATATGGTGAATGTAGAGAATGGCGGTGGGAAAAAGCAGCTCGAAGTGCCTTTGTGGTTTTGGAATACTGACGAATGGTGCGGGTTTACCAAAGCATCACCCAAGACTCATAGAACAACGATTGTACATGCGTTGAAGTCTGTGAAAAGTGGAATCGTGTTTGAGGAATTATCTAAGCAACGAGAATTGGCCAGCTATGTCCGTACAATTATTGATACTATTGAGGTCAATAAAGCGGCGGGTAATCCATGGGGGAAATTTCCTTTCCCTAAGAATTTCCACCAATCTGTTGAGAAGTGGGTAAGCGGGATAGTAAGTGACGAGGATTATTCTGGTGAACTGAAGGATGCTATTCAAGCATTTGAAGCCAAGGCGAACGAATTGATAAATGCAAGAAGTGGAACATATCCTCATTATGATTATACAAGAGCCGAAGTTGATAGTTTGATAACGCTGTTGAAAGAGGTGTATGCAAAGGCTGGAGGTAAAGAGGAGGAGTTTCTTCCAACCGATGAGGATAGCCCTATCCCGTTCACAGGAGAGAATTTTATACGCTCAATAGAAGCCAACGCGGAGATTCTGAATACCACAGACTATATTGTTACTCTTATGCCACGCATCAAGACATTGCTGACAGATGTACGAGTCAAGAAGGTTATTGATAACGAGACCCTCAAGCTGAGTGAATGGTTGGGAAACTATATAGGTGCTGACAATAAAGAGTCGCTGACAATCATTGATTTGTCCTTGCTCCCTTCTGATGTGACAAGCATTGTTACGGCAGTCATAGCTCGTATGGTATTTGAAGCACAACAACGTTATCTCAGGCTGAATAAGCAATGCCTGCCGACGGTCTTGGTTATGGAAGAGGCACATTATTTTGTGAAACGTTACAATGATGATGCTGAGAATACTGGACCAACTACACAATGTTGCAAAGTGTTTGAGAAGATTGCGCGAGAGGGCAGAAAGTTCGGATTGGGATTGGTTTTATCATCACAAAGACCATCTGAACTATCATCGACAGTGCTATCACAATGCAATTCTTTCCTATTGCATCGTATATCTAATGACCGAGACCAAGAATTGGTTCACCGTTTGTTGCCAGACAATATGAGAGGGATTCTTCGTGAAATGCCATCGTTACCTTCTCAATATGCTGTATTATTAGGGTGGGCATCCGAGCTACCTATTATGGTTAAAATGCGAACATTGCCTAAGAATCAATGCCCTCAGTCGGATGATCCAGATTATTGGGACGTATGGACTGGATTAAAGGAATGCAAAATTGACTGGGGCATGATTGCCGATGATTGGCAGAATAAGAAAGATGATATGCCAACAGAGTAATCGTTAGAAAAATAGGCCTAACAGTCGGGCATGATCAATAATGATATTCAATTTGTGCCAAATATATGTCAAAAAATGAATTTGTAAAATCAGAGCGAGTTATTTTGATAATTGAATGAGTTATATTATCTTTGTATAGTAATGTTGTATGAGCTGACATCATAAAGACGATGAAAGACATAACTGGACATTTTTCAGTTACTAAAACATTACTAAGAGATAATTTGACATTATTATAACCTTGAAAACAAGGTACTTGTGGAGAAAAGGTTCATAACCCTGTCTCTCCGCAAACTTATCGGATGGTAAGTAGATAAAAAGCCTACAAGTTCACAACTTGTAGGCTTTTTACTATTTATACTTTTTATTTCCAGAACATCTGAGTGAACAAAAAGGTATAATAATGCTACCATTTTATAATCAGACATTACCGTATTGATGGAAATTATATTATTTTGACCGGTAGAAAATAAGCTATGAGACTCACAGACCCTAAATGCAAATACATTTCTGCCTTCATTCTTTTATTGGGGGTCTTCTTATGTGGGTATAATTCCAAACAGTGGTATGTCACAAATCATCGGATTAAAAAAAACATTTCTCTTATTTATTTTTGTTCAAAAGATAAAATCGGGCATGGACGCTTTGAAGAACTTGTAAAACAAGAGTTTAAAGCGCAGGGTATAGAGCCGGTGTTTGATGAATTTTACCTTGATTGTGACCGTTTCGACCAGAAAGTCGAAATGGAACATATAGGTAATTATCTTGAAATTCTGAAAACTAAGCCGATAGATCTTATTTTAGTGGTAGGAGACCAAGCTGCTTTTTCTTTGTTATCGACCCGTCATCGCCTTCTCTATTCTATTCCTGTGGTAGCCTGCAACGTGCATTTCCCTGATGAAAATCTTATAAAAGAGTATGAATCCAGAAAGGTATATGTGTTGAGAGATACTCCGGACTTTAAACGCAATATGGATTTTATAAAGTCTTTGCAACCCCATGTAAATATGGAGATTGTTTATAATATTGATTTAACTGCTCTTGGGCATAAATCTTTTGACTTGCTGAATCGGGTTATCGACAGAAAGAATGTGCAGATTTTGGGGCATAAGTCAGCGTTTTCTATGGAGTATGAATACAAGGAAATGAGAGAAATGATAGAGTATTACAGTCTGATGCCTGCTGTCGCAAATCATAAATCAGAAAAGGAGGAACTGACTGTGAGTCTCTGCCCTTTCCGGTACATAAAAGGTGCTTCTTTGCTTGTTATGATGGAAAATTCGAAATGTGAGCAAGAGAGGAAGGCATTCTTACTTGATAAATTTGATCTGGTATCGCTTCCGATAGTAAATGCTCTGAATATACCTTCTTTCAGTTGTGTACGCGAGGGATTTGGAGATGGGAGTAAAATTGTAGGTGGTTATATGGCTACTGAAGAGATCTCTGCACAAGCTGTTACCGGTTTATCCGTCCGGCTAATGAATAAAGAGAAAATAGGTATGCCTAAGATAAGGGATCTGGAGAAAGAGTATGTGCTGGATTGGAGTGTCTTTTCGTCCTATAATGGTTATGATATTGGAAATGTGGCAAAGGATGTGCGTATTATTAATTATCCGTTCTATGACCATTACCGAAGGGAGGTTTATTTATTGGGTGTGCTATTTATTCTTGCATTCATTTTCATATCAATCAGCCTGTTGCGTACGCGGCGACGTTCTCTGATAGAACGTAAGAACTTACAAATATTGGAAGAAGCACACAAACGGTTGACTCTTTCTGCCGACGGAGGGCAGATTTCATTATGGAATATGCAGGGAGATGACATTGAATTTGACGATAATTATACGCGTCTGACAGGTATGGGAAAAAGGAGGGTTAAGAGAAGCACCTTTTTAGAGTATGTACATCCCGATGATTCTCAGTTATTGAGTTCTTTTTACGAAGCACTTTACAAATCTCCGGGCATGCAAATACAACGGGCACGTTTTTGTTTTGATGAAACGGAAGAATATCAATGGTACGAATTGCGCTGCCGGAGTCTGAAAGATGTAGAAGGCGAGATGATGCTGGCAGGTATCATGCAGAATATTCAGGAGGCGGTAGAACGTGAGCATCAGTTGATTCTGGCTAAACAAATGGCTGAGAAAGCTGAATTAAAACAATCTTTCCTTAATAATATGAGTCATGAAATTCGTACCCCGCTCAATGCAATTGTCGGATTTGCGAATGTGTTGATAGGCGAAGGTTCCGAAGAGATAGATCCGTATGAAAAGGCAAGTATGCTTGATATCATCAATCATAATAATGAATTGCTTTTGAAGCTTATTAATGATGTGCTGGAAATATCCCGTCTGGACTCCGGAAGTCTGGATTTCGAAATAAAGGAATGGGATATGACAGAGATTATGAAAGAGATTTATCTGACGTATCAGCCGTTAATTCAGCCTTCCTTGCAGTTTCATCTTGAATTGGGTAATCCGGTTCCTTTACTTGTGCATATTGATCGTTTCCGTTTTACTCAGGTTATCTCCAACTTTTTGAATAATGCAAATAAGTTTACTCAAAATGGTCATATAATATTGGGATGCAAAGTGGACGAAGAACATCATGAAGTTTGTATATATGTAAAAGATACCGGTAAGGGAATCGATGAAAAGGAACTTATGATGATTTTTGACCGTTTTTATAAAACAGACGAATTTGAACAGGGAAGCGGTCTCGGACTTGCTATTTCTAAAGTTATTATCGAGCGATTGTCAGGGCGTATAGAAGTGCATTCAGAGAAGGGGAAAGGCAGCTGTTTTGCAGTGATTTTATCATTGGCGGATGTACGGAAGGATCATTTGGATGAGCTTTTATAAAGTGTCGTGGCGGGTGATCCGCTTGATCTGATTCAGCGGGGCCGGTTTCATGATAGTGGCCCCCTGTACTTACATAAAAATCCCCCTCTGTCCTTTGAGGCAGAGAGGGATTTCAACTTATTATTTTCTCAATGTTTATTTACGGAAAGGCAGTTTTACTACCACAGCTTTCAGCTTACGGCCACGCATATCGATGCATATCTCCGTACCGACCTTGCTATATTCAGGCTTTACATATCCCATGCCAATACCGATTTTACGGGTTGGAGACATTGTGCCCGAAGTCACAATCCCGATTTTATCACCTTCGGCTGTTACCAGTTCGTAACCATGTCGGGGAATACCACGGTCGATCATTTCAAAACCTACCAGTTTGCGGACTGTGCCCTCAGCCTTCTGTTTTTCAAGCATTGGGCGATTTGTAAAGTTCTTGCCATCCACGAATTTAGTAATCCAACCAAGTCCGGCTTCAATAGGAGAGGTAGTGTCATCCAGATCATTGCCATACAGGCAGAATCCCATTTCAAGTCGAAGTGTGTCACGTGCGCCAAGTCCTATCGGCTTAATGCCAAACTCGGCTCCTGCTTCGAAAACGGCATTCCAGATCTTTATGGCAGCATCAGGATAGAAATAAAGTTCAAATCCACCGGCTCCGGTATATCCCGTATTAGAAATAATCACATTTTTCTCACCGGCAAACTCACCAACCTTAAATGTATAATAAGGAATATCGGAAAGGTTAATGTCTGTCAACTTTTGCAGAGCTTGAATAGCTTTCGGACCTTGTACGGCGAGTTGCGCCATATTATCAGAAGAATTTTCCAGTTCGGCTCCTTCTGTATTGTGAGAGACGCACCAATTCCAGTCTTTCTCTATGTTTGAAGCGTTGACAACCAATAAATACTTTTCCGGTTCATATTGATAGACCAGCAGGTCGTCAACAATACCGCCGTCTTCATTCGGAAAACAGGTATATTGAATTTTGCCCGGCACTAAAGCTGCCACGTTATTTGAGGTCACTTTCTGCAAAAAAGCCAATGCATGAGGCCCTTTCACCCAAAATTCACCCATGTGGGAGACATCGAAAACACCGACATTATTACAGACAGTAAGGTGTTCGTCAATGATACCGGTGTATTCAATAGGCATGTTATATCCTGCAAACTCGTGCATCTTAGCACCAAGTGCGATATGTTTCTCGGTAAATGGAGTGGTTTTCATGAAATGAGAATTTAAGAATTATATAAATAATGATTATTTAGAAGCTACAAGTTCAGCAATCTTCACAATGACTTTCATTGCCTTTTCCATGTTCTGGATCGGAACAAATTCATAGCGGCCATGGAAGTTCAGCCCACCTGCAAAGATGTTAGGACAGGGTAAACCTTTGAATGACAATTGGGCTCCATCCGTTCCTCCACGAATTGGTTTCACATTCGGCTTCACGCCTACAGCCTCCATTGCGGCAAAAGCAGTATCGATAATATGCATCACAGGCTCAATCTTTTCTCGCATATTATAGTATTGGTCACGCAACTCAAGAGTGGCGGTACCTTTACCAAACTCTGCGTTGATCTTGTTTACCAGATGCTCTATTTCTTTCTTGCGATCTTCAAATTTATTGCGATCATGGTCACGAATGATATAGGATACAGTACTCTGCTCTACATCCCCCTGGATACCGATAAGATGATAGAATCCTTCGTATCCGGAAGTATGTTCCGGAGTTTCATGCCGGGGAAGCATGGTGATGAATTGGTTGGCTATGCGGATAGAGTTAATCATTTTATGTTTCGCATAGCCCGGATGCACATTACGTCCCTTAAAAATGATTTTGGCAACAGCGGCATTAAAGTTTTCAAACTCCAATTCCCCGACTTCTCCTCCGTCCATCGTATAAGCCCATTCACATCCGAATTTCTGAACATCAAACTTATGAGCACCTTCACCTATTTCTTCATCCGGATTGAAACCGATCCGGATTTTGCCATGTTTAATTTCGGGATGTTCTTGCAGATAGACAACGGCTGATACAATCTCGGCAATACCTGCTTTGTCGTCTGCTCCTAATAAGGTTTTACCATTGGTGACAATCAGATCTTCTCCTTTGTGATCAAGCAATTCGGGAAATTGAGCCGGTGAAAGCACAATGTTTTCTTCGGCACAGAGTACAATATCCGAACCATCATATTTTTCTACAATGCGTGGAGTTACATTTTTTCCACTCATGTCGGGACTCGTATCCATATGTGCTATGAAACCGATAACAGGTAATTCCTTGTCTGTATTGGCCGGCAATGTTGCAAAAAGATAACCGTTTTCATCCAATGTTATATCTTCTAACCCCAAAGACTCTAATTCGGACTTTAGATATTCGGCAAATACCATCTGTCCCGGAGTACTGGGAGTAAGTCTTGTCAGTTCGTCCGACTGTGTGTCAAAGCTTACATACTTTAAAAAACGTTCTACTAAATTCATATCATTAAGAATTAATAATTTGCTAATCTATTATTTTTCACGCCTGTAAAGGTAAAAAAAGAGCCGTGAACTGCCAAGCAATTCACGGCTCTTTTTTAATACATTATTCTATATTTAGTCACTAATAGCTACTTAGAAACAGCTGGAGCCATCGAAACAATGGGTGCAGACCTTACATTTTGGCAGTCCGATAGCTTCAATTAGTGTTTCAATCGTATTGAATTTGAGGGAAGAAAGTCCAAAACGTTCAGCAATAATACTTACCATTTTTTCATATTCCGGTGAACCGGTAGTAGCATATTTATCCAGGTTTTTGTTTTCATCTCCTTCCAAGTCTTTTATTATTTGTCTGGTGATCAGTTCCATGTCTGATTTTGAGGCAGTAAACCCAATAAAGGGACAGCCATAAATCAGCGGTGGACATCCAATACGCATATGTACTTCTTTTGCACCATAATCAAAAAGTATTTTCACATTATCGCGCAACTGCGTACCGCGTACAATGGAGTCGTCACAAAAGATGATACGCTTGTCCTGAAGCATTGCACGGTTAGGTATTAATTTCATCTTTGCTACCAGAGAACGTAATTCCTGCTTACTCGGAGTAAAACTACGAGGCCAGGTGGGAGTATATTTAGTAATGGCTCTATGATAAGGAATCCCTTTCCCTTCTGCATAACCTAATGCCTGTCCAATACCCGAATCCGGGATTCCACAAACGCAATCGGCGTCAAAATTATCCTGTTCTCCCATTTTCATTCCGCTCGTGAAACGCACTTCCTCTACATTACGGCCTTCATAGCATGAATTGGGAAAGCCGTAATATACCCAAAGGAATGAACAAATCTGCATTTTATCGTTGGGCTTACGGAGTTGTTCTAAACGGTCGGCGTGCATACGGACAATCTCACCGGGACCTAAATAACGTTCTATTTCAAAATCAAGATTCGGAAAACTGTTGGATTCACTGGTAGCAGCATAAGCCCCCTCTTTTTTACCGATAATTATAGGAGTACGTCCCCATTTGTCACGTGCGGCAATCACTCCATCTTCTGTTAACAGAAGCATGGAACACGATCCCTTGATATGGTTATATACGTTTTCAATCCCTTCAACGAAGTTTTTTCCTTGAATAATCAATAAAGCAATAAGTTCAGTCTGATTGGTGTTACCCGAACTAAGTTCGGCGAAATGCATGTTTTGTGAGAGTAGTTCCTCTTCAAGTTCTTTGAGGTTGGTGATCTTTGCGACTGTAACAATGGCGAATCTGCCAAGATGTGAATTGATAATAATGGGTTGTGCGTCTGTATCACTAATAATGCCTATACCGGCATTTCCTTTAAATTTATCAAGTTCCTCCTCAAACTTAGTCCGGAAATATGAACTTTGTAAATTGTGGATCGAACGGATAAATCCTTGTTCTTCACTATATGTCGCCAGTCCTCCCCGTTTTGTTCCCAGGTGTGAGTTATAGTCTGTGCCGTAGAATAAATCGGTCACACAGCTCGTTTTCGAGACTGTTCCGAAAAAACCTCCCATATGATTCTTTTTTGATGTTGTTTTTAAAAAGATGGCGCAAAAGTACAAAAAAGATTCGTGTTGGCATAGGTTTCTATAAGAAATCAGTTTTTCAGGCGATCCTCCAGAAACGCCTGTAAAATACGGGCATGATTATAAACCGGTTCCTTAGAAGCATATAAAAGAGTGACTGTTTTATAAGGATGTATCCGGACTAAAAAATCAGTTACTTTATCGGAGGTTTCAAGCTCTTTCCGGTACATTGCCGCAAACTCTTCCCAATGTCCTGGGATATCTCCGTGAAACCATTTTCTCAAATCGGAAGAGGGAGTCAGTTCCTTCGCCCAATAATCATACTTTAAATATTCTTTTTTCATTCCACGAGGCCAAAGCCGGTCAACCAGTACACGATAGCCATCCTGTTCCGAAGGATCTTCATATACACGTTTAATTCTTATCTGATTCATATCAATGATCTTTTGATTATAATAACTTAATAGAAATAGAAAAAGTTTATGGAAGAAAGGACAAATCATAATACCTTAAGAAAATGTGAGTTTTAAAATTCAAACATTGTAAGTGCATCGTTCTTCAAGTGGAGATTGATAAGAGAAGTTATGAAAGATGAAAATCGGAACATAAGGAATTAACAAATCATTCATTTTGTTTGTAGAGCTTTATATTGGTATTATACCTATTTAATTATTATAATCTGCTGAGAAACAAATTTATGTGAATAGCTCTGCAAAGCGATCTAAACGCTCTTTTTCTATTCCAATTATAAATACCTATTTTACAAAGGTTTGCATTTAATTCAAAATTTACTTCCCAGAAATAGGCTTGCGGAAATTTGCAAGCTACAAAAATAAATTATATTTTTGCGGCTGTTTTTGCAAAACCGGTTTACATGAATCGGATCGATAAAACAGTTATTGGCGAATAATTAACTATTAATGTTTAACCAAACCAATTTAAAATTTAGAAAAAATGAAGAAAAGTATTATTATGTTTGCATTAGCAGCATTGATGAGCACAAGCGTTTTCGCTCAAAACAATGATGCAGAACGCCTTCCGGGGTACAAAACAACTTTCGAAGGTAATGGATTTTGGAATAACTGGTATATGTCTTTAAACTTTGGTGCGCAGTCTCTCTTCGCTGAAAACTCTAAAGATGCAAAATTCAGAAACACTATAACTTTTATGCCGACTCTTTCGGTAGGTAAATGGTTCAACCCTTATTGGGGAGTTCGTTTGCAGGGTACAGGTGGCTCATTGCATGGATTTACATCTGGAGCTAATTCAATGTTACATTATCAATATGGTGCCGTTCATGCAGACTTTATGTTTGGACTGATCAATTTCTTCGCTCCTTATAAAGAAAATCGTCGTTTTGACATCGTTCCTTTTGCAGGTATCGGTGGAGCATTCATCCGCAAAGGTGACCAGTCATTTACAATCAATGCAGGTATTCAGGCACGCTACCGTATTTCAAAGCGTTTCGATATCAATGTTGAATACCAGGGAGCTATTTTAGACGACGATATGGTAGTTCGCGGCGGTTTCCCGAACGATGGAATCAGTGGGCTGACAGCCGGCGTTACTTTCCGTTTCGGAAAAACCGGTTTCAAGAAAGGTTACTCTTCACGTCAGTACAATGCAATTAAGAGCAACTATTCTGACTTAGAGGCAAACTATACTTCTTTGAAAAAAGAAAATGCTGCACAACAAGCCGAAATTGCTGAGTTGAAAGCACGTAAGCCGGAGGTTATCAAAGAAGAAACCGTAATCGATAATTCAGAAATCAAGGCTCTCCCAAGTACTATCACTTTCCCGTTCAACAGCAGTAAAATTGAACTCTCACAGGAAGTAAGTATCTTCAATATTGCTGAATTCTTAAAAGCAAATCCTGAAATCCGTGTTCGTCTGACTGGTTACGCCGACAAACGTGGTTCGGAACAAGCTAACAGAATTGTTTCTGAAAGACGTGCCAATGCAGTGACAGAGGTATTTGTCAATAAGTACGGAATTGCTAAAGATCGTATCACTACAGAATTCAAAGGTACCAGCACTAAATTTGAAAATGATGACTGGAACCGTGCAGTAGTTGTGGAATTGATTAAGTAATAACAATTATACTACCTTTTTTAAGAAGGCGCATTGATAGATCATATCAATGCGCTTTTATTTTTAATGGCCTTTTTTCAGCTCTGCCGCACATTCCGCGCAACATCCTTTTAATACATAATTTATGCTTCGTACGGCAAATCCTTCAGGCAAATCTACTACGGGGACATGAATGTTTTCAAGGCAGAAAGTCTTATGGCAATATTCACAGTAAAAGTGCGTATGCAAATCTTTCACGGCACAAGTACATTCACTGTCACAAACTGCATATTTTAAAGATCCTGTACCATCATCTACGCTATGTGCCAGATGTTGGGAAACAAACAGGGTAATCGTTCGGAATATGCTCGACTTATCCACAGTATCCAGTTTGTTCTCCAAATCAAGAAGTGAAACAGCTTGTTCCGCATCTATCATAGCTTTTAAAACCAGCATCCTTATGGCAGTAGGTTTTATTCCTCTCTGTTCTAATATCTTCAAACACAAATTTTCCATTCTCATTTAATCATTTTCTGTATACGAATAGCATTCACTATGGCAATCAATGTCACACCTACGTCTGCGAAAACTGCTTCCCATAAAGTTGCAATACCACTTGCTCCCAATACCATTACCAGCAATTTTACTCCAAATGCCAGCGATACATTCTGCCAGATGATGCGGCGCGTACAACGTCCGACCTTTATGGCAGTCGCCACTTTCGAAGGTTGATCTGTCTGGATAACCACGTCTGCGGTTTCAATAGCGGCATCACTTCCTAACCCTCCCATCGCAATACCTACATCACTTAAGGCAAGTACCGGAGCATCATTCATTCCGTCACCGACAAAAGCAATCCGGTTATCTTTGTTTTCCTTCAGCTTTTCCATATGCTCTACCTTTCCTTCCGGTAGCAGATCACCATACGCCCGGGTAAGTCCCAGTTTGTTTGCAAAAATGCTAACAATACTCTGTTTATCACCTGACAAAATCTGAATATTCTTAATATTTAACTCTTTAAGTGATCTGACAGTATCTGCTGCATCGTCCTTTAACACATCGGACAATGTAATGTAACCTATATATTTATTTCCGACAGCACATACGACTGTTGTTTCCGTTATCGAAAGAATATACGCCGGAAACTCAATGGAATATTTCGACAACAATCTGGCGTTACCGACCAACACTTTTTCTCCATCAACCTCAGTCATTAACCCATAACCTGCAACCTCTTCTATATTCTCAGCAGCAGTAAGGCCAATCTTTTTCTTTTCGGCATAACTAACAATAGCTTTGGCTATCGGATGAGTACTATTTTTCTCAACGGAAGCTATTATATGTATCAGTTCTTCTTTTGAAACGCCTGGAATAACTTCACAGGATTCCACTTCAAAAACTCCTTTAGTCAGAGTACCTGTTTTATCAAATACGACTGTATTGACACGGGTTATGGCATCCAGATAATTTCCACCTTTGAACAAAATACCTAAACGGGAGGCTGCTCCAATTCCTCCGAAATATCCTAATGGAATACTGATAACCAATGCACACGGACATGAAATCACCAGAAAAACCAATGCCTTATACAGCCAATCATTAAAAACAAATCCGAATAACGGGTTTATGAATGAATAGATATATGGGATCAGCACAATCAAAAAGGCAAGGCCGATAACAATAGGGGTATATATACGGGCGAATTTTCTAATAAACAATTCGGCCGGTGCTTTACGTTCAGAAGCGTCCTCTACAAGTTCCAGAATACGAGCCAATGCGCTTTTATCAAAAGGCTTTGTCACCTTCATCCGGATCACTTTGTCTGTAACAATCATACCGGCAAGTACCTCCTCACCTTTGCGAATATCTCGTGGAACACTCTCTCCGGTAAGGGCCGCTGTGTTGAATGCTGCTATTTCGTTAAGCATAATTCCATCCAACGGTACACGTTCACCGGCTTTTATTTCGATAATTTCGTTTATAAAGACTGACTTCGGATTGACTGTAACGATCTCGTTCCCTCTCACTACCATTGCCTTTTCGGGTCTGACATCCAACAAGGCACTGATATTACGTTTAGCCTTGTCTATTGCTCGATCCTGAAATAATTCACCAACTGAATAGAACAACATGACAGCAACTCCTTCGGGATATTCCCCGATATAAAAAGCGCCTAATGTTGCGACTGACATCAACGTAAACTCACTGAAGTAATCTTTCTGGAGAATACTGTCCCATGCTTCTTTTATCACAGGTAAGCCGACAGGCAGATAGGCCAATACATACCAAACCAAAGAAACTGTATTTTCCTTGAAAAAAGCAATATCCAGTTGATTCATTATACCGCCTGCTACCAACATCACCAATGAAAGCATTACTTTCCAATATTCGCCTATGAAGCCATTTGCTTCCTGGCAATTTCTGACCTGCATATTTGCATTCGTTTCACATTTGCATTGTCCCATAATCATGTTTATTATTAGGTTTATGATACAAAGGTAGCGGATTGCAGGTGCAACAAAGTTGCAGAAACTCAACCGGAAAAGTTTCGAAGGCATTTCGGAATCCGGGAAGGTACTTTTTTACATCAAAACAGGTGCAAGGAATTTAACCAGAAAATATCCTCCGGCAATCAGCCATAGATACAACAGGGAAGCAAGTATAAATGGTTTGGCACCAGCTTTTTTGAATTTGTCAATGCTGGTTTCGGCTCCCAATGCAGTCATCGCCATGGTAAGCAAAAAAGTATCCAGATTATTGATGAAAGTGATCAACCCTTGTGGCAGTAAATCAAAAGAATTAAAACCGATAACTGCCAGAAAACCGATGGCAAACCATGGAATGGATATGTCTTTCATGCGGCCGCCTTGTCCGCCTGTTTTCACTGCTGCCCTGGATACCATGAAACTGGTGATCAACAGTACCGGAACCAGCATCATTACGCGGATCATTTTCACGATAATGGCAACATCGGAAATTTCTTTTCCCATCGCATTTCCCGCACCTACCGTATGTGCAACTTCGTGTAACGTAGCACCGGTAAAGATTCCCATTTCGTTGGGCGACAACATAAAAGTTCCGTTTCTATATAATATAGGATAGATAAACATTGACAGAGTACCAAAAATAACTACGGTGGACACAGCTACCGCAGTTTTGTATGGCTTGGTCTGGATGGTCGATTCAGCCCCTAAAATAGCGGCTGCACCACAAATGCCGCTACCAATGGAAGTCAGTAGTGCGACCCCACGGTCCATCTTAAGCATACGTCCAATTAAGATACCTCCGAGAATAGTTGTAGCTACTACAATGGCATCGATAAATATGGCAGGTAGCCCCACTGCCAGCACATCCTGAAAAGTCAATTTAAAACCATAAAGAATAATGCCTATCCGTAAGATACGTTTTGAGCAGAACTGAATACCCGGTACCCATGTTTCCGGAAGATTGTTTCTGAGGCTATTGGCATATAGCATACCTAAAATAATACCTACGATCATCGGACTGAAAGAGAGTCTTTTTATGAACTCCATGTCGCCTATGTAAAAGGCTGCACATGAAAACAGGGCTATTAACAATACCCCGTGAAGCATACTGTTTCTTTTTTCGCTTAACATAAATGAATTTATTTATAGTGTTTTTATTAGTACACCACAAAGTAAGCACTTTAAATCGGGACGCAAGCAATTAAAAAATTTATACCCCATAACTTATCGTTATTTCTGTTCTTGAAAATATGTTCCGGTTTTGTTATTATAAAAAAGCCCCATCCAAAGTATAATCTATACGCTTGGGATGGAGCTTGATTTTAGGAAAAGTCAGTCAGACTGATCACTATCCTTTTATTTTTCTGCAGGCATTGCCGGTGTTGTGGGCCAATATGGATTTTGGTACAGTGGAGATAAATGGACGGATGTATGGTCAGAAGCCGTCAACAGGAATTGTTTAATTGGCAATGGTTGTAAATAATGGGCCATATGCCAGGTATAACCATCCTTATATAAATTTTCGGATCCCATATTTTTCTGATAAGGCCGGAGATACTCACTTAAACTGGCATTTGAGACATTTGCCGATGAACTACCGTCAGCAACCAACTGATCGACATACCACTGTTCCATCGGAGTGTTCCAAAGATGGAATCCTTCCACATGATATGGTTCTGTAATCATTTGATCCAATGATCTCCAACGTATCAAATCCATCCAACGCAAACCTTCCGCCATCAATTCACTACGACGTTCACGACGAATATTATACAACACAGGGTCAGTCAGCAATGCTCCGGCGGAATAAGCTCCCCAATCTAACTTTTCTTTAGTCATATCTGTCGCATCAATGGTCACTTGTGGATCAATAGCTGCGCCTTTGAAGCCCGCTGCTGTACGAATCGTTTTCCAATATTCCAATATTTTTCCAGAAGTGATATTGCGCGTCAACTGATATTCAGCTTCTATATAGTTCAATAGAGCCTCTGTGGCACGAAATACGATTGATCCGGTATAACCTTCATAATTACCACAAAGCTTTTTATCAAAAGTACCGCCTTTTCGAAGAGCATAACCTGTGCTATAGCCTTTCTCGGCATTAGTCGATAAGATGACCGGATAGGGCTCATTCTCCACACCCATATTTTCTTCTGCATCCATATTCTTAAATAAGTTTTTCTGATTTGGTTCTTTTAAGAATATGTACAAACGAGGATCGGCATTTTTCCTAACCAATGCCAGCGTCTCATCATTATAAGAAAAACCGTCATGCGAAGCATAGCTGGGCTTACCATCCTTCATTACGAAACCTTCAACCATGCTGCGGGTCAAGCCAATGCCATGATTTCCGTGCTGAACAGGAACTTCCACCTGGTTCATAACACCTAACCCTTTACTATATTCACGCCACAATAAAACATCCGTATATCCGGACATGTCGATGTTGCCGAACATACTAAAATAAGGATTATCAGGATCTGATTCCGATTGAGGCACTAATCCCGTATTTGAGGTCAAGTGTCCTTTGTACTTATCAGCGATGATTTCCGCATTCTTTGCCGCTACTGTAAAAAAGTAGGTGATTTCATTATCAATATTGCCGGAAGGATATTCGTAATTCGCATTATAATCTTTAGCTTTACCGGGCCAGCCTTCGCCGTTCGGAACAAAAGCAGTACCTTTAAAATAGTTCAGCCACGAACCTTCGAACAATGCTACGCGTGATTTCAGCAAAATAGCTACATCTGGTGACAATCGGTTATGGCGATCATCAAAATTATCACTCATATATATTTGTGCGCTATCCAAATCTGTGAGAATAAAACGAGCCACTTCGTTACGTGGGCTGCGCTTGTTGGCTGCCACCAGAATCGCTTCGTTATCGGGCATAGCTTCTTTCAATATGGGTAAATCGCCCCATTGTTGAAGCATACTGAAATATCTGTAAGCACGGAAAAAGTAAATCTCACCAATATATTGACGAATGTTACGGTCTGAACCGGCGATTTCGTTTTTATTGTAATAATTGAGTATCGTATTCAAAGAATAATTGATACTACGAATATTATCCCACGACCAGTTACTATTGGTCTGACCTACTTTCCATTGATCTGTTGCGTATTTGCCGTCCGCAGAAAAGGTAGCTTGATTATCTGTATGGTTGTCATATCCAAATGTACCATAACCTCCGCTATGAGAGGGCAATATGTCGGCGTATAGCTGATTAGCTATACTCTGAACCTGGTTTTCATCCTGATAGTAGTCTTCAGGAACAACGTAAGAAGGTGGTTGCTTATCTAAAAAATCTTCACACGCAACAACTGAAGTAGCCAGTACGGCTACAGCTAAAAATTGTAAAATATTGAGTTTCATAATTGTTCTCCATTAAAATGTTACACTTAATCCGCATGACAGAGTTCTTGATAAAGGATAGCCATTGCCTCCTGAACCACCGGAAATTGTTTCTGGGTCAAACTGGTCAACCAGACTTGTTCCAGTCCACAAATTTTCTCCGGAGAAATAAATGCGTAAATTTTGAACTCCATACCGGGCAGTTAACTTTGTAGGAAATGTATATCCTAACTGTAGATTTTTCAAACGAATATAAGCCGCATTCTGCAAATAGCGAGTTTGAGTCTGTAAATTCTTATTACTATACAATGGGCGAGGTAAATACGAATTAAGATTAGGACTCTGATAGCCCTCCTGAACCGACCATGTGTTATCGTTACGGAAGTAATCATCTACACCTTCAAGACCGGTAGAATGCCACATTCCACTACTGGTTGCACCAAACATGTAGGCGCTTCCCTGCCAGTAATCACGTTTCATGACTCCTTGGAAAAACATACGAAGATCGAAACCTTTCCAAGTAGCATTTAGATCGAGGCCAAACAGATAGCGAGGAGTTGTATTACCTATTACAGTCCAGTCTCCGGTATCATTCAATGTTCCCGAACCACCTGAAATCTTGCCATCGCCGTTTAGATCAGCATACATAATGTCGCCTGCTTTCCAATCAGATCCTAACGCGTTCTGTCCACCATTGGGCATTGTTGCCAAATGAGCCTGCATCTCTTCATCGGTTTTAGCGAGACCAACTGTCTTATATCCCCAGATTTCATTGATATAACGTCCTTCAATATACGTACTGACTGCTTGAGTTGGATTATTCGGGTATCGCGTGATTTTCGTACGGGCATCCGAGATATTAAATTTCGCGCCATAGGTAAAGTCATTTTCTAACCGGTCATTCCAACCAATCGTAAGTTCCCATCCGGAGGTTCTCAAGTCCGTATTATTCGTAACCGGTACCGCTGTTCCTAATAGAGCCGGTAGCTCGGGAGCATTACCAACCATGTCTTTTGTGTCACGGATATACCACTCGAATGTTCCCGTCAAGCGGTTATTTAATATTCCCCAATCCAATCCTAAATTATAACTCTCAATTGTTTCCCAAGTCAATGCGGCTGAAACGAGACCCGGAGCGGAAGCGGTGTTCGGCTTACTTCCGTTCATTAACCATCCACCATTCGAAGAACCCACTGACATTGTCTGGAAAGTCTGATACCAGTTCGTTGTATTCTGATTTCCCAATAAACCATAGGAGGCACGAAGCTTAAGTACATCGATCGTATTATTCAAAGGCTCGAAAAAGTTTTCACGTGCGATATTCCATCCTAAAGAGAAAGAGGGGAACGTTTTCCACTGGTTTCCTTTGCGGAAACGTGAAGTGCCATCTGCACGCAGATTTGCTTCTAAAAGATATTTACTGTTATAACTATAATTGACACGCCCGAAAAAACCTGCTGTGGCCCATTCATTACGAGATCCGTTAACAGAAGGGGTAACCGGATTTCCATCGTAATCCAGACCGTTAGTCAAGTCTACCTGGGGTTTATTCGGAAACATGATGCCATTACGTGTCAGTCCGAATTGAGTTTGTTTCAGGTTCTCAGCCTGAAAGCCACCCATCACATGAAAATCATGCTTTTGGTTGAACAGATGAGTGTATTCTGTATATACGTTGAAATTATAATAATTTTCTTTATACTGACTCTCATGTACATTCGACGATTTGTCACACGCATAGGCATTGCCATTGGCGTCATGATTATAAAGCACTTGCTTATTCCAGTTGTTATTAGCCGATTTTATACGATAATTAAAATCTACGTGAGTAATCCAATTCTTTATCGGTTCAAGGGTGAAGCTCACCTGATGGTATACATTGTCCGTCTGAGTCTGATCGACTCCTCCTTCTTCCAATCCTAGTAGGGGGGAGGGGGCATAAAAATAGTAACCGTTTGGGTCGTACATAGGTAAAATAGGCCATCCTTGACGTGCCATATCCCTATACAGATCACTGGTCATTGTTGCCGGCCGCTTGTAATCTTCCCTGGTAAATCGCATCGTATAATCAAACTTCAGCCATTTAGTCAATTCGGAAGCAATCTTTGCGGTGCCATTATAACGTGATAATCCCTCTTCCCCCAAATTCATAAAACCACCTTGATCCAGATAACTGAATGAAGCGTAATAATTCAGCTTTTTGGTTCCTCCGCTGGCATTAAAGTTATGCTCTTGTGAGAAGGTCCACTTCTTGAAGATCATATCATAATAATCAATATCATCTATCCCGTTATCGTAACCATCTTGCCAATATCCATCATTCCCGGCTGCAATAGAGTTTAAGATCGTTCCATCCTCGGTTATACGTTGCGCAGGTCCATAAGGTTTGGCATTGTGATAGGCAACAATCTTTTTCATACGATCATTGTTGATGTAGATTCCACCTCCCCCATTGGTGTTGGTATCATTGATCCAACTGGCAAAATCAACCGAATTCATCATATGGTTCATATTAATGGGGTTTCCCCAGCGGAAACTATTATTATAGTTTACCTGGGTTTTGCCTTCCGTGTTTCCTGATTTGGTTGTGATCAAGATTACACCGAATGGTGCACGTGAACCATATATTGATGATGCAGCCGCATCCTTCAAAACAGAAATATTGGCAATGTCCTGAGGATTAATGGAATTAAGATCACCTTCCATTCCATCAACTAAAACCAAAGGTTCACCGCTGGTTCCCTGTCCGATAGTGGTAGTACCGCGCACATTTACACTTGGTTTATCTTCCAGGCTACCGTTCGTCTGTGTGATTCGTAGTCCCGGAACCATACCTTGCAATGCTTGTGCCGCATTTGTCACCGGACGTTCTTTCAACTCTTTGGCTGAAACAACGCTGACGGACCCTGTCAGGTTTACCTTTTTCTGGGTACCGAATCCCACAACCACGACTTCATCCAAAACCTCCGAATCTTCTTTCAAAGTAATATTATACGATTTTCCCAGAGACGTTTTTATTTCCTGAGACTTATAGCCGATATATGAAATTACGACTATCACACCATCCGGGACAGACAGAGAAAAGTCCCCCTCTAAATTTGTCACGACTCCATTAGTGGTTCCCTTTTCTACGACGCTGGCTCCAATAACCGGCTCTCCATTGGCGTCCGTCACTTTGCCGGAAATTGTATTTTTCCGCTGAAAAGCCTCTTTTACTACATCATTAGGCTTGCCCGATGTTGCAAAGACGGCCGAGGGAGCAAACCCGGCAGACAGCAATAAAGCTAATAGTAACTTACAATTGTTTTTCACTTTCATGTTTTTCATGTTTTTAATTTTTCTATAAAATTAACGTTAACTAAATTAATGTCATTGAATTAAGTATATCAAGTTTGGCCAAAAATGATTATATCTCCGAATCTAACGCAGTTTCTTTCTTCTATACGGGTTATTTCGAATTCTTATCGAACATGTCTTTTATTTCCTCAAAGTTTTCAATGATTGTAGGATCGAAATCTGTGCTATTCATGTATTTCAGTAATGAAACAAGCATTTGTTTTGCTACCGGTCTGTTCTCTAAATCAGATTGCAAATCGAAAGTGGCTAATACCAATTTGCCTCCACGCACTTTGCCTTCATACAAAGAAGCTAGACGGCGATTATTAGTAAAGTTATCGACCATTTCTACAATGGGAGTTCCTCCCTGTATACTATCTGTTATCATGGTTTTGGAGTTCTTATTTAAATCCCACCATTGCCAATCGGTGTGCATGTCTGTCGGAAAATCAGCCAATGCTTTATGAGCCGGATTACATAATACTCCCATTGTCCCGGCCTGATTCGGAAAATGTACCGGGCTCCAGAATACAGGTACGAATTTGCCTTCGATACCTTTCATCTTTTTCCAATCCGGATTGAAAAGGACTTTTTGCCCTTCATTCAGCCATGCCATGGCCTGATCATAATTACGGGTATATTTCACATTACCCCATTCTACTTTTTCTCCTTCAGGATAAACCCATATGTTCCATCTATTTACATAATCTGTTCCGATTACTTTTACACACACTTCCAGTTTTGAAGCATTCTGTATGTCTGTCAAGGGCACCGATATCTCACCCAATTTTCCATTATAACCAAATTTCAATTCTCCTACTTGTATTTCACCATGCTTTACAGAACGTCCTTTATCCAGAATATCCCAATGCAGTGTTTTGTTTGTCAGAATATCGTTTCCGTAATTGCATAACTCAATCTCAGCTTGAAACACTTCATTGTTTTTATATACTGCTTTAGGAAAGCGCAATAACGGTACCACCGGTGAACAAAACTCCCGGAAGGCTTTACCGTCGATAATTCCTTTACTTTCCCAGAAGGCGTTCAATAGTCCGACGAGTGCTGTCCCTTGTCCCGGAAAGTCATGTAAATCAAGTAATTGAAAACCACTGATTCCATCAGTTTTCAATGCACGCTCAATTTCTTCTTTATATAAGATTGCGGCTAACTTTCCGGAAGCCATTAAATAATCGGGTGCTTTATCAAGTAATTTCTTTTTTTCAAGATCATTCTTCACAGCCATAAAATTTAAGGGTTTCAGAACTCCGGTATATTTGGAAATCTCGGTTAAATCTGGATAAACCGAATATTGTCCTATTTCGTGCGTAATCAGAGGGACCTGTATACCTGCAACCGACTCACTGTAATCTTTATCGAATGTAGGGGATAGTTGATTGAAAACTCCCTGTCCGCGTACCCAGCCTTTATTGGTCCACTGCGTGACAAAGAAATCATCGTTTGATTCCGGCCATCCGCCATGTCCGCCTTCGAACGTAAACGAAGTTGTTACGTATAAGTGTCTGTTATCCTTTGCTTTCAATTCGTCTAACATTGCAGACAGAATGGTGAAATCTCCCTGTAATTCGTTTCCCAGGCTCCAAAGGCAAAAAGAGGGGTGATTGCCGTAATTTTTGATAATCCGGTCTGCTTCTTCTCTTAAAAAGCGTACGGCACTTGAATCCTGCCCAATTGTAAGTACCCATGCAGGAAGTTCAACCTGTAAATAAAATCCCATTTCATCTGCTGCTTCAAAAGCTGCTTCGGGAGGGCACCAGGAATGAAAACGGAGATGATTCAGCCCATATTCTTTGGCTGCGGCATATACTTTTTGCCAGCCTTCTTTATTCATTGGAGGAGTTCCGGTTAATGGGAATATGCAACACTCCAATGTACCTCTTAAGAACAAAGGTTTATTGTTCATCAACATTTTATCACCGTTTGTTTCCAATTGGCGCATACCGAAATCTTCTTTTATTTCTGAAACTCTTCCATTGGCCTCCAATGTGACCGTAGCCTGATACATTTCAGGAGTAAATTCATTCCATAATATCGGGTTATCTCCCATGTTGTAAAGCAACTCAACCGATGAGGTTCCGGCTTTCACATCCATCTTTTTTACCTGCTCTTCAAGTTGTTGAGAGCCGTTTCTTGCAGATACTTTCATTGAAAGCAATGCATGTTCTGCGGCAGGTGTATTGTTTGAAAACGAAATAACGGCTTTTACCTGTTTGTTTTTTACATCGGGATATAGTTGTACGCTTTCTAAACGTATTTTTTCCATGGCCCGGACAGTCATATCTCCTAAAATACCATTCCATTTAATTTGTGTATGATCTGTATATGCATGTGCCATACCATTGGAGATATCATAACGCTTGCGATTATCGACGCGTATGGTCAGAATATGCTTTTTACCGCATGTCATATAAGGAGTCAGATTGTAGCGGTGTGGCGTGCTTAAGCTTTCTTCATGTCCTTCGACTTTCTTATTATCTACCCAAACCTGAGTATCCCACAAGGTTCGTTCCAAATCCAGAAACAGCTCTTTATCATTCCATTGGGCAGGGACCGAGATCTCTCTTGAGTACCATGCAACTCCTACGTAATTGTGCAAACGTGTGAGATATAATAACTGGGGTTTTGACAGTGCAGGTTCCAAGGCATTGGGGGTTCCAAGTCCGGCATCGTCAGTTGTACCCGGTAACTGCATGGACGTTTCAAACAGGTTGCCTTGCCATGATTCTTTTATTCCAACATCTGTACTGTCCAGCCTGACAGTCCACTCTCCGGAAATATCCAACTGTTTCTTTTCAGAAGAACATGATGTCGACAGAATAATGATCAATAAAGAAAATAGTAGTTTTTTCATATTATTACATTTTAAATATTACAAATAGCTGATCTTTCAACATTGCAAAATAGCTAAGAAAATATAACCTTGAAAATGTAAGAAAGGACTGTTATGATGTATAAAATCTCTAATTTTAAGTGATTATATCATTGATTATATTTAGAAATATCCTAATAACCAGTGTTTTTAGATTAATTCAATAAAAAGAGTCGAAAAATATCTCGTTTTATAATAAAGATGTATATTTGCAAAAAGAGTGTAACTATGGAACGCAAAAAAGAAGGATTTACCAATCAAAGAGCGATTGTTCTTCCTGAAGCTATAAAAAAAATATTGGTCGGTAACGAGCTGACTAATTTGTTGTATGTAACGGATATCGGGTATTATCCACATGCCACCGGACACTATCGAGCCAGAAGATATGGTTCGCAACAGCACATTCTTATATATTGCACTGAGGGAGAGGGCTGGTATAGCATTCACGGTCAAAGACAGAAAGTATGCAAAGACCAATTCTTCATTATCGAAGCGGGCTTACCACACATTTACGCCGCTTCAGAAAACAGTCCATGGAGTATATATTGGTTGCATTTCACTGGAGAAAAAAGTCATTTGTTTAATTCATTCTACAACAAACTGCATAAAATAGATGAATCTCCCAACGCACGTATTAAAGATCGGATGCAGTTGTTCGAAGAAATTTACCAGAATCTGGAAATGGGATATAGTATTGAAAACCTGGAATACACTACACTGTGCCTGTGGCATTTTATAGCTTCCTTCAAGTTTGTTTCACAGTTTAGGGAAATTAACCGGGCCAAACAAGGAGATGTCACTCAGGAAGCGATCAGTTATATGAGAAAGAATATCGAAAAGAAACTCTCACTGGATGATATAGCCGGCAGTGTCAACTACTCATCTTCGCATTTCGGACAAGTGTTTTTAAAGAAGTCCGGATACACTCCTTTAAATTACTTCAATCAATTGAAAATACAAAAGGCCTGTCAGTTACTTGATTTTTCAGACTTGAAAATAAAAGAAATAGCAGAACAACTTGGCTTTTATGATCAATACCATTTCTCTAAAGTATTCTATAAGCAGGTAGGCGAGACGCCAAGCAGTTACAAAAAAAGGAATAAAGGATAAAAAAAGAAAATGCAAAAGTACAGCTGATAAATGTAGGAAAGTAGTACTTAAAGTTTGTTTATAAGGCAAATTGAGTGTATCTTAGCAGGCAAGATGTATATCTTAGCGGCCAAGATGCAAATCTTAGCCGCTAAGATGCACATCTTGCGACGCAAGATGAACTTATCGCCTAAGGGAGGCCATTTACTGAAGTAGCCGGAGCGACTTTGTCCGGCATACTTGGCAAGTTTTTACCTTTACTTCCGACAAGCCCACTCTTTATCGGTTTTCTCTATTCACCTTTTAAAAACATTGCAAGCTATGGCTGAATATCAAATGCAAGAACTGACTCTTCCCAATGAGGAAGACAAGAAAATTCTTTTCCCGCGCATGAAGCTGTCCGGGCAAGTAGACTTAAATTACATTGCTTCACACATTAATTATGCAAGTTCTTTTACCCCGGGGGATATCATCGGACTGACGAAGGCTTTGGCGCAGGCCATTGCCTATGAAATGGGGCAGGGACATTCAGTGAAAATCGACGGACTGGGTATCTTTACTCCTTCACTGGGGTTACGTGACGGAGCCGAGCGTGAGAGCGGCGAGAAAGGTGGTAAAAAACGTAATGCCATGAGCATCTGTGTAAAGAATATCAATTTTCGTGCTGACAAACAACTGATCATTGAAACAGGAGACCACTGTATGCTGGAGCGTTCGGAATGGAAGTTCAGGCACTCTTCGCAATTCTACTCAGAGCAGGAACGGCTCAAGATGGCACAAGACTATCTGGCTGTGAATCATTTTATGAAAGTGGCGGATTATTGCCGCTTGACGGGGTTGTTGCGTGACAAGGCCGCACGGGAGTTGAAACGCTGGACCGAACAACCTGAAACAGGTATTGATTATCGGGGACAGGGCTCGCATAAGATATACATGGTCCGTTCCAACTTATGAGTGTGTCCTTACAAAAAAGATAATCAGTGCATACGCATCGCGTTGCCGGGACATATCGGTATTTTTGCGGAAGAAACCTGATTCCGACTCGTCTTAAAATGACTTCATGTTATTATTGTGTGAAGTTGTTTTAGGGCAAGTAAGATACCGGACACCATTGATTGCGGATATGTATCGGACAGATTTTAAATGATCTGCTCTCTTTATAATATGCATCCGCTCTTTTCTTCTCTATTTACGAAATATTTTTATCTCTAAATAATCACTATTTACATCCATATAAACTCTCGTATTTGCATTATATTCCATATTCTGCGTTTATTGATTTCTTTGAATTAATATATATTTGTATTTTTGATTCACTTTTATATCACAATGAAAAGAATGATTATATTGATCAAGAAGTGAAGTTTTTACTCTCTATGAAATAATAATGTAATTAAATAGTGATAGGTGTATCACTGTTTTCAGTGACAAAAATGTATTTAATATCGTTTTATGGTGGCAAATAGTGAAGCGAATAATACGTGATTGATAAATTTTGAAATATTTTTTTTCTGTTAAGTATTTGAAATGATAAATCTATGCGCTATATTTGCTGTTACACTAAAAGATACTAAATGAAGAATTGCTCTTATTGAAATAATGTTAACTGTACGGCTAACGCTATTGGATCCGTTAAATAAGAATTCAATAAGAGAAAGAAAAGATATATTTGATAATAAAATTTTATAGGGGTATTACACTTACATAACAAATTACTTTATTATAGGTACAAGAATATTGGGGGGGAGATGCGAGGATATTACAGTAAGTCAAGCTTTACATTATTATTGTTCAAATATCAGTTGAAAAACGAGATTTATACAGAATAAGTTGCATTGGATGTTTTGTTCACTGAATAATAACTGGAATTGACGTTAATATAAAAGTTCTATATATGAAAAAAATATATCTGTTATTATCATTTCTTTCTGCATTTTTTTTGCTCTCGGCTTGCTCAGATGATACTGAGCAATGTTTATATTCTCCTAAGGTATTTGATACCGGTAATTTATTGAGTAATAAAGTAAAAGAGGAATTCTTGAATTTTGATTATCCTGCTGGAATTGTTCCGGTTCTTTTTGCGGCAGATAGCATGAGGTTGAATGAGTTAAAACTCTTTTTACCACAGGTTTATCACAGACTAATGATTTTTATAATCAATGACTTATAGTTTGCTCTGTGTCCTCTGTGGTGAGTTTCGGCACACCCTTTATGTTGATGAATGTTTTGATGATCTTGCGGATTCAATATCTGAATCAAAAGTTCTCGTTCAAGAGTTGAATGCTTTACCTTCGTCTAAAAATATCGGATAAATTCTGCCGTGTCTGTTATTTCTGCATTGCCTGGAATACATAGGGACTCCCTCGGAGAACTTTTACGGAAAATGTGCTTTTACCTCCTATCCTTTGGGCGGATAATGTGTGAAGATCTATCATATTATAAGTAACAAAGCAAAAGAGTGCTTTGAGCATGCTGCACAATTGGGACATTCGCTCGCAAGTTCGAAAGCCCGGCAGATAGAAGGTGAGATGAGCAGGTTATAATACGTGATTTTATTGTTTTTCTGTTTTTAATTAGTAGAAAACATTAATTTTGCATTCGATTTAAATCCGATTCGAATGTCACAACTTCCAACGTTAATAGCCGACCTCGCTCTGATTTTGATTTGTGCCGGTGTTATGACTTTGTTATTCAAGAAACTGAAGCAACCACTTGTGCTGGGTTATGTCGTTGCCGGTTTTCTTGCCAGTCCACACATGCCTTATACGCCTTCGGTGATGGATACAGCCAATATTAAAACCTGGGCGGATATTGGAGTCATCTTTTTGCTTTTTGCCCTTGGGCTGGAATTCAGTTTTAAAAAGATAGTGAAGGTTGGAGGTACGGCTGTCATTGCTGCCTGTACCATTATCTTCTGTATGATTCTGTTGGGGGTTGCTGTCGGGATGGGCTTTGGTTGGCAGCGTATGGACAGTCTGTTTCTGGGCGGGATGATTGCTATGTCTTCTACTACCATCATCTACAAAGCGTTTGATGATTTGGGGTTGCGGAAGAAACAATTTACCGGTTTGGTGCTCAGTATTCTGATTCTTGAAGATATACTTGCCATTGTGTTGATGGTGATGCTTTCAACGATGGCTGTCAGCAATAATTTTGAGGGAACAGAGATGTTGAGCAGTATCGGTAAACTACTTTTTTTCCTTATTCTTTGGTTTGTGGTAGGTATTTATGCCATACCCGAATTTCTGAAACGTTGTCGGAAATTGATGAGTGAAGAAACATTGCTGATTGTTTCTCTGGCTCTCTGTTTTGGTATGGTGGCTATCGCTGCCAATACGGGCTTTTCTGCTGCATTCGGTGCCTTTATTATGGGGTCTATTCTTGCCGAAACAATTGAGGCCGAATCTATTGACCGATTGGTGAAACCTGTGAAGGATTTGTTTGGAGCTATCTTCTTCGTATCAGTGGGAATGATGGTAGATCCTGCAATGATTGTTGAATATGCAGTTCCAATTATAGCTATTACATTGGCAGTAATCTTGGGTCAGGCCTTTTTCGGCACAATGGGCGTTATGCTGGCGGGACAACCTTTAAAGACAGCCATGCAGTGTGGTTTTAGCTTGACACAGATAGGGGAGTTTGCTTTTATTATCGCTTCTCTCGGTTTGTCCTTGCATGTGACAAGTGATTTTTTATATCCGATCGTAGTTGCTGTTTCTGTTATCACTACATTCCTGACTCCTTATATGATCCGTGTTGCCGAGCCGGCTTCAAATTTTGTAGACCGTAAGTTGCCTGAGTCGTGGCGACGTTTCCTGATGCGGTATACTAACGGTTCCCGGACCGTCAATCATGAAAGCCTTTGGCGGAAATTACTGTTTGCCTTGGCACGGATTCTGGTGGTTTACTCCATTGTCAGTATTTCTGTGATTACCCTTTCATTTCGTTTTGTGGTGCCCTTGTTTCGTGAACATCTTCCGGGTATCTGGGGACCACTGGCGGGAGCTGTTTTTACTATTTTGTGTATATCTCCTTTCCTGCGGGCCATTATGGTGAAGAAAAACCATTCGGCAGAATTCATGACTTTGTGGAATGACAACCGTGTCAACCGGGGACCTTTGGTTTCTACGATTGTGTTTCGTGTTGCTGTTTCCGTTCTGTTTGTCATGTTCGTGATTACCCGTCTCTTTAAAGCGTCTGTCGGATTGATGTTCGGAGTTGCCTTGTTGCTGGTAATCCTGATGGTTCTTTCACGGCAGCTGAAGAAACAATCTATTTTGATAGAACGTAAATTTTTTCAAAATCTCCGTTCCCGTGATATGCGTGCCGAATACTTGGGGGAGAAAAAGCCGGCTTATGCCGGGCGTTTGTTGTCGAGAGATTTACACCTGACCGATTTTGAAATTCCCGGAGAATCGGCTTGGGCCGGAAAAACATTGCTTGAGCTGAATTTGGGCAAAAAGTATGGAGTGCATGTTGTTTCTATTCTACGGGGAAAGCGTCGGATTAACATTCCGGGAGGTTCTGTCCGTTTATTCCCGATGGATAAGATACAGGTTATTGGTACTGATGATCAGTTAAATACATTTGCAGAGGAAATGTCTCATGTTTCTGTCATTGATTGGGATGTGTTTGAGAAAAGTGAAATGACATTGAAACAATTGTTGATTGATACTGATTCTGCTTTTCTGGGCAAAACGTTGCGTGAATCAGGTATCCGGGATAAGTACCATTGCCTGATAGCCGGTGTAGAGCGGGGAGGAGAGGCTTTGATGACTCCTGACGTAAATATTCCTTTTGAAGAAGGAGATGTGGTATGGGTGGTAGGTGAGAATGAAGATGTATACCGGTTAATAGGGCAAAATTGTGATAGAAAACGTTAACAGGATACTGGCATATCATAAAAAAATGCGATATTTGCGAAATGATTCAGATAGAGACTATACTTGATATACTTGTTAAAGGATTCGTGATTGGCATTGTGGTTTCTGCACCGCTGGGGCCTGTAGGTGTCCTTTGTATTCAGCGTACTTTGAATAAAGGACGCTGGTACGGATTCGTTACCGGTCTGGGTGCTTCGTTGAGTGATATTGCTTACGCCCTTCTAACGGGATATGGCATGAGTTTCGTGTTCGATTATATCAATAAGAATATTTTTTATCTACAGCTTCTCGGAAGCATTATGCTATTGGTTTTTGGTATATATACATTCCGTAGCAACCCGGTACAATCCATCCGTCCGGTATCAGCCAATAAAGGTTCTTATTTCCACAATTTCATCACCGCTTTTGCGGTTACACTTTCAAACCCTCTTATAATTTTCCTTTTCATCGGTTTGTTTGCCCGTTTTGCATTTGTGCAACCCGGTGTGTTGGTTTTTGAAGAGATAACCGGTTATCTGGCCATAGCTCTCGGAGCATTGGCATGGTGGTTCGGAATTACTTTCTTTGTCAATAAAGTGCGGACACGATTCAATTTGCGTGGCATCTGGATTCTGAACCGGGTGATCGGAAGTATTGTGATGGCTGTGTCTGTGTTTGGATTGATATTCACTCTGTTGGGGGAATCTATCTATTAATGTAGGAGAAAAGAAAGAAGATGAAAATAGCGCAACAACTGAAAGAAAAGAATATTGCCGAGTACCTTATATATATGTGGCAGGTAGAAGATCTGATCCGTGCCAATGATTGTGATATCGACCGGATTAAGGAGAACATTATATCCCGTTACAAGATTGGCGATGAAGAACGCCGTGAGTTGACGGAATGGTATTCTAATCTGGCTTCAATGATGCGGGAAGAGGGAGTCCGTGAGGAAGGACATCTCCAGATAAACCGAAATGTAATCATTAACTTGACCGAACTGCATGCAGCTTTGCTGGCATCGTCTAAGTTTCCTTTCTATAGTTCGTCTTACTTCAAAGCACTGCCTTTCATTGTAGAGTTACGAAATAAAAACGGTCAAAAGGAAGAACCGGAACTTGAAACCTGTTTCGAGGCTTTGTATGGGATGATGTTATTGCGTTTGCAGAAGAAGCCTATCAGCCCGGAGACTACAAAGGCGATGGAGGCTATCAGCAGTTTCCTGTCTATGCTGGCTAACTATTACGACAAGGACAAAAAAGGAGAGTTAAAATTGGAATAGAAATGAATACGATTCACCACAGAGTACACGGAGGACACAGAGTTTTAATCTCTTGTTTATTAAGATGTTTAAGAAAAAGATATTCTCTGTGTTCTCTGTGTCCTCCGTGGTGAATTAAACTCAAAAAAAGATAGAAATGAATATATTAGTCACCGGAGCCAACGGGCAACTTGGCAATGAAATGCAGGTGCTTGCCAAAGAAAACCTGCAGCATACGTACTTTTTTACGGATGTGCAGGAGTTGGATATTTGTGATGAACAAGCTGTTTATGCCTATGTGAGTGAACACAAAATTGATGTCATTGTGAATTGTGCGGCTTATACAGCGGTGGATAAGGCGGAAGATGATGCTGAATTTTGCGACAAACTGAACAATGTCGCACCAGGATATTTAGCTCGGGCGGCACAAGCCAACGGAGCTGCGATGATTCAGGTTTCTACCGACTACGTGTTTGATGGCACAGCCCATATCCCTTACACAGAAGATCAACCCACTTGTCCGACCTCAGTTTATGGCTCTACCAAATTGACCGGTGAGCAGAACGTGATGAACCATTGTGAAAAAGCTATGGTAATCCGTACGGCATGGTTGTATTCTATCTATGGCAACAATTTTGTGAAAACGATGATTCGTTTAGGACGTGAGCGTGAGTCTTTGGGGGTTATATTTGATCAGATCGGTACGCCGACTTATGCCAATGACTTGGCTCTGGCTATTTTTGCAGCCCTTAATAAAGGTATTGTCCGTGGTATCTATCACTTTAGCGATGAGGGAGTTTGTTCTTGGTACGACTTTACAATAGCCATTCATCGTTTAGCGGGAATCACTTCATGTAAGGTGAAACCATTGCATACTGCTGATTATCCGGCAAAGGCACCTCGTCCGCATTATTCCGTACTCGATAAGACGAAAATAAAAGAGACATTTGGCATTGAAATCCCGCATTGGGAAGAAAGCCTGAAACGTTGCATTAATCAATTAAGAGTGGAGAATCTGTGATTCTTCATCCTCAATTCTTGAAATATGGCAGATAATACAGAAATATTAAGAAGGCGCACTTTCGCCATTATTGCACACCCGGATGCCGGTAAGACTTCACTGACTGAGAAATTGTTGTTGTTTGGCGGACAGATACAGGTGGCAGGAGCAGTAAAAAGTAACAAGATTAAAAAGACGGCGACTTCCGACTGGATGGAGATCGAAAAACAACGTGGTATCTCAGTCACTACTTCGGTGATGGAATTCGATTACCGGGACTATAAGATTAATATTCTGGACACTCCGGGACACCAGGATTTTGCCGAAGACACATACCGCACTCTGACGGCAGTGGATAGCGTTATCATCGTGGTAGATGGCGCGAAGGGTGTGGAAACCCAGACTCGTAAGTTGATGGAGGTTTGCCGGATGCGGAATACACCGGTGATTATCTTTGTCAATAAGATGGACCGTGAAGGGAAAGATCCGTTTGACCTGCTGGATGAACTGGAAGAAGAACTGATGATTCAGGTGCGCCCATTGTCGTGGCCTATCGAACAGGGTGCCCGTTTCAAAGGAGTTTATAATATTTACGAACAGAAACTCGATCTTTATCAACCCTCTAAACAGGTGGTAACGGAAAAAGTGGAAGTGGATATTCATTCCGAGGAATTGAACAAGCAGATTGGTGATACGCTGGCTGATAAATTACGTGGTGATCTGGAGTTGATTGAAGGTGTGTATCCTGAATTTGATGTAGAAACTTATTTGCAGGGAGAGTGTGCTCCTGTATTTTTCGGTTCGGCTTTGAATAACTTTGGTGTGCAGGAATTGCTCAATTGCTTTGTTGAGATTGCTCCCGCTCCCCGTCCGGTACATGCTGAGGAACGTGAGGTGATTCCCGAAGAACCTAAATTTACCGGTTTTATTTTCAAGATAACAGCCAACATCGATCCTAATCATCGTTCATGTGTGGCATTCTGCAAGATTTGTTCTGGCAAATTTGTAAGAAATGCGCCTTATTTGCATGTGCGCCATGGCAAGACGATGCGTTTCTCTTCGCCCACCCAATTTATGGCACAGCGTAAGACAACTATCGATGAGGCTTGGGCGGGAGATATTATCGGTTTACCGGATAACGGAACGTTTAAGATTGGCGATACGCTTACCGAAGGCGAACAGCTTCATTTCCGTGGTTTACCGAGTTTTTCACCGGAGATGTTCAAGTATATTGAGAATGCCGATCCGATGAAGCAGAAACAGCTTGCCAAGGGCATCGACCAGTTGATGGACGAAGGTGTGGCCCAGTTGTTTGTCAACCAGTTCAATGGCCGCAAGATTATCGGTACAGTGGGGCAATTGCAGTTTGAGGTCATTCAGTATCGTTTGTTGAACGAATACAATGCTTCTTGTCGCTGGGAGCCATTAAGTCTGTACAAAGCATGCTGGATTGAGAGTGATGATCTGGAAGAACTGGAAGCATTCAAAAAGCGTAAATATCAGTATATGGCCAAAGACCGCGAAGGGCGTGATGTCTTTCTGGCCGATTCGAATTATGTGCTTCAGATGGCACAGATGGATTTCAAAAATATTAGGTTCCACTTTACGAGCGAGTTCTGATTCGCTTTACGAAATAAATTGGATTAAGACGGTGGGCGGGTTGCAGAACAGTGCAACTTGTCCACCGTTTGTTCTCTTTCTGACAATATAAAAACACCTTGTTAACGCATTCTTATGGTATAATTTTCCCTAAATAAGGGGCGATGTTGCCTTAAAAATTTTACCTTTGTAATCTAAACAAAAACTCGAAGTCATGAAGTATAAATTGTTAGTCCTTGATGTAGACGGGACATTGCTTAATGATGAAAAGGAGATTACTCCACGTACCCTCGCTACCTTATTGAAAGTGCAGCAGATGGGTGTACATCTTGTTTTAGCATCGGGCAGGCCTACCTATGGGATTTTGCCATTGGCTAAAAAACTGGAATTGGGTAACTATGGCGGATATATCGTGTCTTATAACGGTGCGCAGGTTATTAATGCAAAAAATGGAGAAGTATTGCTTGAGCGGCGTATTAATCCGGAAATGTTGCCCTATTTGGAGAAAAAGGCACGTAAAAACGGATTTTCTATCTTTACATACACCGAAGATCGGATGATTGCCGATTATGCTAATAATGAACATATTCTTTGGGAAGCACGTCTCAATGGGATGGAGCTGATTGAGGAACCCGAATTTTCGGCAGCTGTAGATTTTGCTCCTTCCAAATGTATGTTGGTCAGTGATGATGAAGAAGCATTGGTAGCTTTGGAAGAACATTGGAAGAAACGTTTGAACGGTGCACTCGATGTATTCCGTTCGGAACCTTATTTTCTTGAAGTGTTGCCTTGCGGTATCGATAAGTCTACCTCTTTGGGAGCACTGTTGTCCCACCTTGATATTACACCCGAAGAAACGATTGTGATAGGCGACGGTGTCTGCGATGTTTCGATGATACAGTTTGCCGGATTGGGTATTGCCATGGGGAATGCCCAGGACTCTGTGAAAGTTTGTGCCGATGTGGTGACTGCATCGAACGAAGAAGACGGAGTTGCCCTTGCCGTAGAAAAGGCGATTCTTGCAGAGATCCGTCCTGCCGAGATTCCACTTGATCAGTTAAACGAGCGTGCCCGTCACGCATTGATGGGGAATCTGGGTATTCAATATACTTATGCGTCCGAGGACCGGGTTGAGGCTACCATGCCGGTAGACGAACGAACCCGACAGCCTTTTGGCATTCTGCATGGAGGGGCTACTTTGGCATTGGCCGAAACTGTAGCCGGATTGGGGTCGATGATTCTTTGCCAGCCTGACGAGATTGTCGTTGGTATGCAAGTCAGCGGTAATCACATGTCATCTGCCCACGAAGGAGACACGGTGCGGGCTGTCGGCACCATCATCCATAAAGGTCGTTCATCTCATGTCTGGAATGTGGACGTATTTACGTCGACCGACAAGTTGGTGTCTTCTATTCGGGTGGTGAATAGTATATTAAAGAAGAGATGACGTCAGAAGAAACAAATAATTGTGAGATTATAGATGAGTTGATCCGGCAGGGAAGAAGTTTTGCGATGTATCGTAATCCGGGGGAAGAAGAACCTCACTTTCTGATGCAGACTTACGGAGAAGTACGTTTGGTTCGGGAAATGGAAGAACTAAACGGACAGACAGGTTTTGTTATCGCTCCTTTTCGGGTTACTCCGCAATGTCCTATCATATTGATTCAACCGGACTGTCAAGAAATTCCTTCCTGTGCAGGCAGCCCGCGCAGGAGTGTGCAGCCTGTCTGCACAGAGGTGTGCAACCGGTCTGCACAAAACGAACGGCCTGTGAGAGCAAAAGAAGCTTATGCAGCCTGTTTTGATATTTTTATCCGAGCTTTACGGGCACATATTTTCGATAAGCTGGTGCTGTCCCGCAAAGTGACGGTAAAGAAAGAACCGGGGTTCTCTCCTGCAAGTGCTTTCTATAAAGCTTGCAGGCGTTATATTTACTCCTATGTCTATCTTTGCTATACTCCGCAAACGGGAGTGTGGATGGGCAGTACACCGGAAATCATTTTATCGGGTGAGAAGGGAGAGTGGAATACTGTGGCATTGGCCGGAACCCAGTCTTTACAAAATGGTGAACTTCCTCAGCATTGGGATGAGAAGAACCGGGAAGAACAGGAATATGTAGCCGCATATATCCGTAATCAACTCCGATCGTTAGGTATTTCTCCGGTGGAGAAGGGACCTTATCCGGCTTTTGCCGGAGCTTTATCGCATCTGAAAACTGCTTTCCGTTTCTCACTGAACGATAGTCGTAAATTGGGGGATTTGTTGAAGCTATTGCATCCTACTCCGGCTGTGTGCGGATTACCCAAGGAGGAAGCCTATCGGTTTATTCTCGATAATGAAGGTTATGACCGCAGTTATTATTCCGGATTTATTGGGTGGCTCAAACCGGAGGGGAAGACGGACCTGTATGTCAACCTACGCTGTATGAATGTGAAAGAGGATACTCTGACACTTTATGCCGGAGGTGGGTTACTGGCATCTTCCGAATTGGATGATGAATTTCAAGAGACTGAAAAGAAGATGCAGACGATGAAGAACTTGAACTCTTTATAAATAACTTAATAGAGCGATGTATTCAGATAAGGAAAACATATTGCAGTTGGTAGCGTTGCTTCGGGCACACGGAGTGACGAAAGTGGTCTTATGCCCCGGAAGCCGGAATGCTCCGATTGTACACACACTTGCCGGTCATCCTGATTTCACCTGTTATTCGGTAACAGACGAGCGGAGTGCCGGTTTTTTTGCTATCGGGCTTGCCTTACATGGCGGAAAACCTGCGGCAGTCTGTTGCACATCCGGTACGGCTCTGCTGAATTTGCATCCTGCCGTGGCGGAAGCCTATTATCAGAAAGTTCCTTTAGTAGTTATTTCTGCCGATCGTCCCGTAGCCTGGATTAACCAGATGGATGGGCAGACTTTACCGCAACCGGGTGTCTTTCAGTCGTTGGTGAAGATGTCTGCGAACTTGCCTGAGATACACACCGACGAAGACAAATGGTATTGTAACCGTTTGTTGAACGAAGCATTACTTGAACTGAATCACCATGGCAAAGGACCTGTGCATATTAATGTACCGGTTTCGGAGCCTTTGTTCCAGTTTACGGCAGATGTTCTTCCCGAAGAGCGTGTTATAACACGTTATCAGGGACTGAATGTTTATGATCGCGATTACGACGGTCTGATTGATCGGCTTAATAAATACAACCGGCGCATGATAATTGTCGGACAGATGAATCTGATTTCACCTGTTATTCGGTAACAGACGATTTACCTGTTTGAGAAGAAATATTCAAAGATGCTGTATAAGCAGTTTGCTTGGTTTACCGAACATTTGGGTAACCAGACTGTTCCCGGTATTCCGATCCGGAATTTTGATGCTGCTTTATATGCCATGTCTCCGGAAATGCAGGAAAAGATGATGCCCGAACTGGTAATCACTTATGGAGGACATATCGTCTCCAAGCGGATGAAAAAATTCCTTCGTCAGCATCCGCCCAAGGAGCATTGGCATGTGTCGACGGATGGTGAAGTGATTGATCTGTTCCAAGGTTCACTCACGACGGTCATTGAAATGGACCCGTTTGAGTTCCTTGAGAAAATAGCTTTCTTGCTGGACAACCGTACACCAGAGTATCCTCGGCAATGGGAAAATTTTTGCAAAGAACTTCCCCAACCAGAGTTGCCCTATTCGGAGATGTCTGCCATAGGAGCGTTGATAAAGGCTTTGCCTGCTTCATGTGCTTTACACCTGGCCAATAGTTCGGTTGTACGCTATGCTCAACTATACCCTTTACCCGATACAATAGAGGTTTGCTGTAACCGTGGAACAAGTGGTATCGAAGGTTCCTTATCGACAGCAGTCGGTTATGCCGCTGCCTCCGGAAAGTTGAATTTTGTGGTCATTGGAGACCTGAGTTTTTTCTACGATATGAATGCGTTGTGGAATAATCATTTCGGAAGTAATCTCCGCATACTTCTCTTAAATAATGGGGGAGGGGAAATCTTCCATACTCTGCCTGGTTTGGAAATGTCCGGCACTTCGCATCGTTTTGTGACTGCCGTACACAAGACGTCTGCTAAAGGGTGGGCTGAAGAACGTGGCTTTCTTTACCAGGAAGTGCAGGATGAAAATCAGCTGGACGAAGCAATGAAGGTTTTCACCCAAGCCGAGTTATTGACTCAGCCTGTGTTAATGGAAGTTTTCACAAACAAGAATAAAGATGCACGTATTTTGAAAGACTATTATCATCAACTAAAAAAATAAGATTATGATTAAGCAAGGGGTGATGTTGATTGGTGGCTTATTGCTGTTTGTTATAAGCCCACTTGTGGAGAAGGTTGGGGCCATGTCTCCCGGGAATACCGTATTACAGGAGGTGACGACTCATGTAGATACAATCGATTTTAGGTTGGCCTCTGCCGAAGAAGCTAAACGCCTGATAGCGGTTGAGGATCATTATACGCGTAACTGGACTCCGTTTGATATTGCAGCCCGTCTTGAGAATCCCGAAGGAAAAAGAGAAGATCTCGTCAGTCTGGCTATTGGTGAAGTTCGTGAATGGACTCCCCGGGAGGCGCAACAGATTGAACGGATCAGAAAAAGCTTGAATGACACGATTCGTAAGTATGGTTACCGGATTCCTTTCCCGAAAGAAATAATATTGGTAAAAACAACAATGAAAGATGAAGGAGGAGCCGGAGGGTATACTCGCAGTAACTGGATAGCACTGACCGACGTTACTTTTCAGCGGGGAAACGAGCAGTCGCATACTCGTCTGTTGGTGCATGAAATTTTTCATATCCTGACACGTTTCAATCCCGGATTCAAAAAGAAAATGTACGAGGCTATTGAATTTAATATTCTGCCAAAAGAGATTGAATTGCCCGAAGATATTCGGGAATACCGGATTTCCAATCCCGATGTCAGCCGTTGGGACAGCTATGCCACTTTTACAATCGATGGTAAACCTCAGAATTGTACCATGATTATATATGCCAACAGGCCCTATACCGTTGGTAAGTTCTATCAGTATATCAATGTAGGTTTGATTCCTTTGGATAAAGCATTCAAACCAGTTCGGGAAAATGGCAAGACGGTTATTTATCCGTTGCAGAAAGCTGCCGACTTTTTTGATAAGGTTGGGCGGAATACCGGATATGTTATCGATCCGGAAGAGGTGATGGCAAATAATTTCGCTATCGCAATGTTGAACAACCCCAATGTAAAGACACCCGGACTCCAGAAGAAAGTACAGGAATTATTAAAGAAATAACCATTAAAATGAATAAAGATGGAAACGAAAAGAGAGTGGACTCCTATTAAAGAATATGAAGATATTCTATTTGATTACTATAATGGCATTGCTCGTATTACAATTAACCGCGAGCGTTATCGCAACGCTTTCACACCGACCACAACCGGTGAGATGAGTGATGCTTTGCGTATTTGTCGTGAAGAGCCTGACATTAATGTCGTGGTACTGACCGGTGCCGGTGACAAAGCTTTCTGCTCGGGAGGTGACCAGAATGTAAAAGGACGAGGCGGATACATCGGTAAAGACGGGGTGCCCCGTCTGAGTGTGTTGGACGTACAGAAACAAATCCGTTCGATACCTAAACCGGTTATTGCCGCTGTCAACGGATTTGCTATCGGTGGCGGACATGTACTGCACGTAGTATGTGATCTTTCCATTGCCTCCGAGAATGCAATCTTCGGCCAGACCGGACCGCGTGTAGGTAGCTTCGATGCAGGATTCGGCTCTTCTTATCTTGCCCGTGTGGTGGGACAAAAAAAAGCTCGTGAAATTTGGTTCCTTTGCCGCAAGTATAATGCTCAGGAAGCTTTGGATATGGGACTTGTCAACAAGGTGGTGCCTTTGGAAAAACTGGAAGACGAGTATGTCCAATGGGCCGAAGAGATGATGCAGCTCAGTCCATTGGCGCTCCGCATGATTAAAGCCGGCTTGAATGCCGAACTTGACGGGCAGGCAGGTATTCAAGAGTTAGCCGGTGACGCGACTCTGCTTTATTATCTTACCGATGAAGCACAGGAGGGCAAGAATGCATTCCTTGAAAAGCGCAAACCAGATTTTAAGCAATATCCTAAGTTCCCATAAGTAAAAAAGGCCTTCTTGATGGGAGGCCTTTGCTTTATAGTATTCCTATGTATACAATAAATATTATTCCCCGTATCCTCCATTTCAAGCAGCCGGCAGGAACTTCCCGCGGTACCTATACTACCCGGAAGGTTTGGTATATCTATCTTTCTACGACAGAGTATCCGGAACGTGTCGGAGTGGGAGAGTGTGCTCCGTTGCCTAAACTGAGTTGTGACGACCTGCCGGATTATGAACAAATACTCTGCAATGCTTGCCGGTGTTTGGAGCAGACAGGCGAACTGGATACGGAAGCTTTGCGTGATTATCCTTCGATTCTGTTTGGACTTGAAACAGCTCTTCGTCATTATGAAACTCAGAGTTGGGCATTATGGGATACTCCTTTTTCCCGGGGAGAAACCGGTATACCCATCAACGGACTTATCTGGATGGGCGATTTTGATAGGATGTTGCAACAGATCGAAGTAAAGATGCAGTCAGGATACCGTTGTATCAAACTGAAAATAGGTGCGATAAACTTCGAAGAAGAATTGGCACTGCTGAAGCATATCCGTGCTCATTATTCGGCGAGGGAAATAGAGTTGAGAGTGGATGCCAATGGTGCTTTTTCACCCATTGACGCTATGGAAAAACTGAATAGGTTGGCTGAATTGGAACTACACTCCATCGAACAGCCCATCCGTGCCGGGCAGTGGGAGGAAATGGCCCGCCTGACGGCAGACACTCCGCTTCCCATTGCATTGGACGAAGAACTGATTGGCTGTAATACTCCCGAAGGAAAACAAGATTTGTTGACGTCTGTCCGTCCTCAATACATTATATTGAAACCATCTTTACATGGTGGAATCAGTGGTGGTAATGAATGGATTGCAGAAGCGGAAAAGCAGCATATCGGTTGGTGGATTACCTCTGCACTGGAATCGAACATCGGACTGAATGCTATTGCACAATGGTGTGCTACTTTCCGTAATCCGCTGCCTCAGGGATTGGGAACCGGACTGTTGTTTACAGACAATATCGAAATGCCCCTTGAGATTCGAAAAGATTGTTTATGGTTTTGTAAATAAAAGAAATACTTATGATATTTAATCGGGAAGAACAACAGCTGATGCTGGAAGGCAATTTGCTTTCCCGGGAAGATGTAAAAAGACTTGTTGCCAGTTGTACAGACGCAACGCCGGTATTTCTGTGTGAACTCTACCGTTTTCTGGACGATTGGTTCAACGATTCTCCTTATCTTACTGTAAAGACGTCCGGTTCTACCGGAACACCGAAACAAATGAAGGTCCTTAAAGACCGGATGATGCAGAGTGCCCGGTTGACTTGTGAGTATCTGGGGCTTCGGCGGGGGGATAGTGCGCTATTGTGTATGCCTTTGCAATACATTGCCGGAAAGATGGTTGTGGTGCGGGCTTTGGTTGCCGGGCTGAATCTGGTTGTCCGCACTCCTTCCGGTCATCCGATGGCGGATTTGGATCAGCCGTTACGTTTCTCGGCAATGGTTCCGCTGCAGGTTTACAATACTTTGCAGATAGCCGCGGAAAGAGAAAGGCTCTGCCGGACTGATATTCTTATAATTGGCGGTGGTGCGATAGATGCCGGTCTGGAAGCTGAGATACGTCAATTACCGGGTAAGGTGTATTCTACGTACGGCATGACGGAAACCCTGTCGCATATTGCTTTAAGACGGCTGAACGGACCGGATGCGAGTACTCTTTATTATCCTTTTCCTTCGGTACGACTTTCTTTGTCACCCGAGCATACATTGATTATTGATGCTCCGCTGGTTTGCGATACGATTTTGGTGACAAATGATGTGGCGGAAATAAATTCGGACGGTAGCTTTTCTATCCTGGGCAGAAAAGACAATACCATCAACACCGGAGGTATCAAAGTGCAGGCGGAGCAGGTGGAAGATATACTGCGTCCCTGGATACATGTTCCCTTTGCCATCACTTCCGTTTCCGATGCCGCATTAGGGGAGGCAGTTGTTCTTTTGATAGAAAATGGAGGGTATACGGAACGGTTGGAGGAGAAGATGAAAGAGCTTCTTACCAAGTACCAGTTGCCTAAAATGGTTTTTTCAGTGGGCACTATACCCTTGACGGAAACAGGGAAAATAAATCGTGCCGGTTGCCGGCAATTAGCTGCTACTTATCAGGTGGGGCGTTAAGTGTTTTTTCTTTTTCAGTTGTATCATATACGGAATGGCTTTAAATTTAATAACCAACACATATAAACTAATGAATAAGATTTGCTTTTTTATCGGAACTTTTATTACCCTGCTTCTGGCGGGTTGCAGTTCCAGTCCGATTTCACATGTCCGTTTGGCTACCTTCAACATCCGTTACGATAATCCGGGCGATAGCCTGAATTCTTGGAAATTCCGTAAAGACCGGGTTTGTGAGTTTATCCGTGAAAAACAACCGGATGTACTGGGCATGCAGGAGGTGTTACATCATCAGTTAGAAGACTTGTTGGCCGGACTGCCCGATTATGCCTATGTAGGCGTGGGACGTGAGGATGGAAAAACTCAAGGTGAATATGCTCCGGTTTTCTATCGGAAAGATAAATATGATTTACTGGACAGCAATACATTCTGGTTGTCCGAACATCCGGATAGTGTCGGTAAACTTGGTTGGGATGCTGCCTGTACCCGTGTTGCCACCTGGGCTAAACTGAAGGAGAAATCCACCGGAAAAGAATTCCTGATGGTAAATACTCATTTTGATCACGTAGGGACAGAAGCCCGGAGGAACAGTGCATTGCTTATTATTGATAAGATAAAAGAGATAGCCGGTACACACCCCTCTATGATGACCGGAGACTTTAATGTTTCTGAGGAATGGGAAGCTTATAAAACAATTACATCCAATGAGTTCATATTGAAAGATGCGTGGAAGATAGCTGCGAAACAGACAGGAGAAAGCTATACTTTCCATGATTTTGGAAGGGTACCGGTGGCTGAGCGGGAGAAGATCGATTTTATTTTCGTAACTCCGCAAATAAAGGTGGCGGATGCGGAAATTATTTCTTCCGCGATTACAGACTCTACCTATTTGTCTGATCACAACGCGCATTTGGCCGACCTGGAATTCTAAACCACATAAACAGATTACATGACCATGAAACAAAACTTGCATTTGTTATTTGTCGCTTTTATACTGATGAGTTTTTATAGTTGTACTCCGAAGACTGAGTTATCCTCTCCGGACGGACACATCAAGGTGGCTTTTGCAACAGAACCTGACGGAAAGATGGTTTATCGGGTGGCGGTCAATGATACTCTTTTGTTGGACAACTCATCGCTTGGTTTCGAGGCGAAAGACGGGATTGACCTTAATCAAGGATTTCGTGTCGTGAAAACTACGTTTACAGATAAAGATGAAACCTGGACCCAACCGTGGGGAGAGAATAAAACGAACAGGAATCATTATAATGAAATGGCGGTTTTCTTGAAGAACGATGCCAATATAGAGTTAACTCTTCGTTTTCGTGCATTTGATGACGGTATAGCTTTTCGTTATGAATATGAGGTGCCCGGCGTTGACTCTTTGCTCGTCACCGACGAATTGACTGCTTTCTGCTTTCACGAAGATGGAATTTCTTGGTCAATTCCGGTCAGCTTCGAAACCTATGAATTGTTGTATTCGGAACAGAAGATCAGTGAAGTGAAGAATGCCAATACTCCTTTCACTTTCAAAACTCCCGGTGGGATATATGGCAGCATTCATGAAGCTGCTCTTTATGATTTTCCGGAGATGACACTAAAGCAGGATGGAGGCCATGCTCTAAAGTCGGAACTTGCTTCCTGGCCCGATGGTATCAAGGCCCGTAAAGGGAATAATTTCATGACATCATGGCGTACCATTCAGATTGCTCCGGCAGCTGTCGGCCTGATTAATTCATCCTTGATTCTGAATTTGAATGAACCTTGTAAACTGGAAACTACCGACTGGATTAAACCGATTAAATATGTTGGCGTTTGGTGGGGAATGCATCTGGGGGTAGAAACCTGGAAGATGGATGACCGTCACGGAGCCACAACCGCTAATGCGAAAAAGTATATCGATTTTGCTCATGACAATAATATCGAAGGGGTATTATTCGAGGGGTGGAACGAAGGCTGGGAGAGCTGGGGTGGTATGCAGAATTTTGATTTTACCAAACCGTACGCTGATTTTGATATTGATGAAATAGCCCGTTATGCACGTGAGAAAAATGTTCAGATCATCGGACATCATGAAACCGGAGGAAATATTCCCAACTACGAACGCCAGATGGAAAAAGCGATCAAGTGGTATACCGAAAAAGGTATTCATATACTGAAAACCGGTTATGCGGGTGCTTTTCCCGACGGACATTCGCATCACGGACAATACGGAGTCAACCATTACCAAAAGGTAGTTGAAACGGCTGCTCGTTACCATATGACTTTGGATGCGCACGAGCCTATCAAAGATACGGGAATACGCCGTACCTGGCCCAATATGATGACTCGTGAAGGTGCCCGTGGGATGGAGTGGAATGCCTGGAGTGAGGGAAATCCTCCTTCCCATCACGAGATGCTACCGTTTACCCGTTTACTGGGTGGTCCGATGGATTATACTCCGGGTACTTTCGACATATTGTTTACACAGACGAAAGATTCTCCTAAACGTCAGAAGTGGAATGACCAGGATAAAGGCAATAGCCGTGTCAATACGACACTGGCCAAACAGTTGGCAAATTGGGTTATCTTATATTCCCCGTTACAGATGGCTTCTGATATGATCGAGCATTATGAAGGACATCCTGCTTTCCAGTTCTTTCGTGATTTCGATCCGGACTGTGATGAATCAAAAGCATTGGCCGGTGAGCCGGGAGAATTTGTAGTGATAGTGCGCAAGGCTAAACAGAATTATTTCCTGGGAGCTTCTACGAATGAGGAACCACGGACTTTACCGGTCAGCCTTGATTTTCTGGAAAAGGGGAAGACTTATAAAGCAATAGTCTATGCTGATGGCGAGCAGGCTGACTGGAAAACCAATCCGACCGAATATCAGATTACGGAACAGGAGGTGACGGCAAGAGACACAATAAATATCCGCATGGCCGCCGGTGGTGGGCAAGCCATCTCATTTATGCCCTTGCAGAAATAGAAACAGCATGATAAGAGGGAGGTAATCCTTCAATTCCGAACGCAATATTTTCAGGGCTTGCCCTATGCGATAATTGACAGTTTGCGGAGAGACGTTTAGTTTCTCCGCAATTTCTTTATGAGTCAGTTGTTGATTTCGGTTCATTTCATATGCCTGACGAAATTCTGCCGGTAGCTTTCTTAAAGCCTCTTCATACAACCTGAAAAGTTCGTTTTCCAGATAAAAGTCAGGTGAAGAAAATTCGCTTTCATATTTTTCGGCAATTTCCAGATGTACCTTACGCTTTATTTCGAAATGGGAGATTTTATTAAGTGCCTTGTTCTTGACAATAGTAAAAAGAAGAGTTTTTAAGGTTAGTTCCGGAATGAGGGTTTTTCTGTTTTCCCATAACCACATCATGGTGTCCTGCACGATTTCTTCCGATTCACTCAGTGTGACGTACTGAGAACAAAAGACGCATAGTCCGCGAAAGTAATGACGGTAAACATTGTCAAATACTTCTTCGCACCCTTCTCTCAAGGCTGATATAACGGCATTATTATCATTTATGTTTAGGTTAGTCAGAGTCTGTGCCATTCTTTTTTCATTGTTATTAGCGAACAAACGTAGCTAAATTTTCGGTACTGACAAAATGATTCTTCGAAGAAAAAAAGTTTGTGTTTTTATTTAGTAACTTTGCTTTCTGAAATGTATTATACATAACAACGTATGATATAGGTATAAAAGATTTGGTTAATACAATGGATGAAACAAAACTACTGAACTACTTGAAAGGAGAATCAGATGCTGAAGAGTGTCTGGAAGTAGAGACATGGTACCATGACTCTGCGGAACATAAAAAACAACTTGAACAACTATATTATATGCTTTTTGTCGGTGAGCGCAAAGCGGTGATGGATGCGGTGGACACCGAAAGTTCACTGAGCGCTTTGAAGGATCGGATGAAGCAGAAAGAGCCGGATAGAAAATCGGTGGGTAAAATGCGTGTTTCAAAATGGAAGCGTTATGCAGTACCTTTGGCTGCCTTTTTGTGCGGTTTACTGATTTCTACCGGAGCTTTGTATTGGATGTCTTCCGGTAAGTCTGCCGGATATGTTTTTGCTACGGAAGCCGGTCAACGGGCACGTGCTGTTTTGCCGGATGGCACGAAGGTGTGGTTGAATGCTTCAACGCAGCTTGTTTATAAACCTTCTTTCTGGAAGCGGGAAAGATTGGTTGATTTGAATGGTGAGGCTTATTTTGAGGTCTCTCATAATAAGCACAAACCCTTTGTTGTTAATAGTAAAGATGTCAGGACTTGTGTGCTCGGTACAAAATTCAATGTCCGGGCACGCTCGTCCGAAGCAAAGGTTGTGACGACTTTATTGAAAGGATTGGTGCAAGTGCAGCTGCCGGGACAGTCCAAAGAAGAAGGGATCTTACTGAAACCGGGACAAACGTTGAGTGTGGATACCCGTACGATGCAGTTGATGCTTACCGAAGCTGATCGTCCGGGTGATGTGTTGCTTTGGATTAACGGAAAACTGAAATTCGAACAAGCTACACTCGTGGAGATTGTGCAATGTCTGGAAAAGCATTTTGATGTACATTTCATTATTTCTGATGCACAGCTGAAAAAAGAACGTTTCACCTGTACTTTTAGTACGGATGATGATATCAGACAAATTCTTTCTATACTTGCTCTTACCAAACGTTTTGATTATAAATGTGAGGATAATAACATAATATTGACTCCCAAGGCGGGTAGATAGCGATTTATTATTATAACCTAAATCAGTAAAAGGGACTGTTTCCAATGTGGAATGGTTCCTTTTTTTTATTTCTCAATCTGTATTCTTATTCTTTTTTTATTCTTTTTTTGAAAAAAGTCGCTTCTTGATTTAGTATGCTTATAGGTTGAAATGTATTATTAGTAGAAAAGTGAATATAGTTAACCCTAAAATCTGTAACGATGAACAAGGACCCTTAATTAAAAACCAACCTTAATATGAATTAGCAGTTTTCTTTTGCTAAACCTTTCAATTTTTACCTAAAACATTTTCTAATTAAAAAAGAACAAGATGAAGAAATCAGTGAAACACAAGTTTCAGTACTTGCTATTTTTTCTATTGTCGATGCCTGCTTTTATTTTTGCTTCAGCGCAAGATATCCGGGTAAATATCGACTTCACTAAAGCCCCTTTAGGTAATGTCCTGGATGAAATCGGACATCAAACCTCATTATCTATCGTGTATAACACCAGGGATGTTAACCCCAATCAACCCGTTTCCGTTAAAGCTACTAATGAAAATATTACGTCTGTGATGAATCGTTTGCTTCGGGGGACGGGGATTTCCTATTCTATTATGAACAAACACCTCATTCTTTCAGCTAATGATAAGGATAAAGCTATTCAGCAGGAGAAAATCACGGTTACGGGAAATGTCTCGGACGCTAAAGGCGAACCATTGATCGGAGTAAGTATACTGGTGAAAGGAACATCCAACGGGACAATCACCGATATGAGCGGACACTTTTCAATACCGGCTGCCAAAGGAGATGTCATCGAGATATCCTATATCGGCTATGCTTCGCAGGCCATTACAGTGACAGACTCTAAGCCACTGAAAATTGTGATGCAAGAAGACACGGAAGTGCTTGACGAGGTTGTTGTAACGGCTTTAGGTATCAAGCGGGCACAAAAGGCATTGAGCTACAATGTGCAACAAGTGGGTGGCGATGCCATCAATACAGTGAAAGATGCTAATTTCATTAACTCTTTGCAGGGCAAAGTTGCCGGAGTAACGATTAACAATTCCGCCGGTGGTGTCGGTTCGGCCTCCAGGGTAGTGATGCGAGGTACTAAGTCTATAACAAAGGATAACAATGCCCTTTATGTAATCGACGGTATTCCAATGTTCAATGTCAGTTTTGGCAAGAGCGAAGGTTCCTTTGCTACTCAGAGTGGTTCGGACGGTGTGGCCGACCTTAATCCGGATGATATTGAAAGTATTAATATGCTGACCGGTCCTTCCGCAGCTGCTTTATACGGCAATGCGGCTGCCAATGGAGTTGTATTGATTAACACGAAAAAGGGATCTGCCGAGAAGACAACTCTGACAGTCAGCAATAATACCATGTTCTCTGATGCGTATATTATGCCGGAGATGCAAAACCGGTATGGAAATAATCCGGGAGAATTTGCAAGCTGGGGCAATAAAACCAGACAGAGTTATGATCCTGCCCGTTTCTTTAATACCGGAGTGAATGTAATTAATGCCATCTCTTTCTCGACCGGAACAAAGAAAAACCAGACTTATGCATCGGCTTCAACAACGAATGCAACCGGTATCCTGCCTAATAACAGTTATAGCCGTTACAACTTCTCAATCCGGAATACGGCTACTTTCCTGAAAGATAAACTGACTCTGGACATCGGTGCCAGTTACATCATCCAGAATGATAAAAATATAACGGCACAGGGACAATATTTCAATCCGTTGCCGGCATTATATCTGTTTCCTCGTAATGATAATTTTGAGGAGATCCGTATGTTCGAACGTTATAGCGAGAGCCGTGGGGTGAATGCGCAGTTCTGGCCTTATGGGCATCAGGGGCTGAGTTTGCAAAACCCGTACTGGATTATGAAACGCATGAACCGTAAAACAGAAAAGAAACGTTACATGATCAATGCAAGCCTGACTTATAAACTTACGGATTGGCTGAACGTTGCGGGCCGTGTTAAAGTAGATAATTCGGATATTCGTTTGACTCAGGAGCGTTATGCATCTACCCTGACTACTTTTGCGGGAGCCAATGGTTTCTACTCGGACCAGAACCGTACAGACCGTAATACATATGCTGATATTATGGTAAATATCGATAAGAGGATAGGGGATTTCTCGCTGAATGCCAATATCGGTGCATCTATTAAAGATTTGGTTTACGAACAAATGGGTAATGAAGGCGATCTGGCCGGTATACCCAATTTCTTTACAGTGAGAAATATTAATTATGAAAGTAATTATAAGCCCAAACAGTTCGGATATCATGATCAGTCCCAGGGAGTATTTGCGAATATAGAATTAGGTTGGCGCAGCATGGCATATCTGACCTTGACCGGACGGAACGACTGGGAGTCGCAGCTTGCCTTTACTAAACACTCCTCTTTCTTCTATCCTTCCATCGGCGGATCTGTCGTTCTGTCGGAGATGTTCCGGTTGCCCGAGTTCATCTCTTATGCGAAACTGCGTGGTTCATACAGTTCGGTGGCTTCGTCTTTCGAACGTTATTTATCGAATCCGGGCTTTGAGTTCAATGAACAATCCCATCAGTGGGGCTCTTCAACTACTTTGCCTGCCACTAATCTGAAGCCGGAAGACACACGTTCGTGGGAGGTGGGTTTAAATGCCAGATTATGGAACCACTTCAGTATAGATGCCACTTACTATCATTCGAATACGTATAACCAAACCTTTAACATCACCCTGGCGTCGTCGAGCGGTTATTCTTCGGCTATTGTACAGACAGGTAATATCCAGAATTATGGTTTGGAACTGGCATTGGGATATAATAATACATGGAGGGATTTCAGCTGGAACAGCAGCCTGACTTATACCATGAATCGTAATAAGGTGAAACGTCTGGCCAGTGGCGCGACGAATCCGATAACCGGTGAAATCATCGATATGCCGGAGTTGCGTATGGCTGTGTTGGGAGCCGACGGATATGGTCCCAGAGTCATCCTGAGAGAAGGTGGAACGATGGGGGACCTGTATGTAGATAAGGGGCTTCGTACGGATGGTAACGGAAATATCTGGGTAGATCCCCAGACAGGTAAAGTCGGAGTGCAGGACTATGCCGAACCTAAAAAAATAGGTACGATGAATCCTGATTTCAATATGGGATTCAGCAATACCTTCTCTTATAAAGGCGTCAGCCTGGGCGTGGTTCTGACCGCGCGTGTCGGTGGATTATGCGTGTCGAACACTCAGGGTATACTCGATTATTACGGTGTGTCCAAAGCTACAGCCGATGCACGTGATGCCGGTGGAGTGTGGATCAATAACGGATTCGTGGATGCCAAGTCTTATTTTCAGACCATCGGAGGCTCTACCGGAGGATTGGGACAATACTACACTTATAGTGCGACGAACGTACGCCTTTCCGAGTTGAACCTGAGTTATACATTACCTCGTAAGTGGTTTAACAATAAAGTGGGCATAACGGCAGGTATCGTAGGAAAGAATCTTTGGATGATTTATTGTAAAGCACCGTTCGATCCGGAAATGACCCCTTCTACTACCAGCAATTTCTATCAGGGGGTAGATTACTTTATGCAGCCGAGCACACGTAATATTGGCTTCAATGTTAAGTTTCAATTTTAAAACAAGTCTATTATGAAAAATAAAATATTAAATATGGCTTTGGCCGCAGCTATCACGCCACTCTTGTGTTGCTGTACCAGTAATTTTGAGGAATACAACACCAATCCGTACGAACCCCATTCACTTAATCCGCCCATGCTGTTTGCAACAATGATTACTACCGGAATCAATGTACAGCAGAATGACAATCAGATGATTGACCAGATGGTAGCGGGACCTTTTAGCGGCTATCTGACAATGGCTAACTCATGGGGTGGTTCTAACTTCAATACATTCAACCAGACGGAATCCTGGAATCAGATTCCTTTCAATACGCCTTTTGAGAAATTCTATTCCAACTACTTTAAATTGGAAACGGCAACCGGCGGAAAAGGTCACTATTGGGCAATGGCGAAGCTGCTTCGCGTAAATACAATGTTGCGTGTGACCGATTGTTACGGCCCCATTCCCTACAGTCAAGTGGCCAATGGCAAAACGGCTGTTGCATACGACAGTCAGGAAGATGTATATAAACACATGTTTGAAGATTTGGATTATGCAGTACAGATATTGGGCGAATTTGTAGACGAGGTCGGCGGATTGAAGCCGTTGGAGGGCTATGATCCGGTCTATAATGGAGATTATAATAAGTGGATGCGTTTTGCTAATTCGCTTAAATTGCGTCTGGCTGTCCGTATCAGCAATGTGGCGCCCGAACTTGCCCGTGCGAAAGCTGAGGAAGCGGTAAAGAGTGCCCGCGGACTGATAGATACGAATGATAATAATGCATATGTCGGTGTAGGTGCCGAACCCAATCCGCTGTGGCTGGTAGCCTCCAGTTGGGGCGAAATCCGTATCAATGCCACTATTGCCAGTTATATGAAAGGGTATTCCGATCCTCGTAGCGCAGTCTATTTCACGACATCCAAGTTGGGAGGCAATAGCCCGTATATGGGTATGCGTTCGGGATTGGAAGGAGTGAAGCCGGCCACTTATGCAGGATACTCTATGCCCAATTACGATCAGAAAGACGATATGTTGATGTTCTGTGCGGCTGAAACAGCCTTTTTGCGTGCTGAAGGTGCTCTGCGTGGTTGGGATATGGGAGGTAGTGCCCGTGACTTCTACGAACAAGGCGTTAAACTTTCATTCGACCAGCGGAAAGTGGGTGGAGCAGAAGAATATCTGGCAAATGCAGTGGCAGTGCCTGAACCTTTTGTCGACCCGACTAACCCGGTTAAATGCAATTATACACCGAAAACCAAGATAACGATTGCGTGGAATGAAGGTGCTCCTACAGAAGAAAAACTGGAGCGTATCATTACTCAGAAATGGATAGCCAATTTCCCTCTGGGCTTTGAAGGTTGGGCCGATTATCGGCGTACAGGTTATCCGGAAGTGTTTCCATCTGTCAGCAATTTGAGTAACGGAGTAATTGACACCAACCGGCAATTGCGGCGTTTGCCTTTCCCATTGTCCGAGAAGCAGGGAAATGCTGCCAATGTTTCGGTAGCCGTCTCAATGTTGGGTGGCCCGGATACTGGGGCTACCGACCTTTGGTGGGCTAAAAAGAATTGATGTTTAAGCTAAAAAGAGAAAAGAAAATGAAAAAGAGATATTTAAATATAGTGGTTTTTGCGTTGTTCGTCAGTATGCTTCTGGGTTGCAGTGACTGGACCAAACCCGAAGCAGAGGATTTTTTTGAAATGCCGGGAAATGACTACTACGAGAATCTGAGAGCTTATAAACGTTCGGAGCATTCGGTTGCGTTTGGCTGGTTTGGAGGCTGGACAGGTGTGGGAGCTTCGATGGTGGGGAGTCTGATGGGACTTCCCGATAGTGTGGACTTCGTTTCCATCTGGGGAAACTGGAAGAATCTGGATGAAGCCCGGATGCTGGATAAGAAAAAAGTGAAAGAACTGAAAGGTACGCGTGCATTGATGTGCTTTATCGTAGCTAATGTAGGCGATCAGTTGACTCCCGAAGAGTATAAAGAGAATTATAAAGAATATTGGGGGTGGAAAGATGGCGATCAGGAAGCTATCGACGGCGCGATCAGAAAATATGCAAATGCCATTTGTGACTCCATCGATAAGTATGGATATGATGGTTTCGATATCGATTATGAACCTAATTATGGGTCTCCCGGAAATTTGGCCAGCTATCCCGAAAATATGCTCACTTTCGTAAAGGCGTTAGGAGAGAGAATCGGACCCAAATCGGGCACGGGGCGACTGCTTGTGATCGATGGTGAGCCACAAAGCATTCATCCGGAAACCGGACCTTATTTTGATTACTTCATCGTGCAGGCATACTCCAACCTTGCGGGTAACTCCGATACTAATCTTGACAGGCGGCTGGCCGGTACAATTGCCAATTTTAAAGAGGTACTCACTCCCGAAAAAGTGGCTAATATGTACATCGTCACAGAAAATTTCGAATCCTATGCTCCGACAGGAGGAGGCGATTATGTAGATCGTTACGGAAATAAAATGCGGGCACTTGCCGGAATGGCACGCTGGACTCCGGTCATTGATGGTAAACAAGTTCGAAAGGGCGGAGTAGGGACGTACCATATGGAATATGATTATCCGGGCGACGTTGAATACAAATATTTGCGTGAGGCAATCAGAATTATGAATCCCGCTGTAAAATGACTTAAATGAATTTGATTATGAAAAGAATAACAATAAAATCTTATTTGCTTGCTTGTGTTGTTCTGCCGATGATTCTGGCTGGATGCGAAGATGCCGATTACCGTGTGATTGACAATGCTATTTATCTGAATGAAGCATCCGAGAATGGTTCGGCAAAGGTTACGGTTGATCCTGAAAATGTTACCACAACTACTTTGACCGTACGCATGGGGCAGCCTGTTGCCGGAGATGTAACTGCTGTTTTGACGATTGACCCCTCTATTCTTAAAGAGTACAATGAAGCCAATGAAACTTCGTACGAGGTTCTTCCTGAACAATATTTTTCTTATGATAAAGAGATAAAGATTCAGGCGGGTGATGTAAGTGCGGTACCATCAGAATTTAAGGTGAAACCTTATTCGAATGAAAACGGAGAACTCTATGCCATTCCGGTATCCCTCACCGAAATTCAAGGACCGGTGTCTACGATCGGGCTTTCGTCGAAGTTTATTATTTTACTGGACAAGCCGCTGATACAGTCCGTACCGTTTATGAATACGGCCAATGCTGTAAAACCGTCCAAAGAAGGTTTGTGGGGAGTGACAACCAACGAATGGTCGCTTGAAGCCTGGGTACAAATGGATGGCTTTGACATTAATAATCAGGCTATCTTCAATTCGGGTAGCAAAGACCATGAGGTATATATCCGTTTTGGTGACGCTATGATTCCTTATAATTCATTGCAGGTGAAAACGCTGGGAAGTCAGGTTAATACGGTGACTTTGTTTGAGAAAGACAAATGGTATCATCTGGCGTTCGTCTATAATTCTTCCGGATTGTTATCGATTTATATTAACGGGGTGCTTGATGTGACTTTACAAACGAAAGGAGGCCCGGTACGGTTCGACACGATGAACATGGTTTCAAGCGGCAGCTACTTCCGGAACAATTGCCAGATGGCTCAGGTACGTCTTTGGAAGACAGCGATCAGCCAGACACAAATTCAGTCTAACATGTATTTTGCCGTGAAACCCGCTGATCCGAATCTGATAGGCTACTGGAAAATGGACGAGGGCAAAGGAAATGCTTTTGCCGATTGTACCGGACACGGATACGACCTCACGGCAGGAGGGACTCTTGTATGGAAAGAGCATGTTCGTTTTGATAAACAATAACTATGTAAAAGAAGAATAAGATATGAATAGACATTTGAATTTTGTGACCTTAATCTGTTTGATAACGGGGTTTGTATCATTGGCTTCGTGTAGTAACGATGATAATGAAATGAACAAATATCAAAAAATATATATCAGAACGGGAGTAGCACCGGGGGCTGAAATGAGTGCTGTAGTAGTGGTAGATCGCGTAAGTAATTCATCTACCGCTGACCGTTCTGATTTTGAAATACAACTGTGTGCCGTACAACCCGTTTCACGGGAGGTCACCGCTACTTTAGGTATCGATACCCTGAAAGTAAATGCTTATAATTCGGCTAAGAAGACGAAATGTGAATTGTTGCCCGGAGATAATTATGACATTGAGAAAAAAGAGTCCACTCTGAAAACCGGACAGACTGTGGCCGAGTCTTCTTTCCGTGTGGTTTTGAAGAACATAGAGAAATTGAGTAACCCTGACGGATACGTACTCCCGGTGATGCTTAAAGAAGTTACCGGTATGGACGGACAGGCTGTAAGTACATCTATGAATACGGTCTATATCCGGATTTATGCCAGCATACTCTATACCGGCTATACGAAGCCTGCAGACTGGGCGGCAGTGGACCGCAGTGCATGGGATGTAAGTTGCAGTAATGCATACGCAAACGATGATGCCAGATATGGTGCACATCTGGCTATCGATGGTGAAGCAAATACATCTTGGTTTTCGTGGGGAGTAGCCAATGCTGAAGAGTGCTGGTGGAATACAGTATTGCCCCGGCCTGTTACTTTGGCAGGATTCTCGGTTACTAAACAGAGTGCTTACGGATCGTCATACAATCTGAAAAGTGCGGAGATCAAAGTCAGGAAAGACGGAGCGACAGAATGGGTGACTTATCAGAGGACTTTGACTTTCAGGAGCTTTAAAGGAAACGAGCCGCAGTATGCAGTCATCGAACCACCTATCGGGGATGTTAAAGAGTTCAGGATTAATTGTCTGAGCCCGGATAGCTATACCGGATTTGCGGAAATAAATTTATTTGTGAAGCAATAGAGGTGTTTAGATTGTAGATAAGGGGGAGAAGCATCGGGGCCATGGGGTTTCGGTGCTTCTTTTGTGTACTTCATCCCGACAGAGCAAAAAAAAGAACCGGTAAGGATTAGTGATTTTGTGAAGTCAGTTGTATTATTATATAGTGAATGCAACTTCTTGTCGTAATTTTGGGCTATGTTTTTAATATCCCCTATCTTTGCTTACTGGAATTGTTAACCGATGGAATTATTATAAAAAACTAACTGATGAATAAAAAGCCGATAAGCCCTGTATGTTGGGTGCCTACTGTTTACTTTGCGATGGGATTGCCGTTTGTGGCCCTTTCGATGGTTTCTGTCCTTATGTTTTCCGATATGGAGGTGTCGAATGCACAGATTGCTTTCTGGACTTCTCTCATTATGCTTCCCTGGACATTGAAGCCTTTATGGAGTCCGTTTCTGGAGATGTTTAAGACGAAGAAGTACTTTGTTGTCGCTACAGAAATCATTACCGGACTGGCATTTGCGTTGGTGGCACTTTCGCTGCCGTTGCCCGATTTTTTTCGTTATGCCATCGCTCTGATGGGGATCATTGCTCTCAGTGGTGCGACTCATGACATTGCGGGTGACGGAGTATACCTGACGGAGCTGACTGCTACCCAGCAAGCCAAGTATATCGGTTGGCAGGGAGCTTTTTATAATCTGGCCAAGATACTTGCCAACGGAGGCTTGGTTTGGCTGGCAGGTATGCTGAAGGATGAATTTGGAGTGGTACATGCCTGGATGATTGTGATGTTGATGTGTGCGGGTATTATGATTTTGATCGGGCTTTACCACATTCGGATTCTGCCTTCGGGAGGAGGTGCTTCCGGTGAAGTAAATACGGTGAGAGATGCATTGAACGTGCTTTGGGAAGTCATTCGTTCTTTTTTCCAAAAAAAACATATTGCTTTCTACATTGTCTTTATCATTTTGTACCGATTTGCCGAAGGATACGCCCTGAAGATTGTACCGTTGTTCCTGAAAGCACCGGTTGCAGATGGCGGATTGGGGCTTAGTACTCAGGACATCGGATTGGTATACGGTACGTTCGGAGCAGGAGCATTTATCCTCGGTTCGCTCTTGGCGGGTTATTACATTTCGGCTTACGGACTTCGGAAGACCTTGTTTTCTTTGTGTTGCGCTTTTAATATTCCGTTTTTGGTATACTTACTGTTGGCACTTTACCAACCCTCTAACCTGTTGATTATCGGTACGACCATTGTATTTGAATATTTGGGGTACGGATTTGGTTTCGTCGGATTAATGCTCTTTATGATGCAGCAAGTAGCCCCCGGCAAACACCAGATGGCACATTATGCTTTTGCCACCGGTATCATGAATTTAGGAGTAATGCTTCCGGGGATGATGAGCGGATATCTGAGCGACTGGCTGGGTTATCGTGATTTCTTTGTCTGGGTGCTGATCGCTACCATACCGGCTTTTGTCGTCACTTGGTTAGTACCTTTTACGTATCCGGACGGAAAGAAGAAATAAAAGAGAATTTCAATATAAACGAGATATATACATAATATTAATTTAATCGAATCATGGAAGAATTTAAAATTGCAGGTGCTGCTTTGCCGGCCATGCCTTGGGAAGAACGTCCGGCAGGATGTAAAGATGTAGTGTGGCGTTGTTCGGCAAATCCGATTATTCCGCGCGACTTGCTCCCTACTTCAAACAGTATATTCAACAGTGCCGTAGTCCCGTTTAAGGATGGCTATGCAGGAGTGTTTCGTTGTGATGATACCAACCGTCGCATGCGTCTGCATGTGGGGTTCAGTAAAGATGCCGTTCGTTGGGACATCAATGAAGAGCCGTTGAAGTTTCAATGTGATGATGCGGAGATCGGGAACTGGGTTTATGGATATGATCCCAGGGTTTGCTTCATTGAGGACCGCTATTATGTGACTTGGTGCAACGGTTATCATGGTCCTACTATTGGTGTTGCTTATACCTATGACTTTGTAACGTTCCATCAGCTGGAAAACGCCTTTATTCCTTTTAACCGGAATGGAGTTTTGTTTCCTCGTAAGATAAACGGCCGTTTTGCCATGTTGAGTCGTCCGAGCGACAATGGACATACTCCTTTCGGAGATATTTTTTATAGTGAATCTCCCGATATGGAATTTTGGGGACGCCATCGTCATGTAATGTCTCCGGCTCCGTTTGAAGACAGTGCCTGGCAGTGCACCAAGATCGGTGCAGGACCTATTCCGATTGAAACATCAGAAGGCTGGTTGCTGATCTATCACGGTGTATTAGCTTCATGCAATGGTTTTGTGTATAGTTTCGGTTCCGCATTGCTTGACCTTGATGAACCCTGGAAAGTAAAATTCCGTTCGGGGCCTTACTTGATTTCACCCCAGAAAGAGTACGAATGCATGGGCGATGTGCCTAATGTCTGCTTCCCGTGCGCAGCGCTTCATGATTCGGAGACCGGACGAATTGCTATCTATTACGGATGTGCAGATACGGTGACGGGACTTGCATTCGGATATATTCCGGAAATTATAGAATTTACAAAACGTACAAGTATCATCTGAATCGGATAAAAGAGAAAGGGTGCAGCCATCCCGCCGGGATGGCTGCACCCTTTAGATAAAAGGGCGTAACCCTGTTTGGAGTTATCCGTTGTATGCTGTCAGCATCCAAACCATTTTCTCCTGTTCCTTCAGGTAGTCGCTCATCATAGCCACTGTTACCTCATCGTTGTGTGAAGAGGCGAGAGACAGGACTTTACGCTCTTCTGCTATCAGATACCCGTAAGTTTCAAGAATATGATTCAACGCGTCATCGGCTTTGCTCACTCCGTCCACTTCCTTGATTTGTGCCATCTTCAGGTAGTCACTGTACTTATTGGCAGGAGTTCCTCCCAGCATCAATATGCGTTCGGCAATTTCGTCCACCTTTTCGGCAGCTCCGTTATAGAGATCTTCGAATTTACCGTGCAGTACGAAGAAACCGTGTCCTTTGATATTCCAATGAAATCCTCTTAAGTTTGCATAGTGAATTTGAAAATCGGCAAGTAATTGCTGCAATGATACTACGATGTTGTTAGCTCCCTTTTCATCCAAATGTGTATAATTTAAAGTTTTCATAATGCTATTGTTTTTTTGAGTTAATACTATATATCTTCTTTTTATCTGGAACAAAGATACGGCACAAAATGATTCGTGTCAAACTGAAAATTTCTATCTTTGCATTGATAGATTCTATATCTTTAATAAATCAGAGAACGATGACTATACAACAATTGGAATATATTCTGGCCGTCGATCAGTTCCGGCACTTTGCAAAAGCTGCCGAGTATTGCCGGGTAACGCAACCTACTTTGAGTGCGATGATCCAGAAACTGGAGGAAGAATTGGGAGTGAAGCTGTTCGACCGCAGTATGACTCCGGTCTGTCCCACTTCCATCGGTAAGAAGGTGCTGGAACAGGCACGCAAAATCCTTTCGGAAACTACCTGCGTCAAGGAGATTATCAATGAGGAACAGCATTCTTTGTCCGGTACGTTCCGGCTGGCCGTATTGCCTACGATTGCACCTTATCTTTTGCCCCGTTTTTTTCCGCAACTGATGGAGAAATACTCCGATCTTGATATACGGGTTATGGAAATGAAAACACCGGATATCCGCAAGGCTTTGCTGACCGGTGAAGCAGATGCCGCTATCATTGCCAGTCTGCTGGATGATGCTGCATTAACAGAGGAGACTTTGTTTTATGAGCAGTTCTTCGGTTACGTTTCGAAAAAGGAACCATTGTTCAAACACGATGTGATTCGTACGTCCGACGTGACCGGAGAGCGGCTTTGGCTTCTTGATGAAGGACATTGTTTTCGCGATCAGTTGGTCCGTTTCTGCCAGATGGAAGCGGTAAAGGTCAGCCAAATGGCCTATCGCTTGGGCAGTATGGAGACTTTTATGCATATGGTGGAGAGCGGTAAGGGCATTACATTTATTCCGGAGCTGGCAGTGATGCAACTGAGCGAAGAACAGAAGGAACTGGTCCGTCCGTTTGCCATCCCAAGGCCCACTCGCCAGATTGTCCTGGTTACACGAAAAGACTTTATCCGTACCAGCCTGCTGCAAGTATTGAAAGAAGAGATCCAGGCAGCAGTCCCCAAAGAGATGCTTACTTTACAGGCTGTTCAGTGCCTGGTATAAAAAAAACAGCGGCGATATTTTCACAAACATCGCCGCTTTATTTCTTTTATATATCAGAATTATTCTTAGTTTTGTCAAATTTGTGCAGGTGTCTTCTGTTGTTTTATTGAGAATGAAATGATTTTATTTTTAAGTTCTTATCTTCATTGATATCTATTGTGATATACTGTATGTTGTCATAAATCGTGTTTACACGGAGCTTTATTCCTTTTGCTGTCGGCAACAGATCGGCTATATTGGCCAGTTTGAAGGAGACGAGGCTTGAACCCAGTTTACTGGGAGAGTCGTCAAAGGCGTTATGCCTGAATTCCAGACAGATATATCCGTCGTCTTCAACAGGACCTGTAATTTCGTTTTGTACCAGATTCAGCATGTGCTTTTTATTCTCGTCCATACTGCCCAGATACTGGTATTCGATGGTGAGATAATCCTTTGTAAGTGCATGCGCCGTGACGTTGATGCGGTCGTCTCCAATGCTGTCCGCCGTTGCTTCCGTCAGCGGGATGATATCCTTTGTCAGTATATCTTCTATCGTGAATATCTTACCGTTTTCATATCCGGGTTTTTCTTCTCCTTCCATCTTCACGTAACCCACAAAAACCCTCTGTCCTTCTGCGACGGTGTATTTCCAGTTGCGAATATCGGCCGTATCTGCGGGGAATACGTTATTTCCATTGTCCAGGGCAATAAAAAAATCCCTCGGGGTGTCCGCATTGGGAATTTTCATTGTACCGATGGCCAGTATTCCACCCGGAGGACAAGTGACCCAATAATCATTGTCTTCATTGTCCAGACAAGACTGCAGGATGGGCATTAGTGCCAGAATGAGGGTAAAAGTAACTAATTTAAATCTTCTCATAAGTTCCTGTTGGTTTTAGTATCCTATTTATTCATTGAGATTTATTCTTCGCTGTATTGAAGAAATGCGGGGAGCCGTGAAATATTGCATCGTAAAATGTTAAAGAAACAAAAGTGATAAAAGAGTTGTTCTCTCAGTGCAGTATTTCTATCTTTGCTGCATTTATAAGGTAAACACGTGTTTAGGAGAATGAATGAATTAGAGCTGTCGGAACGTTGCAGGCAGGGAGATAATCGTGCCCGCAAAGAACTTTATGAGCAGTACGCAGGACGCATGCTTGGTGTCTGTCTTCGTTATGCCGGAGACAGAGACATGGCACAGGACTTGGTACACGACGGTTTCCTGAAAATTTTCGACTCCTTCGACAAGTTTACCTGGCGGGGTGAAGGCTCTCTTAGAGCATGGATGGAGCGTGTAATGGTGAATACGGCTTTACAGTTCTTAAGAAAGAACGATGTGATGAACCAAACCATGGCACTGGATGAAGTTCCCGAAACTTATGACGAACCCGATGCTTCGGCTGTCGAAGCGATTCCTCAGAAAGTGCTGATGCAATTTATTAGCGAACTCCCCGCCGGATATCGTACCGTATTCAACTTATACACCTTTGAAGATAAGTCGCACAAGGAAATCGCACAGATGTTGGGGATTAATGAAAAATCTTCGGCTTCACAACTTTTTCGGGCAAAGAGTGTATTAGCCAAGAAAGTAAAGGAATGGTTGATGATCAACGGTTGACGTATGTCTTCGGACACCAAGTGAACCCGGGATTTCTAAAATAGAATAGAATGATGAAAGAAAACGAAAAATGGATAAAGGCATTCAAAGAGAAGCTCGAGGATTATTCCGAGCCGATACCTGCTTCCGGTTGGGAACGACTGGAAAAGGAGCTGATGCCCGTAACCGAAAGACGAATATATCCGTACCGCCGATGGGCCGTTGCCGCGGCTGCCGTAGTGTTGGTGGTGACGACTGCTGTAAGTTTGTATTTCCTGAATAGTCCGGTCGCAGATGAAATTCGCTATGCGACGGCTCCTTCATTGGCTGTCAATCCGGATATATTGCCGGAACCGGCTTTACCGGATGTACAGGTCGCCGTGTCCGAGCCAATGAAGCCGGCGGGAGGGACAGACGTGAGTTCCGCTTCTGGATATTTGGCGAAAGGGAATGATCCAAAGATCACTCCGGAAGCCTTTCCGGGGGCAGAGAAACATCCGGAGGCTGTGGTGGCGGAGAAGCCTGCCGAATCACAGTCTGAAGCAACTGCTGTAACGGAGAAAAAAGAGAGTACTGCGTCACAAATAGAAAAAAGGAAAGAGGCCCGGAGGCCATCCGGTAAAGACAAATACCAGTTGCCTATTGAGAGTTCTTCTGCAAAGCGGAATGGAAAATGGTCGATGGGAGTAGGGGTAGGCAATGGGGGAGGACTTCCGACGAATGGTTCGGAAAGTTTTGCACCCCGTCCAATGAGCAACAGGGTAGACCTGATGACAATTATGAATGGGGCCGTGAATATTCCCGCAGATCAGGAAGTTGTCTTTGAAGGGGGAGTTCCTTATCTGAAGTCCAGTACGACTACTGTGATGGATTATGAACATCATCAGCCGGTAAGTTTCGGATTGTCCGTACGTAAATCCCTTCCGAAAGGTTTCTCCGTAGAAACCGGATTGACTTATACGTTGTTGTCTTCCGATGTCAAGCGACAGGGAGATAACAAGATGCAGACTCAGAAACTGCATTATATCGGTATCCCGGTACGCGGAAACTGGAATTTCCTGGAAAAGAAATACTTTACGCTTTATGTATCTGCCGGTGGAATGGTTGAGAAATGCGTATATGGAAAACTGGCGGGCGATAAGGTGAATGTGAAACCTTTGCAATTTTCTGTAGCAGGTGCAGTAGGAGCTCAGTTCAATGCAACGGAGCATGTGGGATTTTATGTGGAACCGGGAGTTTCGTATTTCTTTGACGATGGTTCGAAAATACAGACTATCCGAAAAGAAACACCTTGTAATTTTAATTTGCAGGCAGGATTGCGGTTCACTTATTAAAGTAAGGCAGATGTAAGCCGGAGTGGCGGTGGCGTTTGAACAGAGTGGCGGTGGCATTTAATCGGAATGCCGGTGGCACTTCATTAGAATGGCGGTGGCTCTCTGGAGTGATAAAAAAATAAAGGGGATGGGGCTGTGTCTTCTGTGTTGAAAAGACTCTTGATACACTCTCATCCCCTTCTTAATGATAAGCTAATTTACTTGTACTGTCCGGAAGTATTGCCTGAATAATTTTTCGGCCTTTTCTATTTGCTCCGGAGTGTTTTCTTTCACTCCTTTCAAGAGATATTCTTTGTCCATCGCTTCGTATTTATGAACTCCTAAAGTATGATAAGGCAATATCTCTACACGCTGAATCATCCGGTACGTTCCAAGATGTTCTCCCAACTGCCGGATATCGTCTTCGAAGTCGCTGTAACCGGGCACTAATACATAGCGCAGCCAGAATGGCTTTTGATTGGCTTCGAGCCAGGCGGCGGTTTTCAGTGTTTGTTCGTTACTTCTTCCGGTCAGAGACTGGTGGTGTTCCGGATTGAACTCTTTGATATCCAATAAAACCAAATCAGTCAACCCCAAGAGTTCTTCAACATCATTGTTCCACAGTCCGCCGTTGGTGTCGAGGCAGATGTGGATTCCAGCTTCCTTCAGTCTTTTAAAAAGTGGGATAAGAGCTTTCGCCTGAAAAGTGGGTTCTCCACCGGAGAAAGTTATTCCTCCTTTCTTACCGAAAAAAGCTTTTTGGCTGACAGCCATGCGGACAATTTCATCCGGATGGGTTGGCGTACCTCCTTTGGCTTCGATTGTGTCCGGATTGGCACAATACAGGCACCGGAAGTTACACCCCTGAAGGAAAACGACGAGCCGGAGACCCGGCCCGTCGAATGTTCCCATTGACTCGTATGAGTGTACGTTTATCATTCAATTACATTCTTTCGTGGAAACTTCGGCTGATAACTTCCAGCTGGTGTTCGCGGCTCAGCTTCACGAAGTTGACGGCATATCCTGAAACGCGGATAGTCAGTTGTGGATACTTTTCGGGATGTTCCATTGCATCCTGTAGCATTTCACGGTTCAGTACGTTCACGTTCAGGTGGTGTGCGCCTTTGGTGAAATATCCGTCCATCATGGTCACCAGGTTGTCGATACGATCCTCTTGAGTTGCGCCTAATGATTTCGGAACGATAGAGAATGTGTTACTGATGCCATCCTGTGAATCACGGTAGCGCAACTTAGCTACTGAACTGAGCGAAGCAATCGCACCATTCTTGTCACGTCCGTGCATGGGGTTGGCACCCGGTGCAAAGGCGATGCCTTTGGCACGTCCGTCGGGAGTGGCACCTGTTTTCTTGCCATACATCACGTTCGAAGTGATGGTCAGCAACGAGAGGGTAGGACGGGCATTCTTGTATACCGGGAGTTTCTTCAGTTCTTCGCTGAAGAAGTATACCAGGTCTACACCCAAGTGGTCTACACGGTCATCATCGTTACCGAAGCAGGGAAAAGCGCCTTCGATATCGAATCCTTCAGTCAGGCCGATGTCATTGCGGCGCGCTTTCACATGCGCATATTTGATGGCAGACAGTGAATCGATAGCGATTGAAAGTCCGGCTACACCATAAGCAAGGTTAATGCGCGGATCAGTATCTACAAAAGCCATCTGAGCCTTTTCGTAATAATACTTATCGTGCATATAGTGGATGATGTTCATAGCCTCGTTATATACACGGGCAATCTGTACCAATACCTTTTTATAGTTGGCCATTACTTCTTCGAACTTCAGCGTTTCGCCTGTCAATACAGGGATGTCTTTTACCATGACAGTGCCTGTGTTTTCGCAACGTCCTCCGTTGATTGCCAGCAATAATGCTTTTGCAAGGTTGGCACGGGCGCCGAAGAACTGAATTTGCTTTCCGATTTCTTGGTAAGAAACACAACAAGCGATACCGTAATCGTCCGATTGGCGGACCTCACGCATCAGGTCATCGTTTTCGTACTGTACGGATGAAGTATCAATGGATACTTGTGCACAGAATGCCTTGAAACCTTCCGGCAGTTCAGGACTCCATAGTACAGTCATGTTAGGTTCCGGTGACGGACCTAAGTTGTAGAGTGTCTGTAAGAAACGGAAAGATGTTTTAGTGACCTTTGTACGCCCGTCGTTGAAACGTCCTCCGATGGATTCGGTTACCCATGTCGGGTCACCTGCAAAAATATCGTTGTACGACTGCATACGCAAGTGACGTACCATACGGAGTTTGATAACAAACTGGTCGATCAACTCCTGAGCGAATGTTTCCGTAATAGTTCCCTGGCTCAGTTCATATTCCAGATAGATATCGAGGAATGAAGACACGTTACCCAATGACATAGCAGCACCATCCTGCTCTTTTACAGCAGCCAGATAAGCCATGTACACCCATTGTACGGCTTCTTGTGCGGTATATGCCGGGCGGCTGAGATCCAGACCGTAGTATTCACCCAACACCTTGATTTCTTTCAGTGCCTTGATCTGTTCGGCCACCTCTTCGCGGAGACGAATGCGGGCTTCTGTCATCGGACCTGTAAGATTATGGAGGTCCTCTTTCTTGGCTTCGATCAGACGGTCGAGACCATAAAGGGCAAGGCGGCGATAGTCACCGATGATACGTCCGCGTGCATAATTATCAGGAAGCCCGGTCAGGAATCCCAAAGAACGGAATGAACGGATTTCATCAGTGTATACATCGAATACTCCGTCGTTGTGTGTCTTGCGGTAATGAGTGAAGATATCCTTTACTCTATCATCCACCTCTACTCCGTTTTCACGGCAAGCCTTCATTACTACATTAATTCCGCCGAACGGTTTGATGGCACGTTTCAGTACCTGATCGGTTTGTAATCCGACGATCAGTTCGTTCTCTTTATCGATATAGCCGGCAGGGTGGGAGGTTATAGTAGATACTGTAGTGTAATCAAGTGCGCGAATTCCATTGTTGTTTCTCTCTTCTTCGAGAGCTTTGAGACAGTTGTTCCAGACAGCCTTAGTGCGTTCAGTAGGTCCTTGCAGGAAAGAAGCATCCCCTTCGTAAGGAGTAATGTTGTTACTGACGAAATCTCTGACGTTGATTTCCTTGCTCCAAAGTCCATCTTTAAAGGTCTTATTCAATTCCATAAAATTAATCAGTTAGTGGTTAGTTATCCTTTAGAGCGTGCAAATTTACGATCTTTTTTCGGTTTAGGGATATAAAAGGTTCCTATTTTATGTTGAATAGCATAAAAATACCTACTTATAGGGAGGTTGTGTTCCTCTCTGTTGAAGTACTCTTTCCAAATATTTTTTGCGGAAAAATTTGCAGATTTGAAAATGATTCGTACCTTTGCAGCGCTTTAAGAGAAAAGCACTATTGAAAAATAGTTTTGGAGAGGTGGCAGAGTGGTCGATTGCGGCGGTCTTGAAAACCGTTGTACTGCGAGGTACCCGGGGTTCGAATCCCTGTCTCTCCGCTGAACGTGCTGGACAGAAATGGTCAGCAAACGGACAAAAAGCTACAAATCAATGATTTGTGGCTTTTTTTATTGCCCGAAAGTCCTGCTTCCAAGACTTCAAAAGTACGGTAAAAGACAAAGTTTCGTTACTAAATCGTTACCTATTCCCCGCCGGACAAAAACGGTAACGATTTGTCCATAAATGACCTGATAATGACTTGATTAGTCCATAGTCTGCATAACTCGAAAACGAGAGGTAAAAATTAATTTTGCAACTAAAAAAAGTGAGTTATGAAATCGACATTCAAGGTTCTTTTTTATTTGAAGAAAGGTTCTGAAAAGAAAAACGGCGAGGTTATGATTATGGCACGCATCACCATAGACGGCAAACTTTGCCAGTTCAGTACGAAACAGAGCATCCAGCCCGACAACTGGAGCATTACTGCGGGCAAAGCCAAAGGCAGGGATGCCGGGAGGATAAACGCCCTTTTGGACGACATACGTTCTTCCCTGAATACCATTTACCACGAAATGCAGCGGCGTGACAATTACGTGACCGCCGAGAAAGTGAAAAACGAGTTCTTGGGACACAGCGAGAGCCACGAAACAATCCTTTCATTGTTCCAAAAGCACAATGACGATGTGAAGCAGCTTGTAGGCATATCCAAGACGATAGCGACCTACCGCAAGTATGAAGTGACCCGCCGCCACCTCGCTGAATTTATCCAAAGCAAGTACAACGTATCGGACATATCCATAAAGGAGATAAGCCCGATGTTCATTACCGATTTTGAGTTGTATTTGCGTACCGCCTGCAAGTGCGGCTACAACACCACCGCCAAGTTCATGCAGTTCTTCAAGCGTATCATCATCATCGCCCGTAACAACGGCATACTGGTGGGCGACCCTTTCGCCAGCTACAAAATCCGGCTGGAAAAAGTGGACAGGGGTTATCTGACAGAGGACGAGATTAAAATTATCCTTAAAAAGAAAATGGTTTCCGAACGGCTGGAACACGTCAGGGACTTGTTCGTCTTTTCCTGTTTCTGCGGTCTGGCATACAGCGATGTCGCCAATTTGCGGCAGGAGAATATCCAAAAGTCTTTTGACGGCAACCTTTGGATAATCACCAAGCGGGTAAAGACCAACACGGACGTGAATGTCCCCCTGCTGGATATTCCCAAGATGATTTTGAAGAAGTACAAGGGCAAGTTGCCGGACGGCAAGATACTTCCCGTAATCAGCAATCAGAAGCTAAACGCCTACTTGAAAGAGATTGCCGATATATGCGGTATTAAAAAGAACCTGACATTCCACCTTGCCCGGCACACGTTCGCCACGACCACCACGCTGTCAAAGGGCGTACCCATTGAAACGGTGTCCAAGATGCTGGGACACACAAACATAGAAACTACGCAAATCTACGCCCGCATCACCAACAGCAAGATAGGCAGCGATATGCAGGGGCTTGACAAGAAGTTTGTCGGCATTGAGAAGATTTACAAGGAAGTTGCCATGTAATCTTGATTATATGGAACTGGTCACAATTTGTGACCAGTCCTTACTATTATTCCAACATTGCTAAATCTCCTAAAATATACGATTATGGATTTGCAGATTATCCAAAACAAGATTTTTGAGGTCAGAAGTTGCCGGGTGATGCTCGATTATCATTTGGCAGAACTCTACCAAGTGGAAACACGAGCCTTGAAGCAGGCGGTCAAGCGCAATATCGAGCGTTTTCCGGGTGATTTTATGTTTGTACTCACCCAAGAGGAAGCTAACTTGCTGTTATCCATAGGGGTATCACAAAATGTGATACCCCCTGCTTACAACTTCGGCGTTGCTATGCCTATGGCTTTCACCGAGCAGGGCGTAGCCATGCTTTCTTCGGTTCTCCGCTCCAAAGTAGCCATAGAAGTAAACATTTCAATCATGCGGGCTTTTGTCCTCATGCGCCAAATGGCAATCGGTTACGAGGAACTGTCAAGGCGCATCGAGGAACTGGAGGTAAGCACCGATGCGCAGTTCAACGAACTGTACCAAGTCCTTACCCAGCTTTTGAGCCAGTCGAAACAACAGAAAGAACGCCGTCCGGTAGGTTTCGTTACCTATAACCGTGGCAAGAACGAATAGGTAACGATTTCGGTAACGAAATTCCACTTAATAACCTATATCCCAGCATTGTACATTCTTCCACCTTGCGGGCAGTCTACCGACTACCCGCATTTTTTATATCCTTTTCCAACTGGCACATTTCCCGAAACGCCAGCCGTGCGTGGCATGGCTGACTGTATTTCGTGAAAAGAGCCGTTGGAAACCCGCACAAGCGTATTGCAAGCAAGCTCACAACACCCTTGCCTTTCCCGCCCGCATGGAGTGTTCCCTAAAAGATGAAAGAGAACAGGCACTTTTCCCCAGTTTCCCTATTTGTAAATCTTCCTCTTACGCAGTCCCCCAGCCGGGACAGTCGTTTTAATCATTTCAATAGGCAAAGGTAGTTACGTGTTCTTCACGATTTTGCAAGGTCGAGCCGTTCCGGTTTGGCGAAAAAATCTTCCCTGCCTTGCGAGGTATTTTTTGCCCAAAACCTTGCAAACTCTAAACACTACCCTTTTACGCCTATGTGAAACGAAAACGACCGACCCGACCGGAAGACGCATAAAAAAAAAGTCGGATTTACGGGAAACAGGAAAAAAATTCAGTGAAACTTCAACTCCCTCACCTCTCAAATCCGCATAAAATTAAAAACTTAAAAAATTACAGCAATATGGAAGCAAAGGTATTATCGGAAGCAAAAGTTTATGTAGGCACTTATGCCAAGTACAACAACGGTTCATTGTCCGGCGCATGGCTCGACCTTTCGGACTATTCGGACAAGGAAGAATTTTATGAAGCCTGCCGGGAACTTCACAAGGACGAGGAAGATGCGGAATACATGTTTCAGGACTGGGAGAACGTGCCGGAGGGCTTAATCGGCGAAAGCTGGATTTCTGAAAACTTCTTCGCCCTGCGTGATGCGGTGGAGGATTTGAGCGACACCGAGCAGGAAGCCTTTTTCGTGTGGTGCAACTATAAAAGCCATGATTTGGGCGAGGAAGATGCGGACGACCTTGTACGTGATTTCCGGGACGAGTATCTGGGTCAATATGACGATGAAGAAGATTTCGCCTATGAAATTATCGAGGAATGCTACGACCTGCCGGAGTTCGCAAAGACCTATTTCGATTATGAAAAGTTCGCCCGTGACCTTTTTATGTGCGATTACTGGTTTGATGACGGTTTTGTGTTCCGTGCGGCATAACAACCAATCCGGGCGGGGTGTCAAAGCCCTGCCCGTTAAAAACGACCAAGCGATGAAACGGAAAAGCATTTATAAAATCCTTTGGCGGGTGTTGCTGCTCTGCCTTGCATGGCGGTTTACCAGCGTAGCCGGAGCAGGCACGGCGATAACGGCGTATATCGTGTTTTGTGCCGCCCGTTTCCTGCTCCGGGTCTGCCTTTCAGCCCTTTATGCGCTGGGCGTGGCTCTGCTTTTCCTGCTGTTGCTTTCTTTACTGATATTATAACCATTAAAAAAAATAGAACATCATGCAGTCACTTAACAAAAACGGGGTAAGCATTACCCAAACACCGGGAGAAGAAAAGTTCGTGAAATGCTGTTTAGGGGCTTTCAGGGGACAAATTTATTATCAATATGACTACCGCCACACGGACGGCGAACTTTTCAGCACGGTAGCCAAAACGCTGGACGAGTGCCGCCGCAGGCGTGACGAATGGATAGCGAAGAAGAACGGAGTAATAAACAAGTAAATTTTAGGGACATGAAAACAACAGAAGTAAACAAGGAGCTTATCGGCAGGCGTTGCGAGTGCATTTTTACGGGCTTAATGGTAACGGGCGTTATCGAGGACACAGAAGAAAACGAACACACCATAGAGGTAAAAGTCCGTTTCGACCACCCGCACCAGTGGGGCGATGATTTGTATAATGATGTGTGGGCGTGGGGGCGCAAAATAGACGAGTTCGGCACGCTGCACCATTTGCAACTGTTGGAGGATAAACCGGACTTTCAGATAATGACGGTAGTTTTCGGCGAACCAATCAGCCGGATAGACCGCAGTGTTTTTGAAGATGTTGCAACGTGGGGTGTCTGTTCCCTGCAAGGCTGGGTAAACAGCTATGAAAGTGTCCGGTTTGTAGCTATAGACGACCATACGGCAATCATCACGGGCGAATATAACATGGAGCAGGTAAAGGTGTGGTTAGAGAAATACACGTCCATAAAGAGCCTTAAAACCAGTTGATAGAAAACGGCGGCTGCTTGCCGCCGTTACTTTCTTCCGTGAGCCTGCCAGCGGGTGAAGAAAGTAACAAAGAAGCCTTTCGTTTTCCCTATCATGGAAACATCCCGCCGATGCTTCCCGGCGGGATGTCTGCCCGATATTTACGCTTTGCGTATCATTCCATACCCGGTTTCCCAAGAGGATGATAAAAACGAATGTCGCAACTATAAATCCTCATAGTGAATAAATTTTACACCAAGTATGCACACGGTTTCTTCTTCCTCGATGTCATATTTCCATGTCCGTTTATTGACAAGCATTTCCGTGTCGCAATCGAACCATTCCATTACAGGCGCATCATCTTCTTCGTCCGCCCATTTGAAAACCTGATTGGACGGCGTTTTCCATAATTCAGCACTGTCACGTTCGGAAATACAGTCCTTGTCCATAATGATGATGTCACCTACTGCCGGAACTGTATCTGTTTCCAACGTGGTTTCTATGTACCACGAGATGCCTTCTATATCCAATTCTATTTTTACCATGTCGTTTTATTATTAGGGGGTTATTGTTTCCGTTTCTTCTTCGCTGTTGTCATTATTAAATGATAGTGTAAGTTGCTGCATCTGCCCGAAGCTGTCGATGATATAAATGTCAATCGTCTGCTGGTCGGTCGATGCCGAGGTGTAGTAGAGCCAGAACGTTTCTTTCTCCAGCGGGTAGAGGTCATTGGGCAGGAACACCGTGCCGTTATCCATTTCCAGCTTCCCTTTGCCGTCC
>OGGC01000020.1_pt1 | contig 141159 bp, 142 predicted proteins | sample 1571181 | NCBI WGS metagenome assembly OGGC01 (sample SAMEA2581930, study PRJEB24529) | metagenome | biome: Human gut stool | place: China | collected 2011 | reverse complement strand
TTAAAGTGGCACGCGAGCTGGGTTCAGAACGTCGTGAGACAGTTCGGTCCCTATCCGTCGTGGGCGTAGGAAAATTGAGGAGAGCTGTTCCTAGTACGAGAGGACCGGAACGGACATACCTCTGGTGTATCTGTTGTCACGCCAGTGGCAGTGCAGAGTAGCTATGTATGGAATGGATAACCGCTGAAAGCATCTAAGCGGGAAGCCAACTTCAAGATGAGTTTTCCCATTTTTTATAAAGTAAGATCCCAGAAAGACTATCTGGTTGATAGGCTAGAGCTGGAAGCATGGCAACATGTTGAGGTGACTAGTACTAATAGATCGAGGATTTAATCCTATGTTATTTTTTAGATGAATATCCACATTATCATGTTTTCAGAGAATAATTTCTCTATATATAAATTAGTGACTATAGCAAAGAGGATACACCTGTTCCCATCCCGAACACAGAAGTTAAGCTCTTTTACGCCGACGATAGTGTAAGCGAAAATAGGAAGTTGCTAATTTTTTTTTGTTTACTTTCAAATATAAAAAATGAATATTAACTGTTTTTATATTGTAATATTCGTTTTTTTTTAATATAATATTTCTAGGTGATAAAAAAATGGAATATAAATTTATATCATATAATGAGATGGATACAATTGAATTAGCGCAAAATTTAGAATCTGAAAAATTTCCTAATATGATTATTTGTTTAGATGGTGAATTAGGTAGTGGTAAGACCGTATTTACTAAAGGTTTTGCTGATGCTTTAGCAATTAAAGAAAATATTACTTCACCAACTTTTAATATTATTAAAGAATATACAGCTGGTGAGATGCCATTATATCATATGGATGTATATCGTTTAGATGAGGATTCAGATGATATTGGTATTGAAGAATATTTTAATAAAAATGGCGTTGTTATTATAGAATGGTCGAGTATGATTAAAAATATACTCCCAAAGGAAAGATTAGAAATTAAATTTAAAATTAACGATGAAAATAAACGAACTTTAATTATTACACCTTATGGAAAGAAATATGAAGAGGTTTGTGAGGCTGTTTTATGATTAGTATTGTAGTTGATACTTCTACACCTACTTTGTTATTTTCTATAGTTGAAAATAACGAAATTAAGTATTTATATAATTCTAAAACTGATGGTGATCTTTCTTCAAACTTTATGGTTATTGTTAGCAATGCATTTAATGAAACTAACATTAAACCTAATGATGTAAATAAGATTTTTATATCAACTGGTCCTGGATCTTTTACTGGGATTAGGATTGGTATGACTTTTGCTAAAGTTTTTGCATATTCTTTAAAAAAGGACTTAATTCCTTTTTCAACTTTAGAACTTTTTGCTTCTTCGTCTAGTTCTAAAAATATTATATCAGTAATAGATGCTAGAAGAGATTATGTTTATAGGGGAATTTATGATGATAGTTTAAATTGTATTGAACAAGATAAGTATATATCATTAAATTGTTTGAAAGATGAAATTAAAAGTTTTAAAAATTATTCTGTGTATTCCTATGATTCATTTTCAGATATAAATTCCATTATTCCAAATATTAATGTTTTAAAACTTGTTAATAAACACATTGATGATAAACCTGTTAATCCACATGAACTAAAACCAAGTTATTTGAAAATGACTGAAGCGGAAGAAAAAATACTTAATGATAAAAAAAATCAATAATCTAGATGATATTATTGAATTTTCAGACAAATTTATAGCCGATGATCCTTTTATAAATGCATTTGGCTATTATAAAGATGAAATTTTAATTGCTTTTATTGTATTTTCTATTCAATATGATAGAGCAGAATTAAATTATTTATGGACAAGTATTGAATATAGAAATAAAGGTTATGCTTCTTTACTTATGAAAAAGATGTTAGAATTATGTGGAAATTTAACCAACATTACTTTAGAAGTTGATGTTGAAAATACTTATGCTATAAATTTATATATATTATTTGGATTTAAAGAGGTTGCTATTAGAAAACACTATTATAATAATGGAAATGATGCATTATTAATGATGAAAGAGATGAAGTAAATGAAAGATATATATATATTGGCTATTGAATCTAGTTGTGATGAAACTAGTATAGCAATAGTAAAAAATGGTGTAGAAGTTATTACAAATATTGTTTCATCACAAATAAATGTGCATGAATTGTTTGGTGGGGTTGTTCCAGAAATAGCTAGTAGAATGCATATAGAAAACATTACAATTGTTTTGGATCAAGCTTTAAAAACTTCCGGTATGTCTATGGATGATATAGATGCGATTGCTGTTACATATGGCCCTGGTTTGATTGGCTCATTATTGGTAGGATTACAAGCAGCAAAAACACTTTCATTTATATATAATAAACCATTAGTACCTGTTCATCATATTGCAGGTCATATATATGCAAATAATATTGGAAAAGCAATGAATTTTCCATTAATTTCGCTAGTTGTTAGTGGAGGGCACACAGAATTAGTTTTAATGAAAGAAAATTATTCTTTTGAATATATTGGTGGTACATTAGATGATGCAGTTGGGGAATGTTATGATAAAGTTGCAAGAGTTATTGGTTTAGCATATCCTGGAGGTCCAAAACTAGATGCATTGGCACACACTGGTATTGATAGCTATAATTTACCATTACCACTTGATGATGATAGTTATAACTTTAGTTTTAGTGGACTAAAAAGTTCGGTAATTAATTTAAAACACAATGAAGAACAAAGAGGTAATAAAATTAATGATGCAAACTTAGCAGCTTCTTTCCAAAATCGTGTAATTAAAATATTAACAAAAAAAACTATGAAAGCTTTAAAAAAGTACAATGTTGATAATTTAATAATAGCTGGTGGAGTATCTGCGAACAAAGGTTTAAGAGATGAATTTAAGAAATTATGTGATGAAAATAATATTAATTTATCTATACCTGATTTAAAGTATTGTACCGATAATGCTGCAATGATAGGCGCTGCCGGTTATTATGCATACAAGCTTTCTAGAATTGCAAATTTGGATTTAAATTCTAAAGCAAATGATGAATTAAGATAGGAGAAATTTATATGAAATGTATATTATTATGTGCGGGATACGCTACTAGATTATTCCCACTTACAGAAAATTTTCCAAAAGCACTACTTGATATAGAAGCTGGGAAACCATTATTAGATTATATTTTAGATGAAGTAAATACTATAGATATTGTTGATGAAATATATCTAATAACAAATGCAAAATATTATAATCATTTTAATGATTGGGCAATGAAAAAAAACAATGTTAAAAAAATAACAGTAATAAATGATATGACAGATTCTAATGATAATAGGTTAGGTGCAATTGGAGACATAAAGTATGTCATTGACAGTCAAAAAATAAATGATGATTTATTAATTATTGCTGGTGATAATCTATTTGATTATAAATTAAAAGACGTTGTTGATTATTATAAAAATAAAAATGCAGTAACAGTATGTGCAAAACAAATAAATGATATTAATATTTTAAAAGGTTTTGCAGTTGCAAAATTAGACTCTGATGATAGAATTTTAGACTTGGAAGAAAAACCAGAAAATCCAAAAAGTGATATAGGTGTTTATGCAACATATTTATACCCTAAATTTGTTATTAATGAAATTGTAAATTATTTAAAAGAAGGTAATAAACCTGATGCTCCTGGTTATTTAGTCGAATATTTATATAAAAAATATCCTGTATACGCTTATAAATTTGAAGGTAATTGTTATGATGTTGGGACATTTGATTCTTTAAATTTAGTTAGAGAGAAATATAATAAGAAATAATATGAATACTATCCAGTATTCTTTTTTTATAAGCACAATCTTTTTCTTTGAATATAATATAAAAGAAGAAGGGAGTGTATTTTTTGAAAAAATTTTATTTTTTAATCATAACAATTATATTGATATGTTCCATAGCAGTATTATGTTTCTTTAAAAAGGATAATAAGAATTTAAAACATATTAAAGTTGCAGAGGTAGCACATAGTATTTTTTATGTACCACAATATGTAGCACATTCATTAGGATATTTTGAAGATGAAGGACTTGATGTAGATATAGTATTAACTGCTGGTGCGGATAAAGTAACAGCGGCTGTTTTATCAGGAGATGTTGAAATAGGTTTTTGTGGTAGTGAAGCTACAATCTATGTTTATAATCAAGGAGAAAAAGATTATTTAGTTAATTTTGCTGGATTAACTAAAAGAGATGGTAGCTTTATAGTATCAAGAGAAAAATATGATAATTTTTCATTAAAAGATATGAAAGGTAAAACTATAATAGGTGGGCGTATAGGTCATCGGATACTAAACTTATGATAAAATTCTTATAAAAAAATATCATAAGTTCTAATACCAAAAATCGTTTCTGGTATTAACTTATGAAAATTTATTTTTCTAATTCTATTAATAATTTATCTAATTTCATTGATAAATAATCTGTTGGATTATCTCCTTTATAATACATATTTATCATCACTAAAAGATCCGCATCTGTTAGTGTTAAAATAACCTTGCCCTGTTCCCTTAAACTACCTTTTATAGCTTTTAAGGCATTTTTATCTATACCTTTTCTGGAAATGATAATTGCAACTTTCCTTAAGGCTTTGTCATAAAGATATTTTTCTGTTGTATATATTTCTTTTTGAGTAATTTGCTCCGTATAATTTTTGAAGTCAAAAATAATGTATTTTGTATTAAAATAGTTGTTTAATGTACTAAAAAAATCATCGTTCACATCATTTTTAATTTTACAAATTAAATCGAAACGATACAAATCGTCATTTGATTTTTGCTGTTCTTCCCAAATACTTAGGTAATCTGAAAATAATAATTTTAATGCGTCTGTACAAACTTTTTCATATTTTGAAAATTGACTTTTTCCAGGTTCAATATCTTCAAATTTTTGTTTCCAGTTAATTTTTTTATTATCATCTTCAAAAGTTTTCTCAGCAAAATCAAAAGGTATTGAAGGAGTAACTGGAGAGATTTTAGCAACTGAAAAATCTAACAATTCTAAGAATTTTTGGTATAAATCACTGTTTGGCTGTATTAAATATAGTAAATTAGCTATATCTAAAATAATTATACCCTTTTCTAATGCTTCACTTTTACATTGTGGTGTACATATTGCATTTGTGATTAGCAATCCTATTTCACCCGCATTTATAATACTTGATAATTGTATAATACTATAAACTATAGAACTTGGTGAAAAATAAAGTTTTGAATAAAATTTTATTTCACAAATATATTTTTCTTTTTTATTAGATTTTTGATATGCCAGTTCCATATCAATGAAATTATCTTTCACTTTTTTTTGATATTTTACTTTGTATCCTAACTGTTCAAATAATGTTATTAAAATATATTCAAATTTAGATTCTTTTGGTAATTCTAATATTTTCATAATATCACCTGAAATTATTATATCATATATTAAAGTTTAAATATACTATGTCAATTTAAACCTATAATGAATTTCTATTGTTTTATCTTCACTAATAATTATTTTGTCAATTAAATTAACTAATAAATTCCTATTAGGTTTTTCAAAAGATAAGTATTCGTTTATCTTTTTTAGTGTTTCTTCTTTTTCTTTTGTGCTATTTTCACTGCTAGTATTATTAAGTTCTTCTTCTAATTCATTTTTCCTAATTTTCCAAATGTCTATTTCTTCTTTATATTTAATAGTCAGTCTATTAAACATTTCCATATCAATATTACCATTTAATTTATCTTCATAAATTTTATCTATATATGATAGATTACAACTGATTTTTCTATCTAATATGTTAATATCTTTTTGTATTTTTGTTTTAATATTATTCTTTTTCTTCGCCTCATCAACTTTATTTTTAAATGTAGTATTATCAACATATTGTTTACACATATATCTAATTTCTTTTAAAATAGCATTTTCTAATTTATCATAATTGCAAGTATGTGGAGTGCATAAACCATATTTAGAATGTGATGTATAATAAGTACAACAGCAATATTTTCTTTTACCATCGTTACTTTTATTTATTCCTATTGCGTGTCCGCATTCTTTACATACCATAAAACCAGAAAATAATTGTATATTGTTATTAGTCTTATTTTTATTTTTCTTTAATAAATCTTGGACTGTATAAAATACTTTCTTATCAATTATTGCTTCATGGGTATTTTCTACGATTATCCATTCTTCTTTTGGAGTTCTAATTTCTTTTTTTGATTTATAACCTAACTTTTTTCTTCTACCTTGGGTTAAATTACCAATATAAGTTTGATTTGTGAGCATTTCCTCAACGGTCCTAGGGCACCATAACTTATAAGCCGTTGATCTCATGCCCCTGTTAAGATTAGCATATACACTTGGTGTAGGTATGTGAGCGTCTGAAAATATATTTGCTATTTGTCTTGGGCTTTTACCTTCTAATGTTAAAAAAAACATTCTTTCAACAATAGGTCTTACTTCCTCATCAATAATTATTTTATGCTTATCGCTTGGATCTTTTTTATAACCATATACTGCTTTCCATCCTAAAAATTGTCCTTTTTCTTTCTTTGCTTTTACAATCTTTCTAATCTTCTTAGAGGTATCTTTTAAATAATAATCATTAAACATTAATTTAAATTGTAAAAACTCTAAGCCGGGTGTTTCATAGAGAGTATCTATATCATCATTTATAGCAATATATCTTATACATCGTTCAGGAAATATTCTTTCAATATATTCCCCCATAGAGATATAATCTCTACCCATACGGGATAAATCTTTGGTTATAATAGTATTTACTTTGCCACTATCAATATCTGCAATTAGTCTTTTCCAAGAGGGTCTGTCAAAAGTAGAACCACTAACACCATCATCTATATATTCATCAATGTATATTAATTTTTCTTCTGTTTTTTCTAAGAACATTTGTAGTAAGCCTCTTTGATTTTTTATACTTTCGCTTTCCAGATTATCTCCATCTTCACGAGATAATCTGATATAAAAAGCAGTGTAAAATATTTTGTTTTTCATGCTTTTTCACTGCATTTAACGATTAAAAGAACCAATTTCTAAGCAATAATCTATCAAAAATTCTTCTATTATTTGTTGTAGCGTTTTTCCGTTTTCATTGAAAATATTAATAATTCTCATAAAAATCACCTAATTAAATTTATGATTTAATAAGTCATCTAATGCCTATTCTTGTAATCTAATTGATTTTTGATAAAATAAAAAATTGTTTCTATTTTATAAAGAACCAATTTTTTTATATTATTTTATTAGTTTTTTTACATTACATTTGTTTTTATTTTTTGAAATATCAAGTTCTACCAAAGAATCACATATTTTGTAATAATAAAATTTCTTAATAGAAGAATAATCAGGCCCATAATCATCATCTTTAATAGCTTTTCCCATTGCGTCTAGATATTCTTCCCTTTTAGCGTAGGTTACATATACAGGAGGAATATCTACTACTTTAAAATAAACGTTAAGGAGTGCTCTTGCACTTCTACCATTTCCATCAAAGAAAGGATGTATTTTAATAATTTTACACATGAGTTCAACGGCTTTATCAATATAATCAATAATATCTTCTGCTGTAAAATTATTTCTTAAAGTCAAACCAAATTTAGTTAAATTAATACTATCTATATATAATTTTTGTATTTCTCTGGGAATAAGCCTGTAATCAGTAAGACTAACACTATTACCCAATAAATAGGAATTTTGTTCTCTAAATTTACCACCAACTTCAGAATAAGGAACTAAAGAAAATAATTTTTGATGTATATTAAGAAGTGTGTAAATATTTATTTTATCATAGTCAGTATAATCAGTAATAAAATCATATACAACGCTCATTCCATCAATTTCAGCTTTTTCATGAATTTGCTCTAATTCATTTTCATTGTAAATATATTTTTCTTTAAAATGTTCATAAATATCCCTAATATTACTTCTATTAATATAAGTAAAATATGAAGCAATAATAGTTTCTGGCATATAGTCATTTTTAGAATATAAAATATTCTTCTCCTTTTTTGATTTGTGGTAGTTAAATATTGTCTTTATTTTTTCAGCAGCTTCTTCATGTTCGATGTTATCGTTTCTAAGTATTTCAAATATTGGTATTAATTTTTCTCTATCCATACAATCACCCAACTTGCTACATATGATATCATGTATAATATCAAAAGTCAAAGAAAAAATTTAAATATAATTTCTTTGTTTTTAAATCTAGTTTTTAATTTTTATAGTATTTAATATAATTCATTAATTGTTTTCTTATTGAGTGTTGAAAGGTACATAAAAAATGAACCGAATATTATTTGTAGAAGATAAAATGTTAATTAAATAATTAAAAATAAAACACTAGAAAAAGAAATATTATTATATGAAATAATAACTATTTTTTTTATTCATTTCTACTAAAATACTTTATTATTATAGTTTAATAGCATCGATATTTAACATCATAAGTTTTAATGCCGAGCGGGTGGAATGCCCGAAATGACATTAGAATGGATTTTAACCCAAAATGGAATAGACGTTAACAAGGATATAACAATCGATACAAGTATTGCTTTTGCATCTATGAGTGGGGCATTTATAGGAGGCACAGGGGACTTTGTATCTTTATTTGAACCAAATGCTTTACAATTAGAAAAACAAGGATATGGTTATGTAGTTGCGTCACTTGGTGAACTTGGTGGGGTTGTTCCATATACTGCATATAATACAAAAGCTAGTTATTTAGAAAGCAATCCAGAAGTAATAGAGGGATTTACCAAAGCAATACAAAAAGGTCTTGATTATACTCATTCTCATAGCGCTAGTGAACTTGCAACAGTAATATTAGATTATTTTCCAGATACTTCAAAAACGGATTTGGAAAAAATAATTCAAAGATACAAAGATATAGATTCATGGTTTGAAACAACATATATAGATGAGGAAAACTTTAATCATATACAAGAAATAGCAGAAAATGCTGGACAATTATCTACAAGAGCTCCATATGATAAATTAGTAAATAATAAATTTTCAAAAATTAAATAATATTGGAACTATCAAATTTTTATTTGATAGTTTTTTATAAAATATAAATTTATGTCATTATCAAAAAAATATATTATCCATAAAATAAAATAGCTAGGAGGAAATATAATGGAAAAGAATGTACTAAAAATAAAGAATTTAAAAAAAACCTATCATACTAAAAATAAAGAGATTTTGGCTGTAGAAGATTTTTCATTAAATTTAAAGGAAGGCGAGTTTGTTTCTATTGTAGGTCCAAGTGGTTGTGGAAAAAGCACAATTTTATCAATTTTAGCTGAACTTGATAATAAATCGTTTGGTGATATTGAGTTAACTGAAAAAACGAGAATAGGATATATGCTTCAACAGGATGCATTATTTGATTTTAGAACAGTTTTAGATAATTGTTTATTGGGATTAGAGATAAATAAAAATTTAACAAACGAAACAAAAAACTATGTTCTAAATTTATTAAAAATATATGGATTGAAAGATTTTATAAATAGTTATCCTGCAACTTTATCAGGTGGAATGAGACAAAGGGTTGCTTTAATCAGAACTCTTGCAACAAAACCAGATATACTTTTACTCGATGAACCATTTTCTGCTTTAGATTATCAAACAAGGTTAGCTGTTTCAGATGATGTGTATAGTATAATTAAAAAAGAAAAGAAATCGGCAATAATGGTTACTCATGATATTGCTGAGGCAATAAGTATGGCAGATAGAGTCATAGTTTTAACCAAAAGACCTAGTAAAGTTAAATATGTAGTTGATATAGAATTAGAAAATAAAACTAACCCAATAAATAATAGAAAAGATAAATTTTTTTCAAAATATTATGATTTGATATGGAAAGAGATTGATTACCATGTATAGTGAAGAACATAAAAAATATATAAAAGAATTTAAAAAAAGAAATTTATTAATTAAATTAGTTCAAGTTTTAATCTTAGTTATATTTTTAATTATTTGGCAATTATTATCTGATTATAATATAATAAATTCATTTATTTTTTCTTCACCATATAAAGTCATAAAATGTTTAATTAATCTGCATATCAAAGGAAATTTATATAATCATATATTTATAACTGTTTGGGAAACAACTATTAGTTTTTTATTAGGAACCTTCATAGGAATTTTTATTGCTACTTTAATGTGGTGGAATGGTTTTTTTGCCAAAGTTATAGATCCATATTTAACAGTTTTAAATAGTTTACCTAAAGTTGCGTTAGGACCAATAATAATAATATGGGCAGGAGCTGGAATGAATTCTATTGTATTTATGGCATTATTGATATCTGTGATAGTAACAATTATAAATATATATCAGGGATTTATAGAAACAGATCCAATAAAAGTTAAATTAATGAAGTCATTTAAAGCAACAAAAAAACAAATTTATTTTAAATTATTATTACCTAATAGTTTACCAGTAATAACAAGTTCATTAAAAATTAACGTAAGCATGTCATTAATTGGAGTAATAATGGGGGAATTTTTGGTATCAAAAGAAGGAATTGGATATTTAATTCTATATGGTTCACAAGTATTTAATCTTGATTTAGTTATAACTGGTGTTATGATATTATGTGCTGTAGCAGTTTTAATGTACTATATAATTCTTTATATTGAAAAAAAGTTAGTAAAAACGAATTACTAATTTTTTTATTAATTCAAAACAAAAAATAATAATCTATTATAATTTTTATTAAAATTATGTATATGACTTAGTTAATTAACTATATAAAAATTTAATTTATTTTATTTTTTTTCTATACATAATGTGCTAAAATGTAAAAGGTGATGGTATGAATTTTATAGGGTATAATGATAAACAAATAGAAGCAATTAAAGAAACAGAGGGACCATTACTTGTAATAGCAGGTGCAGGAAGTGGTAAAACAAGAGTTCTTACTACGAGAGTTTCTTATTTGATACAAGAAAAAAATGTTTTGCCAGAAAACATTTTAGCGATAACGTTTACAAATAAAGCAGCCCATGAAATGAAAGAAAGAATAAATAATATTTTAGGACTTGAATCAAGAAGAATACAGATATCAACATTTCATTCATTTGGGTTATTATTAATTAAACAAAATTATGAAAAGTTAGGATATAAATCAAATTTTACAATTTTAGATAGTGATGATACACTTACTGTAATTAAAAAGATAATAAAAGATATGGATTTGGATGTAAAAATATATAATCCTAAAGCAATAAGAAATAAAATTAGTAGTTCTAAAAATGAATTAATTGATTCAGGATCATATGAAAAATATGTTAATACAGATTATGATAAAAAAGTGCTTGAAATATTTAAAAGATATGAAATGAAATTAAAAATAAATAATTCATTAGATTTTGATGATTTGTTAATGCAACCAATTGTTTTATTTAAAATGTATCCGGACGTTTTAGAACAATATCAGGAAAAATATAAATATATATTAATAGATGAATACCAAGATACAAATGAGGCACAATATGTTTTAGTAAAAATGTTATCAAAAAAATATAAAAATATATGCGTAGTAGGGGATGAGTCTCAATCTATATATTCATTTAGAGGTTCAAATTATAGAAATATATTAAATTTTGAAAAAGATTTTCCTAGTTCAAAAGTTGTTTTACTAGAACAAAATTATCGTTCGACAAAAACCATTTTAAAAAGTGCAAACAATGTTATAAAAAATAACAAACAAAAAAAAGATAAAAATTTATGGACTGATAATGAAGATGGTGAAAAAATTAATTATTATAGAGCAGTTGATGAAAAAGATGAATCATATTATGTTGCAACTCAAATTAAAAAATTAATAGATAATGGTGTTGATAAAAATCAAATTGCTGTTTTATATAGAACAAATGCACAATCAAGAACAATAGAAGAAGCAATGCTTAAAGAAAATATTCCATATAAGGTTGTTGGAAGTTTTTACTTTTATAATAGAAAAGAAATAAAAGATTTAATATCTTACTTAAGACTTATATATAATCCAAATGATGATGTTAGTTTAACAAGAATAATTAATGTTCCGAAACGTGGTATAGGGGAAAAAACTATACAAAATATTATTACAAAAGCGGAAGAAAATAGTGAAAGTATGTTTAACACGATATCTTCTGGAAAAGAACTAGAATTTAAGAAAATAATCCTTAATTTGATTAAAGAAAAAGATAATTGTTCACTTACTGAATTAGTAGAATTAATATTAGAACAAAGTGGTATGAAGCAAGATTTGGTTTCTGAAAAAACAATAGATTCAGAAATAAGAATTGAAAACTTAGAAGAATTTAAATCAATAACAAGAAACTTTGAAGAACAAAGAGGAATAGTTTCCTTAGAAGAATTTTTAGAGGAAATAAGTTTAGTTGCTGATATAAGTGAGCATAATAATAATACAGATGTTGTAACACTTATGACAGTACATTCTTCAAAAGGATTGGAGTTTGATAACGTATTTATAATTGGGCTTGAAGAGGGTGTTTTTCCACATAAAAACTCATATGATACAGCAGATGATATAGAAGAAGAAAGAAGATTATGTTATGTAGCAATAACAAGAGCTTGTAAACATTTATATATTGTTAATTCTAAAAAAAGAATGTTATATGGATTAGATTCTATGAATCCACCAAGTAGATTTATAAATGAAATGGGGGAAGAAAATTTAGAAATAAAAAATAGTGATAAAATCATATCATGTAAGTTTGATAAAGGTGGTATGATAGATAAAAACGCAGAATATTCATTAGGAGATCACGTTATTCATGAATCTTTTGGTGAAGGTGTCATAGTTGGAATGGATAAAAGTATACTTACTATTGCTTTTTCTCATCAAATCGGAATAAAGATGCTTATGAAAGGACATAAAAGCATAAAAAAAATATAAACAAATACTTTACTATAAATTGAAAAAAAATGAAGGAAGATTTTACAAGAAACATATATAATGTTATAATTTTATTGGAGGGATATTATGGTACTTAGTTTTTGGGATACATTAAATAGTTGGGGAGAACAATTAAAAGAATGGGTTTCTCAAGCAGCTAAAAATCCTTTATTTATATTAGCTTTTTTCGTAATAGGAATATTAATATTTAAGATTGTTTATGATGCTTTAAATAAACAACGTTAAAAAGATTTTATTAATCTTTTTTTCTTTTTAAAATATAAAAGAATATTTATATATGGTATAATATAATAGGTGATAATATGAAGCAAAGAATTGACGAACTAATAAAAATAATTAATAAAGCTAGTGAGGAATATTATACAAATGATAATCCAACTATTACTGACCAAGAGTATGATGATTATTATCATGAGCTAGAAAAATTAGAACAACAATATCCTGAACTAATAAGAGAAGATTCTCCTACAAAAAGAGTAGGTGGAAAAATAATAGATGAATTTAAAAAAGTTTCACATGAAATTCCTATGATGTCATTAGGAGATATTTTTAGTGAGGATGAAATCTTTGAATTTGATCAAAGGATAAAAAAAACAATTCCGAATCCAACCTATGTATGTGAATTAAAGATAGATGGTTTGTCAGTATCATTATTATATGAAAATGGAAAATTGATAAGAGGCGCAACAAGAGGAAATGGTATTGTTGGTGAAGATATAACACATAATGTAGAAACAATAAAATCAATACCACTTGTAATCAATGATAAAAGAAAAATTGAGGTTCGTGGCGAAATATATATGCCCAAAAAATCTTTTAATAAATTAAATCAAGAAAGACAAGAAAAAGGCGAGTCTTTATTTGCTAATCCAAGAAATGCTGCAGCAGGTTCTGTTAGACAATTAGACTCTAAAATAGCTGCCAAAAGGAATCTTTCAACATTTATATATCATTTACCATCATCAGATGATTTTAATATAAAATATCATCATGAATCGCTTTCTTTTATGAAAGAATTAGGATTTATAGTTAATGAAAATATTAAGATTGCTGATAATGTTAATGAGGTTATAAATTATGTTAAAGAATGGACTGAAAAACGCGAATCTTTACCATATGAAATAGATGGTATTGTAATTAAAGTAGATAAAATTGAAGATCAAAAAAAACTTGGATATACATCAAGAACTCCAAAATGGGCAATTGCATATAAATTTCCTGCAGTGGAAGTATTAACTAAAATTAAAAATATTGAATTTTGTGTTGGTAGAACAGGAAAAATAACGCCTAGGGCTGATTTAGACCCAGTACATTTAGCAGGATCAATAATCAAAAGTGTGACTCTTCACAACGAGGATTACATAAAAGAAAAAGAAATTATGATAAATGATACAATAGTGTTGCACAAAGCTGGTGATGTAATACCAGAAGTAGTTAAGGTTTTAAAAGAAAGAAGAACGGGTATAGAAATTCCATTTAAAATGATAAAAAATTGTCCTATATGTAATTCAAAACTAGAAAAAAAAGAAACAGAAGCAAATTATTTTTGCCCAAATCCTAATTGTGATGCAAGAAATATAGAAGGTTTAATTCACTTTTCTAGTAGAGAAACAATGAATATAGAAGGCTTTGGAGAGTCAATTGTAGAAGATTTCTATAATGAGGGATATTTAAAGACAATATGTGATTATTATACTTTATATAACCATAAAGAAGATTTAAAGGAATTAGAAGGCTTTGGAGAAAAAAGCGTTAATAATTTACTTCAAAATATAGAAAAGAGTAAGAAAAATTCATTAGAAAAATTATTATTTGCTTTAGGAATTAGATATATAGGTAAAAAAACAGCAAAAATACTTGCTATTAATTATAGAAATATTGATAAACTAATGAGTGCAGAATATGAAGATTTAGTTAAAATTCAAGATATTGGAGAAGTTATTGCTGATTCAGTATATAAATTTTTTAAAGAAGAAAAAAATATTAAGACAATAAATGAATTAAAACTTCTAGGTGTTAATATGGAATATAAGGGAAATGAAAGTATAGATGATAATTTTAATAATAAAACATTTGTATTAACAGGAACTCTTTCAAAATTAACACGTGATGAAGCTTCCATTGAAATTGAAAATAGAGGTGGAAAAGTCACTAGTAGTGTTACAAAGAAAACTGATTATGTTATAGTTGGTGAAAATCCTGGTAGCAAGTATCAGAAGGCAAAAGATTTAAATATTAATATATTAAATGAAGAAGAATTTTTAAATATGTTGGAGGTTTAGTTAGATGTTTAAAGAAGGTTTATGGCAAAAAGAAATAAATGTAGAAAATTTTATTAAAGAAAATTATGAGGAATATTTAGGTGACGAAAGCTTTTTAAAACCTATTAGTTCAAAAACTAAAAAAATATGGGATAAATGTAATAATTTGTTATTAGAAGAATTAAAAAAGGGTGTTATAGATATAGATACTAAAAATATGTCTGGTATTGATAATTTTGAACCTGGTTATATAGATAAAGAAAATGAAGTAATTGTCGGGTTACAAACTGATGAACCTTTAAAAAGAATTGTTAATCCTTATGGTGGAATAAGAATGGTTTATAATGAACTAGATGCATATGGATATAAGTTGGATGAAAATGTAGATAAATATTTTAATGAATACAGAAAAAGTCATAATCAAGGAGTTTTTGATACATATACAAAGGAAATAAGACTTGCAAGATCAAATCATTTACTTACTGGGTTACCAGATGCATATGGTAGGGGTAGAATAATAGGAGATTATAGACGAATTGCTTTATATGGAATAGATAAATTGATACAGGAAAAACAAAAAGATTTGGATAAAATAGAAATTGTTTCAGAAGAGTCAATTAGATTAAGAGAAGAAGTATCAGAGCAAATACGTGCTTTAAAAAAGATACAGAATATGGCAAGTAGGTATGGTTTTGATATATCTAAACCTGCTACTAATGCAAAAGAAGCAATACAATGGTTGTATTTTGGATATTTAGCTGCTATAAAAGAGAATAATGGAGCAGCAATGAGTTTAGGTAGGACATCAACATTTCTAGATATATATATAGAAAAAGATATTAAAGAAGGTATTTTGACAGAAGAGGAAGCTCAAGAACTAATAGACCAATTTATAATTAAACTTAGGATAGCGCGTCAATTAAGAACTCCTGAATACAATGAATTATTTGCTGGAGATCCAACTTGGGTAACAGAATCAATTGGAGGAATGCTTGATAATAAATCATTAGTTACAAAAACATCATATAGGTATTTACACACATTAATTAATTTAGGAACAGCTCCAGAACCAAACATGACAATTTTGTGGTCTGAAAAGTTACCGGAGAACTTTAAAAAATATTGTGCGAAAATATCAATATTAACTGATGCTGTTCAATATGAAAATGATGATTTGATGAGAAAAATTTATGGTAGTGATTATGCCATCGCTTGTTGTGTTTCTGCAATGAAAATAGGACATCAAATGCAATTTTTTGGTGCAAGATGTAATTTAGCCAAAACATTGTTATATGCTATAAACGATGGCTATGATGAAATAACAGGTAAAAAAGTTGTTAATGGTATTGGAAAAATAACATCTGAATATTTAAATTATGATGAAGTAATGGAAAAATTTAAAAAAACAATGGAAGTTGTAGCCAAAACTTATGTTGATGCTATGAACATCATACATTATATGCATGATAAATATGCATATGAGGCTGGTCAAATGGCGCTTCATGATACAAATGTTGAAAGATTAATGGCATTTGGATGCGCTGGATTAAGTGTTGCAATTGATTCTTTATCAGCAATCAAATATGCAAATGTTAAACCAATACGAAACGAAGAAGGAATTGCAATTGATTTTGAAATAGAGGGTGATTTTCCAAAATATGGAAATGATAATGATGATGTTGATTTAATAGGAGTGAATATTGTAGAACTTTTCTATAATGAATTGAAAAAACATAAATTATATAGAAATGCACATCATACTTTATCAGTTTTAACAATAACTTCTAATGTTGTATATGGAAAAAATACAGGAGCCACTCCAGATGGTAGAAAAAAATCTGTTTATTTCGCACCAGGTGCTAATCCAATGCATGGAAGAGATTGTAATGGTGCCCTAGCTTCTTTAAATTCTGTTGCTAAAATTCCTTATTGCAATGTTTGTCAAGATGGTATTTCTAATACATTTTCAATAGTACCAAATGCTTTAGGACACTCTGACATAGAAAGAATTGATAATTTAGTTAATATATTAGATGGATATTTTAATAAAGGTGCACAACATTTAAACGTAAATGTATTAAATAGAGAAACACTTATAGATGCAATGGAGAATCCGTATAAGTATCCTACTCTTACAATAAGGGTATCAGGTTATGCAGTTAATTTTAATAGATTAAGTAAAGAACAACAAAGTGAAGTTATTAGTAGAACATTCCATGGAGAACGTTAATGAAAGGATATATTGACTCTATTGAGACAATGGGTTTAGTAGATGGACCTGGAATAAGATTTGTAGTTTTTTTACAAGGTTGTCCATTAAGATGCTTGTTCTGTCATAATCCTGAAACTTGGAATATTTCTAATAAACTTGTTATGGAACCTGAAGAATTAGTTAGAAGAATTTATAAATACAAAGGTTATTTTAAAGCTAATGGTGGGGTAACATTTTCTGGTGGAGAACCTCTCTTTCAGAAAGAATTTTTAAAAGAAACTTTAAAACTTTGCAAAAAAATGGATATACATACCTGTATAGATACATCAGGATATGGTGATGATTATGATGAAATACTTAAATATACTGATTTAGTTTTATTTGATATTAAAGCTTTAAATAATGATATGTATAAAAAAATAACAGGAAAAGAAATATATAAATCATTAGAATTTTTAGATAAATGTCAAAAATTAAATAAAGATTTATGGATAAGACAAGTAATTATTCCTGGAATAAATGATAATGAAGAATATATATATGAATTATCTAAATTTATAAAAAAAATAAAAAATGTTAAAAAAATTGAGTTTTTACCATATCATACATATGGTGTTGCTAAATATGAAAAACTTGGAATTTCTTATAGATTAGAAGGCGTTCCACAAATGAATAATGAAAAATGTGAAGAATTATATAATTTGTTGTTAAACCAATTGTAGATACTTCCCTTTTTCTTTTTTTTTTGATATAATATATTTTATGATACGGAGGTATGTTTATGGATGATAAAAATAATTCTTTTAATAATCAATTTGATAATATAGAAACAATAAGTATGGATGAACCTATTAATCATAATGAAACAATTAATGATTCAACTGTTTCTGAAAATGATATTCAAGCACAAATGCTTTCTCCTTTTGAAACATTAAATCCACAACAAAATGATTATATACAAAATAATCAATATAGTAATCAAAATATGTATCAAACAAATTCTAATTCTTCAAGTGAAATGAATGTATTTAATCAAAATATTGCTGCACAAAATTATCCACAAGAAAATCAAACTGCACAATATGTAACTTCACAAAATAATGAAAGCTTCAATATGTCATCAAATAATATAACTCAATCAACTCAAAATATTTATCCACAGGATAATTTAAATTCTACAAGTCAAGATTTATCTAATTTAGATAATATGCAATCTATAGATGCCCAGAATCAAGAAAGTATACCAATTTCTAATTCAACTAGTGATGATAAAAATACTGGAATAGTATTTATTGTTGTATTATTTGTTATATTACTTGCTTTTATAATTGCGCTTCCATATATTAGTAAAATATTTTAAAAAACATATGATTTTCATATGTTTTTTGATAATTCAATTATTAAATCTATATTGTCATCTGTTGCCATAATATTTTTATGTAATTGATTACATTTACTACATTTATATATTATTTTATAGGTATTTTTAAACTTTTCAATTCCAATAGGTATTAATAATCCACAGCATTTATTTTGTCTGTCACCAGGCATAACATCTACATGTTTTGAAAAAAGACAGTAATTACAGTGATCTCTTGCAGTGTAATTTAGTCTTTTTATTTTTTTTCCACAGTTTTCACATGTGAATGATTCATCTTTCATAGTAAAATTTTTCATAACTCACCAAATTAATTATAGCAAATATTTATTTTAAAATCTATTTTTTTATAAATCCGTTTTCTATGTTTTTAATTTCATTTACTACAATAAATGCTTTTTCATCGTATGATTTAATTATTTTTTCAAGTTCTGTGTAATTTTTATTAGTTATTGATATATACAACATATATTTTTTCTCATCCTTTTTACCTTTTATATCTATAACTGAAACGCCAAACCCATTATCTCTAAGTATATTGATTATATTATTGTTGTTAGTAATTACTTGAACTCCAAGATTAGATTTTATAAATTTATTTGATATTATTCCGCCTATATATGTACCAGTTGAAAAACCACTTGCATATGAAAAGACAATCCATAAACTATTTTCATCAGTATTTAAAGCTTCTTTTACAACTAAGAACCAAACTGTTATTTCTGCAAATCCAATTAAACTTGCAATCAAATTTTTTCCTTTAACAGAGAAAATCGTTCTTACAGTTCCTAATGATACATCTATTATTCTAACAAAAAATATTTTTAAACATAAAAATAAAAGCATTATATCACCCTTAATATAGTGTTCATAATGCTTTTATTTATACAATTTTATAAAAATATTAGTACTAGAATTCCTACTATTAAACAATATAGTACAAACCATATTAGTTTACCTTTTTTCATTATATCTTTAAATAATTTTGTTGAGAAGTATGTAATTACACTTGCAACAACCATACCTATAAGGTAATAAAGTATTGTTGTACTTTCAAGACCAGTTTCAATTATATCTTTAACTCCAAGAACAATTGTAGCAAGTGAAATTGGAATGTATAACATAAATGAAAATTTGAAAGCAGTTTCTCTTTTAAATTTTAATAACATTGCGCCTACTATAGTTGCGCCACTTCTACTTATTCCTGGAAGTAATGCAACACATTGAAATAATCCAACTATAAGTGCATCTTTATAAGTTATTTCGTTATCATCTTTTTTACCTTTGAAATCTTTTATAATAAACAAGAATAATGATGTAACAATAAGTGCTCCACCAATTATTTTTATATTTTCTGAAAGAGAGCTTATTGCATCTTTAAATATTAAACCAAGTATTCCAGCTGGTATTGTACCTATAACAATTAACCAACAATATTTAAAACTATTTAGATATTTTTTTTCTTTTGTTTTTATGTACAAAAAGAATTCTTTTATAAGTTTTATAATATCCTTTCTGAAAAATAAGATTATTGCTATTAAACTACCAAAATTAACAACTATTTCAAAATTTAAATCATTAAACACGTTACTATTTATTAATTTTTTGAATATTGCTAAATGTCCACTAGATGATACAGGTATTGGTTCTGTAAAACCTTGAACAATTCCTAATACTATATATTTTATAAGTTCAACTAAATTCATATTCTCACCTATTTAAGTATACACTACTTTTAAGAATTTATAAATATTATTTATTTATTTTTTACATAAAATTAATTAAGGTGATAAAGTGATTTTTAACTTATTTATTTTTTTAATTGGTATTTGCCTGATAGTTATTGGTAATATTTACATAATTAGTTATTTAAATTTATTAACACTTGGGTATAATTTTTTCGAATATGTTAAATTTATAATTGGAAGATTAGAATGCATGATTTCGGTTGTTGGTATAGTAATAGTTTTTTTCATAATATGCATTTCTAAAAGAAGAAAGAGGAGAAAAAATGAACTACATATATGATATTTTACTCAATTTTAAAAAAGAATTTTTTGAATTTTATGAATGGAATTTAAATGATGATATAATTCATATAAGAAAAATACCTGTATTTAAAGTAAGAAAGAATCAATTATATGATTTTAAAAATTGTAATTTAAAATTAAATCAAAAATTTTTAAAATCTATTTTTAATAAGTCAGAAATATTTAAAGGTAGAAATAAAAAAAGTATTAAATATAGTTTTTTAGTTGGAAATAATGATGATGTTTTAGCTATTTATTTAGATGATGAAGGTAAAATTTTATATAAAAGTGATTTATTAATAGATGAATACGAAGATACTTTAGAAGTAATGAATGAATTAGATATTACAGATATAGAGTATGAAACTATTTGTACAAATAGTTTTGACTTTAAAACAAGAAATGAAAAAGAAAAAATTTGTTATATAATTAATCATTTATGTAAAACAAGTGAGGATAAACTAAAATATTTATATTATGAGTTTTTTGATAAAAAAGAAGAAAATATTGATGTAATAAAAAATACTATAATAAAAAAAATAGATAATGATTTTAATTTTGTAAACAAAGTTTATGATTTTTACAAACTTATATCTTATAAAACAAGGTAAAAGTGTTTAAAATTTAAACTTTTTTTGTTATAATTATATTACTTGGATGTGGTAATATGGATTATAAAATAACTATAGATCAATTTGAAGGCCCATTGGATTTATTACTTCATTTGATTAAAGAGTCCGATATTGATATTTGTGATATAAGTATAGTTGAAATAACTAATCAATATCTTAATTATATTAATGCTATGGAATCAATGAATTTAGATATTGCTAGTGAGTACATAGTTATGGCTGCTGAACTTATTGAAATGAAATCTTTAGTATTACTTCCAAAACCAGAAAAAATAGAAGATGACTATGAAGAAGATCCAAGGCAACAATTAATTACAAAACTTTTAGATTATAAACAATATAAGGAAATGACTTCTGTATTTAAAAATTTAGAAGAACAAAGACAAGAATTATATACTAAGGAACCAAGTGATTTAAAACAGTATGGCATTTCATTTGAACCAAAATTATCTGATGATGTTACTTTAAATGATTTGATGGATGCACTAAATAAATTCTTAGAAAATCGTGATAAAAATAAACCATTGAATACTAAAATAACTTCAAAAGAATATAGTGTTTCAAAAAGAAGTAATGAAATTAGAAGTATTATTAAGCTAAAAAAGAAAGTAGAATTTTCAGAGTTATTTGATATTATTTCTAAAGAATATTTGGTTGTTACATTTTTATCTATTCTTGATTTAACTAGAAAGCAAGAAATAGATATTAAACAAGAATCTAATTTTGATAAAATATATATAAGTGAGAAGGTAAATAATGAATAAAAAATCAGTTTTAGAATCATTATTGTTTGTTGTTGGAGAAGATGGCTTATCTTTAGAACAAATAATGACAATTTTAGAAATTAAAGAAGAAGAAGCAAATAAACTTATTTTTGATTTAGATAAAGATTATTCCAATAAAGATAGAGGTTTTAGAATTGATGTTTTAGGAAACAAGTTTAAATTAGTTACTAAAAAATCTTGTAATGAATATATTAAAAAACTAGTTAATATTGAAAATAATGAAACTTTATCGCAATCTTCATTAGAAACTCTAGCTATTATTGCTTATAATTCACCAATAACTCGTATTGGTGTGGATGAGATAAGAGGGGTAAATACTGTACATACTATAAGAAAATTACTTATGAAAGGTTTGATTGAGGAAAAAGGTAGAGCTGAATTACCTGGTAGACCAATTTTATATGGTATTACTGATTATTTTTTAGATTATTTTGGATTAGCTTCTATAGATGATTTACCAAAAATATCTTTTGATGAAGAAGAAAATTTTGATGAAAGTAATTTATTTGAATCAAGATATAAAGAAAATTGATTTTATATCTTTTTTTTGTATTATTTGTATGATATAATTAACTTGTGTTTATTTGCTCGTGTGGCGAAATTGGTAGACGCGCACGACTCAAAATCGTGTAACTTTGTTATGTGGGTTCGACTCCCACCACGAGCACCAGATTGATTGATACTCGAACCCTTCGAGATAATATAAAAACTACTTTCAAATAAACCAGAAAGTAGTTTCATTTTTAAAAATTAATAACACACTTGCAAGATGACATATCAATTAGCTAGTTAAATTTATTAGGAAGGAGTAATATGAATAAAATTACCAAAGATAATTTAGATGAGTTTATAAACTATTATCATGAGTTTCATGATAGTTATATTACAAATGTTAATTATGATATTTCTAAATCGCAAATAGAGCTTTTAATTAATGTTCGTTGGGCTGGAAAACCTATACTAAGAGAGGATAAAACTTATCAAACTAATAAGATAAAAATGAGAATGATTTTAAATAACATTGAGCAATGTAATAATAAAGAAATGTTTTCGTGGGATTATATAAACGAAATATTTATAAAGTATATTAAATTAAACAATAATGAGTTTATATGCTTTGCAAGTGATGAACAAGAACCTTTGATATATATTGTTTGTGAAAGTGTGGAATATGAAGAAATAAAAGAGAATTGATAGTTGTTCTATTTCTTTCCTTATGGCACTAGATTGATACTAAACTCGAACTTTTCGAGGTAATATGAAAACTACTTTAAAATTAGATTAAAAGTAGTTTTTTTAGTTATATATTATAAATAATTGTTGTGTGTTATAATATATTATATGATAATAATAAAATATTAAGAAGGTGGGAATTTATGATTAGTACAAGTAGTTATAATAATTGGCAATCAAATCAGTATATTACATACTCTATTTCTGACGACCGTGAAAAATCTGTGAATTATAAAGGTAGATGTTATTCTAAGTTAGCGCCAAAACTTTCTTTTTGGAAAATCTGGCATGATAACATTGGAAAAGTTTCTGCAGAAGAAAATAATAGATATTACGTTCAAGAATATTGGAATCAAGTATTATCAAAATTAGATCCACAACAAGTTTATGATGAATTAGATTATTCAATATTATTATGTTATGAGTCAAATACTGAATTTTGTCATAGACATATAGTAGCAGCGTGGTTTGAAATATTATTGGGTATAAATGTTTTTGAAAAAAAAGCTACTGGTTATTCAATAGAAGAAATAGAAAAACCTGCATATATTAAACAATATTTAGAAGAGGTGATGAGACAAAATATAAATATGAGAGGATTTAATTCCTTAAGAGCATTGTATTTGTTTGAAAAAGGTGAAAAATTAGAAGCTTTAGCAAATGAATTAGAAGAGAAAACTGGAAAGTGTTACGATAATTATAAAAAGTCAGCTTGTTACCTTAAATGTGAGGCAGATGAAGTAGAAGCAAAATATAATAAACTTCATAGTAGAAAGACATTAGTAAAAACTAAGAAATTATAAAATAGTTAGTTAATTTATTACTAACTATTTTTTTAGAATTGTTTTGTAATACTGTATTTAAGATTTATTTTAATTACATAATTATATTTTAATTTTATAATAAGAGACAAGAAACATTATCAAAAATTAAACCTTTAACAAATTTTTTAAAAAATCATAAATATACTATAGAGAAAGGTTTAAAAAATTATGTGATTTAATGTTTTAAAAAATAGTCAAGTATTTATCATTAACAAAAACTTAATTGAAATTTTAATTCATAATGCAAAAAATATTTCTATGATTTATTTTTTATAAAATAGAATTTTAAATTAGAACATCCAATATTGTTATTATTAAATTATTACTTAAAAATCACATATAATTAAATGGTGATACTATGATTGAATTTATAAAAATGCAAGGTTGTGGTAATAATTATATATATATAGATTGCATAAAAAATAATTATGATAATTATGATTTTAAAAAAATATCGAAAGAAATAAGTGATATAAATTATGGAATTGGTTCAGATGGACTTATTTTAATATGTAAATCAGAGTTAGCTGATGCAAAAATGATTATGTACAATAAGGATGGTAGTGAAGGAAATATGTGTGGAAATGGTATTCGTTGCGTTGCAAAATACGTATATGATAAATATAAAAAAAATAAAAAAATATATATAGAAACAAGATCAGGTATAAAAGAAACAATAATTAATTCAAATGAAATAATAGTTAATATGGGTTATCCTTTATTGAAACCAGAAAATATTCCTGTTAATTTAGAAGGCGATATGATTATTAATAAAAAAATTTCTTTAGGTGGTAAAGAAATTCATATTAATTGTGTATCAATGGGAAATCCACATGTAGTACTTTTTTTAGATGAAGTAGATAATATAAATATGGAAAAAATTGCTACAGATTTTAAATTTAGTGATTTATTTCCAGAAGGATGTAATATTGAATTTGTGAAAATTATAGATTCAAAGTCAATAAAAATGAGAGTGTATGAAAGAGGTTGTGGTGAAACATTTTCTTGTGGCACAGGTGCATGTGCAAGTGTTGTTGCTGGTATATTAAATAATTTACTTGATAGTGATACAGAAATTAAAGTTATGCTAAAAGGTGGAACACTTTATGTTAAATATAATGATGTAGTATATTTAAAAGGTTCAACTGATTTTATTTGTAAAGGAAAATACTTAGTGAAAAAACACTAAGTTTTTTAAAAAATATATTGACTTTAATAAAAATTATATGTTATAATCAATACGTTCTGGGGAATTAGCTCAGTTGGCTAGAGCACCTGCCTTGCACGCAGGGGGTCAAGGGTTCGAGTCCCTTATTCTCCACCATTAAGAAGAATAACTGTTGATTTCAACAGTTTTTTATTTTATAAATCCATTTTGGACAAGTTTTGTTTCGCTAACAACAATAAATGCATTTTCATCTATGTTTTTTATAAAATCTTTTATTTCAGAAAGATTTTTTTTATTTATTTCCATATATAACATATATTTTTCTTTATTATCTTTTCCTTTTGCATTTATAACAGAAACGGCATAACCAATATTTCTTAATTCATTGACTAATTTATCATTTTTTGAGCTTGTAATTACCTGTATACTTAAAGTACCTTTTATAAATTTTTCAGCTATCGTACTTCCAATAAATGTACCTGTTGCATAACCAAGTGCATATGAAAAAGCTATCCACAAGCTAGAAACATTAGTATTAAGAGCTTCCCTTACAATTATAAACCAAATAAAAACCTCAAAAAATCCAATTGTAGTAGCATATATTTTTTTCCCTTTAACCGTCATAATAGTTCTTATTGTACCAAGAGATACATCAAAAATTCTTCCGAAAAAAACTTTTATACATAAAATAAATAATTCCATACCTTACCTCCATATATTTTAATTATATATAAAAGTATAAAAAATTTCAATAAAAGTGAATAATATATATTTTATTGCTAAATAATATTCATGGAGGGATATTATGAAAAAAATATTTGTTTGTTTAATAACTATATTATTTATAACATTTACAGGTTGTAGTACAAATATAAATAATACGCCAACAAAAAAAGTTGAAGAATTTTTAAATAGGTATCAAACCTTAGATTCAAAAGTTATTTCAGACCTTGATAGAGTAGTTGAAGAAGAAGAAAAATTCAATACTTCAAATAGAGAAGACTATAAAGAACTAATTAAAAATCAATATAAAGACATGACTTATATGATAAAAAACGAAACTATTAATGGTGATAAAGCTATAGTTGAAGTTGAAATAACTGTAAAAGATTACAAAAAAGTAATGGATGAGGCAGAAGTTTATAGAAACAATAATATGCAATTATTTTCAGATGAACTTGGAAATTACAAAGAAACGATGTATATAGATTATGTGATAAAACAATTAAAAGAAGCAAAAGATACTATTAAATATACATTAGAATTAGGAGTAACTAAAAAAGATAAAAGATGGCAAGTAGATCAAATAAGTGATGAAACAGAAGACAAAATTTTAGGAATTTATAACTATTAGGAACACATATAAATGTTCCTTTTTTCATAATATTTTATAGGTGATAAAATGAAAAAAATGGTTGTGTTACTAATATTATTTTTAATACCTATGAAAACAATGGCTTTAGAAACAAGTGCAACTGCATCAATACTTATGGATACTGATAATAATAGAATTTTATATGCAAACAATATACATAAAGTTAGAAGTATTGCATCAATTTCAAAAATAATGACGGCTATTGTTGCTATAGAATCAGGAAAATTAGATGAAACAGTTACAGTAGGAGATGAAATAAAAAAAGCATATGGTTCTGGAATATATATACAAATTGGTGAAAATATAAAATTATTAGATTTATTATATGGATTAATGCTTAGAAGTGGTAATGATGCAGCTTTAACAATTGCTTCATATGTTGGTGGAAATGTAGACGAATTCGTAAAAAAAATGAATGAAAAAGCTCAAGAAATAGGAATGAAAAATACTGTATTTAATAACCCAAGTGGTTTAGACCAAGAAAAAGGAAATTATTCTACAGCATATGACATGGCTATACTTACAAGTTACGCTATGAAAAATGAAACATATAGAAAAATAGTTTCAACAAAAAGTTATAAAGTAAAAACAAATATGAATTTTTATTCTTGGATAAATAAAAACAAATTATTACATACATATAAATATTCAACCGGTGGGAAAACTGGATTTACAGAAATAGCAAGACGAACTTTAGTTACTACTGCGTCTAAAGATGGTGTAAATTTAGTAGCTGTAACTTTAAATGATGGCAACGATTTTAATGATCATAAAAATATGTTTGAATATGGATTTAACAATTATACTAATTACACTATTTTAAAAAAAGGTGATATAGATATAATTGGTGAAAGTTATTATTTTGATAATTCTTTTTATATAAAAAATAGTTTTAACTATATATTAACTCCTGATGAAAAAGAAAATATAAAACTAAAATTCATACTTGAAAAGAGTACTAATAAAAAAAATGACGAAAAAATAGGAAAAGTTATTGTATATGTTATGGATAAACAAGTACATGAAGAAGATATTTATTTACAAGAAAAAAAACATAATAAAAAAAATATACTTCAAAAAATAATAGATTGGTTTAAGAATGATAAATAAAATTTGGTCTGTTTTTATCATTATTGGAATAATATTTTCACTATTAACAGGAAAAGCAGAAATAATTACATCAGAAATATTAAAAAGTTGTGAAACATCATTTAATATGATTGTTAAAATATTTCCGGTTATGGCTCTTTGGTTAGGCATTATGAATATAGCTTTGAAATCAGGTTTATTAAATAAAATGGCAAGTCTTGTTTCACCAATTTTAAGAAAAATATTTCCAGAAATACCAAAGAATCATGAATCATTAGGATATATAACAACAAATATGATAATGAATGTATTTGGATTAGGAAATGCAGCAACTCCATTTGGACTAAAAGCAATGAAATCTTTACAAAGCTTAAATAAATCAAAAGATATTGCATCAAGAAGCATGATAACATTTTTAGTCATAAATACAAGTGGAGTAACATTAGTTCCAACAACTGTAATATCACTTAGGATGCTTTATGGAAGTACATCTCCAGCATCAATAATGTTAGGTTGTATTTTAGTTACATTAATATCTCTTAGTTGTGGACTTATATTTGATAGAATATTAGGGAGAATTAGTAAATGAATAATATATCTAATTATATAATACCTATAATAGTTTTAATAATAATTTTATATGCTTTAAAAAAAAGAGTTGATATTTATGATACATTTATAGATGGTACAAAAGAAAGTTTTGATATGACATTAAAAGTATTCCCTAATTTACTTGCTATGGTATTTGGAGTTAATATTTTTTTAAAAAGTGGTGTTTTAGATTTTATTTTTAACAATTTAAAACCGATTTTTTCATATATAAATGTACAAATAGAAATACTTCCAATGGCAATAATGAGACCAATTTCTGGTAGTGCCTCATTAGCTATTTTAAATGATATGTTTTTAAATTACGGACCAGATTCATTTATAGGTACAGTCGCTTCTATAATACAAGGATCTACTGATACAACTTTTTACGTTTTAACACTTTACTTTGGAAGTATTGGTATTAAAAAAATAAGATATGCAATGTGGGCAGGATTATTTTCTGATTTAGTTGGAATTGTTACAGCAATTATACTTGGTAATGTATTATTTTAGTTGTTAAAAATTAATATATAGTGTATAATTCATATCAGGTGATTTAAGTGGAAAGACTTCAAAAAGTAATTGCAAATAGTGGATATTGTTCTAGAAGAAAAGCGGAAGAATTAATTCAAAAAGGAAAAGTAATTGTAAATGATATTAAAGTAACAGAACTTGGATTTAAAGTAAATGGTAGTGATAAAATATCTATAGATGGAAAAATGCTTTCAAGAGATGAAAAAGAATATTATCTTTTATATAAACCAAGAGGAATAATTACAAGTACAAAAGATGAAAAAAACAGAAAAACTGTTGTAGATTTGATAGAAACAGATAAAAGAATATATCCTGTTGGTAGACTTGATTATGATACATCAGGAATTATTCTTCTTACAAATGATGGAGAACTTACAAATTTATTAATTCATCCTAGAAACAAAATTGATAAAATTTATGTAGCAAAAATTAAAGGAATTCTTACAAAAGAAGAAACATTAAAATTAACTCATGGTGTTGTTATAGATAATAAAAAAACATCTCCTTCAAAAGTTAAAATAAAAAAAATAGATAAAAAAAATTCAACTTGTATTGTTGAAATTACTATACATGAAGGAAGAAATCATCAGGTAAAAAAAATGTTTGAAGCTGTTGGTCATGATGTTTTAAAATTAAAAAGAGAAAAATTTGATTTTCTAAATTTAGAAGGTTTAAAATCAGGTGAATACAGAAAATTAAATATTAAAGAAGTAAAAAAATTATATAATGATGCAAATAAAAATTCAGAATAGTAAAATTATTCTGAATTTATTTTATTCTTCACTTATTGCTTGAGTTGGACAATTGTCAATAGCATCAGTAGTATCTTCTTTTAAATTATCATTAACTTCAGATACTTTTACTTCTGCAAGACCATCATCGCCAATTTCAAAAACATCTGGAACTAATGCTTGACAAGCCCCACAACCTATACATAAATCTTTATCAACTTTAACTTTCATATATTTCCTCCAAATAAATTATAATGAAATTGGTATATTTTTGCAAGTATATGTTTGAAAAAAAAAATAAATGTGCTAAAATATAAACTAGGTGATACTATGAAAAGTAGGATGGATAGATATTATCATTCTCAGTCCGGAGAAACAACTAGTAGAATCTCTAAAAATAAAAGTCTTTATGATAGAAATTATAATGGAGATTATGACTTTAAATCTTATAGTAATGTTGAGGGTGTAGCTGATATAAATAGAGATAATCAAATAGACTTAAAAAAACTACAAAATTTACTAAAAAAAAGAGAAGAAGAAAGACAAAGTGAAATTCCTCATTTGGTAAAAAGAAATGTAGTTGAAAGAAATGTTGAATTTGAGGAAGAGAAGAATCATGATATAAATGAAGTTTTATCTCAAGCTAAAACTGAAAAAAAAGATGATTATAAAACAAGAAATTTAAGTGATACTAGTTACAATGTGTTAAGAAATATAAATATAAATAAAGTAAATGAAGAAGATAAAGAGTTACAAGATTTGATAAATACTATTACATCCACAAAATTTTTAAATAAATTAGATGATAAAGATTTAAGTTTAGATATGTTAAATTTGAAATCAGATAATAATACAAATATAGTAAATTCTGAAGATGTAAAGGAAGCAATAAAAAATCAAAGCTCGTCATATGAAAATAAAACAGATGAAAACCTAAGTGAAATAGACAAATCTTTTTATACGTCTAGTTTAGGATTTACAAGTGATGATTTTGAGCAATTAAGAGATATAAAAGATTCAATTAAAACAAATAATAAATTGATAAAATTTCTTGTTTTTGTTTTAATAATTGCAATTATAGCAGGAATAGTTTTTTTAATATATAATTTAAGATGATAATTTATCCTTTTTTTGTTATAATTAGTATGGTGATGTTTATGAAACTTAAAATTATTGATATGGATCACAATGGCAGAGGAATAGCAAAAATAGATGGAAAAGTATGTTTTATTGAAAATGCGCTTATAGGAGAAGAAGTAGACGCTAATATATATTTAGATAAAAAAAAACACATGGAAGCAAAGGTTAATTCAATATTAGTTAGTAGTGATAAAAGAGTAAAAGAAAAATGCAAGTATGCTAGTATTTGTGGTGGATGCAATATCATGAATATGGATTATCAAAATCAAATTTTGTATAAAAAAAATAAGGTAATTGAAATATTTAAAAAATTTTGTAAAAGTGAAATAAAAATAGATGAATTTATTAGTGGTAATGAATTATATTATAGAAATAAATTAACACTTCATATTGATAAAAAAATAGGTTTGTATGCTAATAAAACTAAAGACATAATAGAAATAAATGAGTGCTTAATAGTAAACAAAAAAATCAATGAAATTTATTCTATTATTAAAACATGTGATTTAAGTAATATATCCACTATTCTTATTAGAGTAGGGGTTAATACTAATGAATCAATGGTAGTAGTTGAAACAAATTTTGATATATTTGATTTAAAAAATAAATTAAATAATATTATTGATACACTAGTTGTAAAAAGAAATGATGAATTTATTACATTATTTGGAAATGGTTATATTTATGAAAAATTAAATGGATTAAATTTTTTGATATCTCCAGATTCTTTTTTTCAAGTAAATACATTACAAGCTGAAAAATTATATAGTAAGGTAAAAGAATATTTAGGTAAATCTAATAATGTTCTTGATTTATATTGTGGAACGGGTACGATAGGTATTTATGTATCTGATATAGCGCAATCTGTTTTAGGAATTGAAATAAATAAATATGCAGTTAAAGATGCAAATGAAAATAAAAAAATAAATAATATTAATAATATAGAATTTATATGTGGTGATTCTGAAAAAGTATTATATAAAATAAATAGAAATTTTGATTCGGTTATAGTTGATCCTCCAAGAAGTGGTTTAGGAGAAAAAGTTGTCCAACAATTGTTAAAGATAAATCCTAAAAAAATTGTTTATGTTTCTTGTGATCCAATTACTTTAGCTAGGGATATTAATTATTTATCTTCAAATTATGAATTGGTTAATATTTCACTTGTTGATATGTTTCCCAATACACATCATGTTGAATGTGTAGCGGTGCTTAAACTTAAATAAAGCCTTATATTAAGACGGAAATTAACTGTTCAGTGCCTATTAAAAAAAGCATATTTTTGATAAAAAAACACTAATTTTTATCAAAAAAACAGAAAAAATTTAAGAAGGTTGTTTGAGGAGAATATGTTTCCTCATACCATATTAGGTGGTATGGATTGTATAATTGAAAAAGAAAGGATATGAATTATGTTAGCAAATAGATTAAATTACGGAGATACAATCGGTGTTGTAGGGGTATCTAATAGCTTAGCATTAAATAATAGATTTGATGATTTTAAAAAAGCAGAAAAATTTTTAATTACTAAAGGTTTTAAGATAAAATTTGGAAAATATATAAAAGAAGATTATTATGGCTCATGTGGTACAAGAGAACAAAAAGCAGAAGATTTTATGAATATGTTTAAAGATGATGATGTTAAAGCAATAATATGTTTAGAAGGTGGTGAAACTTGCAATACATTTATTGATTTATTAGATTATGAAGAAATAAAAAAGCATCCTAAGATACTGCTAGGTTATAGTGATATAACAGTATTACTTCAAGCTATTTATAAAAAGACAGGATTAATAACTTTTAGTGGGCCGGATTTTCTTTCATTTGGTTTAGACTATGCAGAAGAACAATATAAAGTATTTATAGATGCTTTTATTAACCAAAAATTAGATAGGTTTAATAATGGTACAAAACAATTAATTAAAAATGGTACTGTTGAAGGTAAAATAATTGGTACAAATTTGGCTTGTATGATGTATTTGCTTGGCACAGAATTTTTACCAAATATGGAAAGTAATATATTATTTATAGAAAGTTATAGAACATCTATAAATGAATGCCAAAGAAGATTTGCCCATTTAAAACAATATGGTATATTTGATAAAATAAAAGGAATAGTGATTGGTTATAATTATGATTTACAGAAAGATGAAAGTAAATATCCTCAAATGGAAGATATAATACTTGAATATACTAAAGAATATAATTTTCCAATAATAAAATGTAATGATTTTGGACATAAGATAGTAAATAGTGTTATTCCTATTGGTGCTGATATTAAAATAGATAATGATAAAGTTGAAATAATAGGAAAAATTTTAAATTGAGAAAATTGATATATACATAATAAACATTCAACAATTAAAAGTGTTTATTATGTAGTAGTCAGTTATACCCAAACAGATAAAAAGCAACTATTTATTATTAATGAACATGACATGTTGAATGTGTAGCAGTGCTACAATTAAAACAGGACAATTGTATAATCTAGAAAGTAAAAATAAATAAATATATTATAGGAGAAAAAAATGAACTATAAAAAAGAATATAAGAAATATTTAATATCATCAGTTTTGGATACTGCAAATAATAGAATAGCAAGTGCTTCCTTTATTTCTGCTTTTGCTATATATTTGGGTTTATCTGATTTTGCATTAGGAATATATGCAGTATTAGATACAATAACAAATATAATTCAGGTTTTTGCAGCACCACTATTTTATAAAATTGGACAATCAAAAAAGGTTGTATTAATAAATTATTCAATATATAGGATTTCTTCAGTTTCTATTGCATTTATACCATTTTTATCAAGTGATATAAACATTAGGACTATATTGTTTTTTTTATTTTCAACAATTTATGCGATTACTGGAGAAATGGGATATATAACTTTTGTTAATTGGAGAATGACTTTAATAAAGAAAGAAGATAGATCTATATTTGCTGCAAAAAGGAATTTTTTAAAAAATACAGTGGTATTGGCTTTTAGTTTAGTTATGGGGATTATTCTTGATAGATTTACAGCAGCGGGATATGAATTGTATGGATTTATGATATTATTTGCAATAGTATTTATCATTGCATTTATAGATATTTCAATTAGAATAAAGACATATAAACCAGATGTGATACAAGAAAAAATTAGCCTAAAAGATAATGTAATTATACCAGCAAAAGATAAAGAATTTAGAAGTGTACTTATAACAGGAGGATTAAATAGATTTGCTTTTGGTATAGGAACAATGTATTTAAATGTTTTCTTATTAAGATACTTAAATATTGGTTATTTATATTACAGTATATTAAATATATTGGTTAATTTGTCAGAGGCTTTTTCTAGTAAATATTGGGGAAACAAATCAAAAAGAAGAAATTGGAAAAAAATTATATTGCCTATGTGTATAATATTTATTATAGTTTTTGCAACTCTATTATTGTTTAATAATCAACAACTATTATATTTATTACCTTTTATTTATATATTGATAGGCTTTGGTAATGCTTCTTATGAAATGTATGATCATATAGCAATATATGAAACTGCTAAAGATAAATTTCAGACTTCATATGTGACATTTGAAAGATTTGTTGAGGGAATAGTAACAATGATACTTCCGTTATTGTCATATACGATATTCAAAGAAAGTGATAATGCAATAAAAGCAACTTTTGTAATTGCAATATTAAGTTATATAATCTTGTTTATATATTATAAATTAAAAAGGGGGGAATAAAAGTAAGTGTTAGAGTAAAAGTAGAAAATTGATATATACATAATAAACATTCAACAATTAAGAGTATTTATTATGTAGTAGTCAGTTATACCCAAACAGATAAAAAGCAACTATTCATAATTAACGAACACGGCATATTGAATGTGTTTCAGTATTACATCGAAAAAATTTTGATAAGTAAGTTTTTTACTAAAACTAAAAAAGTGATATTCTGGTGAAAAATTGTATAAAAAATTCAAAAATATGTTTTCACATACCATCTAATATGATGTGTGCACGACGCTGATATAAGTGGTATATGGAAACATATACTACTTAAGATATTTTAAAGGAGATGATAAAATATGAATGAAAGCAATATATTGTTATATGAAACTGATGAAGGTAAAACTAATGTAGACGTAATATTAAAAGATGAAACAATATGGTTAACTCAAAAGAGTATGAGTGAACTTTTTGATGTTAATGTTTCCGCAATTAATAAGCATTTAAATAATATATATGAAGAGAAAGAACTTGATAAAAATTCAACTATTTCCAAAATGGAAATAGTCGAAAAGAAGGAAATAGGAATGTTAATAGAGAATTAGAATTTTATAATTTGGATGCTGTTATTGCAGTTGGATATAGAGTTAATTCTAAGAAAACAACAAAATTTAGAATTTGGGCTACAAAAATATTAAAAGATTATATGATTAAAGGGTTTGTAATTGATGTTGATAAAATGAAGAATGGTCCTAAATTTGGAAAAGATTACTATGATGAATTATTACAAACCATTAAAGAAATTAGATTAAGTGAAAGAAGACAATATCAAAAAATAACAGATGTATTTGAAACAACAAGTGTAGATTATAATAAAGATTCGGAGGAAGCATATACATTTTTTAAAATAGTTCAAAATAAATTGTACTTGCTATAACTGGCAAAACAGCAGCTGAACTAATATTTGAAAGAGTCGATAGTGAAAAAATACATATGGGACTTACAAATTGGAAAAATAGTCCAGATGGGAAAATAATGAAATATGATATTAGCATTGCTAAAAACTATTTACAAAAAGATGGATTAAATAGACTTAATGATTTAACTAATTTATTTTTAGATGTTTCAGAATCTGAAGCAAAAGAGCAGAAAGTAATGACAATGAAAGATTGGATTGAAGTTGCAGACGATTTATTGAGATATAGAAAGAAAAAGGTTTTAAATGATTCATGAAAAATTTCACATAAGGAAGCATTAGAAAAAGCAGAATATGAATATGAAAAGTTTAGAGTAAAACAAGATCAAGAGTATATTTCGAGTATGGATGAAATGTATAAAAAATATTTAGAAGAAAATAAAAAATTGTAATTTGCGGAGGAAAGTCAGTACGAAAAAAATTAATTAAAAATAATGTAGTATTTAGTAATAAAAAACATTTTGAAAAGTTATTGAAAGCAACAAATAGTAAGTTGTAAGGAGATTAGAAAAATGAAAATAAGTTTTTTTGCGATATTTACATTGGTAGGCTTAATATTGCTAATTTTATCATTAATATTTAAAAACAAGGATAAAAAGATGGTTGAACAATGTACTTCAACAACAAAAGGGAAAGTTATAAGGTACACATTATGGAATAATAATGGAGTACAATTTCCTATAATAGAGTATATTGTTAACGATACTAAATATAATCAAAGACTTAAGTATGGTTGGATTGTAAATAAGTCATCATCTTTTAATAGAATAAAATCTCAAGTAGAAAATGATGTTAAAGAAGGAAATTTAGTAATTAATAGTAATACCCATATTTCTACCAATGCATTAAAAGAATATTTCCCTGTTGGAACAGAATTAGATGTTTTCTATAACCCACAGAATCCAAACAAGAGTTATGTAATGAGATTTGTAAAAAATCCAGCAGTAAAAGTTTTATTTTTAATAGGATTATTATTTATTGTTTTAGCACTTATAGGACTTGTCTTTTTACCAAAATAAAAAGCTATTTCGTTTGATGAAATAACTTTTTTAATTATATTTTATCCTATTTTTCTTTTATATTTAGATATTATATTGTTTAGTATAATAAATAACATCGAAAAAATTAAAATAACTATACTATTTATAAATATTGGTTTTAAATTAGTTAAATTAATTACTTCCATAGATTTTAGTAAATCATTTGAATTAATATACCAGTAACTAGGTAATATATGTGCAATTCTTAGAACAAAATCTGGTAACCATTCTGTAGGAACAAATGCTCCACATAAGAATGCAGATCCAAGTGCGACAACATTAACTATACCATTAACAGCATTTTTATTGGTTATTAAGGTACTTATTAAGAGCGCTAATGTTAATGAACAAAATGTAAATATAAATAAATTTAATATATATATTAAACCTCTTGTAGTAAACATTATATTTCCAGTTAGAATTATTCCAAGAATTACAAATAGAATCCATACTATAATAGAGTATATAAAACTTGATAATAATAGATATCTATTATGTTTCTTATAATTTGTACTACTTATAATAGTCCTTTTATTAACATTTTTTTCTTTAAAACTTGATAATACTAAACAAATAATAAATATTACAACTGCCATAATACTGTAACTTGCAAAATTAAAATAATATGTTGCTTTAGATGTTTTTGATGTATCAAGTTTGGAAGTTAGTTTAATATTTGATTCAGAGTTTAAATTATTATTTATATAATTTATAAGCTCATCTTCATTATTTATTTTTGTTTTATATAAATTTTGAATTTTTATATATCGAGTTAATATAATTTCAGCTAAACTTGATTGATAGTCACCAGTGGATTTTATATTTATATTAGGTTGTAATCCATTCATTACATCTTTTCCATAATTTTGGGGTATATATATTACATAATTAGTGTCTCTATAAAATAAGGCATCATTTATTGATTCTTCATTTGTTTTAATATTGATAATTTTACTGTTCTCTTTGATATAGTTTATTAAATTAGAAGTGATTTTATTATCATCATCATTATTTACTATTACAACATTTGGTTTACTATTAACAAAATCTATTTGATTTTCATTTGTCGACATATTTAATCCACCAAAAACAATTAATAATGTTGTATATAAAGATATAACCCCTATATATTTTCTTACTACACTCCAAAATGTTTTAAATGTTGTCATACTTTTGCCTCCTTAAACCATTATAAGAAATTATAAACATTATAATTGAGAACAAAAGTAAACTAATTATATTAAAGAAAAACCTATCTAAAGTATCATAATAATATAATGAATAAAAACCATCTGTTATCATACTAGCAGGATTAATTTTATTTATAATTGGTATATTTTTATCTACTATATATTTCATAGTTATTCCCATCATACCTGATAGAAAACATCCAAGCATTGTAATAGCAATTAGTATTCCTGTTTTTGTATTTTCATTAGATTTTATTGTAGTTGCAACCATTACTCCAAGAGATAAACCTGCAAGTGAGCCACATATTGCAAGTAAGATTACTAATAATAAGTTGTTTCCATAATCTACTTTTAGTACAAATATAGTAAATATAAATAATAATGTAATACCTAACAATTGTATTATGTAACTAGCAAGTAAACTTCCGAGTAGCATTTTACCTTTATGAATGGGCGAAATAGATGTCCTTTTTCCAATACTATTCATATTAGCTAGTTTATAATTTGTAATAAACATAGATATAATTCCACCATATAAACATGTCATTGCAATTAATGTGTAATATTCTATCATTGTATAACTTAAATTTTTATTTGAAATGTTATTTAATTTAACTGTGTTCGAACTAAACAAATTATTAATATTTTTATATATTTTTTGATAATCAATATTATAGTTTCCTTCTTTAATTTGATTATCTATTTCTATTTTTGATAGGTCTTTACTAATTTCTTTATTACTGTTTATTTCATCAACAACATATTTTAAAATAGTTTCATTAACACCATTTGAGGAAACAGTTATATTTACATTATCGTTAGGTATTATATATCCAGTTATTTTTTTATTTTCAAGTAATTTTTTTGCGTCTTCTAAATTTGTATAATTTATATTAAACATTTGAGTTTCATCATTAAATTTTTTAAAAGTTTCTTTAAATACATTATCGCTAGATTCACTATCTATAATAGCAATATTTATTATATCTAATTTTTCATTTTTTTCTATATCAGAAAATGCCATATTGAAGAAAATTCCTAATAGTATTGGAAAGGCAAATGTCCAAAATATAAGCATTTTATTTTTTAATAATACTTTTAATGAATATATAAAATTATGTGTAAACATTAATCTCTTAATTCCTTACCTGTTAAATTTAAAAACACATCATTAAGTGTTGGTCTTTCTGAAAAAATTTTGTTATATGTAATTTTATGAGATTTCAAACAATCGATTAATTTTTCTAAGTTGTTTTTGCCTTTTTTATATTTAATTATTAGGATATTTGAATTTATTTCAATATCATCAACATATTTAAATTTTTTAATATCTTCTATAAATTCATTGTTTATTTCATTTAATTCAACAGTAATTTTTTCATCTATATCAGCAAGTTCTTTTAGCTCATCAGAAGTTCCAGTTGCAAGTATTTTACCTTTATCTAATATAATAATTCTATCACAAAGTATTTCAACTTCTTCCATATAATGTGTCGTATAAACTATAGTCGCACCTTTTTTTCTTAGTTTTTCAATTCCTTCTAAAATATTATTTCTACTTTGTGGATCAACTGCTACGGTTGGCTCATCTAAAAATATAATTTTGGGTTTGTGAGCAATTCCACAAGCAATATTAAGTCTTCTAAGTAGTCCCCCTGATAATTGTTTTGGATAATATTTTTTATAATTTTCTAATCCTACTAATTTAATTGCATCTTCTATATATTTTTTTCTTATTTTTTTATTTTCTATATATAAACCGCAAAAATAATCTATGTTATCATAAACATTTAATTCTTCAAAAACAGCTACTTCTTGAAATACGACACCTATTTGCTTTTTTAATTCATATTCATCTGGTTTCATTTCCTTACCAAGAATTTTTATACTTCCATTTTGATAATTTAATAATGATAATATGCAATTTATAGTTGTGGTTTTGCCACTTCCATTTGGACCTAACAATCCAAGTATTTCACCTTTTTTTACTTCAAAGGATAAATTATCTACAGCTTTTATATTTTTGTATTCTTTTGTTAAATCTTTAACTTCTATTATATTTTCCACCTTATTCCTCCTTGTACTAAAATAATTATACTATATTGTAGTTTGAAATAGAAATGTATTAATAAATTTCTATTTACATTTTTTTGTATAAAGTTGTTTGTTTTTTTAATAATATATTGTTAGATTAAAAAAAAACATTTATAATTATAATTAGGAGGGATAAAATGAATAATGTTAAAGTAGTTCAGTATGGATGCGGTAAAATGTCAGTTTATACTATGAGATATGTTATAGAAAATGGTGGTTTTATAGTTGGTGCAGTTGATATTAATCCATCTATTATTGGAAAAGATATTTCTGATATTATTGGTGGAAAAGAAATAGGAGTAAATATTACATCTGTTGATGATGCAGAAGAAATGTTAAAAAGAGAAAAGCCAGATGTATGTATTATTACAACAATGAGTTTAATGAAGGATGTAGCAGACGCACTTTTATTGTGTGCAAAACTTGGAATAAATGCTATTACAACTTGTGAAGAAGCATTTTATCCATTTAATTCTTCACCAGTTTTAACAGATAAAATTGATAAACTTGCTAAAGAAAATAATTGTACTATTACAGGTAGTGGTTATCAAGATGCATTCTGGGGAAATTTAATATCAACATTGGCTGGTTCAACTCATAAAATTACTAAAATTAAAGGTAGTTCTTCATATAATGTTGAAGATTATGGTATTGCTTTAGCTAAAGCCCATGGAGCAGGTTTAACTTTAGATGAATTCGATAAACAAGTTGCTTCTGTTGATAATATTAGTGATGAAGAAAGAAAAAAATTAATCAATGCTGGTGAGTTTTTACCTTCGTATATGTGGAATGTAAATGGATGGCTATGTGACAAACTTGGTTTAACTGTTAAAAATCAAACTCAGAAATGTGTTCCTATAACTTGTGGTAAGGATATAGAATCTTCTACATTAAATATGGTTGTTGCCTCAGGTATGGCAACTGGAATGAGTGCTGTTGTAACAACAGAAACTGAAGAAGGAATAGTTTTGGAAACAGAATGTATTGGTAAGGTTTACTCTGATGAAGATTGTGATAAAAATGATTGGACAATTTTTGGAGAGCCAAACACTAATTTAGTTATTACTAGACCTTCTACTGTTGAACTTACATGTGCTGCAATTGTAAATAGAATCCCAGATGTTATAAATTCCAAACCAGGATTTATTCCAACTTCTCAAATGGGAGAACTTAAATATTTAAAATAGGTGATTAATATGAAGAATGTTTATGTTATAACCATTTTTAATAATAATTTTGTTATTCAATATGATGGTAATAATATATTACTTTTTGGGACTTCTCATGGAAAAACACTAGATCAAATTGAATCTAGTGTTTGCGATTATATTGAACATGAATTAAGATATTATAATGGAAATGTTAATGAATTAAGGATATTTTTAATTAAATTACAATCTATTATTAATTTATCTGATAAAAATAATATAATGGATAATGTTAGAGAATTCTTTTTGAAAAATACTAATATATTCTTTAGCGATGAAAATGAAGCAACAATACAATCAGATATGAATTCAAACAAGATTTCTGAGTTAGAAAAGTTTAAGGAACAAATTTTAAGCAATTATAATATAGATAATTCTAGTGAGCCTGAAATAATTAAAAAAGGTGGTAGACAGAAAGTATTAGGCAACGGAAAAAGTTTAATTGATAATAAAGATGCTTTTGTAAATGCACTTTTACTAGCGTTTATTGTTGAACTTTTTGGTTTAACCATTTTTAACCTTTTCCTATTTAGAATAATATAGTTGTAAATTGATGTTTTTATTGTTATAATATATGTGTTTAGGAGGTTTTTATGTTAGATAATGTAGCTAATAAGTTTTTTAAGGGAAATAAAAATGTAGCTTTTATCGTAATTGCTGCAGGTGGAATGGTTTTATTTATATTATTGATTGTATTGATTGCTAGTTTAACAAGTGGTGGGATTAAAAGTTATTCACAATTAGAAGATAAATTAGTTAATGCTGCTGAAAAGTATTATAAAGATAATTCTGATAAATTACCTTTAACAGATGGAACTGTAAGCGTTACAGATTCTACTTTAGTTGAAGGGAATTATATAAAAGAATTAAGTAAATTATATCCTAAGGATAAATGTACAGCAACTGTTGAAGTTGTAAAAAATGGAGATGATTATTTATATAATCCGATTTTGAAATGTGATAATTATAATACAAAAACACTTTATAGTGAATTAACACAAAATGTAGTTACATCTGATTCTGGTTTATACTCTGTTGGTAATGAATATATTTTTAAAGGTGAGTATATAAACAATTATGTTAAATTTGATGGCAAAAATTGGAGAATTGTAAAAATAGATGATAATGGTATTAAAATGTATCTAATTAATGAAAAATTAGAAAAAGCTGTATGGGATGATAGATATAACCTAGAAAAAGAATTTCAATATGGCAAGAACGTATATGACACTAGTAGGATAAGTGTATATTTAAAAGAAATGTATGAAAAAAATAGTGTTGTATCTACGAAATTTAAAAAATATTTAGTTGATGCAACTTGGTGTGTTGATTCAATAAGAGAAGGTACTTTAATTTCAAACATTAATTTATGTGGAAAAACTATGAAAAGTCATATTGGACTTTTGAATGTTGATGATTATGCAAAGGCTAGTTTAGAGTCAACATGCAAACATTTTGACGACCCACAATGTGTTAATTATAATTATATGAACGAGTTAGGTGGAACTAACTGGACACTAAATGCTTATTCCGAAAATACATATGATGTATATGCAATAGATGAAAAAGGTATTTATTATTATAAGGCTTCAAAAGAAAATGAAATTAGACCAGTCATCTATTTAAATTCACATTTAACTGTTTCGTCTGGTGATGGTAGTGAAAATGAGCCATACGTTATAAAATAATGTAAATATTATGTATTCAATGTATTAAATATTGACAAAAAAAGGCAAATAAAGTATTATATTTTTAGTAAGGGAGGAAATGAAAATGAATTTAGTTCAAATTTTAGGTATGGAGTGGTGTCAAACTGATGAAATAGCTTCTATTCAAGGTATCATATCTACTATTATTTTAGCTATCCAAATAGCAATTCCAGTTTTATTGATCATTTTCGGTATGCTTGATTTAGGAAAAGCAGTCGTAGCTAGTAAAGAAGATGAAATTAAAAAAGGTCAACAAATATTTATTAAGAGATTAATTTCTGCAGCTTTAGTATTCTTTGTAATATTCATAGTTAAAGTATTAATAAATTTAGTTGCATCAGGAAGTAGTAATGAAATTTGGTCTTGTGCTAATAGATTTATATCTGGTGCAGTAAATAGCGGAACAAAGCAATAAAATTAAATATTAAAACTTCATTTTTGAAGTTTTTTTGTTTTTAGAAAAAATATTGTTTAAAAAAAGATATACTTATGTTATAATGATGTAAGATAGATTAATTTTCGAAAAATATGAAATAGAGGGATGCAAATGGATTGGTTTTTAGGAGTAATTAGAGGACTTTTCGCTGCAATAGATAAAGTAGTGGTTTGGTTAATTGAAAATTTATATAACTTAATATTTCAGATATCAAGTGTACAAATTTTTGATAATGCTTCATTAGCTGCATTTGCAAATAGAATTACTGTAATTTTAAGTATTTTTATGATATTTAAATTATCACTTTCTTTTTTGAATTATATAGTTAATCCTGATGCAATGACTGATAAAAGCAAGGGATTTTCAAAGTTAATTCAAAATATTGCAGTTGCTTTAGTTTTACTTGTTTCATATCAATTTTTATTTGATAAGGCAATGGAATTACAACAAAAGATTGTAGATAATAATACTGTCCCAAAATTGATACTTGGTTCATCCGGAAAAAACGTGAAAAATTCTGGTGTAGTATCTTTTCCACTTTTTTCTGCTTTTATAGTTCCAAACTCAGATCTTTTAGCGCAACAACAAGGTTGTAGGACATATTTTATTAATGATGGTACTGTTCCTCATGAAAGATGTAATATTCGTGATTATTCTTCAGATGCTGCTACTATGCCAAATATTGGAAATGAACCCAACAATCAACTAGACTATACCGTAGAAAATCAAAATACTTATTATCTTTTTGATTATTTATTAAGGTTAAAAAATAATGGACAATTTGCTTTTGACTATAAGTTTATAATATCTACTATATGTGGTGCATTTGCCGCACTTGTATTACTTAGTTTTTGTATGGATGTTGCAGTAAGAATTATAAAATTATATTTCCTAAGATTAATCGCACCAATTCCTATTATTTCATACATTGATCCTATTAAGGGAGAAGGAATATTTAAAAAATGGTTGTCTAATGTTGGTAAGACATATGCTGATTTATTTGTAAGATTAATTGCAATTTTCTTTGCAATATTTATAATACAACAAGTTTCAGCAAATGCAGGGACTTTAAAAGACTTTAATGGTAATCCAATTGACAATCCTTTTGTAATAATATTTATAATAATAGGTGCATTGATGTTTGCAAAACAATTTCCAAAACTTATCCAAGATATAACTGGAATAAACTTGGATGGAAAAATGCAACTTAATCCATTTAAGAAAGTTAGTGAACAAGCTTTAGGTGGAAAAGCGATGGTGGCAGGAGCTGCTGGTGCTGTTGGAGCCCTTGGAGTAGCAGGTGGTAATTTGGTACATAGAGCTGTTAACGCAAAGAAAAATTTTAATGCTAATGGTGGTGGCTTAAAAGGAGGACTTAAAACTGCGGGTGGTTTTCTTACATCAACTTTAGCAGGTGCAACAAGTGGTTTTGTACATTCAAGCCGTCAAGCATATAGTTCTGGGAAAATGACACAAGGTATAAAAAAAGGAATTGAACAAGCTAATACTCATAGAACAGAAAGAGAAATAGGAAAAGAAAATGGTGCAACAGCTTTTGGTATTTTAAAGGCGAAAGCACAAGATGCTGTTGGATTACCTACTGATTATCAAAAATCTAGAATGCAAATTGACAATTTACAAAATGTTAAAAAAACAGTAGATTCAATTGATGAAGCTGCTAAAAAAGAAATGTTAATCAAACCAAATTCGTATTTGAGTAGAGAATGGAATGATGATAACAAGAAGAAAGAATTTAAAGAAGCTTCAGATGCATACATTAAGGCACATAACCAATATGAAGCATTAAAAAACGTAGATATAAATAATATAAAACAAGATGCTGTTGATAGATATAGGGGTAATAAAAGAAAGTTGGATGAATTCAATAAAAATAATGGATTATCGATAACAACAGAAACTACTGATGCTGAAATAAAAAATCAATTTAAATCAGATGATGATATAAGACGTGAGTGTATGACTACCTCATCTATTCTTGGACCTGACGGAAAACCAATAACTAAGGTAGATTCTGAGGCGATGGAAAAAGCAAAAAAAGAAAGAGACCAACAAATTGAAGAAGCTAAAAAAGTAAGGGATGATTATATAGCAGTAAGCAAGGGAAAGGACAAAGATGGTAACATAGTTGATTATGATGAAAACCAATATGCGTCAATTGCTGAAGATGACCATTATAAAAAATTAAATGAAGCTAAAGATGCAGAATTTAATACTGGTCAACATGCAGCAGACGTATATGTAAAAATGCTTGAAGATGAAAAAGAAACAGAAATTACTAATGGTGCTATATCAAGTCAATTAAGAGTTGTTGAGCAAACTACTGATAAGAGCAGTGCGTTTGAAGAAAAAGAAGTTTATAGAGGTAGTGATTTTGCTGCTATTAGAAAACAAGCTAAAAAAGATGCTGAAAAAGCATACGAGATTGAAAGTAGTGATGACTATGATAAAGCCGAAGCTTCACATACTGCTGCAAACCTTGGGGAAAAATCATACAACAACATGTATAACATAAATGCTACAAAACAAAAGAAGCATTAAAAGGGGAAAAGATAAATGAATAATAATTTTTTAATACCAGCTAATTCAAAAAAATCAATGTTAATATTTGGTTTATTTAATAAATTTGATTTAATATTATTTTCTTGTGGAATATCAGCTACGCTACTACTGTTATTAATATTACCTGTTGAAAATATGGTAGCAGCAATAATAACACTAATTCCTGGATTAGTGTGTAGCTTTCTGGTATTCCCAATACCAAATTATCACAATGTTCTTACAATGATTAAATCATTAATAGAATTTTATACAACAAGACAAAAATTCGTTTGGAAAGGTTGGTGTGTAAACGATGGCGAAAACAATAAAAAGTAAATATACTGCAGATGATATTCCTGTTAGAGATATTGTGAATGGTGAAATAATTCTTAATAATAAAGAAAGAGTTACAGGTGTAAAAATAGAACCAAGAAATATCTTTATAATGGAACAAGAAATGCAAGATATGGTAATTAATAATTTAAAAGATGTTTATAATATGATAGATTATGAATTCTGGATTGTAGTTGCAGATAGACCAGTTGATATAAACTTGTATTTATCTCAATTACAACTTCTATATAATTCAACTTCAGATGTTAAAAAAAGACAATTAATTATTAGTGATATAAATAAAGCTAATATGTTTGTTACTAACAACGTTGTTGATACAGAATATTATCTATTATTTAAACATAAAGATACTGAAATAATACAAAAAAGAATTAAAAATTTGATTTCTTATTTTGCTAATGCAGGATTAATGTCTAAACAAACAAGTAATGATGATTTAAGAATTATACTTGATAATTTCTTAAATGGTGGACAAACAACTACACTAGGGACGGTGATGAGTTAATGGATATACGTCAACAAATAGCGCCAAAAGGCTTAGAATATAGAGCATCCGATTTTATAATTAGTGATAAATATTCTACTATACTTACAGTAATATCATATCCAAAATTTATAGATCCTGGATTTTTATCTCAATTAACGAGTTTATCTGGAATAAAAATTGTTATAAAACATATTCCACTTCCATTTAGTGTAATAAGTAAAATGATAAATAAGGAAATCGCAGATTTAAAAGTAAGATATCAACAAGAAAATGATAAAACGTTACAAGAAAGAATAAGACTTGATTATGAATCTTTGGAACAATTTATTACAATGCTTGCTTCTACACAATCAAAAATATATGATTTTCAAATGCATATAATGGTTACTGCTGATTCACAAGATGATTTAGTAGCTAAAAAATTACAAGTAAAAAATTATTTAGAAGCTATGGAAATGAGAGCTATTCCTTTAAGATTTGAACAAGAAAAGGTATTAAAATCTATAATCCCTATTTATCCAAAGCAAGAAATTGAAGATAGAATAGGAACTCCTATTCCTTCTCCAACAATTGCTGCGATGTATCCATTTATATTTGATAGTATAAAAGACCCAGGATTATCTACTTTACTTGGTGTGGATTTCTCTGGAGGAGTAATATTATTTAATCAATTCTTATATAAGATAAAAAAAGAAAATAATAGAAACAATGCAAATTTAATTATACTTGGTACATCTGGTAGTGGTAAAAGTACAGCTGCTAAATTAATGATAAGATCTCACTTACGTAATGGTTCTAAGTTAGTAATGATAGATCCAGAAGGCGAACTTGAAGAAATGACTAAAAAATATGATGGTGATTTCATTGATTTAGGAAAAGGTGGAGAATATGGAATGATCAATCCACTTGAAGTTGTAGTTGATGCAGATGAAGAAGAAATGGCTCAAGGACTAGGATATACTGTTTTAACTAGAACTATACAAACAGTAAAGGCATTTTTAAAATATTATGATCCTAGTATTACTGAAGATGTTGTAAATATGTTTAGTGAAGTACTACAAGAAACATATAAAAGATTTGGTATCGATTTTAATTCTGATTTTACTAGATTTAAAAGCAATGATTTCCCGACTTTCTCAGATGTTTATACAACTATTAAAGGTAAACTTATGTCTATGACAGAAAAGACACAAGAAAGAAATGTAATGGAAATATTGGAGTTAAAAGTAAGACCTATTATTAATGAACTTAGATATTATTTTGATGGGCATACAACAATATCTCCAACTACTAATTTTATTGTGTTTAATATAAGAGAATTAATGAATGCAGATACTAATATTAGAAATGCTTTATTCTTTAATATTTTAAAATATGCTTGGAGTTTAACTCTTGATAAGAGTGTTGATACAATTCTTACAGTAGATGAAGCACATGTATTGTTAGGTTCAAATAACTCATTAGGAGCTGAATTCTTAGCTCAAATACAAAGAAGAGCTAGAAAGTATAATACTGGAACAATAATAATTACACAACAACCAAGTGATTTTACTGATCCAGCTGTTATAACACAAGGTAAAGCTATATTTGATAATGCTTCTTATTATTTAGTAATGGGACTTAAAAAACAAGCAGTAGAAGATTTATCAAAATTAATAGATTTAAATGAAAATGAAAAAGATAGTATAAAAAGATATTCTCAAGGTGAAGCTTTATTCGTATGTGGTAATAGAAGAATGCGAATTAACATAATTGTAACCGATGAAGAATTAGATTCGTTTGGTGAAGGCGGAGGATTATAATATAAGTAAAGTAGGTGATTCTAATGGATCAAAAAAACATTGAGGATAATGATTCTATAGTAGAATTGCCTCAAGAAGTAAATGAAATAGATAGTACACAAAGTGTACCAGAAGAAATAGAACAAATTGATGATTTTCCAGAATTAGAAACAGCAAATGAACCTTCATCTGTTTCTAATTTTGCAAATCGTGGTATAAACAAACTAGATGAAAAATTATCAAATAGTAAAAATAATAAAAATCCAGTTAATAAAATAAATAATGTTAATAACAAAAATTCTAATAATAAAATGCCGGGGTTAAATAAAAATAATTTAAAAAATAATTTGGGAAAAAACAAATTTGGAAATAATAAATTGGCAAGTGCTTTAAATAAGCGAAGAGGCTTAAATAAAATACCCAAATTAAATTCTAATAGAAGTCAGTCTTTAGACTCTAATTCAGTACCAGGTAAGAGTAATCGTTTCAAAAATTTATTTGGTGGCAGGAAAAATAAAAATGTAAACAAACCATCTTTTCAAAAACTTATAATCAAGTTTATAAAGAAAAATCCTGGTTTATTTTTATCAATTGCTGTAGGATTTTTTTCATTCTTGATGCACTTTTTATTAATTCTTGTCTTAATTTTTGCAGTAATGTATGTTATAGAATTACTTTCAAATGTTACTGAAGTAATTAATAATGTTGGTCAAATCATTTGGAATGGGATAATTTATCAAAAATGGGAAACAGATCAATCTATGTATTTACACAATATTGAGGTATACGTAGATCTTTATTTAAAAGATGAAAATAAATATGATAAAAGTACAGTAGATGCTGAAAAAATAAGATATTATGTAAATACAACAACGTTTTATTCTAATGTAGTTGATCCAGATTTGATTGGCATAGAATCGTCTGGTGAGAATAGTACTGCAAGTGATAATGATGATATTGGAACATTTATTGGAAATTCTGCTACTTTAGATAATAAATATAGCTCTGTTAAATTAGATCCTAAAGAATTGATACCCAAAATGTTTGATTGTGCAAAATATGAAAATGGAATACGAAAGGAATCTGTTGTTTGCCCATTTGTTTTTACTACTAATAATATTCCTACGTTTTCGGGTAATTTGTTGAGTGGTAGTAAATTTTACTTTTCAGAAGAGAAATATGAAAAATATTTAAGAGAAGAATATGTTCCTAAAAAATTTATCAATTGTGATAAATGTAGTTATAAAGATGCATCAAATGATGAAAAGACAAGTATAGCAGATAGGATTACAAATGAAATTATGAGTCAAGCAAAATCCAATTATGTATCACATAATGCGGATGATAAAAGTAATTATACTGCATATAGTATTCAATCATCAGGTATTACTGTAAAAGACAAAGAAGGAAATATAATTGGTAAATATTCTTTGAGTGAATACGTTGAAACAATTGTAGAAAGAGATGCTGCTAAATATAATGATGAAATAAAAAAAGCTTATGCTTTGACGGTTATTTCAAAATTATTAGTTAATGTTTCTAATAATGAAATTGTAGAGGATAATTTTGATCCTAGTATTGTTACAGATAGTACTAAAAAAGCAGTTGCTTCTGTTATTGATCTGAAAATAATGAAAGATGGTAAGGTGTATTATTCTACATTTGATTTTGAGAAAGCTCAAAAAGTTGATCCACAAGAATATGTTGCAATTTTAAAGGCTTTGTTTGGCGATGATATTTCAATTGAAAAATCTATTTCTGATGGTTTGCAATTGGATTCAACAACCGGTTTTTATATGAGAGTAGAAAAAGCCAGTAATGTTCCAGGAACGGAAAGTTATGAAAATTATTACGGTAAAAATAAAATTGGATTAATTGGTGAATGTGCTTGGTATGCAACTAACAGAGCAAAAGAAATTACCAATACATTAGGGGTTTCCAAGTGGACTGATAATGGTGATGGTGGAACTTTTTGTAATTTACCTCAAGCAAGCAATTATAAAACTTGTTGGCCAAGCAGAGGTGAAAAATGTTCCCCAAAACAAGGTGCGATAATATCTGGTGATTTTGGTGAATGGGGTCACGTTGGTATAATAGAAAAAGTAAATTCTGATGGAACATATAATTTAAGCCATGCCGCTGTAAAAAAAGGTGGTTGGGCACTTTCAAAAGGTTATAAGTATGTATCTCAAGTATATGACGATCCTGACTTTGGAACAAAAGTAAGTAGATTATCTAATTGTATTGATTATGGTAATACTGGTTGTGTATCATTTGAAAAACTTACAATGGCGGAGTTACAGGGTTATTTTGGTCACAACATAGTATGTTATATATATTTAACGGAGCCTAAATAATGTATTTAATGTTTATTTCAAATTTGTCAAAGTGAAATATATATTTTGAAGGGAAAGATTTGTAATGAAAAAGATTATTCTTTTGATGACTATAGTATTATGTACTGCATGTAGTGCAGAATATAATTTAACTTTAAATGATAATTCTTTTAATGAAGAGTTGAATGCCATGAATATTGATAGTTCAAGTTATTATAATGAATTATCTGTACAAAGATTTCCCTTTAAATCACAGTATGGTACTTTAATTGATGCGGTTGCCCCTGTTGTAAGTGATAAATTCCCGGAAAGTAACAAAAAAGATATATCTAAGAATAATGAAAATAATATACAATATTTTTATGAATTTAATCTTGGAAATTATGGCGATTCAAATATTGCTAATTCTTGTTATGAATTCTTTTCAGTTGATGCTAAAGAAAATGAGGTTTCTATTTTAACTGGCAATAAATTTTATTGTTTCGATGTATATGAAGAATTAGATTCAGTAACTATAAATATAAATAGTAATTATAAAGTAATTCAATCCAATGCTGATAAAATTGTTGGTAAAAAACATACTTGGTATATTACAAGAGAAAATGCCTCTAATAAACCTATAATTTTTGTTTATGATAAAAGTAAAAAAAATATGACAATCATGCAATATCTAATAGATAATGTTCCATTAGTGGTAGTTGTTGGTACAACACTTATGTTAGGTGGTATTACATTTTTGATAATTAATACAAAAAAGAAAAAAGCTAATAGAATTTAATTGAAAGAAAAAATAAAAAATGTTAATATATATATAGCATTTTTATGTCTGTATGGAGGCTTGTTATGAAATTAAAACTTAGAGTAGAATCAAAAGATTTAAAAATATTTTTCATATTCAGCATAATACTTTTGTATTTTGCAGCAATATTAGTATTAAATTTATCATCATTTGCAAACGATGGTACATTTCATGGATTTAATCCGTTACCTGCTTTTCAACCTAAATATTTATTAGCTACAATATGTGTTTATATAGGTGTTTTAGCTGTCATTTTAACAGGAGTTTCTTCAAAAATTTTTGAAAGAGAAAAAGGTGTGGGTTTAGAATTAGGTAAAAAAGATGAAAAAGGTTATTCACGTTGGTGTAAAGATAAAGAAATGAAAAATTCTAGTAATATTGTTGTTGTTAAACCAATAGATGATAATATTTCAAAAGGTGGTATACCAATTTACAATAATGGTAAAGAAATATGGCTTGATACTGGTGGATATCATAATATGATAATAGGATCAACTGGTAGTGGTAAATCACAAGCAATTTCATTCCCTTTTATTAGAGTTATGGCAAAAGCAGGAGAATCAATGATTGTAACAGACCCTAAAGGTGAGTTATATGAGGGAACTGCAAAAGAACTAGAAAAAAGAGGGTATAACATAATTCTTTTAAATTTTCGTGACCCAGAAAAAGGAAATTGTTGGAATCCATTTTCAATTCCATACAAATTATATCAACAAGGAAATACAGATAAAGCTATAGAATTATTGGAAGACTTAGCAAAAAATATACTTTATGATGAAAATAATAAAGGCCAAGATCCATTCTGGGAAAACACATCTGCAGATTATTTTTCAGGATTAGCATTTGCTTTATTTCAAGATGCAGCCGAAGATGAAGTAAATATTAATAGTATTAATTATATGGCAACAGTTGGAGAAAATAAAATAGGTGGAACAACATATATAAAAGAATATTTTAATAGTAAACCTACCACTTCAACAGAAAGCATAAAAGTTAATGCTACTATTAGTGCCCCAAGTGAAACAAAAGGAAGTATTTTATCTGTATTTAATCAAAAAATTCAATTATTTTCTTCACGTGAAACATTATCAGAAATGCTTGCGCATAATGATTTTGATATGGAGGATATTGGTAGAAAGAAAACAGCAGTCTTTATTGTAATTCAAGATGAAAAGAAAACCTATCATTCACTTGTTACAATTTTCTTAAAACAATGTTATGAAACATTAGTTAGAGTTGCACAAGAAAATCCAGGTGGAAAATTAAAACATAGAACTAATTTTTTACTTGATGAGTTTGCTAACATGCCACCTCTTTCTGATGTTGATGCTATGGTATCTGCAGCACGTTCTAGAAATATTAAACTTTCATTTATAATTCAGAATTTTTCACAATTAAATGATGTTTATGGAAAAGAAAAAGCAGAAACTATTAGAGGAAACTGTGGTAATACAATTTACTTGTTAAGTACAGAACTTGCGGCTTTAGAAGAAATTAGTAAAATGTGTGGAGATGTTAAGTCAAAGAAAGATGATAAAACTGACTCAAGACCACTTGTAACAGTAACAGATTTACAAAACTTTAAAGAAGAAGATGCTTTAATTTTAAGATCAAGAATGCGTCCTTTTAAAACAAAGTTAAAATTTGATCATAAAATTGAATGGGGAATGACAAAAGAACCAGCACTATATCCAACAAGAACTAAACTTCCTGTTAAAATATTTGATTTGAAGGCTTTTGTTCAAGCAAAAAAAGATGAAAAAATAAATGAAATGATGAAAGGTATGGGCGAAAATTCTGACTTCCCACCATTGTTTGGTATGCCTGATATGTCAAAGAAAAGTCCAAAACCATCTTTAAATGTTGACGATTTAGTTAAAAAAATAGATGCTAAAATAGCGGAGCTTGAAGAAGAGGAAAGACTTGAAAAAGAAAAATCTAAAGAAAATAAAATAATAGAAGAAGAAAAAACAGTTGAAAAAAATAAAGATACAATTGTTGAACAAAAAAGTAATTCTAATACTAATATAAAAGAAAACATAACTGATGATCAATTTTTTGATGACTTCTTCAATGATGAATAATAAAATCGCAAATTTTTAGACTAAATGCAGGTTTACAAAAAAATGCTTAGTTTATTAGACTTATTTCCGTTTTTAAAAAAAAGCGGAATTCCAAATGAAAATTCACGGATGAATAATAAAATTAATAGTATATATTTACTGTTAATCTTTTTTTATGGTATAATTAATTGTAGTTAGAGGTGGTTTTATGAAAAAAATTAAGTATTTTATTTTTTCGCTTTTGATAATGTTTATTGGAATTTTTGATGTATATGGTTTTTCTGGTTTTTCTGATACGCAAAAAAATGCATTAAAAAAATTTTTAAAATCCTTTGAATATCCTTCAAGACTTTTAGGAAGTTGTAGATATTCTCACGAGTTTGAAAATGGCGATTTAAACTTTTTGGACTTTTATAGAAGTGGCATTGAACGTTATAATGAACTTTATGATATGTGTTCTAACAAAGAAAAATGTGAAATAATTAAAGAAGAAAAAATATCTATAGATGAAAATAACTTTTTACCTTTGCGCCTTTATTTTGGTTCTTCAAAAAAGTATTATTATAATTTGAATGATTATTTAAACAACTATGCCAAAGGAAATAATTATACAGCAGGTACTGTTACTTCAAATATTTCTCAAAATTATATAGTAGAAAATGAAGTTTGCACTCGAAATGATATATATCTTATAGGAAAAATTGAAAATGGAAAAATTGATATGATTTTTTCGGATAAAAATTTATGTACTAGTGATTCTGGTAGTAAGTGTATTAATGTTAAGTATTCATATTCATCTACAACTTCAATGGCTGAAAGACCAAATTCGGATACATCCATAGATTTATCAGGATGTATAATTGATGAAGGAACACAATCGATTATTGATTGGGTAATGAATTTAGTAAGACTTGGTGGAGTAGTATTATTAGTAGTACTTGGAATGCTTGACTTCGTAAAAGCAGCAGCATCAGGAGAACAAGAAGAAATGAAAAAAAGCAAATCCAAATTTGTTAAAAGATTAATTGCATGTGTTGTATTATTCTTTGTACCAATAATAGTAGATATATTAGTTGGATTAGTTAATCTTGGAAGTGGAGAAAATTGTAATTCAAATGATTCTAATGATAAAACTGATGATTCTAATAATCGTGTTAGTTATCAATGTTCATGTAAATATTATAGAAGCAATGTAGATGAACCAAATATAAGTGATGTTTCATTAAGTTTTGATGTAACTAATAAGGATAATTTTGATAGTCACACAATTAATTATAATGGGAAAAATGTTACTGTTAAAATAAATTCTCCACAAAAGAATGCTACATCATCTACAGATATGTTGTGTCCAAAAAAATGCTCTTTTGATGAAAGTAAGAAAGTATTAACTTGTTCATCAAAAGATAATGATGAAACTTTTCAAAATAATAATCCACATTTTTATCAAGCTGCTGATGAAAATGGTAAATTATTAGAAAATTGTAAAATACCTTCTAATTAAGCTTATAAAAAGTTTTGATTGTAAAATAGTAAAAAAATAATAATTATTCTCATAAAATAAAATCACTCATAATATATATTAGGGTGATTTTTATATGCTTTCAATTATTTCATTAAAAGAATTTGAATTAAAAAGAAATAGTTTTATTATAATTGATATAAGAAGTTCAGAAAAATATAATAATAACCATATACCAAACTCAATAAATATTCCTGTTGAAAAACTTATTGTTACTCCACAAAATTATTTAGATAAAAATAAAACATATTGTTTGTATTGTACAAAAGGTATTAGTAGTTTAAATATTGGAAAAACACTTTCAACACAAGGTTATAAAATACTAAGTTTAGATGGTGGATATGAAAATTGGATATTAAATCATTAAAAAACATTGACGAACAAATGTATGAATGCTAAAATTATTATAGGATGGTGAGGCTAATGTTGTATGTCATAATAGGATTAAATGTATTAATAATAATTTTAGTTGTTATCTCTATAACAAAAAATATTAATGAGTCAAATATAACAGAAAGATTAGGAAAACTTGAAACAAATATGGTTAAAGAAGTAGGGAGTTTTCAAAATGAAATTAATTTAACACTCAATAAACATTTTAATGAGCAAAATGACAAAATAGAACAAAAACTTCGTATGATAAATGATAAAGTAAATGAAAGAATAGATCAAAATTTTGAAAAAACGAATAAAACATTTACAAATGTTTTAGAACGTCTATCAAAAATAGATGAAGCTCAAAAGAAAATTGATACACTAGGTGAAGATATAGTATCACTACAAGAAGTACTAACTGATAAGAAAACACGCGGTATATATGGAGAAGTGAATTTAAAACATATACTTACAAATGTGTTTGGTGAAAATAATGATAAAATATATAAATTACAATATACATTTGAAAATGGTAGTATAGCTGATAGTGTATTATTCGCACCAGAACCTCTTGGCGTTATTGCAATAGATTCAAAATTTCCTTTAGAAAATTATCAAAATATGGTTAACAAAGAAAATTCTAAAGAAAGCAGAAATATGTATGAAAAACTATTTAAGCAAGATATGAAAAAACATATAGATGCTATTAGTAGTAAATACATAATACCAGGGGTTACTTCGGATCAAGCAATCTTATTTTTACCTGCAGAAGCCATATTTGCTGAGGTTAATGCATATCATCAAGATATAATAGACTATGCTTATAAAAAAAGAGTATGGATTACATCTCCAACTACACTTATAAGTACACTTACAACGATACAAATAATAATAAAAAATATAGAAAGAGATAAATATACAAAAGTTATTCACAGCGAATTGAAATTATTGAATGAAGAATTCATAAGATATAAGGATAGATGGGATAAACTATATAGAAGTATTGAAACAGTTTCAAAAGATGTAAAAGATATACATGTTACAACTGATAAAATTACAAAAAGATTTAACTCAATTAATCAAGTAGAAATGGATAAGATAGAATATGAAGATAATAAATAATTTATTAGTTTTATTAATATGGATATTGAATATATTTTCAATTGTATTTAATATAAGTTTTAATTATGAAGTAAACATATTAATTTGTATTTCACTTTCAATAATAGTTGTTTTACCACGATTATTAAAAAAATACATTAAACTATCAGAAATTTCGGAGTTTATATTTTTAATATTTATAATACTTGCTGGTGAGTTTGGAAGTGTATTAAAACTATATGAAATAGTATATTGGTATGATTCATTTACACACTTTTTATCAGGAACATTAACTGCTTACTTAGGATTCTTAATATTAAAAAAAGAAAAATTATTAACTAAAAAAAATTCATTTAACATATTATTTATAATTTCATTTGTACTTGCTATTGCAGCTTTCTGGGAAATATTTGAATTTACTGCTGATAATATATTTGGTAATGATGCTCAAAGAGTTTTAGAAACAGGTGTTACAGATACAATGAAAGATATAATATGTGCATTGTTTGGTGGTATATTATTTATTGTTGCATATTTGTATAAAAGACCAATAATAAGTAAAAAATAAATGTATATTAATGTAAATATAGTATTAAAATACTATATTTTTTAATTTAATTAAATTATAATTATAATAGAGGTGGCTTTATATGGAAGAACAAATACTTGAAATATTAAAAAATGAAAATAAGGCTTTATCAGTACATGAACTTGAAGATAAACTAGGTTTTACAACAGTTGATGAATTAAAAGAATTACTTAAAACATTAAATAATCTAGAAGACAACTTAAAAATATATAGGACAAAAAAAGATAACTATATGTTGTTTACTAATAGTCATTTAAAAATAGGTAGAATGATTATTAACAAAAAAGGTTTTGGATTTGTTGATATAGAAGGTGATGAGGATGTATTTATCGCGCCATCAAATCTAAACGGTGCAATACATAATGATAAAGTAATTGTTGAAATAACTAGTAAAAATGGTATGCAACTAGAAGGCAGAATTCTTAAAATCGTTGATAGAAAATTTAAAGAAATGGTTGGCGAATTTTATTATTCAAAAGGAAAAGGCTATGTAGATTTAGATGATGAAAAAGTAAAATTAAAAATCGAAATAGATAAAAATAAAACATTAGGCGCTATGAACGGTCATAAAGTATTAGTTAAAATAACAAATAGAGTAAGGGATTATGAATATAAGGGTGAAGTTATAAAAATACTAGGACATAAAAATGATCCAGGTGTTGATATTTTATCAATAGTAGCTAAGTATGGAATAAATGATACATTTCCAGATAAAGTAATGGAACAAACAAGTAAAATTCCTTTAACAATTGAAGGTGAAGATTTTGGAAATAGAAGGGATTTAAGAGACCAAGTAATTTTTACAATAGATGGTGATGATACAAAAGATATAGATGATGCTATAAGTTTAAAAGTTTTAGATAATGGTAATTATGAGTTGGGTGTTCATATAGCTGATGTAAGTTATTATGTTAAAGAAGATACACCACTTGATTTAGAAGCATATGATAGAGGAACAAGTGTTTATTTAGCCGATAGAGTAATTCCAATGCTTCCTCATAAACTTTCTAACGGAATTTGTTCATTAAATGAAAATGAAGATAGATTTGCTATGTCATGTGTAATGGAAATAGACAATAAAGGTAAAGTTGTTTCATATGATATATTTGAAAGTATTATTCGATCTAGAAAAAAAATGACATATAAAAATGTAAATAAAATCTTGGAGGAGAATATAATACCAGAGGGATATGAACCATTTGCCGATACATTAATAAAAATGTTGGATTTAGCTCATATATTAAGAAAAATGAAAGAAAATCGTGGTTATATTGATTTTGGTATAGATGAAGCTAAAATAATTGTTGATGAAAAAGGAAAAGCAATTGATATAGTAAAAAGATATAGAGGAGAAGGCGAAAACTTAATAGAGGATTTCATGATTGCTGCAAATGAAACAGTAGCTACCCATATATATTATATGAATTTACCATTTGTATATCGTATACATGGTAAACCAAATGAAGAAAAAATAGATAGATTTATTAAATTTATAAGTGTGTTAGGATATAAGATAAATGGGAAAATAAAAGATGTTCAACCTACTACCATCAAGTATATCCTTGAACAATTAAAAGATAAAGAAGAATATCATATTTTGTCATCAATGATGCTTAGAAGTATGCAAAAAGCTGTATATGATAAAAATAATATAGGACATTTTGGTTTAGGAAGTAAATGTTATACACATTTTACCTCTCCAATAAGAAGATATCCAGATTTGACTGTTCATAGATTGTTAAGAAAATATTTGTTTAAAAATCAAATAAATAATGAAGTTATAGAATATTGGGACAATAAACTTACATATTTAACTGAACATTCATCAGAAAAAGAAAGAGATTCAGTGGATTGTGAACGTGAAGTTGATGATATGAAAAAAGCTGAATATATGATGAATCATATAGGTGAAGAATATGAAGGAATAATAAGTAGTGTAACAAGTTTTGGAATGTTTGTTGAATTAGCAAATTTAATAGAAGGTTTGGTAAAAATAGATAGTTTAAATGATGATAAATATATTTATGATGAAACAACATTTTCAATTAGAGGAGATAAGAATAAAAGGGGTTATCGCCTAGGGGATAAAGTAAGAATAAAAGTAGTAGGTGCAAATAAAGAGGCTAAAACAATCGATTTTGAACTAGTAAAACAAGGTGAAGATAATGGAGATAAATAACAGAAAAGCTAAGTATGATTATGAAATTCTTAGTACAATAGAATGTGGTATTGTTTTAACAGGTACTGAAATTAAATCAATTAGAAACGGGAATGCTAATTTAAAGGATAGTTATGCAGTTATAAAAGGAAATGAAGTTTTTATTTTAGGAATGCATATTAGTGAGTATAAAGAAGGTAATATATTTAATCATGATGAAAAAAGAACTAGAAAATTATTATTACATAAAAAAGAAATATTGAAATTGTTTAATAAAGTTGAGTTAGATGGAAATACTTTAGTACCAATTAAATTATATTTTAAAGGAAATAAAGCAAAAATTCTTTTAGGTCTTGCTAAAGGTAAAAAAACATATGATAAAAGGGAAACTATTAAACAAAGAGATATTAATAGAGAAGTACAAAAACAATTAAAAAATTACTAATTGACTTATATAAATTAAAGTGTTAAAATCATATAAATGTTATTTAACATTTTAATTTTGTATGGGGCTGCTTGGTTTCGACAGATATACTTTGATATAAGTAGCAAGTCGCTTTGTACACGTTACGTACAAAACAGAAAATAACTGGAAAAAATTTAAAAGACCGTATTGCTTCAATGTTTACTAAAAACGTTGTTGCCTTTGCCTAATTTAGAATAAGGAATACGACTTTCTTTAATTTTTCTCCCATGGAAATTATTGAAGGTTCGATTTAATGGGATATATTGTTATGATGCTTATAAGTAGCAATGAATATTTTAAGCTTACTAATAATAGTGTTGTTAGTTACTTATATTATTAGGAAATTTATTAACTAAATAAGCTTGTAGAAACTTATATTTGGGAATATTTGGACAGGAGTTCGATTCTCCTCAGCTCCACCAGATTGATACTCGGATACTTTCGAGTTTAAGTAATAGATTGCTAACTAGAAATAGTTAGTTTTTTTCTGCTTAAAACGAAAGGATGAGTGATAATTATGTTTGAGATAGAAACTAAAGAACTAAAAATAAGTGATGAACTTAATAGAAAGATAGATATGATATGTCGGTTTGCTTGTGTTAAATATGAATTTATATCGGGCAATATTAAACCAATTAAAAACATTAATATTGCTTATGTAAAACCTCATATTTTAAAAGTTAAAGGAAATAATTACTTATAATACTAGAAAAATGTGAAGAAGTCTTTATAAATGGATATAATGAGAAAATAAAACTAAAAGATTTAGAAAACTATCTAAAAAATAATTAATATCTATTGATTTTGAAATTATTGGTGGTATTATAAAAAACTAATAAATGACAAGCAGTATCCGTCTTTTATTAAAGGAGGTACATTATGTCTAAATATATAATATACATAAAACAATTTAATAAAGTATCCAAAGAAGAGTCAAAGATATTAGTTTAAACTAGTGCTTTTGTCTCCTATTTTTTGATAGAAAGAGTGGAAAATAAATGGATGAAAAAGTAAGAATTGCAGGTATATATGCTCGTGTTCTTACATAATACATAGGCAGACATATTATCTTCTTTAATTTCAAGTGATTACTTATTTATATTAAAACCATAATGTCCCATATCACTACAAATTTTTAATTTATTATTTGGTAGATTATCTTTAATCATCTCTCCAGTTTTAAGAATGAATTTTATTTTATATAAATCTTCTTTACCATTATCTGACTTCTCGCCAATAATAATTCTATCTACTAGATTATTAAATATATCTTCATTGAATTTAGTTAGTCCTTTATATTCTTTTAAAATTTTTGTAATATTATTTATTTGTTCTACTTTTTCTTTGCGAGATAATTCTAAATCTTTATTATCATCAAGTTTATTTTCTAACTCTTTAATTTTATTAGTTATTTCTATTTCTTTATTATTTATTATTTCTCGAGATAATATAAAAAACTATTTTCGATTTAATGAAATACACCCTTAGGGTAGACATTTATAAAAAAACTAGTTTATGTTAGAATACACTTCTGAAAGAAGGTTTTTTTCTTCAAAAGGGCAAAAATTTTCAAAGTATTGTGAACGAAGAAAAAGATGTATATGGATTGATACTATGAATGATCAATTCATGTACATCTTATGAAGTACAAAGTTATCTGTGAATCAAATGAAATTCAAATATCTGTGTCGAGGAAAGAAACTTTAATATGTGATTTTTCGATAGAAAGCTGTAAGCTCTTCTAAAGAAAACTCTGTACAATAATATTATTATAATAGATTTACAATAATATATTCGACTTGTAGAATAATGGATATTATTTTATAACGTAACAAGATTAAAGTCAAAAATCACATAAAAAGGGCAAAATAATTTTCTTTTTTTAAAATATAATAATTTTGGCAAGATTTAAATATCTAAGTAAAATTATATTTTTATTGTCATAATTATTAATAGAAAAATTTAATATTAAATCCAAAGCTTGAAGTTAACAAAACAATAAGGTTGCAAAATGTATTTAATAATATTTCTTTTTATACATAATTTTTAACAATTATTTAATAAGACTTTCACAACAGTCATAGTATTACCATAGCTAATTTTAACTTCATACTTAATTGTTTGATATTTTAATAGTAAATATTATGTTTAGTATAAAAATAATTGAAGATACTAATAACAAAATTTGAAAAAAAGGAAAAGGGAAAAATATTATTAAAAATAAGTTAATTAATATAAATAATACGCTTGTTAATAAATCCATAATTTTATTATACTTGTTTTTAAATAATTTTACTGTGAAAATTAAAGTTATTATAAATAACACTAAAGCAAGAATAATAGGAAGGATTATAAGAAATGATATATAACCCATATTTTCCATAGCAACTGGAACATTTACAAGCTTTGCCATTAAACTAAAGATGATTATTATTATTCCAAATGAAAAAAATAAAAATGCAGGTATAAAATATATAATAGATATAATTAATTTAAAAATCGCAAAAGATTTTAATTTTTGGTCTAAAGTATTAGTATTTATAGTTGTTTTTTTTAAATTTTGGTTCATTTTGTTTTCTTACCCCTCCACAATCATTTTATCATATAAGTTGACTCTCAGTGTAATTATTTTACAGAATTATATAAATTAACTTTATTAAAAATTTTCATTAAAAGTAAATACTATTATCTTCTAATTTTTGTATTTCTATAATATATTTTTATCATATATAAATATGTTTGTTTAACTTGTATTGTATAAATGTTTAAGTTTACATGTTTTTTATTATGAAAAAAAGTGTATATAGAGTTAAATACACTCCACACGCTAAAAATTATTGTTTGAACAATAATTTTTTTCTTTTATTGATTTTAAAAAAATTTGTAATGAGAATAAATCTAAAAGCTATTGTTACTTTTATTTGTTATTATAAATGAATGGATGTTACGATTTTTATTGTTAGCTGTTATTTAAAATATTATTACAATCATTACTGAATTTTTTGTAGTTATGGTCAATTATGCATTTATTATCCTTTTACTTTGTTTCATTTTTTATTTCATTTTTTATTTCATTTTTTATTTCATTTTCTGTTTTTTTTATGTATTTTTGGCTATTTATTAAAAAACATATTGAAGTTATTAATATCATTATTCCAAAAAATAGCATAAAATACGATTTAAAAATGACACTTATAATTGATAATATAATTCCAATTGATATTAAAATAAAGCTAGTAATTATGGTAAATGGTTTTGTTATATTTGGATCATCAGTTTCATATTGAAATGATACAGCATTACCTTTAAATAATCTTTTTTTAGTTTCACTGTTATTACCAAATATATAATTTGCATCATTCCAACCATCTTCCTTAGTGGTTTTTATCGTTGTAGTTTTTTGATAAGCACCATTTTGTTTAATATTTTCTTTATTATTTATTTCCATAATTTTGATATCCTCCTATATATAAATTTTATCATATAATTTTATTTTTTTAGCAATTACTTTACATATTTAACAACTTTTTGTTTTATAACTTAATAAATTATATTTTTTAGTAAAAATTTAAATATTTAAAATATTATAATAATTTTTTGATTATGCTTTTAGGTTTGAGAGCAATTTCTAATCATGTTGGATATATGGATAAATAGTTTTTATATTATCTTTAATCATATTTTGTCCTATTTCCCTTTTTATATTCATCTTTATAGTTATAAAGAATATACCATAACTAAATTTTCTTATTAAAATCGTATCATCAATTAATGTTAAATAATTTGAAAAAAACATATTATTTATGTTTTACATAATAATGTAAATACTAATTAAAAGAAAATAATTCTAAACAAATACGTGATATAATTAATATGGTGATAAGTATGTATCAAAAATTTTTAGACGATTTAAGAAAAAAATATAATTATGATGATAATTTAATTAATGCAATAAAAATAAGTATAGTTGCCATGGTTGATACATATGGGGAAGAAAATATTAACAAAATATTAAATTTATTTTATAATACGAGAATATTTAGTACAGGTGATATGTCAAAAGAAAGTCGTGACAAAATAAGAAAAACTGTGTTAGGAGAAAGTAACAGTGATATTGTTGAAGATTTAGATAATGTATATGGAACTAACATAGATCCAGGTGCATTCTATTCATACGAGGCAATATATGATGAAAATATGGATGTTGTAGGTGAAAAAAGGTGGATAGTTGTAAATGATTTAAGTGGTAAGGTAAATGAAGAAGGATATAAAAAATTGTTTAATACTTCAATTAATATGCCATACTTTTTACACGAATTAAATCATGCGTATGCTATGCAAACACCAATATATGAAAAAAATAATAATGAGATAACTTCCAAACATGGTATGTTTAAAAACACAATAAAATATGATATTTCTACCGATAATAAAAAACATGTTAAAGATATAGATAATCAAGGAATAATTACAGAAGAAATGATAAACGAAATGTATACACAAAGACAACTTATAAAAATACTTAATAAAAGTAAATATGAAGAAGTTGAAAACGAATTAAATAATATTAATCATGTTTCAACAAGTTATAATTCATTACTTATAATGTTTGCAAATGAATTAGAAAACTTAATTGGGAAAGAAAGGTTAAGTGACTATAGAGAAAAAAATGATTTTTCTGTAATAAAAGAATTTAATGACATTGTAAAAAATTCCGAAATTGCTAAAAAATACATAGGTACAACTGATGCTTTTGAATACTTTTCAAGTAAATGTTATGAATTATTTGATTTATCTTTACATAAATATCAAATGGATATAGATAAATACAAACTTGAATCATATAAAATTATGGTTGATGTATTTGCACCTATATGCGCTTATAGAGAAGTTAAATATGGAACAAGCAATTTAGAAAAATATGAAAATTCTAGAGAAGAATATTTAGGAACAGAAGAAAAACAATATAAAACAAAATAAATACAGTATTTATAATGCTGTATTTTTATATGCCCTTGCACTATTTATAAAACTTAAAAAAATATTTTTAGAATCAATATTATTTTTAAAATCTTTCTCTGGATGCCATTGAACTCCTAAAACAAACTTTTTATTTTTTATTTCAATTGCTTCAATAACATTATCTTCACTTAAAGCATCTATTTCAAATAAATTATTATCTTTACATCCCATATTGTGAAAGCTATTTACATTGATTTCATCTTTTTTTATTATACTATATAATAAGCTATTATTTTTAATATTTATTTTATGTGAAAAATTAGTATCATTTGAACTTTGATTATGATTGATTTTAGAATCTATTTTATACAAATTAATATCTTTATTATTGTAACAAGACAGTAATTGCATACCCATACATATACATAAAATGGGCATATTTTTTTTTATCGCTTTATCTAGAACACAACTATCAAATTTAGTAAATTTATTCCCGCCTGGAACAATTAATCCATCACAGTTGTTAAGGTAAAAATCAATTATTTTTTTTTCTTCATTACTTACTTCTGGAAATTCATTTGATTTAGTGTAATAAGAATCTGCATTAGTAGTAGGGCATAATATAACAGGAATTCCTCCAAGTTCTATTATTATTTTTCTTATATTTTCTGAAATATATTGAATAATTCTACCATCATCTGATTTATAACACCTTGGTAAAACAATTATATTTGGTTTTTTCATAAATAACCTCTTTCTCATAAAAACATTAATATTATTTACAAAAAAAAATAATTTATAAAAAAGTTATATTTCTATAACTCTTTTCTATCAATATTATCAGAATTCAAAGTAATATCTTTATTAACAAATTGAATTTTAAAATCACATTTATTAGCTATTATATCAACTGTTTTATAACTAGGCTCAAATCTTTCATTTTCATATTGAGAGATTGTGTTTTGTGGAATACCAGTTATATTTGATAGTTCTTCTTGCGTTAAGCCTTTTATTTTTCTCATCGTTTTTAAAATCTTGCCAATCATAATATAATCACCAACAAAAATATTATCTCATTTTCAGATAAAAAGTTCTTGAAATATCTTTTAGACAGATATATAATATAATTAGATTTCTTTTCTATCGATATTATCAGAGGTTAAAATGCACTCACCATTTTTAAATTCAACTTTAAATCCACAACATTTAGAAATTTTTAAAATCATTTCAAAAGTCGGTTCAATTCTTCCTGTTTCATATTGAGAAATAGTATTTTGTGGAACATCAATTAATTTAGAAAGTTCTGTTTGTGTTAGACCTTTTATTTTTCTCATTGTTTTTAAAATTTTGCCAATCATATAATCATCTCACGAAAATTATCTCAAAACTAGATAGTAAGATGTTATAATATCTATAATTGAGATACGTTAATATTATGGAGGAAAAATGAATAATTATTTAAAAGAATGCTTAATAAATTATATATTAAAAAATTATGATAGATATAAGAATGAAGGATTTCAAATTTGGCTTCATGATAATTATTTAAGAATTAAATATAATCATAAAATATATATTACAAAAATTATAATAGAAGAAAATAAATTTTATTGGCATTTAAAACCATATAATAAATCATATTTCTTAACAGAAATAAAAGGATATAGTTCATTTGAAGCAATAATATTTGCTATAAAAGATAACGATAATATTTGTTAAAACTTTGAGGCTATTAAAATTGTTTCTTTTTTTTTGTGAACATATAACATAATAGAAAGAGAAAACTCTTTCTAAGAAAGAAGTGGTTAGTATGGAAATATGGATTGGTCTTATATGTACAATAATGGGAATTATAATAAGCTATGTAACATTTTATTTAAATCAAAAAAAAGAAATAAAAAAAGATACTAGGGAATCTGCAGAAAGAAACATTAGGTTAGAATTAAAATTAGATAATATCTATAATAATTTAAGTGAAATCAGATTAGATCAAAAAGATATATCAAAGGTTTTAAATAGGTTAAATGAGAAAGTAGCACTTTTAGAACAAGCACTAACGGATGCACAAAAAAGAATTGAAAAATTGGAGCAAGGTGATAAACAAAATGGTTGATTTTCTTAATATACTTTATCTAATGGGAATTTTGGGATTAACAATCCTAATAAATACAATACTAGGAGTTTTTATTTCTTCTACAAAAAACGAATTTAATATAAAAAAATTGTTTTTAGGAATATTAAAATCTTTAGTGATTGGAATTTGTTTGTTTCTATTTATAATTTCATTAGAAATAATGCCACCTTTATTATCTAAAATTGGAGTACAAATTCCAGCTGGAATACCTGATGCGTTAGAAATTATCATTATATGCTTAACAGTTTATAAAAAATATGCTATTGACTGCTTTTCAAAATTTAAAATAATTTTAAATGGAGGTGATGAAAAATAGGATTTATATTAAAAGGTGTAAAATACTCACCTATAAAAAACATTTCAAATCAATTAAATATTTCTAGTGATTATGGAAATCGAACATTTTTAATGAGAGGTGAAAAAATAACTGACTTTCATACTGGAATTGATATAACTAACTTAGGTCAAGTAACATGCATTGGAGATGGTAAAGTAGTAGAATGTGTAAAAAATATAAAAGGTTATGACAAAGTAAATAAAAGTGGTAATTATATAATGGTATATCATGGAAAAAATATAGAAGGTAAAAAAATATATACCAAATATAATCATTTAGATTATGGAAGTGTTAAATTAAATATAGGAGATGAAGTAAAAACAGGTGCTATAATGGGTACAAATAATATTAAAACAACTGGTTATTCTACAGGATTACATTTGCATTTTTCAGTAAAAGAAAATTCTTCCTATGTTGATCCCAAACCTTATTTAAAAGCAGTAAAACTATTACCAAATGTTATAGATGAATCATCAGATTCTGAAGAAACTATTTATATTGTAAAAAAGGGAGATACATTATCAGGAATTGCAAAAAACTATAATATTACATATCAGGAATTAGCAAGATATAATAATATAACTAATCCTAATTTAATATATCCTAATCAAAAAATTAAAATACCATCAAAAACTTCTAATAATATAATAACTTATATTGTAAAAAAAGGGGATACATTTTTTATGGGGAATAATGAGTAAAATTATTGATTTGTTTAGAAAAAAGTTTATAATATAAGACAAGAAAGGAGATTTGTTAATGAATGAAAATTTTAATGTAGGAAATCCAACAAAAGAAAATATTGATTTTGCTTTTAAAAATTTAATATTTTATATTACAGCTTCAATTCAATTAGATATTTACAAGGAACAAAAAAAGAATTTTGAAAAAGTCTTAGTCGAAATTAATACGATTTTAGCAACATATGTAAATAAAGAAAGCCTAATATCTATAAATGAAGAAAAATTGCAAAATATAAAATTTGATTTAATTGATTTAGATACTGAAACAAAATCCTTAAAATCTTATTTTGCAGAATGGTCTTTGTTGTGGTTAGAGGCAATTATTTCTTTAAGAATGTCAGAAATTAAAATGGGAGGTGTTAATAATGGCAGATAGAGATAAGTATGGAAATTATGTAAATGATAAAGGGGTTACTATAAAGATTAATACAGATAAAAATGGTAATGATCATATTGGTTTTTATGGTGGTGAAGTAGATAAACCGCATGATGCGGCACACGTTAATGTAAATTATGATAAAGAATCATGGAGTTCTACAACACATGGACCTGATAAAAGTGATACAAATTCAGGATCAGGAGGTTGTTATTTAACTTCAGCTTGTATGAAATATTTTCAGGAAAAATTTGATGATAATTGTTATGAATTAACAGTGTTAAGGTGGTTTAGAGATAATTTTGTTTCAAAAGAAGATATAGAACATTACTATGAAGTAGCACCAATCATTGTTGAAACAATTAATAAAGAAGAAAAATCTGGTATTATTTATGATTATATTTATGATAATATAGTAGGTTATTGTGTTGAGCAAATTGAACAAGGAAACTATGAGGCAGCATATAACAGATATAAAAATAGTGTTTTAGTATTAGAAGAACAATTTACCAAACCAGCATTAACAGATAGATTTGTAAAAACTTTAAAATTAAAAACTAATAATTAGTAAAAATTAATCATCCTATAAATTTTAATGGAATTTAGATAATAGGATGATTTTTTAATGCTTTAATATATCATAATATAAAGATTTATTTAATGATAATCCTTTATATCAACCTACAAAGTAGGATGAATTTTGCAAGTGCAAAATCAGAATTGTGTATATGCGATTTCTTATAAAATAAGGATTAAATCGGGTATGATATACAATCTTCTTATCCTGCTATTTCATAATTTAGTGAATTACGAAATGGTTTAGGATGATAGATAAATTTTTCTATAATTTATGACTTGACTTCTTTAATTATTGGAGCTACTATGCATCATGAAAAGGAGATGATGTTTATGAATATGATGGAGGTTTATGATAGTAAGTAATATTGTTAGGTATGTTTTAAACATATCAAATAATATTACTAAAACAATTCTTATTGCCATAGAATTTATTGGAGGTATTAAACTCTATGGTTAAATACAATGTTAATTTAAAGTTTAAAGATGAGGGAAAGTCTTTAAATGAAATAATAACTGAAGTATTAAAAATTGAAATAAAAAAGCATTTTATGATGACTTGCAATAATTTGAAAGTAGAGCTACCATGTAATCGTACTCATTATTCCCAAAATGGAAGGAGTTATAATTGATGGCAGGGAATAATAGTTTTAAAGTAGGAATATATATAAGATTATCAAGAGATGATGGAAACATTGAATCTGATAGTATTATTAGCCAAAGAAGTTTACTAAATCAATATGTTAAAGAGAATAATTATAATCTAGTTGATGAATATGTAGATGATGGTTTTACTGGAACAAATTTTGAAAGACCATCATTTAAAAGAATGATTAAAGATATTGAATCTGGAAAAATTAATATGATTATTACTAAGGATATGTCTAGATTAGGTAGAGATTATATAGGTACAGGAGAGCTAATTGAAAAGTATTTTCCAAATAAAAATGTTAGGTATATTGCTATTAATGATGGTATAGACACATTTATAGATAATACCAATAATGATATAGCCCCTTTTAAAGCAATAATGAATGATATGTATGCAAAAGATATTTCTAAAAAAGTTAAAACTAGTTTGCATTCCAGAATGAAAGAAGGGCTATATGTTTCAGGTAGATGTCCATTTGGATATATGAAAGATCCTAATAATAAAAATCATTTAGTTATAAATAATGAACAAGCAGATACTGTTAAATTAATATTTGAGTTAGCATTAAAAGGTAATACATATCATTATATAGCACAAGAACTTACCAAAAGAAAAATAAAAACACCAGCATCTTATTACAACTATATATGGAATACAAAGCGTGTAAATACTAATTGTATATCACAAGAGTATGGAGTATGGGTAGATACTACTATAAAAGCAATTTTGACTAACGGGATATATGTAGGAGATACAGTTCAAGGTAAGACTAAAAAGATTAATTACAAAATAAAAAAGGTAGTTAAAAATAAACAAAATGATTTTATAATAGTAGAAAATACACATGAGGCAATTATTGATAGAGATACTTTTAATTATGTACAAACACTTTTACCTAAAAATGTCAAAAGGCCAGAAAAGAAAAGATTTTACCTACTAGATGGACTTCTATATTGTGGAGATTGTAAACACAGAATAACAATCAGATATCAAAATAAAACAGGTAGAAGTTACACCACTTGTGATTATTATAGAACATATTCAAAATATCATGTTTGTACAACACATACAAACAATTATGAAAATTTAGAAAGAGTTATTTTAGATAATATTAGAGATGTATGTAAAGAATACTTAGATAAAAGCAAAATAAAAGATTCAATTAGTAATATGGAATTTAAAGATAATTCTTTGAAGATTAAAAAACAAATAGAAAGTTTGGAATTAACAAATAATAAGTTAACAGAAAACTTGGATAAAAACTATATGAATATGTTAAAAGGAATTATTGATGAAGAACAATACATAAGAGTAAGTGAAAATATTAAAAACGAGATAAGTAATAATAAAAAAAATATTGATAATCTTAAAAATGAAAATAGTGAATCTAATAAAATAGACAAAAAACAAATAGAAAAATATATAAATGAATTTTTATCACTTGAAAATCCAACTAGAGAATTGATAATTAATTTAGTTGAAAAAATTTACATCTATCAAGATAAACAGATAGATATTATATTTACATTTAAAAATGTTACATAAAAATTGTATCTGGAGATACATTATCAGGAATTGCAAAAAACTATAATATTACATATCAGGAATTAGCAAGATATAATAATATAACTAATCCTAATTTAATATATCCTAATCAAAAAATTAAAATACCATCAAAAACTTCTAATAATATAATAACTTATATTGTAAAAAAAGGAGATACATTGTGGGGAATAGCTTTAAAATATCTAGGAAGTGGTAATAGATATAAAGAGATAGCTGATTATAATAACATCTTAAATCCAAATAAACTAAAAATTGGTCAAACAATAAAAATTAAAACAAATTAATATTTTTTAATACATTAAATAAAATATTATAGGTGATGTTTTTGTTTATTTCACATAGAGGTAATGGAAAACATAATTATAAAGAAAATACAGTTAAATCTATAATAAATGTTTTAAAAGAAGATGTAGATGGTGTTGAATTTGATATTAGAATGACAAAAGATAAAAAATTTGTTTTGTCACATAATCCTGTAGTAAATGGTCTTATAATAAGAAAGAGCAAATATTATAAATTAAAAAAACATTTATCTAGTTTACAAGAAGTATTGGATAAAATAAAATGTAATAAAATTATATTAATAGAAATAAAATCTGAATTTGATGATGAAAAAATATTGTGTAAAAAATTATGTAACATTTTAAAAAAGTATAATCTTAATTTTTATATATGTAGTTTTAATAAAAAAATAATAGAATTTATGGATTTTAAATATAAAAAAGGGTTAATAATAGGGTATTATATAAATTATAAATATTTATTAAATAATTACAGTTTTAACATAGTTCATTACCTTTATAAAGATAAAATAAATAAAAATAAAGAATCATTTATATGGACAATAAATAATAAAAAAAAATTAAAAAATATCAATAATAATTCATATATAATTACGGATAAGTACTATTTAATCAAATAGTACTTTTTCTATTATTAATATTGAATTTTCATCAAAATTTTTAATTATTTTTTTTACTTGATTTCTTTTTTTTCTTTTTGTTAATACAATTATTTTTCCACAGTCATTTGTTTCAATTATTTTATAATTTTTTTCAATTAATTTATTTTCAATTTTACTTTTAATATTTGGATTTATAATACATGTAAGCATATTATTTCCCATAGCTATGCATTCTTCTATGTAACTGCCAACTAGAGAACCTAATGATGCACCTAGTATAAATGCAAGTGCTTTAAAGTAATCATTTTTGATATCTATTATTACGATACTTGTTGTTATAACCCAAACAAGTGTTATAAAGAATTGTAGTATCATACCAAGTATTTTTTTTCCGTTTGCCACAAGAATCAATCTTAATGTACTTAAAGCACTTTCAACAACTTTTGAAATAAAAATTAAGAAATATATCATTTTATAACAACTCCTGTATAGTAATGTTTTAGAATTTGAATATAACTGTACCCTTGTTTTGCCATTTCATTTGCTCCATATTGGCTCATACCAACTCCGTGACCATATCCATATGTTGTTACTTTTACTTTTTCATCATTTATTTGTATTTCAAAATCAGCAGATCTAAGCTTTAATAAATTTCTAAATTCAGTTCCCGAAAATGTTTTATTATTAATTGTTATTTGTCTTACTCTACCTGTTTCATTATGTATTATTTCATATGTAATAGGTTCTTCTACATCAAGCTTTAATATATTACAAAATTCATTTATTTCAAATATTGTTTCTTTTTTATATGATTTAACATTTTTATCCCAACTTGAATCAACACTTACTAAGTATGGTAAAATGTTTTTCCACACATTTTTACTGTTTTCTGTTTTCCCATTACTTGTAGAATGATATACAGCATCTATATATTCGTTATTATATAATATTACTTTACCTTTTGTTTCGTTAACAGCTTTTTTTATTTTTTCATAATATTTTGTATAATCATTTTTCCACAGCTTTTGTAGTTCAGAATTATCTTTATATGCTTGAGTTGAAACCGTATCTGTTAGTTTTTTTCCATTTTTTATGGATTTAAGTGCATATGTACGCGCTAATATTGCTTGAGCTTTTAAGGTTTCAATATTAAATGAAGCGGGCATTTCAGCTCCAACTACTCCAAGTACATATTCTTCTAGTTCTAAATTTATTATTTTGCCATTATTTCTATAAACCGTTACTGTAATTTCATTTTTTTTAATATTCTCTTTTTTAGTTTCTGTAAAATTACTTTTATTTGTTGAATTTTCTTCGACATTATTTGACAATTTATTACTTTTCTGTATATTTACATTTGTCATATTATTTACATTATCATTTTTCTCTTTTTCTAAAATATTACCTTTTTGTATTTTGTTGTCTTTATTTATATTAATTTCATAATCTGTCAATTCATTTTCATTAAAGTCATGAATTATAATTTTTGATACATAATTATAATTAGTAGGTGTATCTAGTTTATTTATTTTATATGGATTTATATATAATGTTCCAATTATTATTCCTGAAGATACTAGCAGTATTTTTGTACCTTTAAAGTTAATTGTTTTTAAAAATCTTTTTATGGTTTTAAAGAAACTTTGTTTTTTTCCACCAAACTCAAATGAAAAGTCTAAATACAAAAATAAAACGTCTTCATCGTTATTTTGATTAATTATTTTATATCCGCTAATCATAGTTACTCACCAATTTTATTATTAGTAATAATAGTAAAAAAATACGATATATGTAATATAATTATTTTATAAGTAAATCATTTGAGAATAAAAAAACAAAAAAAGTATTAAAAAATGTCGAAATATGTGTTATTATTATATATAGTAGAGGTGAACAATTATGGATTTAATATTATTAATACTTATTACAACATTTATTGTAGCAATTATATCTGTAGTATTAGTTCTTAATTTAATACAAAATCATAAGAGTTCTAAAGTAAAAAAGCAACTTGATGAATTGGAAATAGAAAAAAATGAAATAAACAGTATGCCTATTATTCCTGAACTTGCTAAATTGGAATCATTTTTAAAAAATGAAAAATTAGAAAGTATGTATGCTGAGTGGAAAAATAGGTTAAATGATATTAAAGATAATAGAATTCCTAAAATAACTGATATGATAATAGAAACAGATTTTGTTTTAGGTCAAAAAGATTATAAAGCTGTATTATACAAACTAGCTAAGTTAGAAATGGAACTTTGTAAAGTAAAAACAGATTCTACTAATTTGCTTGATGAAATAAAGGAAATAACTGGTAGTGAAGAAAAAAATAGAGCAATTATAACAGAATTAAAATCTACATATAGAGATTTATATAAAAAATTTATTGATTCAGAAAATGAGTTTGGAGAAATAGCCAAACCAGTTCATTTACAATTTGAAAAAATTTCAAAAAATTTCGAAGCTTTTGAAATTGCAATGGAAAATAATGAATATATAGAAGTAACAAAAATAATTAAATCAATTGATGATATGCTTAAACATATGTCAACAATTATTGAAGAAGTACCTGCTATTGTAGTAATGTCTGAAAACATTCTTCCAAATAAAATTAGAGAATTAAAAAAAGAATATAGAAAAATGATAGATGCAGGATATCCTCTTGATTATTTGAATGTTGAATATAATATAGAAGAAGCCAATAAAAAAATAAAAGAAATTGTTGACAATGCTAAAGTATTAAATCTTGAAGATGGATTATTTGAACTTAAAGTTTTACTTGAATATTTTGATTCTATGTTTAATGATTTTGAAAAAGAAAAAATTGATTGTAGTAACTATGATGAAACTAATAAAAAATTCAGAATTAAATTAAGAAAACTTGATGAACTTATGAAAGATATTTTTTCTCAAATTGAAGACATTAAAAATATTTATAATTTATCAGAAGATGATATAAAATTATTAGAAGATTCAAGAAATGATTTAAAGAAATTAAAAGATGATTATAAATTACTTATGGATCATACAAGAAACAATACTTTTGCTTATTCTAAATTGACAAAAGAAATCGATAATTTATTTGTTAAACTTATTGTTATAGAGGATAGAATTGATAACACATTAGATGTTATTGGTGGAATGAGAGAAGATGAAGCAAGAGCTAGACAACAATTAGAGGAAATTAAATCAATACTTAAAAGTTCTAAAGCTAAAATACGAGAATACAATTTACCTGTTATACCAAAATTTTATTTCGTTGAACTTACTGAAGCTCAAGCCGCAATAAAAGAAATAATAAGGGAATTAGATAAAAAACCTATTACAATTGAAACTTTAAATACTAGAGTAGATACTGCGAGAGACTTGGTTTTAAAATTATTTACCAGAACAAAAGAGATGATGAGAACTGCTATGTTTGCGGAAATGGCTATTGTTTATGGTAATAGATATAGGAGTTCTGTTGATAATTTAGATAGGTATTTGGTAACCGCTGAGATTTTATTCTTTAAAGGTGAATATCAAAAATCTTTAGAATTATCAATAAATTCACTTAATAGAGTGGAACATGGTATATATGATAAACTTTTAAAACTATATGATACAGAATAATCATATAGTTTTTTATTGACACTTTTTGTTTATAATATTATAATTTTATATAGTTAGACTAGGAGGTATTTAGTATGAAATATAGTGATGATTTTAACCCAGTTGATGATTTATTTAATAAAAATAATAGTAATCAAAATAATTCTTTAAATACCTTTGCTTCTAATACTCAAAATACGGATTCTGTGATTCAAGAAAATAATGAATCATGGCAAAATAATAATGTTACAAATACTAATTATAATCAATCTATTATTAAAGATAATATGATTAATAATGAAAATATAAATAACGATATAAATGATATTCAATATAATCAAAATAATAATAAAAGAGGTTTTAACAAATCCATTATCTATGCTATAGTTGGGTTTATTTTATTTATTGCAGTTGGTATAGTTATTACAAATTTAGTTATTGAAATAATAAAACAAAAAAAATCAAATGAAGAAGAAATTTCTGTATTAATGGATTCTTTAAGTGTTAAAGCGGTTGGTTTCGAGTTTGATCAACCATTTGATAAAAATAAATTTGAATATAACTTAGAAATAGATACTCAAAAAGTACAATTTAAGTGTAATAAAATAGATAGTGTAACTGGATGTAATGAGACTGTTAACTTAGTCAATAAAACAAATTTAGATCATATTATTGAATATACTTCACAAAAAGGTAAAAAATATAGTTATACTTTTCATATAACTAAAAAGGATACAAATGGACCAATAAAAATTGATTCAATTGAATTTGAAAAAACAGATTATTCTAATAAAAATACAACAATAGTAGTAAAGGCAAATTCAGATAAAAATAAAAAGTTAAAATATTCATTTGATGGTGGAAACACATGGCAAGATGATAATAAATATACAACAGATGAAAATGAAGATGTAAATGTAGTTATTAAAGACGATGCAGGAAATACAACTGATCCTAAGGAAATAGAGATAGATAATATAGATACTGTTGCTCCTACCGTTAACATAGAGGAAAAAGAAAAATCCAGTAATAAAGTAGTATTGTTTGCAAATGCAAAAGATGATTCGTCTGGTATAGATAAGTATAATTGGAATGAATCAGGATATACAAATAATTCAACATATGAAGCAACAAAGGCAGGAACTTATACAGTAAAAGTAAAAGACAAAGCAGGAAATGAATCAGTTAAAGCAAGCATAACTATACCTGAAAGCTACTTTAAAAAAAATGTGAAAAAAGAAACACATACATATAAAGTAACCTTTAATGGAAATGGGGCAAGTGTATCAAAAAGTGAATTATCATGTAGTACGACAGGATTATCATGTAAGATAAAATTACCTCAAATAAAAAGGGATAATGGTATAATTATAGGATATTCTGAGAATGCAAATGCGACAACTCCGCAATATAAAGTTGGACAAGAAATATCTGTTACTGAAAATAAAACGTTATATGCAATAACAGCAAAAAAAATCACATTAACAATAAATGGAAATGGAGCAACAGTAAAAGATACTGAAAAGAAGTGCTATATATATAATAAAAAGACAAGTTGTAAAATTACAACCCCAACAATAACAAGAAGTGGTTATAGTGTAATTGGATTTAATTCAAATTCGAACGCAACGTCGCCGGAATATAAAACAAATACAAGTGTAACTTTAGATAAAAATAAAACAATGTATGCAATAACAAGTAAAAAATTAACAGCTACATTTAAAGGAAATGGAGCAAGTGTTTCAAGTAGTAGTTCATCTTGTAATATATATAACACAGCTAAAACATGTAACGTAACTGCTCCAACGATAACAAGAAGTGGTTGGACAATTTTAGGATTTAGTACAAATAAAAATGCAACAACAGGATCAACTGCAAAAACATTGTCAGCAGGAAAAACATATTACGCAATAACTAAAAAAAATATAAAAGTCACTTTCACGGAAAATAATAATAAGAATACCTATCCTAAAGCAATAAAAAATAAAAAAGCAATGCAAGTGAAATTTGATTATATTGAGTATAGAGAGGCATTTTGTTCTATTTATAATACTCAAACAAGTTGTAAAATAAAAATTCCATTTGTTGATGTCAAAGGTCTAGCTTCATCTGGCTTTAGTCCAGGAATTGATGAAAAAACTGGCCCAGGTAGTCCAAAAACTATCCCCAATACACTAGATTATGAATTAGCACCTCATTATATAACTGGAAATACTTATAGTTTTAGTAAAAGTACAACATTATATGCAGTTTTTGAAACATTAGACTATTATCGCGATTTTAGAAGAACAATTGAACATACATTAACATATACTTCTTCAACGGGTAGAATTATTATAGATATAGAGAAAGGTTGTAGTTATGAGCATTATAAAAAATATTTTGATGAAATTAAAAACAGTAAATTTAAATTCTTACTTGATGGAAATGCTAAAATAATGGTTTTAACAAACGATAGTATGAAAAAAGTACATTCTGGGCAAGATGTAGCGGGTGTATCCTTTAGTTTAACTGGTGCTGGATACTATCACTACAATATTAGTTTGAATTGTAAATATGATTCTGATAAATATGATTATTTGACTTTTTATACTATAATACATGAACTTTCACATAGATGGGATGCAAGATATTATTTGGCAACTGGTACAACATTAAATTCTAAATTTACTTCATTTTATAATAAATATAAGAGTAATAATTCATGGCCTATAAGAGATTATGGAAAAGGTAGTCTTGGGGAATTTTTTGGAGTAATTGTTGATGAGTATTATATGAATTATATTGCTAATACAAACTTACACCCTATTCCTTATGACAGAAAAAAAGGATTATATCCTAGTGATTTAAAGAAAGCTTTGGAAACATATATAAATAATCCTAAGAATGCAAATTTTTAAAATTAGTATAAACATAGTGTTGTGTTAAAAGATTTAGTGATTTTTACTAAATCTTTTTTAATTTCTATAAAAATAATTGATTAAAGTATAAAAATTTGTTATTCTTTTATATAAAAAGAGGTGTTTTATGGAAAAATTATTATTAATAAAATATGGTGAATTAACAACAAAAAAAGGAAATAGAAAAGTATTTATTAAAATGCTTTGTAAAAATATTGAAAAAATATTATATGGAATAAATTATAACCTTGAACAAAATTTATCATGTATGTATATAAAAGTAGAAGAAACAGATTTAAATGTGTGTTTAGAAAAACTACTACAAGTTTTTGGTATACATAGTATAGCAATATGTGAAAGCGTAAATAATAATATAGAAGATATTCAAAATAAAGTAGTGGAAATATTAAAAAATAAAAATTTTAATTCATTTAAAATAGAAACAAAGCGTTCAAATAAAAAATTCTCACTAAATTCATTAGAAGTAAGTTCGAAGGTAGGTGGATTCGTACTTAAAAACATATCTTGTAAAGTAGATGTTCATAATCCAGATATTTTAGTAAACGTTGAAATTAGAGGAGAAGCTACTTATATATATGTTGATGTTATTTCAGGACTTGGTGGTTATCCAGTTGGAATACAGGGAAAAGGATTACTTATGCTAAGTGGTGGTATAGATAGTCCAGTTGCTGGATATTTATCTTTAAAAAGAGGTGTTGATCTAGAATGTTTATATTTTGAATCATTACCACACACTAGTTTGGAAGCTAGAGAAAAAGTTTTAAAACTTGCTTCAATTTTAAATGAATACTCATTAAATATTAAAGTTCATGTAGTTCCATTTACAAATATACAAGAAACAATTTATAAAAATGCACCTGATAGTTATATTATAACCATTATGAGAAGAATGATGTATAGAATAGCAGATAGATACTCAAAAAAAATCAAATGCAAAGTTATAATAAATGGTGAAAGTATAGGTCAGGTTGCAAGTCAAACATTAACAAGTATGGTAGTAATAAATAGTGTTACAAATAAACCTATAATACGTCCAGTTGCATGTATGGATAAGTTAGAAATTATTGATATTGCAAATAAAATAAATACCTATCAAACAAGCATATTACCTTATGAAGATTGTTGTACAATCTTTTTACCAAAACATCCAGTAATAAATCCTGAACTAGATAAATGTATTGAAATAGAAAAAACTTTTAACTATGAAGAATTAATAAATGAAACTATTAACAATATTCAAGTTATAAATTTAAATAAAGTTAAAAATGATTTATTATAAACCAAAAATTACCAATAAAAAAAATGTATGAAATTACAACTTGTACACAAGATATTAGTGTACAGGAGGTGAAAACCATGAATAAATCAACTAATAAATTTGTAGTTCCAGGAGCTAAACAAGCTATCGATAGAATGAAATATGAAATAGCTAGCGAATTAGGTGTTAACTTAGGACCTGATGCTACTTCAAGAGCTAATGGATCAGTTGGTGGTGAAATCACTAAGAGATTAGTTCAAATGGGTGAACAACACTTAGGTGGTTCAAATTACCAAGCTAAATAATGAAATTGGACAGTTGAAATAACTGTCTTTTTTTATAATGAAGAGTCAAAAAAATAATGAAAATTGGACAAATAATTAAATATATAAATGAATCTTCTTTATTATTTTAGACATAAAATCTTCTTTTATTAGTGACATAAATTAGTATTTTGTATTTCTATTATTATATATAAGTTGGTAATAGTTGGCTTACTAAAATTATGAAAAAGGTAAACAATAATAATAGAGGTGATTAATGATGAATAAATTAATTGTACCAGGAAGTAAACAAGCAATAGAAAATTTAAAATACGAAATAGCAAATGAACTTGGCATAAAGTTAGGTGCAGATACTACTAGTAGATTAAATGGTACTGTTGGTGGATATATGACAAAAAAATTAGTAGAACTTGGGAAACAATATTATACTAGTACAAATAAATAAGACAAAAAAATGAAATTTTAAAATTTCATTTTTTCATATAATAGTTTTTTGTAAGTATTTTGTTATTTGAAGTAATTTCTTTGATTTTTTCTTCTGTTGCAAGTGTAGAAATAAGACGATTTAACACGCCATAACTTAATTTTCCAAAATATTTTTCATCATAAATAATTTTTTTTATTTTTAGATTTCTAAGTTTTAAAATTTCTATTTTTTTACTTAATTTTGAAATATAGTCATAATTCTTATTTTGACATATATAAGATATAGAAATTTCAGAGTTTTGTATACATTTTTTAATACAAATTTTTTGAATTAATAATTTTAATTTATTATTATTTAAATCTTCATTTAGTAAATTCTTGAATAAATTTATATCGGTTTCTAATTCTTGTTCTAGTAAATCAATTTCATCAAACAATTGCTTAGTTTTATTTAACTTTATATCAACTAATTTATACCACAACATATAATACTCCTTTAGGCATGTATTATATATAAATAATTTAAAATTTGCAAATTTATAAAACTTTATCTATTAATCCATATTCTAAAGCTTCATCAGCACTTAAAAAATGATCTCTTTCTGTATCTTGTTCGATTGTTTTTATATCTTTTCCTGTTTGTTTAGAAAGTAATTCATTTAATTTGTTTTTTAATTTAATGATTCTTTCAGCAGCTATTTTTATTTCAGTTGCCTGACCTTGAGCTCCACCTAATGGTTGATGGATCATAACTTCACTATTAGGAAGTGCAAATCTTTTTCCTTTTTTTCCACTTGAAAGCAAAAAAGCAGCCATACTAGCGCACATTCCAATGCATATTGTAGAAACGTCGCTTTTAATAAAATTCATAGTATCGTAAATTGCCATTCCTGCTGTGATAGATCCACCTGGTGAATTAATATATAAACTAATGTCATCATGATTTATTGAATCTAAGTATAATAATTGCGCAACTACAATATTGGCGTTATTATCATTTATTTCATCACTTATAATTATAATTCTATCTTTAAGTAGTCTCGAATAAATATCAAAAGCTCTTTCTGTATTATTTGATCTTTCAATTACTGTTGGTATAAGCATTATTATCACTCTCCTTTTATATGATAGTTGATAAAAGTATAAAATATTCATCAAATAATGTGACAAAAAGTTTTTTTTTTGATAAAATTAAGTAAGGATAGAATAAGAGGGATAATATGGAAAAATATATTAAAGTTAATTTTAAAGATTTGGAAACTAAAGAATTCTTAGAAGGAACTACTTTTTATGAAATAAGTCATAGTTTTCAAAAATATTTTAACTATCCAATATTAGTTGCTAAAGTAGATAATCATTTAACTGAGTTAAATGCTAAATTAACAAAAAAATGTGATATTGATTTTTATGATAGAAGTAGTAATACTGGAAATAGTATATATGCTTGTAGTGTTCAATTTTTAATGACAGTAGCACTTAAAAAATTATATCCAGATGCAGAAGTAATAATTCAAAACTCAATTGATAAAGGTGTTTATTGCGAACTTGAGAATTTAGAAATAAGTAAAACTGAATTAAAAACTTTAGAAAACAAAATGAAAGAAATTCATAAAGAACATTTAATATATACAAAAGTTAGTGTTGATAGATTAGATGCTATTACATTCTTTAAAAAGAAAAAACAATATGACAAAGTAAAAGTTTTAAAATATATAAGCAATACATACGTAAACCTTTATAGACTTGATGATGTATATGATTATTATTTTAGTGATATGGCATATAGTACTGATGCAATTGATAGTTTTAAACTAACTTATATTAAGAAAAATGGTTTTGTTTTAAGCTGGCCAAACATATATAATCCAGAATGTACTCTTGATTATGTTCATAGACCATTAATAGCAAGTACATTTGCAGATTATACTAAGTGGGGAAAAACAGTTGATATATCAAATGCAGCTGATTTAAATGAAGTTGTTTCAATGGGAAAATATAATGATATTATTCGTTTATCTGAAACTCATTTTGAAAGTCAACTTTCTATGATTGCAGAACAAATATATCAAAGAAGAAACAATATAAAATTTGTATTACTTGCTGGACCTTCTTCTAGTGGGAAAACTACTACAGCAAAAAAATTAGAAATTTATTTACAAAGTAAAGGACTAAAAACTCATACAATTTCTGTGGATGATTATTTTGTTAATAAAGAAGATACTCCAGTAGATGAATTTGGTGAATATGATTTTGAAAGTATAAAAGCAATTGATTTAAATTTGTTTAATAGACATTTAGCTAAACTTTTAGATGGTGAAAAAGTTCAAATTCCTGACTATAATTTTGTTACAGGAAAAAGGGAATACAATAAAAAATATTTAAAACTAGAAAAAGATGATATTGTAGTTATAGAAGGATTACATGCTATTAATGATGAACTTACAATGGCAGTTGATAGAATAAATAAATTTAAAATATTTATTGGACCATTCACTCAATTAAATATTGATAATCATAACAGAATACATACTAGTGATACGAGAAGACTTAGAAGAATTGTTAGGGATAACAAGACAAGAGGTTATAATGCAGCAGATACATTAAGAATGTGGAAAAAAATTAGAGAAGGAGAAGAAAAATATATCTTCCCATATCAACACGATGTTGACGCAGTAATAAATTCTGCTCTTCTTTATGAATTAGGTGTTTTAAAAACATATGCAGAACCATTATTATTTTCAGTAGAAGAAAATGATGAAATGTATCCAGAGGCAATAAGATTAATTAATTTCTTAAGAAATTTCTTACCTATACCTAGTGATGAAGTACCAAAAGATTCAATATTAAGAGAGTTTATTGGTGGAAGTGGATTTGAAAGAAAATAGAAAAGAGGAAAATATGAAAAGAATTGCAATTAATGGATTTGGTAGAATTGGAAGATTAGTATTTAGAGAAATGTTTGATAATGATGAATTTGAAGTAGTTGCAATCAATGATTTAACTAGTCCAAAAATGCTTGCTCATTTACTTAAATATGACTCAGTTCAAAAAAAATATGATCATAAAATTGAAAGTGATGAAAGCTCAATAATTGTTGACGATAAAAAAATAACAATATATAAAGAACAAGATGCATCTAAACTACCATGGAAAAGTTTAGATATAGATGTGGTTATGGAATGTACAGGATTTTATAATTCAAAAGAAAAATCTATGGCACATATAAATGCAGGAGCTAAAAAAGTTATAATTTCTGCTCCAGCAGGGGAAGATTTAAAAACAATAGTATATAGTGTAAATGAAAAAATCTTATCTAAAGATGATAAAATAGTAAGTGCTGCTTCATGTACAACAAATTGTTTAGCTCCTATGGCAAATGCATTAAATAATTATGCAAAGATTAAAAGTGGAATTATGACAACTGTTCATGCATATACTGGAGATCAAATGATTTTAGATGGTCCTCATAGAAAAGAAGATTTAAGAAGAGCTAGAGCTGGTGCAATAAATATAGTTCCAAATTCAACAGGTGCTGCTAAAGCAATTGGACTTGTAATACCAGAACTTAAAGGAAAACTTATTGGTTCAGCTCAAAGAGTTCCTGTTCCAACAGGTTCAACAACAATTTTGGTTGCAGTCGTTGAGGGAAAAAATATAACAAAAGATTCTATAAATGAATATATGAAATCAGTATCAAATGATTCTTATGGATATATAGATGAACCAATTGTTTCATCTGATATAATTGGTATTTCTTATGGTTCTTTGTTTGATGCTACTCAAACAATGGTTAATAAAATAGATGATGATACATATCAAATTCAAGTTGTTGCTTGGTACGATAATGAATATGGATATACATGTCAAATGGTAAGAACAGCTTCATATTTGATGGAAATAAGTGAGTAATCACTTTTTTTCTTGTAAAAAAATCAAAAAAAATATATACTGTATATAGAATGGAAGTGTAGACATGAAAAAAGGATTTACTTTAATAGAACTTTTAGGAATTATTGTTATTTTAGGATTAATAGTTGCTTTTACAGTTCCATCTTTAATTAATTTAAAGAAAAATGAAGAACAAAAAGAGTATGATAATTTTTTAAAAAATGTTTCTTTAGCAGCTGAAACATTTTATCAAACAAATACAAAGATGTGTGATTTTGATAATTATACATATTGTTACATAAATGTAAGTGATTTAATTGAAAATGATTATTTAAGAAATGACTTAATTAATCCCAAAAACAAAAATGTAATTTCACATTTAGACACCGTAATCTTAGAAAAAAATGAAGACAACACCATAAAATATTATTATTCTTCAATGAATGAATATGTTCAAAACAATTTATTGGTTCATTATGATGGTATAAATAATATAATAACAAAGCATGACAATTCTACTAATGTATGGAAAACCATAAAAGGAAACTTAGATGGTAATATAAATGGTGCAACATGGAATAACAACTCTTTAATGTTTGATGGAAATAGTTATGTAAGTATAGATCAAATTAATACACAAAATATTACTTATGAAGCTGTTTTTAATTCAACAGAACCTTCTGAATATGTTCCATTAATAGCAAATGTTGAGGGAGGTGGTTGTACGCTTTCAACTAGGCATAGTCCCTATAGAGCATATGGACAATGTTATATAAATGGGCAATATAGAACTTTGAATACATCAACACTCGAGGATAATAAAGACTATCTAGTAACAATGACTTTTGATGGTACTACTTTGAAATTATATTTAAATGGTAGTTTTATTACAGAGTATGTTGATAGTACCAACTCTGGTATCTCTTATCCTCTTTCAGATACTATTGTTATGCTTGGAGCAAACCCTGTTGGAAATAAACCACAATGTTGTTATTATAGTGGAAAAATATATAGTGTTAGAATTTATGATAGAGCATTATCAGAAAGTGAAGTAAAGCAAAATTATGAAGTAGATAAATCAAGATATAATTTATAAACTAAGAAGTGTCTTTTAAGCATTTCTTTTTTTTATATTTATTTTGTGTTATAATATTTTTGTATGATTATTCTAAGGAGAAAACAATGAAAAAAACTATTAGAGATTTTGATATAAAAAATAAAAAAGTATTAATTAGAGTAGACTTTAATGTGCCAATAAAAGATGGTAAGATACTGGATGATAATAGAATAAGACAAAGCTTAGAAACAATAAAGTTTGCTATAGAAAAAAATGCAAAAGTAATTTTGCTATCACATCTTGGTAGAATTAAAACAGAAGAAGATTTAAAAAAATATTCATTGAAAATGGTTGCTGATAGATTAAGTGAATTATTAAATAAAAAAGTAATATTTGTAAATAAAACAAGAGGGCAAAAATTAGAAGAAGCAATAAATGAAATGAATTTTAAAGACGTTTTATTAATTGAAAATACAAGGTTTGAAGATTTAGACGGAAAAAAAGAAAGTTCAAATGATTCATCACTTGGATCATATTGGGCAAGTTTAGGAGATATATTTATAAATGATGCCTTTGGAACTAGTCATAGAGCTCATGCATCAAATGTTGGAATTGCATCGCACTTACCTTCAGGAATAGGCTTTTTAGTTGAAAAAGAATTAAATATAATGTTACCCGCAATAAATAATCCTAAAAGACCATTAACTGTTATATTAGGTGGATCAAAAGTAAGTGATAAAATAGGGGTTATAGAAAATCTAGTAAAAATTGCTGATAATATCTTAATAGGCGGTGGAATGGCTTTTACATTTTTAAAAGCAAAGAAAATAGAAATAGGTACTTCCTTACTTGATAAAGATAATATAGAATTTTGCAAAAATATTTTAAGTAAATATGAAGATAAGATAATATTACCAATTGATGCAATAGTAACTAATGAAATATCTGATAATTCAAATTACAGAAAATGTTTTATAACTGATATAAAACCAAATGAAATAGGGGTGGATATTGGTACTCAAACTTTAGAATTATTTGATGATTTTTTAAGTTCTAGTAAAACAATAATATGGAATGGTCCAGTAGGAATATTTGAAATTCCAAATTTTTCAAATGGTACTAAAAAATTATTAGAATTGATATCTAAAAAAGATGCAATAACAATAATAGGTGGTGGAGATACTGCATCATCTGCTATACAATTTGGATTTGAGCATTCATTTACACATATTTCAACAGGTGGAGGAGCTTCATTAGAACTATTAGAAGGAAAAAAGTTGCCTGGAATAAATATAATTTCAGATAAGTAATTTATCAGGAGTGAAACACATGAAAAAAAATTTTAAAAATATTTTTAATTATATATTATTATTATTAATAACAATAATTGTTTTGTATTTTTCACTGAAAGACAATTTTGAAGTTACATTAAATGAGTTAAAAAAAGTAAATTTATTTTGGATTATGTTTGCTGTTTTATTTATAATCTTTTATTGGATATTTAGAACATTATCAATACATGTTTTTGTAAAAAAATTTAAACCGAACTTTAATTTTAAATCGTCTTTTAAGATGATGATGACAACAATATTCTTTGATGGTGTGACACCTTTTTCATCAGGTGGACAACCAGTTCAAGTATATTATTTAAAAAAACATGGTATACAAGTTGTCAATGGTACAAATATAGCAATTCAAAATTTTATAGTGTATCAAATCGCATTGGTTTTGTTAGGTTTAATAGCAATTATTTCAAATTCAATTTTAAAAATATTTCCAGGCGATAATTTACTTAGAAAACTAGTAACACTTGGATTTATTATAAATTTACTTGTTACAGTTGGATTATTTTCAATAGCTTTTCTAAAGAAATTTAATAGATTCGTATGTAAAGTAGTAATAAATTTTTTGAGTAAAATCAAAGTTATTAAAAATAAACAAGAAACATTAGAAAAATTTAATAGTTATGTTTCAGATTTTAATATAGGAGCTAAAGATTTATTAAAAAATAAAAGAATATTTATTAATGGAATATTAATAAATTTAGTTGCTTTATGTTGCTATTATGTTATACCACTTATAATACTTTTTGCTATGAGAGATTATACAAGTTTAAATGTATTTACAGCAATAATAACATCTGCATATGTAATGCTTATAGGATCATTTGTTCCAATACCAGGTGGTAGTGGAGGTTTAGAATATGGATTTGTAGCTTTCTTTGGTTACTTTTTACAAGCTAGTGGAAAACTTACAGCACTTATGATACTATGGAGACTTGTTACATATTATTTAGGTATAATAGCTGGTGCTATAATAATGAATATAAAAGAAAAGGGAAAATAAAATGAGAATAGGAATATTTACTGATACATATCCACCATATATAAATGGTGTTTCAACAAGCATTTTAATGTTACAACATGCTTTAGAAAAACAAGGACATCAAGTTTTTATTGTAACTGTTAATACAGAAAAAATGTCTTATAAATATGAAGATGATAATAAAATAATTAGAATACCAGGAATTCCAACTGGAATATATGATTATAGATTAACTGGAATTTATCCACTTAGAATCATAAAAAAAATAAAAAAATGGAATTTAGATGTAATACATTCCCATACGGAGTTTGGAGTTGGGACGTTTGCTAGAATAATTGCTAAACAATTTGGAATACCTCTTGTACATACATATCATACTATGTATGAAGATTACGTACATTATATAACAAAAGGATACTTTGATGAAGCAAGTAAAAAAATAGTTGAATATTTAACAAAATTTTATTGCGATAAAACAACAACTGAACTAATAGTTCCTACAAAAAAAACATATGATTTATTTAAACAAAAATATAAATTCGATAGAAATGTTCATATAGTACCTACTGGTATTGAAATAGAAAGATTTTATAAAGAAAATAATAATAAAAAAGAAATAGAAAAATTAAGAAATGATCTAGGTTTTGATAAAGATGATTTTGTTATTTTATTTGTTGGAAGAATAGCGGAAGAAAAAAATATAAATTTGTTGCTTGATTCACAAAATATAATAAATAAAAAATATAAAAACTGTAAAATTTTGATAGTTGGAGATGGACCAGACTTAGAAAATTTAAAGAAACAATATTCAAAAAACAAATCAATAGTTTTTGCTGGAAAAGTACCATGGGAAAACATTCCCAAATACTATTTACTTGCAAATGTTTTCGCAACAGCTTCAACCAGTGAAACACAAGGGCTTACAGTAATAGAAGCTTGTGCTGCTTCATTACCACCAATATGCATAAATGATGAAAGTTTTACAAACGTTGTAATAGATGATTTGAATGGTAAAATATTTAATACAAAAAAAGAGTATATAAAAATAATAGAAAACTTAATTTTAGATAAGCAAACTTTAAAAAGGCTTTCAAATCAAGCTAGAATTAGTAGCGAAACATATTCATCAAAATATTATGCAAGTAGGGTATTAGATGTTTATAAAAAAGCAATTGAAAATAGTGGTAGAAAAAAGGGATTATTTGGAAAGATTAAGGAAATAAAAGTTCATGAAGAGTAAAATTATTGTTGGAAACCAAAAAATGTTAATGGGATATAAAGATGTAAAAAAATTTGTTGATAACTTTAAATATAAAAAAGATGTAATAATAATACCATCTGATATTTATGTATCCTATTATTTAGAAAATGGTTATAATGTTGGCATTCAAAATATCTCTAAATATGAACTTGGAAGTTATACTGGAAGTGTTTCCGCACTTCAAGCAAAAAGCATGAAAATTAAATATGCTTTAGTAGGCCATAGTGAACTTAATGAAAATCCACATATAATAAACTTAAAAATAAAACAATGTATTAAAAATGATATTAAGGTTATTTTATGCGTTAGTGAAACAATAAAAAACAAAAATTCAGCAAATGAGTTAAAAAATCAGATTTTAGATTTATTAGAAGATGTAAAAAACTTTAAAAAAATTATAATTGCATATGAACCAGTTTATTCAATAGGTACAGGATATATATCAGATATTAATTATATTAATAATATTATAAAAAATATTAAACAAATTATAAAAGAAAACTATAATGCTAAGGTACCAGTTTTATATGGTGGTAGTATAAATGAATCCACAATAAATGAATTAAAAGATTTAGATGTTGATGGATTTTTAGTAGGAATTGCATCGACAGATTATACCAAATTTTCAAAAATAATAGAAGTTGTAAATAGATGACTTCTTTTTGTTTTTTTCGACAAAATTCGACAAAACTAGAGCATTTTTGCTCTATTAAAAATAAGTTTTAAAGTAGTATAATAATTATGTTGTTATAAAGATAGGAGAAAAAATATGATTAAATTATTAATGGTAGATGATAATATTAATTTAGTAAAAATGGTATCAGAGTATTTTAAAAATAAAGATAATATTTCACTTGAATTTGTCGCACATGATGGAAAAGAAGGTATAGAATTAATAGAAGAAAAGCAAAATGAATTTGATGTATTATTGCTTGACTTAATAATGCCTAAAAAAGATGGTTTATATGTACTTGAAGAAATGAAAAAGAGAGGAATAAATAAAAATGTTATAGTAGAAACTAGTTATAATACACAAGAAGTTATAAAGCAAGTATCTGACTACAATGTTAATTATTTTATTTTAAAACCATTTGAATTAGATGATTTAGAAAATAGAATAATGGGTATTTCAAAAAGAAAAAATGATACAAAAACATTAGATTTTTATCACAATAATTTACAAGTATCAATAACAAAAATACTTCATGAACTTGGAATTCCGTCTCATATAAAAGGTTATCAATATATTAGAGAAGGTGTAAGTATAATATTTGAAAGACCTGAAACGATAGGTGGTATAACTAAAGAATTATATCCAGAACTTGCAAGTAAATTTGATACAACAGTTTCTAGAGTAGAAAGAGCTATAAGACATGCAATAGAAGTAAGTTGGAACAGAGGTGACTGGGAGCTAATGGAAGAAATCTTTGGACATAGTGTTGATATTGATAAAGCAAAACCAACTAATTCAGAATTTATTGTAACTGTAGCAGATAAATTAAGATTGGAACATTACAAAGTTAAAAATTAACACATTTGTACGGCAAAGTTTGTGTTTTTTTTAATTTAAGGTATTAAAAATTAAAATACATGTTAAAATATATATGGTGATTAAAATGAAACCTTTTGTACTTTGTATATTAGATGGTGTTGGAATAAGAAAAGAAAAAAATGGAAACGCAGTAAAACTAGCTAATACTCCAACTTTAAATTATTTATTAGAAAATTATCCTAATAGTAAATTAGAAGCAAGTGGAACATTTGTTGGACTACCTGCTGGTCAAATGGGAAATAGTGAAGTTGGTCATTTAAATATAGGCGCTGGTAGAGTTGTGTATCAACCATTACAATTTATAACAAAAAATATAGAAGATAAGACATTCTTTGAAAATAAAGAATTTTTAGAAGTAATAAATCATTCTAAAAAAAATAATTCAAAACTTCATATTTGCGGATTATTAAGTGATGGTGGAATACATTCTCATATTTCTCATTTATTCGCAATTTTAGAATTGTGTAAAAAAGAAAATGTAAAAAATCTTTATCTGCACTTATTCACAGATGGTAGAGATACTTTACCAAGATGTGCTGAAGAGTTTTTTATTCAATTAAATAAAAAAATAGAAGAATTAAACATTGGTGTAATATCGACTATATCAGGTAGATACTATGCAATGGATAGAGATAATAATTTTGATAGAATAAAAAAAACTTACGATGCAATGGTGTTTGGTGAAGGCAAAAAATATTCGAATTATAAAGAATTATTAGATGATAATTATAAAAATGATATAAATGATGAATTTATAATACCTGGTGTAATAGATGAAAGAGGTGTAGTATCTTCAGGCGATTCTATCATAGTATTTAATTATAGACCAGATAGATTAAGAGAACTTTTTATGACATTGACTAATGATAGTTTCGATAAATTTGAAACAAAAAAATTAGAAGATATCAAATTAGTAACAATGATGCCTGTAAGTAATGATGTAAAATGTACTAATGCATACAATTTACCTATATTAAAAAACACATTAGGTGAATATGTAAGTAATCTAGGAATAAAACAATTAAGAATTGCGGAAACAGAAAAATTTGCCCATGTTACTTATTTCTTTGATGGGGGAGAAGAAAAAAAATTAAAAAATTGTACTCAATTATTAATACCTTCTCCAAAGGTTGCTACATATGATATGAAACCAGAAATGAGTGCATATGAAATAACAGATAATTTAATCAAAGAATTACCAAATTATGATTTAGTTATTTTAAATTATGCAAACGGGGATATGGTAGGTCATACTGGTGATTTAACAGCATCAATAAAAGCAGTTGAAACATTAGATAATTGTTTAGATAAGCTATATAAAAAAATCAAAGAATTAAATGGAAATTTATTAATAATTGCTGATCATGGTAATTGTGAATATATGGAAGATGAAAAAGGAAATAAAATTACAAGTCATACAACATCTTTGGTACCTTGTATTTTATGTAATAAAGATTACAAAATAAAAGATGGTGCTTTATGTGATGTTGCTCCTACAATATTAAAAATAATGGATATAGAAATTCCAAAAGAAATGACAGGAAAAGTTTTAGTTGAGAAGATATAATATCTTCTTTTTTTATTAAAAAATATATTTTTTATATTGTATTTATGATATAATATCTAAGAATAGGGGAAGGATAGTATGGGAAAAACAAAAATTATTGCTACTGTAGGTCCATCTACAAACTCAAAGCAAAAACTGAAAGAATTAATTTTAAAAGGTTGCGATGCAATTAGAATCAATATGAGACAATGTGATTACACATTTTGTGATTTAGTTTTTCAAATGGTTGATGAATTAAATAAAGAATTAAATACATGTGTTTCAATTATTCTAGATACAAATGGCCCAGATTTAAGAATAGGACTTATTAATGAGGATAAAACATTTCTAAAACAAGATACTGTTATTAGAATATACAAAGAAGATGTTCTTGGAGATGAAACAAAGTTTTCTGTTAATTATGAAGATTTTGTTAATGATGTAAAAATAGGAAATACTATTTCAATAAATGATGGGGCAGTTGAATTAGTAACTGAAGAAAAATGTGAAAGTTATTTAAAATGTAGAGTTGTAAAAGAAGGTTTTATTAGTTCCAAAAGCGATGTTCACGTAGTTGGTATAAAATTAAATATTCCTTTTTTAAGTGAAAAAGATAAAGAAGATATTTTATATGCACATAGAAAAAATGCTGACTTTTTAGCTGTTTCTTTTGTATCATCATCTGAAGATATATTAGAAATTAATGATATGTTAATTGAACTTGGTAATGATCATATGGAAATAATTGCAAAAATAGAAAAAGAAAGTGCTGTAGATGAAATAGATGAAATTATAAAAGTAAGTGATGGAATTATGATCGCAAGATCTGATCTTGGTGTAGAAGTACCTATGGAAAGAATTCCTGGAATACAAAAATCTATAGTAAGTAAATGTCATATGGCTGGAAAAATAAGTATAGTAGCAGCTGAATTAATATCAACAATGGAAGAAAATATGAGACCAACAAAAGCAGAAGTATCAGATATAGCAAACGCTGTTTTAGATGGTGCAGATGCGGTTATGTTGTCTGGTGAAACTACAATAGGAAAATATCCAGTAGAAACTTTAGAAATTGTTGAAAGAGTAATTTCATCAGCTGAGGAAGATATAGATTATTTGGGATTACTTGATAAAGCAGCTCGTACAGAAAAACAAGATATAACAGGTGAAATATCATATAGTGTAGCTATGCTTTCTTGTAGATTAAAATGTAGTGCAATAGTTTGTCCTACAATAAGTGGATATACAGCAAGAAAAATGAGTAGGTTTAGACCTAATTGTCCAATACTTGCTATTAGTAATGATCCAAATACAGTAAAATCATTATCTCTTAATTTTGGAATTTTACCTGTATTAGTAGATGAATTTAAGAATTTAGATTCAATGTTAAATAAATCAATTAAACTTGCAACTGAAAAATTTAATTTAGAACCAAAAGATAAACTTATAATAACAGGAGGTTATCCATTTAGGGAGGTTAAACATACAAATTTTATAAAAATAGAAGAAATATAAGGGTGATAAAATGTATAAGATAGGAGAACAATTTAAACTTAATATTAATTCTAAAGCTAAAGATGAAAACATTATAAAAGGTCAAAAATTTAGAATTACAATATTATCAGAATTATTAATAAGATTTGAATATAATGAAAATGGCATTTTTGAGGATAGAGCAACAGAAATGGTAATCAATAGAAATTTGGATAAAGTTAATTTTGAAAAAGTTACTATGGATAACACCATATATATATCAACACGCTATTTTAAACTTGTTTATAAATTAGAAAGCCCTTTCACTTCAAATAAAATGTTTTCAAATTCAATGTTAAAAGTTGATATTTTAGGTACAAATAAAACATGGTTTTTTGGAATGCCTGAAATTAGAAACTATGGTTCTCCTACTACTGAACTGGTATCTGAAAATGGCAAATTAAAAAAAAGTTTATATTCTTTAGATGGATTTACAACAATAGATGATTCAAAATCAAATGTTTATGATGATGAAGGTGTATTAATACCAAGAGAGCAACAAGAAATAGATTTATATTTGTTTGCTTACGGAAAAGATTTTTCTTCTTGCCTTGTTGATTATTATAAATTGACTGGATTTCCAAATCTAATACCACGATATGCACTTGGTAATTGGTGGTATAGAAATTATGGATATAATGATACTGAATTAAGAAAACTAATAAATAAATTTTATGATAACGAAATTCCACTTTCAATAGTTGTTCTTAATAAAGATTGGCATTTAAATCCAAATAAAGATATTAATTCTGGTTTTACAGCTGATAAAACAAAATTTGAAAATTTTAAATCAACAATAGATTATCTACATTCAATGGGAATTAGAATGGGTTTAAGTATAAATCCATTTAATGGATTTTATCCAATAGAAGAAAATTATGAAGAATTAAAAAAATATTTACCAGAAGATAAAAATGGTAAAATACCTTTTGATGTTTTAAACCCAAGGTTTTTAGATGTTTATTTGAAATTAATAATTCATAAATTAGATAGTTATGGTGTAGATTTTTATTGGCTAGATTATTTTGACAAGAAAAATTTAAAAGTTTTAAATACATTAAAACATTACCAATTTTATGATATGATGCGAGATTATAGAAGAAGGCCACTTTTACTTGCTCCAAACACTTTAGTTGCATCACATAGATATCCTGTTTTATATTCAGGAAAAACAAAAGTTAGTTGGAATACATTAAAAGCTATTGCTTTTCATAATATAAATTCTACAAATGTTGGTATTTCTTGGTGGAGTCATGACATAGGCGGGTATTATGAAGGAATAGAAGATAATGAACTTTACATTAGATATGTTCAGTTAGGTACTTTTAGCCCAATATTAAAATTTGGGGCTGATTCAAGTAAATATTATAAAAGAGAGCCTTGGCGTTGGGGGATAAAAGCTTATCAAATCACTAAAGATTATTTACAACTTCGTCATAAATTAATCCCATATTTATATAGTGAGGCTTATTCAAATTCGAAATTTGGAATTCCTTTAATAACTCCTTTATACTATAGTACTCCAAATATGTATGATGATCCGTTATATAAAACAGAGTATTATTTTGGTAGTCAATTATTTATATCACCAATTACAACATCAAAAGATTATATAATGAATAGAGTTATTCATAAGTTCTTTATTCCACATGGAATTTGGTATGATTTTGTAACTGGTAAAAAATTTGTTGGAAATAAAAAATATGTTTCATTTTTTAAAGATAATGATTATCCTGTTTTCGCAAGACAGGGTGCAATTATTCCACTTGGAACTAACAAAAATATTAATGATACAAACCCACCAACAGATATGGAAATACATATATTCCCTGGAAAATCAAATACATATAAACTTTATGAAGATGATGGTGTAAGTAATTTATATAAAAAAGATTATTATTTAATGACTATGATTGATTATAATTATATGCCAAACAACTATACACTTATTATTCGTGCTTTAGAAGGAAAAAGTGGAATAATTCCTGAATTTAGAAATTATAAAATTAGATTTAGAAATACTAAAAAAGCAGATGATGTTATAGTATATTTAGATAAAGATAAAATTAATTATAATTCATATACTGAAAATGATGATTTTATAGTTGAAATAAAAAATGTTGTAACAATTGGTAAACAATTAACTATTAATTGTAAAGGAAAAGATATAGAGGCAGATCCTATAAGAATAATGAACGACGATATTGAGGATATTGTTTCAGATTTACCAATAGAAACAATAAAAAAGGATAAAATAGATGAAATTTTATTTGGAAATTTAACGATAAAGAAAAAAAGAATTGCTATTAGAAAACTATCACATATTGGAATAGATAGAAAATTTATACAATTATTCTTGAAATTGCTTGAATATGTTGAACAAATATAATATAATGTATTTAGTTTTCAAAAATGTTGATAAAAGAGTAGTAGTATAATTTCTTTTCATAGAGAAAAAGTGGCTGGTGAAAACTTTAAAAGAAATTATGTGAACTTACTTTTGGAGTTGCTTAAATAGCCGCATATTTGCGTTAAAAAATAAAGAGCATAAAATATTATGAATTAAGGTGGTACCGCGCTATAAGCGTCCTTAAATTTATAATATTTTTTTGGAGGTGTTTTATGAAATCTTTATATTTAGGGTTGAGTTGTTTCTTATTTATATATGTTTTATATTTAATAATGGTTATATTTAATAAGAAAAAAATGAAAAATTTTTTTGAAACTAATCAAGCTAAGTATTTCATTAGCAAGTATAAGTTAAATACAAAAAAAATTAATCCTAAGCCATTTGCAAATGCAATAGCCTTAGCTAATTCAGGAGTTATAGCGCTAACTTTAGTTATAACTGAAATAACTACAAATTATTATTTAAAATTATTGATTTGTTTAATTGTTTTGTTACCACTAACGTTTATATCATATTCAATAATAGGTAATATTTATAAAAAGAAAGAAGGAAATAAAAATGTATGATTTTACACAAGTAGAAAAAAAGTGGCAAAAATATTGGAAAGAAAATAAAACTTTTAAAACGGATTGCTATGATTTTAGTAAACCTAAATATTATGCACTTGATATGTTTCCATATCCATCAGGAGTAGGTTTGCATGCAGGACATCCAGAAGGTTATACTGCAACAGATATAATTGCAAGAATGAAAAGAATGCAAGGATATAACGTACTTCATCCTATGGGATTTGATTCATTTGGATTACCAGCTGAACAATATGCAATAAAAACAGGAAATCATCCAGATGGGTTTACAAATAAAAACATAGCTACATTTAAAAAACAATTAGAAATACTTGGTTTTTCTTACGATTGGGATAGAGAAATATCTACTTGTGAACCATCTTTTTATAAGTGGACACAATGGATTTTTAAACAATTATATGAAGATGGATTGGCTAAAAAAATCAATATGCCTGTTAACTGGTGTGAAGGTCTTGGAACAGTTTTAGCTAATGATGAAGTTATTAATGGAAAAAGTGAAAGAGGAGGTTATCCAGTTGTTAGAAAAAATATGAAACAATGGGTAATTGATATTCCAGCATATGCAGAAAGACTTTTAGAAAATTTAGATGAATTAGATTGGCCTGAATCAACAAAAGAGATTCAAAGAAATTGGATTGGTAAATCAGTAGGAGCACAAGTAGAATTTAAAGTAAAAGATAGTAATGAAAAATTCGTTGTATTTACTACTAGGCCAGATACATTATTTGGAGCTACGTATTGTGTTTTAGCGCCTGAACATAAAATTGTAGATTTAATAACAACAAAAGAGCAAAAAGAAAAAGTTGACAATTATAAAAAAGAATGTATGACTAAGTCAGAAATGGAAAGAACTGAGTTAAATAAAAATAAAACAGGTGTATTTACAGGTGCATTTGCTATTAACCCTGCAAATAATAAAGAAATACCAATATGGATTTCGGATTATGTTTTATCTACATATGGAACAGGTGCTATTATGGCAGTTCCTGCTCATGATGAAAGAGATTTTGAATTTGCTAAAAAATTTGGAATTGAAATAATTTCAGTTATTGAAGGTGGTTCTTCTTGTGAAAGTGCATACACTGGTGATGGAGTACATATTAATTCAGAATTTTTAAATGGACTTAACAAAGAAAATGCAATAAATAAAATGATAAGTTGGTTGGAAGAAAATAAGTTAGGTTCTAAAAAAATCAATTATAAATTAAGAGATTGGATTTTTGCTCGTCAAAGATATTGGGGAGAACCAATTCCTATTATTAATTTTGAAGATGGTAGTATAGTTGCTTTATCTGATGATGAGTTACCACTTATATTACCAGAATTAGAAGATTATAAAGGAAAAAATGGTAAAGCTCCACTTGAAAATAAACCAGAATGGGTTAATGTTGAAGTAAATGGAAAAAAAGGAAAAAGAGAAACTTCAACAATGCCAGGTTCGGCAGGATCTAGTTGGTATTTTTTAAGATATATTGATCCTAAAAACGATAAACAATTAGCTGACCCAAAATTAATTGAACATTGGATGCCAGTTGATTTATATGTTGGTGGACCAGAACATGCAGTTGGACATTTATTGTATTCTAGAATGTGGAATAATTATTTATATGATAAAGGTATTGTCAGTGTTAAAGAACCATTTAAAAAACTTGTTCATCAAGGAATGATTTTAGGTTCTAATGGTATTAAAATGGGTAAAAGATTTCCAGAATATGTAGTTGATCCAAATGATATAGCACGTGATTATGGTGCGGATTCATTAAGATTATATGAAATGTTTATGGGACCATTACAAGCTGATAAACCTTGGGATAATAATGGAATAGAAGGCTCTAGAAAATTTATTGATAGAGTGTATAGAATTATTGTTGAAGAAAACAAAGTAAAAGATGTTGAAAATAACAATTTAGAAAAAATATATAATCAAACTGTAAAAAAAGTAACTGAAGATTATGAATCATTAAATTTTAATACTGCAATAAGCGCTATGATGATTTTTGTAAATGCAGTTTATAAAGAAGATATTTTACCAAAATATATGGCAGAAGGATTTGTAAAACTTTTAAATCCTATATGTCCACATGTTACTGAAGAAATGTGGCAATATTTAGGACATAATAATACAATTACATATGAATCATGGCCTACTTATGATATAGATAAAACAAAAGAAGAAGAATATGAATTGGTAGTTCAAGTTAATGGAAAACTAAGAGGAAAAATTGTTACTGATATAAATACTTCAGAAGAAGATATGAAATCTTTAGCTCTTGATCTTGAAAATGTTAAAAAATATATTTGTGGTAAAGAGATAGTAAAAGTAATAGTAATTCCTAAAAAACTTGTAAATATAGTTGTAAAAATGTAGATAATGTTTCTTTTCTACATTTTTTTGTTGTATAATTAAATTATGGAAAATATAGATAATTATGAATATGAAAAAAAATATTGGAATATGGGATTTAATAATATAGCTGGTGTAGATGAAGTGGGGAGGGGACCACTTATTGGACCTGTTGTTACAGCATGTGTAGTGTTGCCTCACAATTTTAAGTTAGAAGGTCTTACAGATTCTAAAAAGTTGTCTGAGAAAAAAAGAAATGAATTTTGTGAGTATATAAAACAAAATGCACTTGCTTATTCGATTGGTGTAGTAGGTCCAGAAGAAATAGATGAAATTAATATATATCAAGCTAGTAAAAAAGCAATGTTACTTGCAATCGAGGATATAAGGAAAAAAATAAATGTTGATTATATACTTACAGATGCAATGCCTTTAGAACTTGATATTCCAAGTCTTTCAATAGTTAAAGGTGATTTAAAGAGTATAACAATATCTGCTGCAAGTGTAATTGCTAAAGTAACAAGAGATAATATGATGTATGAACTTGATAAAAAATATCCACAGTATAAGTTTGGCTCTCATAAAGGATATCCAACTAAAAAACATATTGAAGCAATTAATAAATATGGTTTAATTGAAGGATATAGAAAAACTTATGGACCAGTAAAAGAATTAATAGAAAGGAATAAATAATATGGATTTTTTTAGAAAAAATACTACTCCAAAAATTGTTGAAAAGCATACAACTTTTAATTACTCTAGAAAAACACCAAAACAAATAATAGAAGAAAGAGAAAATAAAAAATTAAATGTGTTATTTAATAAAATTAATGAAAATAGAACTCATATAAATAATAATTGCAAATTAAATAATAAATCATTTAATAGTAGTAGTTTTAATAATAAAAATTTTTTTAATAAATAATTAATTTTATAATAAGATTTTAATATCTTATTTTTTTTACAATTTTAATAAATTAAATGAACAGAAAATTAATAATTTAATGTATTTAAAAAATATATATTAAATTATAAAAAAATGCAAGCTTTTATTTACGAAAAGTATAAAATGTGGTATTATTAATGTAAATACAGTGTAAAAAATATTGCTATATAGTAGGAGGATTTATATGAATTCAAAAAAAGGATTTACGTTAGTAGAATTATTAGGAGTTTTAGTCGTTTTAGGATTGATATCTGTTATAATTGTACCAAAAGTTATTGATTCAATTACAACTTCTAAAGAAGCTGCTTACCAAACACAAGTAGAAACAATAGAAAATGCTGCAAAAAAATATGGTATTTCAAATGATTTACTTTATCCAAAAGAAGGAGAAAAGAAATATATTGCAGTAAAAGATTTGATTGCTGTTGGTGAATTAAGTGATAAAGAAATTATTAATCCAAAAACAGGCAATAAAATGAATGGCTATGTACTTGTTGAATATAATAGTGGTTATCAACAATATGAATATACATATGTTGAAGAAATAGATGAAAATACGTTGGGAGCTATGGGACCAACATATGAAGTAAAAGATCCTACAAAATGGACAACAAGTAAGAACGTGACTATCATTTATCCAAAAGGAAATGGTAAATATGAATATGAGTTTATATTTAAGGGAATAGTAGAAATTGGCGGTCAAGAGTATAACTATACAGAACAAGATTGGAAAGATGCTAAGAAGTGGATTGCTACACCTGAACTTAGAAAAAATATTACCTTTAAAACTAAGGGTAGTTTAATAGCTCGTGTTAAAAATAAGGATGAATATATAAACGGTTCAATTTTAGAGATAGAAAAAATTGATAATACAGCTCCAAGTGCAGCACTTGGATATGATAAAAATACATTAACTACAAATAAGATAGTTCTTGTAGCTACTTGTACTGATAATGAATCAGGTATTTCAAAGTATTTATTTAAATTAGGAAATGGTAATTGGATAGATAATGGAACTAGTAATAAATATACATTTTCAAATTTGAATGATAGTACTTCATATGATTTTTCAGTAGAATGTATTAATGGAGTAGGAATGACTAGTCAATCAACACTTAATTCAACAACTTCTGAAATAGGGGCTCCAACATTTATAGTAAGTAATCCTGGTATATGGGAAACTAATAAAAATGTAACAATTTCTTATCCTGCAAATTATACAAGATATGAATTTAATATAATTGATGGAACTGCAACTAGAAATGGTCAAGAATTAACACCTGGTACCTGGTATATAGCATCATCATTAAAAGAGGTTGTTAATTTTACAACTGAAGGTACAATAGTAGCCAGAGTTTATGATGGAACAAACTTAAAATATGCTGTAAATCAAGCTATTACATATGTTGATCCTACTAAACCAACATGTGAAATATTATTAACTGGTGGTACATTAGGTACAAATGGATATTATACAGTTGCACCAAAAGTTCAATTTAAAACATCTATTGCAGGTGGAAGTGGAATTTATTTTGGCCAATCTAAAACTAATAGTCCTGTATATGATAATAGTGTAACAAAAAATAATTCAGGACTAATTAATATAACAGATATTTCTGACGGAAATAATACATATTATGGATTTGTTAAAACTGGTGTAAAAGATATGGATGTTACTTCAACATGCTCTAAGACTTTTAAAGTTGATACTACAAAACCAGTTGTTGCTATTAATGGAAATGCATCAGTTAGTTATGCAAATTCATCTGCAACAATAACAGTTCCATTAAAAATTACAGATCTTACAAGTGGAATAGATACAAATACATTCACTGATTCTGATATAACAGTAAAAGTAGGAACTACAACAGTAACACCTACAAAATCATTAAAATATAACTCTGTATCAAATGGTGTATATAGTTATACATTAACATTGTCTGGTGTAACAGGTAATGGTGCTCTTAATCTTTCAGTGGGTGCTGGTATGGTTGTTGATAAAGCTGGAAATAAAAATAATACAGTTTCAATATCTACAAATGTAATTATTGATAATACAGCCCCTACTTTAGAAATAACTGGAACTAATGGTACAACTTATAAAAAGGAATCAGATGCTACTATAACACTTAAAGATACAGGTGGAAGTGGTTTAACTGCTGGTAGCTATACTATTAAATATGGTTGGGCTACTAGTAGCCAATCTTGTAGTAATCTTACATCTTCAACAACTATAACTGTTGCTGCAGGAGCAACATCAGGTTCTGTTAAAGTAAATGTTAAAGATAAAACAGGAGCAGGAAAACTATATGTATGTAATAGCACTTCAATAACTGATAGAGCTAAAAACACATTAAGTGCTAATAGTATTGTGTCTTCAAATATGTATTTAGATAATGAAGAACCTCAAATAGTTATTAATCCAAATGGTGGATCCTATACTATTTCTGTTGGAAGCACAAGTACGGCTGTTAGAAAAACAATAACAGTAACAGATTCAACATTAAATAAATCTTCACTTAAATATGGTTGGTCATCATCTAAAGATGTAAAACCAACAATGTCATCATCTTTTACGAGTGGAACTTCATTTAATGATTCATTAAGTGGTGGAGATAATTATTTGTGGATAACGGCATGTGATAGTTTATCAAATACAACAACAATAGTAAGTAATTCGTTTAATGTTGGATACTCGGTAGAATATAATGCGAATGGTGGAACAACAACTTGTTCTGTACAAAGAAAAGAGCACGGTAAAAATTTAACTTTATGTTCTACTACACCAATTAGAAGTGGGTATACATTTGCTGGTTGGTCTGATAGTAGTACAGCAACTAGTAAAAAATATGATGCATCTGGAACATATACGGATAATAGTCCAGTAAAATTATATGCTGTATGGAAAAGAACAACTACTGTAACAGCTGCAACGAAAAGTAAAGTGTATGATGGAAAAGCGTTAACTTCGAATGAGTGTAGTGCATCAAATTTAGCCTCAAGTCATACAGTAACCTGTACAAATAGTGGAACAATAACTGATGTAGGAAGTGTGACTAATTCGGTAAATACAGTAAAAATAACAGATTCAAATGGTAATGATGTTACAGATAATTATAGTGTAACAAAAGTTAATGGGAAATTGACTGTTACAAAAGCGAATTCTACAAATCCTACATTAACAGCATATGAAGGTATATATGATGCAACCAGTCATACATTTACAATGAGTGGTGGATCTGGAGGAACTATTAATTATAGTACTAATAATGGAACAACATGGACTACAACCAAACCAACAAGAACAACTGCTGGAACAACAACAGTACAAGTTAAAATAGTTGGTGACAAAAATCATAATGATACTAGTGTGATTTCAACAACAATAAAAATTGATAAAAGAGCTATAACAGTTAAAGCAGCAGTGGCAGAAAAAATTTATGATGGAACAGTATTAACAAAAACAGATGGGTGCGAAAGTTCAACAAATTTAGTGTCAGGTCATGAGGCTAAATGTACTAATACAGGTGCATTATTAAATGCAGGAAGTTCAGGAAATACATTAAGTAAAGTTTCCGTTGTAAGTGCAACAGGCGCAGATGTAACAGATAACTATGAAATAACAAAAGAAGGTGGAAGATTAACTGTTAAACCAAAAAGTTTAGCAGTAACATGGGGAAGTACCACAACATTTACATATAATGGAAATGCTCAAGCACCAACAGCAAGTGTAGCAACAGGAATATCAAATGAAACAATGACAGTAACAAGAACAACAGGAACAAACGCAGGAAGTTATACATCAACAGCAAGTTGTTCAAGTGTAACAGGTGGACAAGCAAAATGTTCTAACTACACGTTAACAGGAAATACAAAAGCATTTATTATAAATAAAGTAACACCAACAATAAAATTTGCTACAACTTCTGGTAGCGTAACATATCATACTGTTAATGGATTTAGTGGAAATTGGATATATTCTCCAGTAAAAGTTTCTGGTACTGTAACTTTAACTAGCTCAAATACAAATTATGTTTCTATACAAGAAAACTACGTAAGCACTAAAGTAGATTCTTCTACATCCCAACCTTCATCTTATTTTACAATAGTAGTAAATGGTGTTAAAGCAACTTCAACCCCAATTCCAATAACTGTCAAATTTACGCCAGATAATGAAAATTTTGAAACTGTAACTGAAACGTATAATGTTACAGTAAACAAAGCAACTCCAACAATAACATTAAGTGAGGAAAGCGCTTGGTTAAGTAGTAGTAAAACTTTTACTGAAAAAGCAAATGTTTCAGGAAAATTTACTAATACAAGTGGAACAACAAGTGTAGCAACGGTATCACCTATAAGTAATAGTACCGCCGTTGCAGCAAATACAGCCCAAACAGTAACAGTAACAGGAGTTAAAGATGGAAGTAGTACAATTACAGTAAAATTTGAACCAACAGATACAACAAATTATAAGACAGTATCAGCTAAATATACAGCAAAAGTGGATAAAACAAGACCAACAATAACAGCAAATGGCTATGCATATTCAAATCAAAATGGATCTCATGATTCAACAACATATAATGACACTGGAGACCCTGCGATTCATACGCATAGTTCTAATAATGCTACCTCAAGTGATATTTATGATTGGAATAATACAGGAATAAATTTTAGAATAGGTTTTTCTGATTCTGCATCTGGAATAAGGGATGCAAGATGGTGTTGGGATACTATATATTCTACTACTGATCCAACAACAAAAGTTTTTAATAGTACAAGTACTTCAAAGTGTAGTGCCGGTAATATATCAAATTATAAACAAATTGATATAACTGGAACAGGTTACAGAAGGGGAAGACTAACTGTAGAAGATAATGCAGGAAATAAAACAGTTTATAATGTTGTTATAAAAATAGACAAAGAGGAACCTGTAATAAAATTAAATGGTAGTGCAAGCTCAACATCAATAAATAATGGTAGTGGTAATATAACTATTCCAATTAAAATAACTGAACCTCATAGTGGTATAACTTCTTCTGCTTTTACAGCAAGTGATATAACAGTGAAAATAGGAACTACAACAGTAACACCAGCGGTAAAATCATTAAAATATAACTCTGTATCAAATGGTGTATATAGTTATACATTAACATTAAAAATAGGTGATAAAAATGTTGGCGGAGCAGTTAATCTAAATATTGCTGCATCTGCAATTAAAGATAGTGTAGGTAACGGAAATAAAGCTACTACTTTAAATACAGGTGTAACATATACAACTGCCTATCCTACATTAGGGGCAACTGCAACATGTACGAAAACATCTACAGGTTACAGGGCACAAATAAGTTGCCATAATTGTAAAGAATTATATTATGTATATTATAATTCACCATATCCAGCATCAACAGCGGCATTAGCAACTGATGCTAAGAATGCTGGTACATATACATTAAGAAGTACAGCAGGTGACTTATCAAAAACATCAACATATACAACTTCATCAACATATTCAAGACTTTATTATGGAGCAAGCAATGATAAAGGTAATTCGGTACTTAAATATGTTACTTGTGGTAGTTAGAAAGGAAGTTTAAATGAAAAAGATTTTAATAATATCATTACTATTTACAAGTTTATTTGTAACTAGTTGTGGTAAAAAGACAGATAATACTGAAACATCAAATAATAATGAAAATATAATTTCACAAAATACTAATCCAAATGTTGTAAAAAAACAGGAAATAGAAGGATTATTATTTGATAATATAATTTTAAAAACAAATAATAATATGTCATATTTTACAGCAAATGTCACAAATACAACAGATGAGAAAATAAATGTAAAATATATAAAAATTACTGTTTATGATAATGAAAATAAAGAATTATTTAGTTTTAATAATTATATAGGTGATTATATAGAATCTAAATCAACATTAAAACTTTCTTCTAATATTGAAGGTGATTTAACAACAATTTATTCAGTAAAATACGAGGTTATAAAATAGTTAGGAATTATTCCTAACTTTTTTCTTGCTAAAAAAATGTATATAGAATATAATACTTAAGAGGTGTAAAAATGTATAAAACTATTGTTATTCCAAGTAATAAAGAAATGATTAATAATATATCTTCAGATGCAATATTATTGGGTATAAAAGACTTAAGTGTTAATATGCCATTTTATATTACTTTAGACGAATTAAAAAAAATAAAAACTAAAAAAGAAATATTTATATCTTTAAATAAAAACTTTAATAATGGTGAATTAGAAGTATTGAAAAAAACATTATTAGAACTTAATGATTTAGATATTAAAGGTGTATTTTTTTATGATATAAGTATAGTTAATTTAAAAGAAAAATTGAATTTAAAATATGATTTAGTATGGAATCAAGAACACATGACTACTAATTATTTAACTGTAAATTATTGGTTAAATAAAGGTGTAAATTACACTTGCTTGTCAAATGAAATAACAACAAGAGAAATAAAAGAAATTACTCAAAATACGAAATCAAAAATAATAATTCAAATGTTTGGATATGTTCCAATAATGAATTCAAAAAGACATTTAATAAATAATTACTTAAAAGAATTTAATTTAAAAAATAAATCAAAAATAAATTATATAGAAAAAGAAGGAAATAAATATCCAATAATAGATAGTGAAAATGGAACAGTAGTATATACAAGTAAAATACTTAATGGAATAAAAGATGTCATAGATACAGATTTAGAATATATACTTTTAAATAGTTTTATGATAGATGAATCAAAATTTAAGGAAGTGTTAGAAATGTTTAAGACAGTAAATAATGAAAATAAAAATGAATATTATGAAAAAATAAATAATATGTTTAATGCAGATACACTATTTCTTCATAAAGAAACAATATATAAGGTGAAATAATGAAACCAGAGTTACTTGCTCCAGCAGGAGATTTACAAAGACTTAAAATAGCCTTATTATATGGTGCGGATGCCGTATATATAGGTGGTAGTTTATTTGGTCTTAGAGCTAATGCTACAAATTTTACAATAGAAGAAATAAAAGAAGGTGTATCTTATGCACATTCATTAAATAAAAAAGTTTACGTAACAGTAAATATAGTACTTCATAATAAAGAAATTAAACACTTATTAAACTATTTAAAACAATTAGAAGAAGTTAAAGTAGATGCCATTATAGTAAGTGATCCTGCAATAATGGATTTGGCTTTAAAAAACACTAACTTAGAAGTACATCTGTCAACACAACAATCAACACTAAACTATGAAGCAGTAGATTTCTTTAAAAAGCAAGGAGTTTCTAGAGTGGTTTTAGCTAGAGAATCTAGTAAAGAAGATATAAAAAAAATAAAAGAAAATGTAAATATAGAATTAGAAGTATTTATACATGGTGCAATGTGTACTTCATATAGTGGCAGATGTGTACTTTCTAATTATTTTACAAACAGAGATTCAAATAGAGGTGGATGTAGTCAAGTATGTAGATGGGATTTTGAGTTATTAGATGATTCTAATAATAAAATAGAGGGTAATAAACCATTTACATTTTGTACTAAAGATTTATCTATGCTTTCATATATACCAGAATTAATAGATTTGAAAGTTAACTCATTTAAAATAGAAGGAAGAATGCGTTCCTTATATTATATAGCTACTGTAGTAAGTATATATAGAAAAGTAATAGACGAATATTGTAACGATAAAAAGAATTATAAATATAATATAGAATATGAGAAGATATTAAGAGAATGTGCGAATAGAGATTCAGTACCACAATTTTATAATAATATATATGACAATACTTGTAGTTATTATAATGGTAGACAAGAAGTTTCAAATCAAGACTTTTTAGGCGTTGTAGTAGATTATGACACTATAAATCATTTAGCAATCATAGAACAAAGAAACTACTTTAAAAAAGGTGATATAGTAGAAACTTTTGGGCCAAACACAGAACTTACAACATTTACAATTGATGAAATATATGATGAAGAAAATAATTTAATAGAAATTGTAAATCACCCAAAACAAATAGTAAAAATTAGAATAAATAAAAAATTAGAAAAAAATGATATTATTAAAGTTAAACATTAGGGTTGACAAAAATATTAAATTGTAGTATTATTTTGTGGACTTACAAGAAGAGGTGAAATGCATGGATAAGAAAGAAATTTATCTAACTGAAAAAGGATTAGATGAAATAAAAAAAGAATTAGATTTCTTAAAATTAGAAAAAAGACCAGAAATCATTTTAGCACTTAAAGAAGCTAGAGCACAAGGAGATTTGAGTGAAAATTCAGAATATGATGCAGCAAGAAATGAACAAGCTTTAGTTGAATCAAAGATAGCTGAACTTGAAAAAATGGTTGAGAATGCAGTAGTAATTAAAGAAGTAGACACAGATAAAGTATCAATTGGTACAAGTGTTAAAATAGAATATGTTGATGATGGAGAAACAGAAAGTTACATGGTTGTAGGAAGCAAAGAAGCAGATCCATTTGAAAACAAGATATCTAATGAATCTCCTATTGCTCAAGCAATAATGGGTAAAAAAATTGGAGATGTAGTTAGTGTAGCAAGTCCTAATGGGCAATATAGTGTAAAAATACTTGAAATAGCATAATTTATTATGCTTTTTTTATTATCTATGGTAAAATCATATTAGGAGGATGATTTATGCCAGAAAAGTATGATATAAGTGGTGAAATAGATATGATAGTAAAAAACGTTCCTTACAATTTAGAACCTATTGAAATTGTAAGATGGATATATTTAAAATTAGGATCAATTTTTTCATATAATTTAAAAATATTAACAGAATATGAAAAAAGTATTGAACCATTAAATTATAAACAAAACCCAAATATACCTATAAGTAGATATCAAACATGTATACAAATATCAGAAATATTTTCAACAATTATAAATAATTTAAATATACCAAATTTGAGCGCTAAAATAATACCTCTTAAATTAGAAAATAAAGCATATGCTCAAGATCATAAAGCTGTAGAAGTTGTGTATGGTGAAGAAAAATACTTAATGGATTTAACACTTGACTTATATTTAATTCAAAATGAATTTCAAACAAAACATTTTGGATTTACAACAGATATGGAAAATACTTACGATATTATTCCAATTAGTCTTGTAAAAAAAGATGGATAAAAATATTGGAATAGAAAAAGAAAAAGAATTTTTTGAAAAAAAGTTAGAAAAATTCAAATTAGAAAGAGAATTAAAAAGAGATTATAATTCATACAGTTTTGAAGAAAACATTAAACAATTATTAACTCAGATGAATAATTCTCTTATGGTAAAACTTAATGGACAACATGAAGCCATAAGATTTTTTTCAGAAGCTCTAAATGAATTACTATATGAAAATGTTGAATTTAGAATATTTAATTTATATTATAATGAAGAAACTTTTGATTTTTCTATTTGTTTTTGCTTTACATGTGATGGTGAAGAACCAGTCATGTATTTGTATGATACGAAAACAGGATTAATCAAAACTGACAAAGAAAAACTTATATCAATGCTTAATTCAAACTGGAAAACAAATAGTAATACTTTAGTAAAACAATTAAATAATAATGGAAAAACTTTGTAAATAAGTAGTAGGGGGATTTAGGTATGGTAAGAAATCAGCACGGTTTTATAATATTAGATGAAGCAATAGAAATAGAAAATAATTTAGTAAACAAAGGAAGAAAACCTAAAACCTGGCTTTTATTTGAAAATGAAGAATATCTTTTTAAAACAAACTCTTCGAATTATGAAATATGGTCAGAGCTTCTAGCTTCTGAATTAGGAAAACAATTTTATCAGGAGAAAATATTGTGGAATTTATTCAAAGTATTTTATATGACAACAATAGGCGTAAAATGAATAATTCAATTAAAGATATTTTTGAAGTATTAGATGTACTTGATAGAGTAATTAGACAAAAACATGTAAGGAAAAATATCAAAGAATCATTTATTAAAATGTGGGCATTTGATGGATTAATAATGGAAAGTGATAGAAATCCTTCTAATTGGTCAATAATAGAAAAAAATAATGAATTTTATCTTTCACCTATATATGATTGTTCAACAATGGCTAGAATGAATAATGATATAAATGATTTTATTTTAAAACTTAAATGTGGATATGATATAGAATCATTAACAAATAACATTAAATATCAACTTTTATATGATAATTCTTTGAGTGCAGATGATTTTTTAGATAGCTTTTCTTTATTTTGTGAAGAAAATCAAGATTTATCTAGTAAAATAATTAAAGATTTTAATAATATTAATGTTGACCTAGCTATAGAAAATGTAGAAAAGAAAATAAACAAAAACAAACCAGGTGAGAATATATATATACCTTGGGAAGTTAAATTTTGGCTTAATAAAGCTATAAATACTAGACTAAATAATATGAATAAAGTTTTTGTAGACACAAAAGCAAAACAAAAATTATTAAAATTATTTCCATAAATTTATATCTTTTAGCAGGATAAACACATAAGTTTTTAAAATCCATGCGTTTATTCTATAATTTTTAGCACTCTGTATTGACGAGTGCTATTTTTTGTGCTATAATTATTACGTTGTATGAAAAAAAATATATAACATACAATATATATAGTAAAAAGGAGGTATGTATATGAATCAAAATCCTTATCAAGAAAACTTAGAAAACGTACTTGAAAAGTATGGTAGAGATATAGTAAAACTTGTTACTGATGGAAAAGTAGATCCTGTAATAGGTCGAGATGAAGAAGTAAGAAGTATTACAAGAATTTTATCAAGAAAAACAAAAAATAACCCAGTTTTAATTGGTGAACCAGGTGTTGGTAAAACGGCCATTGTAGAAGGACTTGCTCAAAGAATAGTAAGAGGAGATGTTCCTAATAGTTTAAAAAATAAACATATTTGGGAACTTGACTTAGGAGCATTAATAGCAGGGGCTAAATATAGAGGTGAATTTGAGGAAAGACTTAAAGCAGTACTAAATGAAATTAAAAAATCAGAAGGAGAAATAATTTTATTTATAGACGAAATTCATATGATTGTTGGTGCCGGTGCGCTTGAAGGTGCTATGGATGCTGGAAATATGTTAAAACCTCTTTTAGCGCGTGGAGAAATACATTTAATTGGTGCTACAACATTAAACGAATATAGAAAATATATTGAAAAAGATGGTGCGCTTGAAAGAAGATTTCAAAAAGTTATAGTAAGTGAACCTACAGTAGAAGATACAATTACTATACTTCGTGGTTTAAAAAAGAGATTTGAGGTTTATCACGGTGTAAATATTAAAGATAGTGCACTTGTTGCAGCAGCTAATTTATCTAATAGATATATAACTGATAGATTTTTACCAGACAAGGCAATAGATTTAGTAGATGAAGCTTGTGCTACTATAAAAGTACAAATGGATTCAGTTCCTGTTGAACTAGATACATTAACACGAAAAATAATGAGACTAGAAATAGAAAAACAGGCTATAAAAAAAGATACTGATGAAATAAGTAAAAAACGTTTACTAGAAATAAAAGATAAAATTGCAGTTCTAAAAAAAGATGAAGAAGAACTAAGAAAAAAATGGGAAGAAGAAAAAGCTATTAATGATAAAGTTGCAAAGAAAAAAGAAGAAATAGAACAAGCAAAATTTAAACTTGAACAAGCTGAAAATAATTATGATTTAGAAAATGCAGCTAAATTAAGACATGGAATTATTCCTAAACTTGAAACAGAACTTGCAGAACTTAAAAGTAAAGATGAATCACAGATTCTTAGTGATACAGTTGAAGAAGATGATATTGCTGGAATTATTTCCAAATGGACTAAAATACCTATAAAAAAATTAGTAAGTGGTGAAAAAGAAAAACTTTTATTACTAGAAGAAAATATGAAAAAAAGAGTAAAGGGTCAAGATGAAGCAATTAAATTAGTAAGCGATGCTATTTTAAGAAGTAGAGCAGGAATTAATGATCCAAATAGACCAATTGGTTCATTTATATTCTTAGGTCCAACGGGTGTTGGTAAAACAGAAGTAGCAAAAACATTAGCTTATGAACTTTTTGATGATGAACGTCATATGGTAAGAATTGATATGAGTGAATATATGGAAAGTCATTCAGTTTCTAGATTAGTTGGTGCTCCTCCAGGATATGTAGGATACGATGAAGGTGGTCAATTAACAGAGGCAGTAAGACGTAATCCATACTCTATAGTATTATTTGATGAAATAGAAAAAGCACATAAAGATGTATTTAATATATTACTTCAGATACTTGATGATGGTAGAATTACTGATTCACAAGGTAGAACAGTAGATTTTAAAAATACAATAATAATAATGACATCTAATTTAGGTAGTGAATACATACTTGAAGGTAAAGAAAATGCAAATGAACTTGTAATGGAAGAATTAAGACATACATTTAAACCTGAATTTATAAATAGGATAGATGAAATTGTAATATTTAATTCATTAAATGAAAACACTGTTTATGATATATTAGATAAACTTATAAATGATTTACAAAACAGATTGTCTAATATTAATATAAAACTTAATTTTTCAGATAAAGTTAAAAAATTTATAATTGATTCTTCTTATGATGTAAGATTTGGTGCAAGACCTCTTAAAAGATTTTTAAGCAAAAATGTTGAAACATTAATTGCTACTGCTATTATACAAAATAAAATAAAACCAAACGTGGAAGTTAATTTTGATGTTGAAAATGATAAAATAATTATTAAATAAGAGATTTTTGTCTCTTATTTTTGTTAGAAACTATAAATTTATTAAAGATATATTATTGCATATAAAAGTTAAAAATGATATTATAAAAATATAGGAGACGGTTATATGAAGGGATTTACTTTAATAGAATTAATGGGAGTTATAACAATACTTGCGATTCTTTCAGTAATCACAGTTGTTGGAGTAGATAAATTATTATTAAATGGAAAAGAAGATTTATACAAAAATCAAATAGATATAATTGAATTAAGCACTAAAAACTATTTAACTGATTATCCAGAACTAAAACCTAATGATAATGAATCAATTGTTATCACATTACAAGAATTGGTAGATAAAGGATATATAGATTCTAATATAAATAATCCTAAAACTAACGAACCATTTGATTTAACTACACAAATAAAAATAACAAAAAATTCTAATAATTTTGAATATAAAGTTATGGACTAAACACCAATATATATAGTCATTCATACTATATATCAGAGGTGTTTTTTTATGAATATAAAAGTTGATTCAAGAAAGGTAAAAGAAGGAGATACTTTTGTAGCTTTAAAATATGAACATGATGGTCATGATTATATAGAAGATGCTATTAAAAATGGTGCAAAAAAAATAGTATGTGAAAGAGGATTATATAGTGTTGATACACTAATTGTTAAAGATACTCATGAATATTTAATTAACTATTTAAAAGAAAATTATTATGATGAAATAAAGGATTTAAAATTGATAGCTATTACAGGTACTAATGGTAAAACTACTAGTTGTTATCTTATATCACAAATGTTAAATAACTTAGGTATAAAATGTGGTTATATAGGAACAATAGGATTTTATATAAATGAAAAAATAAAAGATTTGAATAATACAACACCAGACATTTTAGATATATATGAAATGTTATTAGAATGTAAAAAAAATGGGTGTGAATATGTAGCCTTAGAAGCCAGTAGTCATGCATTATCTAAAGATAGATTAAAAGGATTACTATTTGATTATGCAGTATTTACAAACTTAACAGAGGAACATTTAGATTATCATAAAACAATGGAAAATTATGCTTTATCTAAACAAAAATTATTTAGTATGCTAAAAAGTTATGGAAAAGCAATAGTTAATATAGATAGTGAATATAAGGATTACTTTATTGTAAAAGATAAAACTATTACATATGGATTTAATGAATGTGATTATAAAATATCAGATATTGTTATAAATAAAGATCATACAGTATTTTGTGTAAATAAAGAAAATTATGAAACTAAATTACTTGGAAAATATAATATATATAATATTACAATATGTGTAATATTAATGAAACTTCTTTCTTTAAAAAATATAATTTCAACGTTAGAAGCACCAAAGGGAAGAATGCAAAAAATAAAATACAATGATAATATGATTGTAATAGATTATGCTCATACACCTGATGCTTTGGAAAATGTTTTAGAAACAGTAAAACAACTTAAATATGACAACATATATACAGTGATTGGTTGTGGCGGAGATAGAGATAAATTTAAAAGAAAAATAATGGGTGAAATATCTACTAATTTATCAGATTATGTTATATTTACAAGTGATAACCCTAGAAGTGAAAAAATAATAGATATAATAAATGACATGATAGAAGGAATACAAAAAAATAATTATGAAATAATAGAAAATAGAGAAAGTGCTATAATAAGGGGTATACAACTTATGGGAAAAAGTGATATACTGTTAATACTGGGAAAAGGACATGAAGAGTATCAAATTATAGGAAATAAAAAATATGACTTTTCAGATCAAGAAATAGTACAAAAAAATATATAGGAGGCAATATGTTAATTTTAGCAAAATCCGCACTAGCGCTTATGGTATCGTTTTTAATAACAGCTATATTTGGAGCTATATTATTACCATTTTTAAAAAAAATAAAAGCAAAACAAACAATAAGTATTTTTTTATCAAATATACATAAAAAGAAACAAGGAATTCCAACTATGGGTGGATTAATATTTATAATTCCAACAATTGTTTCTACAGTTATTTTACTATTATTAAACAAAATACAGTTTTCAAGTAATTTATTTTTGATAATGTTTATATTTTTATCTTATGGATTATTAGGTTTTTTAGATGATTTCTTAAAAATTAAAAGAAAAAATAATATAGGTCTTACAGAAATACAAAAATTAATTGGTCAAATAATAATAGCTATAGTCTTTTTTATAATCTTTATTAAAACAGGACATAATACTGTTTTAGAGGTTCATTCATTAGGATTTAAAATAGATATGGGAATATTTTATGGATTATTTATATTATTCATTTTAGTGGCAAGTAGTAATGCTGTAAATATAACAGATGGCCTAGATGGGTTAGCAGGAAGTTTATCAGCAGTTGCATTTCTAGCTTTTGGAATAATTAGTTTTGGAACAACTTGGGTAGCCGGTAGTTCTGATATTGGAATATTTTGTTTTATTCTAGTTGGTTCTTTGTTAGGCTTTTTAATTTATAATACATATCCAGCAAAAGTAATAATGGGAGACACCGGTTCTCTTTCATTAGGTGCTACATTGGCAGTTATTTCAATTTTAACTAAACATGAAATATCACTAATAGTTGTTGCAGGTGTATTTGTTATTGAAACCATTTCTTGTATAATTCAAATGATTGCAGGAAGATATTTTGGTAAAAAAGTATTTTTAATGGCTCCACTTCATCACCATTTCGAAAAGCTAGGATGGCATGAAGTTAACATTGTAAAATTATTTTTATTCTTTGAAATACTTTTCTGTTTAGCTGCGGTTATTTATGGAGTATGGTTATAATTTAGACAATCTTATTAGATTGTTTTTTTGTATTTTCATTTATTGACGTGTTATAAGTTAGTGTGTTAAAATATCTTAAGAATAGGTGGCGTTTTTATGGATAAAAAAGCTTTTACACTAATTGAGTTACTTGCTGTAATAGTGATTTTGGGAATACTTGCTTTAATAGTAACTCCAATTTTAATAAATGTAGTTAAAGATTCTAATGAAAAATCATATAAATTAAGTGCTGATGGATATATAAGTGCAGTTAATGATTATATTTTATCAAATCAATTAGATGGTAAAAAAGTAGAGAATGGTAAATATAACATAAAAAATCTTGATGTTAAGATATCAGGAAAAGCACCAAGTAAAGGTAGTGTAGAAATATATGATGAAAAAATAAATAATGCACAATTATGTTATGACACATATTTATTAAAATATGATGGTAGAGAAGTAACATTAACTGAAAAAGGGTGTGAAAAAGAAGCTACTGTTAATCTAGCTATTGGAGAAAAAAAATATGATAATGTAACAAAGGATGACATAGAAACAGAATTTAATATATCTGATGACATAAGTGATATGACAAATATAGTTTGTAATAACGGTGTAACTATATCTATGAATGATAATACATTAAAATTAAGTGATGTTTATAAAGATACAAATTGTACTATGAGTAGTTCTATAAATATTACATTTGATAATTTAGATGATACAAAAAATTATATATTGATGTTAAAAGATGAAACAATAGAATCAAACTTGATAGTTGATGAGAAAAAGAAAGTTTCAATTAATTTAAATGAACAAAATTTAATATATAATGGCAGTAATTCTACAGCTACATTTGAAATATCTGGGGAACTTTCTATTATTGGTCAAAACTCATCAATTGTTGGAAATATGAATTCTGCTACAGTGACAAATAATGGAATTTTAAATATAGATGGTGGTAGCTATAATTCAATTAACCCTCTTAACAATAGTAAAATTTCAATTAAAAATGCTAAACTAAATTGTACTAACGATGGAAATAATTGTTATCCAATCTTTGCGCAAAACAATTCAAATGTTGAATTAGATAATGTAACAATAACTTCTAAAGGAAAAGCTGCAGGAACTGTTGAAAATAGTAATATGCTTATAAAAAATTCTAATTTTAATTGTACTGAGGATAACTGTCTATATAGTAGTAGTATAGAAAAACTAACAGTTTTGGATACAACAATTAAAGCGTCTGGATATGCAGTCAAATTAAATAATTCTGGTGAAGTAACGATTAAAAATACCAAATTAGAAAGTGAAACGTATAATGCTGTTATAAATGCTGGTATATCTGGAAAAATAACTATCGAAAATTCTGAGTTAATTAGTTCTAATTATCGTGGAGTTACACTTGATTATGCTTCAAACGGAAGTATTGATATATATAATTCTAGAGTAATAGGTAAAGATTATGGTGTGCTTAATAACTCAAATGGTGGTGGTGTTATAAATATAAATGGTGGAACTTATATAAGTAATGATATTACAATAATGAATATACATGATGGAAAAATAAATATTAACGATAAAAATGGTAAAGTATATATTGCTTCTTATAAAAAAGAAGGAAATACAGACATTAATAAAACAAAGGCTATAAAAAATACAGCCAATGGAGTTATTAATATCAATGGTAATGTTTCAGATTTTTGTGGTAAAGATGATACAAAAACAACAATTGGAACATGTATATATAATGAATATGGTAGAGCCATAGTAAATGATGATACCGCCACTGGTGAAATCAAAATAAGTGGAGGATATATTGTTAGTAATAATTCATCTGCTGTAGAAAACTTTCAGGGGAATATATCAATTTGTGGTTCTAAAATAGATGGTAAAGAAGCTGATTTAAAAATTAATAAAATAACAACTGGAGATTATGGATATATATATTATGATGTAAATACAAAATTAATGAATGATACAAAAATTGATCGATATAATAATCCAAGCCACATAGTTTTAACAGCGGATTTAGTGTGTAAATAAAAATATCACATTCTTGACGTATTATTAGTGAGTATGCTAAAATATGGCTAGAATAGGTGATGTTTTTTTATGAAAAAAAAAGGGTTTACATTAGTTGAATTGCTTGCCATAATAGTAATTTTGGGAATTATAATGTCTATAGTTACTCCTATTATAATAAAGATTATAAATGATTCTAAAAAAGAAACTTATAAATTAAGTATGTCTGGATATGTAAGGGCTGTAGAAGAACAAATCGCTGTAAATAAGGCAAAAGGTAAAATAACAAAAAATGGAAATTATAATATAAAGAATTTTGAAGTTGGTTATTCTGGTAGGATAGCCGATAAAGGTAGTTTTAGTATAAATAATGAACTTGTAATTAGTGCACAACTATGTTTTGATACATACTTGGTAAAATATGATGGTAAAGAAGTAACATTAACTGAAAAAGGGTGTGAAAAAGAAGCTACTGTTAATCTAGTTATTGGAGAAAAAAAATATGATAATGTAATAAAAGATGACATAGAAACAGAATTTAATATTTCTGATGACATAAGTGATATGACAAATATAGTTTGTAATAATGGTGCAACTATATCTATGAATGGTAATACATTAAAATTAAGTGATGTATTTAATGATACCACTTGTACTATGAAGAATTCTATAAATACTACATTTGCTAAGTTAGATGATACTAAAAATTATATTTTGATGTTAAAAGATGAAGAAATATCAAAAACTTTAGAAAATAAAGAAACCAAAAATATCACAATTGACTTAAATGGGAAAAGCATTACTGCTTCAAATTTTATAACATTTGTAAACTCAGGAACTTTATCTATATTAAATAGCAGTTTAAATGAGTCATATTTATATAGTGATGTTCAAGTTATTTCAACTGTAAAAGATTCTGTTTCGAGTTTAAAGAATATTAAGTTAGTGTGCAAAGATACAAATAATAATAGTTCAATATGCAATAATGGAAAATTAAAGGTTGAAAATACTTATATAGAAGGTCCATATGGAATAGGGTGTAATACTGAACCTGGGTCTGAAATAGATATTAGAGATTCTAATATAATTGCAACCAAACATAATGGTGTTCAATTTAATGTTACAGAAAATATCACGGGTGGTACTATATCATCCACAAAAATATCTGGCAATGATACAGCTATAGTTTTCGCATCTGCTGGTGTTTTAAATGTTGAATCTGGAATATTTACTGGAGCAACTGGAAATTCAATTGCAAATTATAACTCTGGAACAATTAATATACACCAATCAAATAAATCGGTATATATTTCTTCCCTTGCTCAAGATTGGAACCCGGCAGTATTAAATTTTTCTTCATCAGGCAAAATAAATATAAAAGGTAATAAAGCAAATAATTGTACAAATGATAGTGAAAAAACAACTAGTGGAATATGTATATATGCAGAGGGCAATAAGGATTACACAAAAAATACTTCTAATGGTGGAATACAAAATCATTACGCTGGTAGTATTAATGTAGACGGAGCAACTATTTTTGGTGGTAATCAGGGAGTCAATAATGGTCCAAATGGCACTTTGAATATAAAAAATTCAAATGTTATTTCACGTAGAACAGCAATATTTAATAATAGTGGTACAATTAACATTTGCTCATCTATATTAAGTGCACCTACTTTAGATATCCATAACTATGGTGAAGGAATTATAAATTATTCAAATTTAAAAGATTTAAAAATTTATAATCAAAATGGTGGAATTATTAACAGTAATTATACTGGTTCATGTACGGAATAATTATAAAAATATCACATTCTTGACGTATTATTAGTGAGTATACTAAAATATGGATAGAATAGATGGTGTTTTTCTATGAAAAAATGATTTGAATTAGTTTAAATTAAATTTAATATGTGAAGCCAAATAAAGAATTGCTATTTTTAGTAATCCTTTTTTTGTTACAAAATAAGTAAACTATTGTATAATATATATAGGTGATATAATGGATAAATATAATGAACTAAGAAATAAATATGATACATTTATATATGATAGCTATGAAATAGAAGAATTAGAAAATACCACTAAAATTACATATAACTTTATTGTACCTTCACTAACTCAATATAAACCTACATTAGAAGTAAAAAAATTTAAGATAGATTCATTTACTAAAAACTTAATATTTCATATAGGTTTAGTAGAACTAGTTAGTTATTGGAAAGCAACTTGTAGTAAAAATGTTATAATAAAAGCAGGATATATAAATAAAGAACAAATAGAATTTTTTAAAAAACTATATTTTTATGGACTTGGAGAATTATTTTATACAAATGGTATAACTCCAAATTATGACGATTTTATAAATATAAAATGTGAGTTAAAAGAACAAAATATAGAAATTCCAAACTATGTTGGAAATGGTAATTTAATTCCAATAGGTGGTGGAAAAGATTCAAATGTAACATTAGAAATAATGAAATCAGATTATGAAGATAATTTGTGTTTTATAATTAACCCAAAACAAGTAACATTAAGTTGTGCACAAACAGCTGGATATTCAAATGAAAAAATTGTAACAGTAAAAAGAACAATAGATAAAAATTTAATAGAACTAAATAAACAAGGCTTTATAAATGGACATACACCATTTTCAGCTCTAGTTGCTTTTCTTTCATATTTTAATGCATATATAACTGGTAAAAAATATATATTACTTTCAAATGAATCAAGTGCTAATGAATCAAATGTGGATGGAACAAAAATAAACCATCAATATTCCAAAACATATGAATTTGAATGTGATTTTAATGAATATACAAAAAAATATTTTAAAATTGATATTAAGTACTTTAGTTTACTTAGACCATTAAGTGAATATCAAATAGCTATGTTATTTTCTAATTATGAAAAATATCATGAAATATTTAAAAGTTGTAATGTTGGAAGCAAAAAAGAACCTTGGCATTGGTGTTGTTCTTGTCCAAAATGTTTATTTGTTTATATAATATTAAGCCCATTCTTATATAAAGAAAAATTAATTAGAATTTTTGGAGAAGATTTATTTGAAAAAGAAGATTTGCTAGATATTTTTATTGAACTTACAGGTTATGGAAAAACAAAACCATTTGAATGTGTTGGAACATATGAAGAAGTAAGGTACGCAATAACTAAAACAATAAGTAAATTAGATAAGCAACCATATTTACTTAAATATTATAAAGAACATTTTGAATTAGAAAATTTAAATAAAAATTTAGAAAATAAATACAATCGAGAAAATAATTTAAATCCTTATTTTGAAAACTTATTAAAAAGTGAATTAAAAAAATGGAGGTAAGAAAATGTATAATAAAATATTAGAACATTTAAAAAATAAAAAAATTGCTATTGTAGGTTTTGGTAGAGAAGGAAAATCCACATATAAATTTATTAGAAAATATTTAAATAATCAAGAATTAGAAATACTTGATGGAAATGAAAAATTACTTGAATTAAATGAAGAATTAAAAAATGATAAAAACTTAAAAATTATTACTGGAAAAAATTATTTAGATAATCTAGAAAAATACGATTTAATAATTAAATCACCAGGCGTTAAATTTAAAGATTTAGATATATCAAAATTTGAAGATAAAATAACATCACAATTAGGTTTAACACTTGATTTTTATAAACAAAATGTTATAGGAATTACAGGTACAAAAGGTAAAAGTACAACAACAAGTTTAATTTTTAAGGTATTAAAAGATCAAGGATATGATGCTTATTTACTTGGAAATATAGGAATACCTATATTTGATTATATAGAAAAATTTAATGAAAATAGTAAACTTGTAATAGAAATGGCTGCTCTTCAATTAGAGTATGTTAAAACTTCACCACATATTGGAATAATACTTAATTTGTTTGAAGAACATTTGGACTTTTTTAAATCAAAAGAACATTATTTTTTAGCTAAACTAAATATGTTTAAATACCAAGATAATAGTGATTATGGACTATATACTTCATCAAATGAAACATTAGATAAATATGTTCAAAATGGAAATTATATAACTAATTTAATTGATATAAACAAAGAATTTAAAATAGAAAATAACTATGTAATCTATGATAATAAGAAAATATATGATTCAAATAGTGAAAGATTATTACTTGGAAAACATAATTTAACAAATATTATGTTTGTATTAAGATTAAGTGAATTACTTAAATTAGATTTACAAAAAACAATTAATACTATAAATCAATTTAAACCACTAGAACATAGAATGGAATATGTGGCAACAATTAATGGTGTTAAATACTATAATGATGCAATAGCTACTATACCAGAAGCTACAATAAATTGTGTTGAAGCATTAAAAGATGTTGATACAATTATATTCGGGGGAATGGATAGAGGTATAGATTATAATGATTTAATAGATTTCTTTAATAAGAGCAAAATCAAAAACTTTATTTGTATGCCAGATACAGGATATAAAATAGGTAAAGAAATAAAATCAAAAAATGTTTATATGGTCGAAACATTAGAAGATGCAGTAAAAAAGGCAAAAGAAGTTACAAAAAATATTTGTGTAATGTCACCAGCAGCTTCTAGTTATAATGCTTTTAAAAACTTTGAAGAGAAAGGTAGAATATACAAGGAATTAGTAAATGATAAAAATTAAAGTAAATAATTTTAATTTAAAAGATACAGTAACATGTGGACAAATATTTAGATTTATAGAAGAAAATGATTCATTTATAATAATTTTAAAAGATAGAGTAGTAAAACTTAAACAAGAAAATGATAATTTATATGTAACATCAAATAATGAAGAAAATTTAGAAAACGTTATAAAATATTATTTAGATTTAAATAGAGATTACGAGAAAATAAATAACAAAATAATATTAAATAATCCAGATCTAAAAAGCTCAATAGAAAAATCAAATGGATTAAAGATGATACAACAAGATAAATTTGAAACAATTATTTCATATATAATTTCTGCTAATAATAGAGTACCTATGATATCTAAAGTAGTAAACAATATATCAGAAAAGTACGGTAAAGAAGTTATGTTTGAAAATAAAAGGTATTATTTATTTCCAACTCCACAAGAAATGAGAGATTGTACTAAAGAAGAATTAAGAAACCTAAAAACTGGATTTAGGGATGAATATATATACGAAATTGTAAATAAAATTAATAATAAAACATTTGATTTACAAAATATAGACACTATGAATACTAATGATGCTTTAGCATATTTAATGAATAATAAAGGAATAGGAGAAAAAGTTGCTTCTTGTATACTTTTGTTTGGGTATGCTAGATTTGATGTTTTTCCAATCGATACATGGATAAAAAAATATATGTTAGAAAATTATAATATTAAAACTATAAAAGAAATTAAAAAATATTCAATAGATCATTATGGTGAAAATTGTGGTTTAGCGCTTCAATATATGTTTAATGCAAAAAGAAATAAAAATGAAAGTTAATCTTTCATTTTTGGTTTATTTTTAAATTCAGATTCAATTATCTTTATTTTGTTTTCTTCATCAAAAATTGATGCATATACACATGTAGTTCTAAATTCAATAGATAACATTTCATTTTTAATAGAAGAAAAATTAGTAATAATAGGAACATTAGTTTCTTTTTTTATTTTATTTAAATAATTTTTACCTATTTTATTAAATCCAAGTATTCTTATATATTCAATATTTCTATGTTTCTTTGCTTCGTTTTTAGTAAAATCACATAAGATATGGATAAACATTCTATTTAATTTATTATATGTATATCTTTTTGTTTTAATATTTTCTATAAGTTCATTTAAATTTTTAGAACCTACAATATATTTTTTTATTCTGTTTTCTATTCCTTCATCTACTGTTTGATATATGCTTAAATCCTTAGAAGTTAAAATTTTATATTTTAATAATTCAAAGTAATCTTCTGTAAAAACTGTGCTTTTTTTCAAATGTTTTAAACAATTATTTGGAACATATTTTTTAATGTTTTTTTTATTTCTTAAAGCATTTCTAATACTACTTGCACTTACAATGTTACCTTTTAATTCGTTTGAATGGAAATCATTAGTTCTTTTTATACATATGGGTTCAATGTTACTTTTTTGTTTTAAAATTTCTTTAATATAAGATAATCCAAGTAAATCATTTGGAGAATCTATTTTATAGTTATTAAAATGAGTTAGTGCTTTTGACATTGCAGTGGGGTAGTTTATTCCTTCATCGATGTATTTTTTTACTAATTTATCATATTCTTTATTATATATTTGTGTATGAGCAAGCTCAGTTAAAATATTAATATCATTACATTCACTACCAAATACTATTTTATCTACTTTTAATATATTAAGTATTTCAATAGAACCTTTACTAAAAATATCTGCTGATTGAGTAGAAAATATGAATGGAAGTTCAACAACTAAATCGATTTTGTTTTCAAGTGCGATATCTGTTTTATCCCATTTATTTAAAATACTGACATCACCACGTTGTGTAAAGTTACCACTCATAACAAGTATTATTGTATGATCAGGATACATTTCTTTAATTTTTTTTATGTGATATAAATGCCCATTATGAAAAGGATTATATTCACATATTATTCCAATACTTTTCATTCGTTTCACCTTTTTATATAATAGCACAAAATTAGTTGAAAAAAAACTAAATATTATGTATAATTAAGTAGTTGGCAGGTGATAAATATGTTAATTGATCTAGTAAGATTAAAAAATGATATAGATGAATATATTAATATAGATTTTAAATATTCATTTGGTGAAGAATTTTTAAAACAAACAGATTTAATTAAATTAGATGATGTTAGTATTAAAGGTGAAATAACAAAAAATAGTTTAGATGATATAGAACTTCATTTAAAAATAGATGGTGTTATGGTATTACCTTGTGCGATAACATTAAAACCTGTTAATTATCCATTTTCAATAGAATTTGATAAATCTCTTGAAGAAATATGTGAAGAAACAACAGAAAATTTAAAAAAAGATGAAAATACACTTGATATTTTGCCGATAATATGGGAAAATATATTAATGGAAATTCCAATGAAAGTTGTTTCAAAAGATGCCAATACCTCAAATCTTAAAGGTGATGGCTGGGAGTTTGTTACAAATGAAAGAAAAAAAACAAATCCTGAATTAGAAAAACTTAAAGATTTGTTATAAGAAAGAGGTGTTAGAATGGCTGTACCATTTAGAAGAGTTAGTAAAACTAGAGGTAGAATGAGAAGAACTCATTATAAAATTAGTGAAAATTCTACTGTAAAATGCCCTAAATGTGGTGAAGAAATTAGACCACATAGAGTATGCGCTAATTGTGGAACATACAAAGGTAAAGAAGTAATTAAAAAAACAGAAGAAACTAAATAAGTAATAAATACTTATTTTTTTGTAAAAAAATAAAGTGATTAATTTCACTTTATTTTAGTATTCTTTATAACCAGAATGACCAAGTTGCTAATGCGCTAAAGAAAAGTATTGTTTGATATATTCCATATATTATGCTAAATGCTCCAACGATTATACCAGTAAGAGCAAGTCCAAATCCTTTTTCGTTATTTTTCTTTAATTTTGCTAAACCAATACTAGATAAAATAGTTCCGACAGCACCAACAATACCAAACAAATTAATTAGTAATGATGATAATGATACTACAAATCCAGCTATAGCTAAACCATTTGTTTTTACAGTTGGTTGTGCTGGTTGAACATTTTGAGGATTTGAATTTACCATTTTCCCACAGTTTAGGCAAATATCACTACCTTCACTTAATTCTTTTCCACAATTGACACAAAATCTTTTCATAACATACCTCCAATTAAATTATATCACAGTTGTTTTTTTATAATAAGTAAAGATTGCTTTTTAAATAGTATATAATGTATAATTAGTAAAGGTGATAAAATGTTTGAAAGTTTAGGAGATAGATTACAAAGCGCTATTAATAAAATAAAAGGTTATGGAAAAATAACTGAAGATAATATAAGTGAAGTTACAAGAGAAATAAGATTAGCTTTATTAGAAGCTGATGTAAATTATAAAGTAGTTAAAGAGTTTATTGCAAACGTAAAAGAAAAAGCATTAGGTGAAGAAGTTACAAAAAGTTTAAAACCTGGTGAAATGTTTGTAAAAATAGTTAAAGATGAATTAGTTGAGCTTCTAGGTGGAGAAAAAAAAGACTTAAATTTAGATGGAAATCCTGCAGTATTAATGTTAGTAGGTTTACAGGGTACTGGTAAAACTACTATGATTGGTAAACTTGCACTTAGATTAAGAAAAAAACATAATAAAAAGCCTTTACTTGTTGCTTGTGATGTTTATAGACCTGCTGCTATTGATCAATTAAAACAATTAGGGCGTCAACTTAATATAGAAGTTTATGATGAAGGAAATAATAATCCTGTTGAAATATCTAAGAATGCTATAAAATATGCTAAAGAAAATGGTTATAACTATGTATTAATAGATACAGCTGGTAGACTTCATATAGATGAACCACTCATGGAAGAATTAAATAACATTAATAAAGAGGTAAAACCACAAGAAATATTACTTGTGGTAGATAGTATGACTGGTCAAGATGCTATAAATGTAATAGAGGGATTTAATTCAAATTTACCTCTTACAGGAGCTATACTTACAAAATTAGATGGTGATACTAGAGGTGGTGCAGCTTTATCAATAAGACATTTAACAAATATTCCTATTAAATTTATTGGTATAGGAGAAAAAATGGATGGTATAGAGGAGTTTTACCCTGATAGAATGGCAACAAGAATTCTTGGTATGGGCGATATAATGACTATGCTAGAAAAAGCAGAAGAAGTAATAGATCAAGATGAAGCTATGAAAGCTGCTAAAAAAATGCAAAGTGGTAAATTCGATTTAGATGATTTTTTAGGTCAATTGAAACAAATTAAAAAGTTAGGGCCTCTTGAAAATATTATTAAAATGTTACCTGGTGTTCCAAAAGAATTAAAAGGTGTAAAAGTAGATCCAAAAGATATGGCACATATTGAAGCAATAATACTTTCTATGACTCCTTATGAAAGAAGACATCCTGAGGTTTTAAAAGCTACTAGAAAACAAAGAATTGCTAAAGGTAGTTCAAGAAGTGTAGAGGAAGTTAATAGATTATTAAAACAATTTGAACAAATGAAATTAATGATGAAACAGTTAAAAAGTGGAAACTTAAAAATGCCATTTTAAAAAGCAAGATTAACTTGCTTTTTATTTTAATAATTTTTTAAAATCTTTGTTTGCTAATATTTTTTTCTTACTATTAGTTACTACTTGATAAACTCTTTGCCTAGAAACACCTGTTTTCTTAGAAATAGATGTAAAGTTATTATCTTCGATATATTTTAAAAAGATCCTTTTTTCTTTTTTAGTTAGTATTTTATCAATTATTTTTAACATTTCTGATTCATGTATTTTATCTTCAACTTCAAGTTCTATATTACAATTCTCATCTGGTATTACTTCTTCAAACGTTGTCGTGGTATCATCTTTTTCAGGAGCATTTAAATTTATCATACTTCGTGGATAACATTTTAAAATATTTAAAATTTCTTTCTTTATTTTTAGCTTTTCAATTATTTCTTCATCTGATGGATATTTATTATGTATAGAGTAGTAAAGATATATATATTTTTCAAACTCTTCCATACATTTAATAAATTTTCTTGATGTACTTAATGGATAATTTAATTTGTTAATATATAATAGTATTTTTCCAGTTATACATGATATAGCATACGTAGAAAAAGCAATATTTAAAGTCGGATCAAAATGATCAACTGCATATATAAGACCTTCATTTCCATAACTTATTAAATCAGAAATAGAATTTTTATTATTAGAGTACTTATATACAACTGATGTAACTAATTTTAAATTATGTTTTATTATTTCATTTCTTAAATTTATATCATTTTTGTTTTTATTAAATTTTTCAAATATAACTTTTTCCTCTTCTTTAGAATAAGTTGGTATATTTGAAATAGAATTTTTATATCTTGTTAAATCACTATCTTCCACAAAACCACTTCCTTAAATATAATTTATTATAATAATATGTTTTTGTCAAATAAATGTATAATATTTTGAAAAAAATCTTGATTTTTTTTTAGTAATAATATATACTTAAATAGTAATCATTACTATTAAGGAGATTTGATTTGAGAACAACAAAACAACAAAAACTTATTTTAAAAATAATTAATGAAAGTTTTTCGCATCCAACTGCATATGATATTTATATAGAATGTAGAAAAAATATTCCCAATATAAGTTTAGGAACTGTATATAGAAATTTAAATCTATTGGTTTCTGAATTTAAAATTAAAAGGATGAAAATGCCTGACAATGTAGATAGATTTGATAAGATGCTTAAACATTCCCATTTTGTTTGTATTAAGTGCTATAAAGTCATAGATGTTTTTTCAAATTACTTAGAAAATATTGATAGTATTGATAATAATAAAGTATTAGATTGTGAAATTACTTTTAAAGGAATTTGTAGTGATTGTAAAGAAAGGAAAGATAAATAATGGAATTAAAAGGATCAAAAACAGAACAAAATTTAATGAAAGCATTTGCTGGTGAAAGTCAAGCAAGAAATAAATATACATATTATGCAAGTAAAGCAAAAAAAGATGGTTATGAACAAATAGCTGCTATTTTTGAAGAAACAGCTAACAATGAAAAAGAACATGCAAAAATGTGGTTTAAAGAACTTCATGGTGGAGAAATACCAAGTACAAGTGAAAATTTACTTGATGCAGCAGAAGGTGAAAACTATGAATGGACTGATATGTATGCTGAATTTGCTAAAACAGCTAAAGAAGAAGGTTTTGATAGACTTGCATACCTATTTGAAGCAGTAGGGGCTATTGAAAAAGAACATGAAGAAAGATATAGAAAACTTTTAAACAACGTAAATAATGAACTTGTATTTAGTAAAGATGGAGATCGTATTTGGCAATGTCGTAATTGTGGTCATATCGTTGTTGGTAAAAAAGCTCCAAATGTTTGTCCAGTATGTAATCATCCACAGAGTTATTTTGAAATAAAGAAAGAAAACTATTAAAAAAATAAAAATCTAATGTCAATTCATTAGATTTTTTTATCCTTGTTTAAGTTTAATATAATTTATTCCAATTTTTTTATAAATAGTTGATGACTTTGGTAAATTAAATATTCTATAAAATATTAAGTTATAAAATTCATCAAATAATATTATAAAACAAAGAGAAAAACTGATTATTAAAAAGGTTTTTTTCTTTAATTTTTTTGCTAAGTAAAAACAAATTGGTACAACAATATACATAAGCATTAATCCAGCTATTCCAAAAAATAAGACACTTCTTAAGCATACAAATCCACCAATATTACCAAAATTTAGTATTTCAACATTGTAATTCCATAATCTTCTACCATTTTCTAAAACATATATTCCAAGTCCAGATATATATTCTAAAATACCACATGATATTAAACTTATAAAAAATACCTTTAATGGACTTTTTCTTTGTTTATATGTTAAAAAATATATTAAAATAGCTCCTGTTGCATAAATATTTATCCATGGAAGAAAATTTCCACCTCTCCAATAGATATCTTTCATTCCAAAATTGAAATAATAAAATATTACTTCATATATAAAACCAATTGTTCCTGCAATTACAATTATTAAACTAAATATTCCAAGCATTGTTATTTTGTCAAATGAATGTTTTTCATTAATATATTTTTGATAAAAATCTTTCATACTACTTTACTCCTATACTTTATAAAAGTATATCATAATTTATATTTATTAAAAAGTTTTTATATTTATTATAATTAAAAAAATTATAAAAAATACTTTCCAAAATTTATGTTTGGTTTTCCTATATTAAATATATTTGTTCTATCAAATTCACTTTTATTCATCCCTATAAACCTTCTTCTAGTCCTTTTTTGTAACTAAATTTTTTAATATTCCCTAGATGATATTTTAATGATTATTTAAATTTTTATATATCATAATAAAATTTGGAATAAGATTTCTAGAATATACATTAATTTTTTTTACCAAACAATATTATTGTCGTAATATGTGCAATGACAAAGTATTTACTTGTTTTAACTGCATATGAAAATGTTACGGATGCATCTAATAGTATTCATTTTGATAAACAATTACCATACACCAATTTAAGATATCTGATTGGTTCATTAACACTAGCATACATATTAATTTACCAAAGAAAAGTGTTAAATATAAAATAAAAATTAATGAATAAAATATAACTTAATTAGATATTTCAAATAAAGCATAGAAAAAATATATATTTTAACGTATAATGTTAGTAGTTTTAAAATTATATTGTGTGTTATTCAATGAGAATATATTAAATGATTTGGTATTTAGAGGAGGTTAAATAATGAATAAAATAAATAATGAGTTACAGAAGTACGTTGAAGAAAAAATATTTCCAATATATGACAATAATGATTCAGGACATGGTATTGATCATATAAAGTATGTAATTGGAAGAAGTTTTAAGTTTGCTAATCAATTTGAAAATATAGATCTTAATATGGTTTATGTAGTAGCTTCTTTTCATGATTTAGCGCATCATATTGATAAAGACAATCATGAAGTATTATCAGCTAATTTATTCTACCTGAACGAAAAGATGAAAGAATTTTTTACATATGAACAAAGAGGAATAATTAAAGATGCGATTGAAGATCATCGAGCAAGTTTAGACCATGAACCTAGAAGTGTTTATGGTAAAATAATATCTTCAGCGGATAGAAATATTGATATTATATCTTCTTTAAAAAGAACACATGCTTATACAATTAAACATTATCCAGAATTAGATTTAAATGAGATGATTAATCGTGCATATAACCATATCAATGAAAAATTTGGAGATTGTGGTTATGCAAAAGTATGGTTTGTAGATGAAGAATTTGATAAATTTAAAAATGATGTTAAAGAGTTGTTAAAGGATAAATATACTTTTGGGATTAAGTATATGGAGGTAAATAATATTATAGATACCAAAGAAAAGAAAAAAATTAAAACCTTATAAACAATTGAATTAGTGAGTTGATTTCAATTAAAGCACACGTTGTAGATATTTACAGCGTTTTTTTATATGAATTATCAAATATGATTATTTTATGAAATTTATATTTTCTTGTTAAAAAAATGATATAATGACTATACAGATATTACATAAGAATGAAATAAGTAAACTATCAGTAGAGAACACAATCAACAATATTATAGTATAATTATTGTGAGGTGAGAAACTATGAATACTAATGAAATTGGAAAGCATATCGCGTTTCTTAGAAAAGAAAAAAAATTAACTCAACAACAACTTGGTGATAAACTATTTGTAACTGATAAAGCAGTTAGTAAATGGGAGCGAGGATTAAGTTTGCCAGATATTACTATTTTAGAAAAATTGGCAAGTGAATTAGATACTGATATTTATAATATTTTGCAGATAGAAAAAAAGAGTAATATAGATATTGAAAATATTTTAGAACAAGAAAGAAAAAAAATCAAAAAACAATTAAATAGAAAATTAATTATATGTGCACTAACAATCATTTTGTCTAGTAGTATTATACTGTTTAAATTTATACCTTTTGGCTATAACATTGAACATGTTAGATATATTCATAATGAAAATAAATTAATTAATTTAGGAATTCCGAAATTTTCTTTTTTAATGAAAAATAATGAAAATAGTTATTCTTATAAAAACTTTAGAGGAGCAAGTGTTTTAAGAAGCGAATTAAAAAGTTATGTAAATACTTTAGATCATGTTTCTTGTAATAACACTACATATTTTTATGATCGTGATGCTAATATTACAATTGTTGATTATGATGTTAAGGAACACTTACTTTACAGCACGATTTTCTACAGTATTAAAAATGGAAATTATTGCAATGAATGGCAAGTAAAAGAGTATTCAGAAAAAATTGGAACATTAAACACGTTTCGTACTTTATATACTGAAGATTCAAATTTGGAAATATATTTTCTTCCTAGTTTAAAAATTAATGATAATAAAAATGAGTGGATTGCTACTTTAAATATTTATTATAATAATGGAACAAATAAAAAAGTAATTGAAAAATCATCAGGAACATTTGAAATAATAAATAATGAACTTATTTATTATAGAACTAAAACTATGCAACGTGAAAGTAATATAGAAATTCCAAATGTATCTGCTTTTGTTATAAAAAATCAAAGATTGATATTAAAAGAAAACTATCTTAAGAATTATGAAAAAAGTATTACTTTAAAATAAGGTGGTGACTTATGATGAATTTGTTTAAAAAAATTAAAAAAAATATTCTTATTTATGATTTACTTTTTGTAAGTGCTAATATAATAATTAACTTTATATTATATCTTATGAATATGAGATTTAGATTATGGTTCATTATTTTAATAATTTTTGTATCAATTGTTGGATTTATAATTGGTATATTTCAACAAATATATTTATCATCAGATAATAAAAATAGAACTATAATTTTATCATTGTTAGGAATTATACCGATAATTATACTTATTTTAATTTCTTTACCTATTGTGTATTTTATTGCAATTTTTAGTTATAAACCTGAGCATACTACAATGTTAGATAATAAAAAATATGTAGCAGTTGTTTCTTCTTTCCTTCATGTTGATGTTGATTATTACGATTATTATGGATTTTTATTGATGGGGACAAAGGTAAAAATACATGGTTATTTTGGTAAAGGTGGTTTCGATCCTTTTATTAATCCAAATATTGCTGATGGAGTTGAATATACATATTATGATAATAAAGGCAAAGTAAAATCAAAGAGAAGCGAAACATATATTAAGGATAAAGATGGGCAAATAATAGACAAAAACAATTATAATATAAATATTGATAAAACAGATAAATTAGATGATAGTGATAATTACTTATTACCTGAAAATGAAGAAACATTATATGAAAAGAAATTTAATGAAACAATATTAAGATTTAGCAAGGTTGATAATGTATTAACTCAAAATATGTTAGTTCATGTTTTAAGAAGTAAAGATAATGGAAAAAGTTTTTATGTTGTATCGGATAATGTGATTCAAGTAAGTAATGAAGCAAAATTTGTCTTTTTAAATGAAAACTTAGGATTTGCAGTTAATACTGGTAAGATTTATTTAGACAATAGAAAAACTGGTTTATATATTACTAATGATAGTGGGAAAACATTTACATCTTCTAATTTTAAATATACAAATGAAAATGTTGATTATATAAGCTTAGAAAGTATGCCTTATTACGAAAATAATGTTTTAAAAATCAAATGTTCAGTATACCAAGTAAACTCAAATAAAGATGAATATGAAAATAAAGACTTAACATTTATTAGTAATGATAATGGATTGAATTGGAATTTAGAAAATAATTAAAGTTGTTTTTATAGTAATTAGTATTGTTGTTACTACTTCAACAATAAAATCTATAAGTTGAATAAGAAAATTTATTAGAATAAATTATTGATAAAATTTATTTTTAAGTACAAATAATGGTGGTATTTATATTGATATTAATAATAAGAGAAATACTGTTGTATTTAACTTTTTAAAGAACAATATTGTATTGGTGAAGTTGACAGAATTATATTTATATGATAGGATATGCGCTATATTTGTGAATTTTAGTTTTAAACTCTAAGAAACATTAAAAGGGGGATATTATGGGAAGAAAGTTACAAACTATTTATGAATATTTTAGTGATTATAGTGAAAAACAAATTGATGATATGATGTGTAAATTGTCTATTTATGATAAATCACTTATTATATCTAGATTTGGAAAAGATTTACATAATCCATCACCACAGGAAGATTGGAGTAGGGAAAATAGCGTGAAATATTATGGCTCTGTAGTCCCTAAGATGAAAAAAATATTATCTCAAAATTTTGCGCCTGCTGAGCTAACTGATACAGAAAGTGAGACTGTAGGGTTGAACCAGGAACCTAAAACAGAGGAAATAGAAGAAACGGATGTATCACAGTTATTGCAATTATTAAAAACGAAAAATAATAGAGAAATATGTGAATTTCTTAATATTTCTCATAATCAATTATATGATGAGTTATTAAAGTTAAAAAATAAAGGAACGCAATATATCAGAAAATATTATTCGGATGGATTTATAAAATATAAAGATGTTTCAGCACCAAGTACTTTAATAAAATATAAGTGTATTGAACAAGAGAAAACTATTATTACTGATATAAATGAAGATGATATGAAATTTTTACTAATATCAGATTTACATTTTGGAAATGAATTAGAAAGAATTGATCTCGTAAATCGTGCTTATGAATATTGTATAAAAAATGGTATAAATATTATTTTGTGTGGGGGTGATCTTATAGATGGAGCATTTACTAAAGGAACACAAAAAATATCAGATTTATATGAGCAAGTAGAATATTTTATGAAAAATTATCCTTATGATAAAAATATTTTAACATTTAGTGTTGCTGGTGATCATGATGTAAGTGTTCTCACTAAGGCATCTTTGGATATAATGGAGATATGTAATAATTTTAGGCATGATATTGTTATTGTTGGATATAATAATGCTAAAATTAATTTAAAAAATGACGGAATTCAATTGTTTCATTTTAATAAGGATTTTAGTTGTAAAAGGACATCACCAATAATATTAAATGGACACTTACATAAGTATTCAACAGAAATAAATAATAATTCTTTAAATATTACACTTCCAACATTATCGAATATAGTGCAACCAATGCCTACTGCTTTAGAATTGGATGTTTATTTTTATAAAGGATATATAGAAACAGCAATAATAAAACAATTATATTTTGGAGATAAAGATATTGTGTTGGGAGAATCAAAATTTGATTTATTAAGTGGAAGAAATATCAATTATGGTCAGATAGCAAATGAGGAAAATTATAAACAAAATACAGAACAAAATTTTGATAAAGAAAAAGTATTAAAAAAAACTAATTTACCATCATCACAAATAGAAAAGTTTTATAAAAGATATGGAAGATAAAAAAATAAGTTTGAAAACTTTGAGATAATTTGTTAATTTTTACTAAATTGTAATAAAAATTTGAAAGAATATAAAACTGTTATATTCTTTTTTATTGGTTTAATAATAACATTAATTATAAGTATCAATCATTTCTTTTATATGACTAAAATTAATTTTATATATAAAGTTCAAACGAAAAGTATTTTGATTATGTTTTTCTGGTGGAAAATTAATGGATTAGAAAATTGAACTTAATAAAAAGTTCGATTAAATATTATATAAATTGATAACTTTACTTATATTTGAAATTTTATACTCCAAGGATTATATTTCAAGTTGAATAAGACAATTTATTAGAATAAAAATTTATTTTTAAGTGCGAATAATGTGGTATTTATATTGATGTTAATAATAAAGAGCATATTGTTGTAATTAATAGTTTTAAGTACAAGAGTTTTACGATGCTTGCGGTAATGATGTAAACATATTTTGATATTTAATTATATTGACTAATTTATAATAAATGTTATAATAATCTAACGAAATGAGGTGGTTTTGTGACAAAAGAAGAAAGTGTAATAAATTATTATGTTATATGTAATAGATTAAAAAACGTTATTAGAACAGGGTGGAAAAATTGGAATGTTCAAAGAGAAAGAATTGAAAGTGTTGCGGAACATATTTTTGGAGTTCAAATGCTCGCAATAGCTATGAAATCTGAATATCAGTATGATGTTGATATCATGAAAGTTATATTTATGTTGGCTGTTCATGAACTTGGTGAAACTGTTATTGGAGATTTAACTCAATTTCAAATTTCTAAAGATAAGAAAGAAAAGTTAGAACATCAAGCAGTAAATAAGATATTAAGTGGATTGTTAGATGGTAATCAAATTGAACAATTATTTTTAGAATTTGACGCACATAATACAAAAGAATCAATATTTGCTTATCAATGCGATAAGTTAGAATGTGATTTGCAAAGTAAATTATATGATGAGGAAGGTTGTGTGGATTTAAATAAACAAGATGGTAATGATATATTAAGAAATCCAAGAGTTCAAGAATTACTTAAGAATGGTGCTTCTTGGTCAACTATGTGGCTTCGATTTGGCCAACAAGTTTATCCATATGACAATAACTTTAGAGCAGTATCGGATTATGCAATAAATAATGATATAGGTAAAAAGAAATTAAAACATATATAATTAAGAAGACAATATAGCTCAATATTAATATTGTCTTTTTATTTTTTAGGTTATTTTGAATTTTTTAATAGAGTAGAAAAAGTGACAGAAATCTTTAGTTCTCTCATATACTAACAACTAAGTTTGTAAATTAATTTCAAATGAAGCAATAGTTTTACTTATATTTGAAATTTTGTACTTTCAAGACTGATTAAATCAATTAAATAAATTATTTCAAGAGGTTTATAGAAATATATTTTTAAATATTGTATAGTATAAATTAATAATTATTTTTACAAAAAGGAGGTATCTATGGTTTATTTAAAAACTTTCACTTTATTAGACGATATTCAAGAAAACAATATTGTATGTTATGAAGAAATAAGAAAAATATTTAATAATTATTATCCTTTACATTTATTTTCAAATAAATCTTTTAAGTACATTGATTTTGATAAAATCATAATCTTTTATGGAGGTAATGGTTCGGGAAAAACGACATTAATAAATATTATTTCAGAAAAGTTAAATGCCTCAAGAAAATCATCAATAGATAAAGGTTCATATTTTGATTTGTATGTTAAACATTGTGATTATGAAATGAGTTTTGATGGACCCACTGAAATAAAATTAATAACAAGTGATGACGTTTTTGATTATCTTTTAAATATACGTTCAATCAATGCTAATGTTAATAGACAAAAAAAATTAAGTAAAGAGTATTTGGATTATAAATTTAATAAAAATGGAAATTCATTTGATAATTATGATGAATTGAAAACAAGCTGTGAAACAAAAAGAAAATCAATGTCAAAGTTTGTTAGAGAACGATTAGGAAATAATAATATTATGGAGTGGTCAAATGGTGAATCTGCTCTTATGTTTTGGGAAAGAGAAATAGAAGAAAATAGTATCTATATATTAGATGAACCAGAAAATAGTTTATCTGCAGAGAATCAATTAAAATTAAAAAAATTTATAGAAGATTCTGTTAGATTTTATAATTGTCAATTTATAATTTCCACACATTCTCCATTTTTGTTGAAACTTATGGATGCTAAAATTTATGATTTAGATCAAATTCCTGTAGCTACTAAAGACTGGACAGAATTATCTAATGTTTTAGTATATTATAATTTTTTTAAAGAACATGAAGATGAATTTAATAAAAAGTAGAATAATGTGATATAATATTTTTGCAGTAGTGATTGGAATTATTTCCTACTTTAACGAATCGTTAAGGGACTAAATTAATTATAGACGATGAAATAGTAATACTCAAAGGACTAAACTACACGTGGTGTAGAAGCTTCGTTTCACTTCGCTTTAAGTCCATTTCCATATTACAATATCGTTAGTACTGCATTATGGGAGGTAGTAAAAGTGTGGAAGTACATAGGTAAAAACGAATGTAATCAATTTTTGCTATCTCTCAATTTAATTAATTGTAAAGATGAGAAAAATTATATAAAAACTATTTATTCTATTAGTAATAATATAGAAAAGAACTATAAAATATATAAAATCAAAAAACGTAATGGTAAATATAGAAATATATGTGAACCAAGTTCAAATCTAAAACAAATTCAAAAACGAATTTTAACTAATATACTTAATAATAAGTCTATATCAAAATATGCAAAAGCATATCACAAAGGAGTTGGTTTGAAAGACAATGCAATTCCTCATATTAATAAAGAAATGATTTTAAAGTTGGATATTAAAGATTTTTTTGAAAACATATCATTTGTAGATATTTATAATTCTTGTTTTTCTATAGAATATTTTCCTAAATCAGTTGGAATGATATTAACTTATTTATGTACATATGATAATCACTTAACTCAAGGTTCACCAACTTCTGCCTATATATCAAATTTAGTAATGAAAGAGTTTGATGAGGAATTAGGAAATTGGTGTAATTTAAAGAATATATCTTATACAAGATATTCAGACGATATGACTTTTTCTGGCGAATTTAATCCTAGTGAATTAATAGTTAAAGTCAGAAAAATGTTGTACAAATTAGGACTAGAGTTAAATAATAACAAAATTCATATTGTACATAAATCTTCTAGTCAAAATGTTACAGGAATTGTAGTTAACGAAAAACTGCAAGTTAATATAAAATATCGTAATAAAATAAGACAAGAAATATATTATATTAAAAAGTTTGGATTAAGTTCACATATGAAAAAAAGTGATATTAATATTGAATCAAAAAGATATTTAAATAAACTGTATGGAAGAATTATCTATGTTTTACAGATTAATGAATATGATAAAGAATTTATAAAATATAAGCAATTTATTAAAAGTTTAAAAAGACAATATAATTAATTTTTTTGAAGATTATCTAGAATTTTTTAATAGATTTGAAGAAGTGATGGGGAGTAAAAAAGTTTTTGGCTTTTACACTGATATTTTTGAATAAAAACTAAATTCATACTAAAAATCATTTCATCATCAGTAAATACTAAATATAAGTTATATTTTTACATTATGTATTTTTTACAGACAAAACATCAGAGTAGCAGTAGGAAATCAAAAAGTATTGTGAACAAAACTTAATTTTATAAAAAAATGTATTACGATAAATATGGTGTGGCTGGAGAAGTAATAGGCTTACCATCTACAAGAAAAGGGAGTAATAATTATGGAAATGATAAGTTCTAATGAGTATAGGAAAATGCATAAAGACAAGGGTCTTAATGAATTATTATTAATAAAGGAAGAATTGGAAAGTAAAATAGAAAAATTATCAAAAGAAGAAAATAACTATCCTATTTTCTCAGCAGAAACAAGATTGTCTATTAGTACACAATATTTGGATGAAATAAAAAAATTAATTGTTGAAAAAGAAAATACAATTAACAATATATCACACAGAGAATCATTTAAACTATCTCAATTAAAGTATACTAAATATCACTGGATGTCTGGAGAAATTGTAAATGGTTGTCCGATTACTACTTCAATTGAAATAAACCCTGAAATGTTAGGAAATAAATGGAAAGTTAGTATTACACATAAATATATGTTAGAAGATAGTTATGAAGAAAAAGTCATTAATAAACAATATGACTTACCAAATCAAGAAACAATATTGGAAATATTAGAAAATAATGATTTAAGAGTTTTAAGGAATAATTATTTTAGTGACGACGAAATCCAATGGTATTCACACTGGGAATTAGAATATAATTATTATTTTAAAATTTCTGGAACATTTGATCAAGAACCTGATGAGGTCAAAAAAGTAGTAAGTGTATTGAATTGCGAAAATATAATTAATGAAGCATTGTCAAAAGTTGATGAGATAATTAAACCAATTCAAGATAAACAAAACTTGTTGTATTCAATTGCAGAAAGAATTTATAAAGAAATTGAAAAATTACCTATAAATACTGATTTTAGAATAGGACAATTCTTTGCAAATTACAATATCGATGAAAAAGATAAATTTGATTTATGTGAAAAAGTTATCACTCATTGTATGCTTAATAATGTTAAAATAATTGAAAAATTTCCTGCTGCTGATTTGGATTTACCATGGAATATTACAAGAATTAAAAATTAATTTTCTTAAAAAGATAGTGACTTTAAAATCACTATCTTTTGCTTTAAACATAAATTTCTATATCATAATCATTTTTTGATTGAATTATGTTCTTTACTGAATTTATAAGTTTCATTTAATTTTTTTATCATATCATTTTCAATAATACTATGTTTATATAAACTTCTTGAAAAATCATAATATTTATCTTGAATTTTAATATAAGGTATTTAAAATAATGATAAATAACGGTATAATAGTTACCATAAAGGAGAATAAAATATGTTAAAGAAAGAAACTTTAAGCTTATTAAATACAGAAGAGATAAATTATAAAAATATATTTTCTATTTGTATTGGAAAATCAAATTTATTTCATACAAGGTTTATGGATTATATTGGAGAATATGATTATTGGAATACTAACTTGAAAGAAGGAATTTTAAAATTAGACGAAAAATCATTCAATGTTGAGTATATAGGTACTACAGATATTTCCGATAATTATTGGTATTCTTCAGAAATAGAAAGAGTAATACCAGATGAATATGTAAATTTAATGATTAATACTAGAAAAATTATGCAATCATTGAATTTAAATCAACTTACTGAAGTAAAAATTCCTTTAACTGACGAAGTAAATGGTTATAATCTATCAATGATATATATAGCTTTTGCTCCCGAGAATGTTTCATATTTTTGTGGTTCAGGAAATACTTCTATTTATATGTTTGTAAAACAACTACCTGAAAATATATTTAAAAAAATCAATTCTATTGAATTTGCATCACGGGTTATGGAAATAATATCAACATTTAATGTAAATCAAAAATTGATGGTAAAAGCATTGCTGTGTGAAAATGAAATTGAATACAGGGTGGATAAAGATAATATCATTGCTAAATTTAATGAAAATTCTATTTTAACGATAAATTTTAATAACAATGGGGTACGTATTTCTGGAAACTTAAGTTTGTAAATAATAAAGAATATGAAAATTTTCATAGTAGAATTTATATTGAAGTATAAATTCAGTGCTGGCTGGACGTAGATTTTATTTCTAGATTTAAAAATATATAAAAAGAGGATTAAATTATTTTTATAATTTTTTCTTTTTTTTTGATATTATTTATTATAAAAAACTTACAAACTTTTCAGTCTGTAAGTTGATTTTAAATGGAGCAATAACATGGGTCATTTGTGAAAAAAATAAAGTAAAATAAAAAGATTAGTTATATTTCAAACTAATCTCATTGATAAATTGTAATTTATTGTTTGGCGTATTTCTTTTTAATTACTTTTCCTATAATAAATACTATAATACTTGGTATTATAAATTCAATCATTCTTGTAACTATAAAAGTATAGAATGGTGCTGAATTATTTAAATTATCATATTTAAAATAATCCACACCTAATCTAATAGTAAAACCTATAATTAAAAAGGTACTAACTGCATATAAAAATTTATAAATATTTTCTTTTTTCATAATCATTTCTCCTAACAAACAAATTACTATTTATCTTTTTTTACTTTTTATTTATCCACTCAACTGTATCCTTTA